>JADMIO012779018.1_pt1 | contig 104699 bp, 74 predicted proteins | sample 8958161 | NCBI WGS metagenome assembly JADMIO01 (sample SAMN16585339, study PRJNA669376) | soil metagenome | isolation source: Crop rotation soil | place: USA: Cullars Rotation, Alabama | collected 2011 | reverse complement strand
GCCGCGACTTCAAGTCACGTGAATTCCAAGCTTCGGATCCCACTGTGCTGGAAAGAAATGTGTTGAGGGTGTATTGCCAATCGCTCCGACCAAATACAAACGCCTCCCCATGGGTTTGCTGCCACTCCAGCAACTTCGGCTGCATGCTCCACCACGGGTTGAAATGCACGTTCTCAATCCGCCCGACATCATAAATGTCATCCACCAGAATTCCCCGCCGCAATGGCTGTCCCTGCACGTCGCGTATCAGGTGACGTTCGTTATGGCGCGCATCAATGCCATTGTATGGGTTTAACAATTCCACCGCGACCACGGATGGATTCTTCCCGCGCATCGCAATCGCCCACGGATAAGGCTTCGGCTCTTCGGCCGGGTTTTGGTCCGGGTAATAAATAACGACTCCCTTCAGTCCGCTGTTATTATTCAGAGTGATAAATGGCGGCCCGGCCTCTTTGCCCTTGTTTTCCGTCACCAAAAACGTCGTCCCGTCACTCGTGGGTTTAGGCATCCCTGGATTACGAATGCCAACGTGGGATGGAACCGATTCCCATACCCCCTTCAGTAGCACGGCACCGGGAACATTCAGGTGCCCGGCAAAAAAATAATTACCGCGCGGCGCATACACGACACCTCCAAGAGCCTCAGCCGCGGCGTTCAGCGCTTTTTGGAATGCCGCAGTATCATCCGTTTTTCCATCACCCAAAGCGCCGAAGTCGCGGACGGAAAATACATCCGCCACTGGCGCCGGGGAGGCGCCTATGCGGATCACAACCGCAAGAAACAGAACCCACAGCAAAATGCGGATTCCAGGAACAAGACTATGAGCGAAACAATTCAAGCGGCGCACGCAGTATGGTCGAAGTGTTACCACCTGAATGTCAAGCGGCGGAGAAATGGGGGATAATACAGGCGCGGTTTCACGCCAGTATGTCCCCAATCACTTCGCCGTGCACATCCGTCAATCGGCGATCTATGCCGTTATGCCGGAAAATCAATTTTTCGTGATTGATACCTAGCTGATGTAACAGCGTGGCGTGAAGGTCGTAACAATAGGTCGGATTAACCGCTGCCTTGTAAGACCATTCATCGCTTGCCCCATAAGAGATCCCACCCTTGATACCGCCCCCGGCAATCCAGCACGTGAACGTGAAGGGATTGTGGTCGCGCCCTTTGCTGCCCTGGCTGCACGGCATGCGACCGAATTCAGTCGTCCAGACCACCAACGTGTCTTCCAACATGCCCCGCGCTTTCAGGTCCTTCACCAGCGCGGCTGCCGGCTGGTCCATGCTCCGTGCCATATCGAGGTGATCCCGCGCCAGATCTTCGTGGCTGTCCCAATTGCGCCGCGGAAATCCATTGTCCGCCCCGCTCCAAACCTGCACAAAACGCACGCCCCGTTCCAGGAGACGCCGCGCGATCAGGCATCGCTGGCCAAAATCCTCGGTGTGGCTTGCATCCAACCCATACAATTTTTTGGTGGCCGCGGTTTCCCCCGAAAGGTCGAGAACTCCAGGCGCACTCAGTTGCAACCTGGCCGCCAATTCATAAGAAGCGATGCGGGCGTCCAATTGTGAATCGCCCGCATGCAGCGTAAGATGAGCCCGGTTCAGCTCCTTGAGCAGTGTCTGAGTATCTTTCTCGGATTGCGGAGTGACAAACGACGCGGAGCGTGGCGGAAATAAATCGTAAATCGGATTCGGCTTGCCGACGCGAATCATTGTTCCCTGGTGCGCCGCCGGCAAAAATCCCGCCGTCCAATTCCCCGCGCCGTTTGGTGCAAGTCCGCGCGGATCGGGCAATATCACGAACACCGGCAAATCATCTGTCAGGCTTCCCAGCCCGTATGACACCCATGCGCCCATGCTTGGAAATCCCGGTAGCACAAACCCGGAATTTTGCATGAAGGTGGCGGGACCATGCACATTCGATTTGGATACCATGGAATGAACGAACGCCAGGTCGTCCACGCACGTTCCGAGGTGGGGCACCAGCCCGCTCACCCATTTCCCGCACTGCCCTTGCTGGTTCCAGTCCCACGGACTCTTCATCACCGCGCCGGGGTCGCTTTGAAACAATTCCACCTGGCCACCCGGATCGAACTTTTGTCCGCTGCGTTTGATGAGTTCCGGTTTGTAATCGAAGGTGTCGCATTGGCTGGCGGCGCCGGACATGAAGAGTTGCACCACTCGTTTGGCCTTGGCGCGGTGGTGCAATCCCCCATTCCACTCTGGATGGGCGGACGCGGGCGCGCCCAGCAACCCCTGCCGGCCAAGCAGATGCACCATCGCAAGGCCGCCCAGGCCGCCGCCAAATCGCCAAAGAAATTCTCGTCGATGCATTAGTCCGTAAACATGAATTCCGACATATTGAATATCACGCGGCATAAACCCGCCATGCCGTGCCTGGCCGAAAATGCTTCCATCTTTTCGAGTTCGATGCTCGTCGGAGACCGGTTCAGGGCCAGTTGAAATATTTGCTCGATCTGACGCCCCGGCGTTCCCTCCTCTTTTGTCCTCGCCGCCAGATACTCGCATTGTTTCAACACGAACGGATTGTTGAGCATCGCCAGCGCCTGGAGCGCCGTCAGTGTCACCGTTCGTTTTGGCGTAAGAATTGAAGCATCCGGGCAATCCAACGAATCCATCAACGGATCAGGCACGCTGCGAACTGTGAAACGATAGATACTCCGCCGGCACGCCGCCGGATCTTCCACATCGAACTGGGTATAATCGTACACTGGTGAATGATCATCCTTAAAATAGAATTGCCGGACTGCGGGACCGCCCATGGTAAGGTCGAGCTTGCCGCTAATGAATAACATTGAATCGCGGATGGTTTCCGCATCGAGCCGCGCGGAATTCATCCGCCACAGGTAACGGTTATCCGCGTCCAGTTTCACGCATTCCGGGCGCGACGCCGAACTTTGCTTCCACGCGTCGCTCGTGAGAATCAACCGGTGCAGTTTCTTAAGCGACTCGCCGTTCTCGACGAACCAGAAGGCCAGCCAATCGAGAAGTTCGGGATGGCTGGGTAACGCGCCCATGTGCCCGAAATCATTTGGCGTTTCCACCAAGCCGCGCCCGAAATGGTAATGCCAAACCCGGTTTACGATGGAGCGTCGCGTCAAAAGGTTCTTCGGATCGGTGATCCAACGCGCCAGCGCCGCGCGCCGGCTCGCTTCATTGCTAGCATCGGTCAACTCGAAATCCGCATGCACCTCCGGCACTGCCGCAATTCCCGCCGCCTTCATTAATTCTCCGGGGCGTTTCACATCGCCCCGCGCCAGCAGATGGACCGGACGCGGACTCTTGGCCGGATGAAAATTATTGTCCGCAGCAAAATCGTTGGCGGCGGCGTACACCCTGGCCGGGGGCGGCAGTGCCGCGATTTCACGCCGAACCTGCTTCAATTCATTCGTCGTTTGCGACCACTCCCCCCGCGCAGACTCGTCCAGCGTCGCTTCAGCAAGGCATCTGCGCTGCTCCGCAAGTGACGTCAATTCTGATTCTATTTTTTCCGAAGTGCGATCTCCGGGAGTTCGAAGCTTGCGCCGGCTGTCAAATCCATCCACCAAATGTTTTTTTGACCAGTAGCCGGCTTCGATCGAATCCAGCGCCGACACCGTCGAGTGCAAGGCCGCATTCGTTCCGCTTGCGAGGACTTGCAATTCTGCCAATGCAAACACGTAGTCACGTGTCCGTTCCCACAATCGGGTAGCGGTCACACGAACAAAGCGAGCCCGCTTGCGATTCGCGGAAAACGACACAGCATTGTCTCCTGCGTTTTTGAAATCCCTCTCCGAATAATCCGCAATAGTTTGTCCCGATTCAAATGCCGGCTCCCCGGAAATTTCCACGCGAAATCGAACCGGAAATCCGAACCCGGGCGTGTCAGGAAAATCAATCGGCCTCGCCGGAACAAGTCGGACCTCGTCAATCTCGAGTTCCGCGCCAAGGTCCAACTGCACCCATTTCGCAACATCCGGAGTCTTTTCAATAGCGCTGTGATATCCGTTTCCCGAACTCTTCTCCGCCTCGGCTGCCAGGCTTATCAACGCCACTTGCTCTTTGAGCGCTTTCATACGCGCATCGAGCGATTGAACCTCCGGAGTCGAGACTCTCGCAAATTGATTTGTAAACGCAGCATATCGCTCCAGCAAAGGGCTCATCTTATTGACCAGCAAACGACGCCTGGTATGCACTTTTGAATCTGTGTCGAAGACGCGGTCCGCCCGATCCAGTCCCGCAAACACGGCTTGCAGGCCGTAATAATCCCGCTGGCTGATTGGATCAAATTTGTGATTGTGGCAGCGTGCGCAATGAGCCGTCAGGCTTTGAAAAGTCGATATAGTCGTCATCAACATGTCGTCCCGGTCATTGTAGCGAGCGATAAGTCCATCGGTCTTTTCGATCGGTAACTCGACGTGCCCCACAAAATCCCAGGGTCCGGCGGCAAGAAATCCCAGCGCTGCAATTCCGTCCGGGTCGTCCGGGAACAAATAGTCGCCAGCCAACTGCTCCTCGACGAAGCGCGAATACGACTTGTCCTGGTTGAAAGCGCGGATCACATAATCGCGGTACGGCCACGCGTTCGGGCGGGGCTTGTCTTTGTCGTACCCGTGTGTGTCGCCGTAATGAACTGTATCCAGCCAATGTCGCGCCCAGCGTTCGCCGTATCGCGGCGACGCCACCAATCGATCCACCAACTGCTCGTAAGCATGCGGTTCACGGTTCGTCACAAATCGCGCGACCTCTTCAGGAGTTGGCGGCAGCCCGATCAGATCGAAACTTAGCCGTCGAATCAACGTCCGCCGATCCGCCTCCGGCGAAGGAGTCAGCTTTTCTGATTCCAGTTTAGCGCGAATAAACTGGTCAATGGGATTTGAGGATGATTTATCTCCTGCTAATTTTGGCAACGGAGGTTTGGCAGCGGGCTTGAAACTCCACCAGTCAGCCTTTTCGTTCGAAGCGCCCTCAGCCTCTGCCGGCGCCCCAATCGAGACCGGATTGGCGCCATAAAGTGCTATCGCGAAAATGCAACAAACCCTCAGCCAACCGAAAATTTTCCACCTCGCTCGAGTCCACCGCATGGAACGCCACCGTCTCACGCAATCGCTTCTCGGAAAGCCGACACCGCCTGTCCCACCGCCGCATCGTCTATCCAGTAATGCGTCACGAAGCGAAAGCGTCGTTTTTTACCGACCCCTTCAATCAACACTCCGCGTTTTTTCATTTCGGCTTCAATATCACGAACCGACTTTGAAATTGAATCAGAGAGATTGAAGAACACCATGTTCGTCGGCGGTTCATCCACTTCCAATCCCGGCACCTGCCGAAGCGCCGCAGCCAGTTTCTTCGCGCGAGCATGGTCCTGCGCCAATCGATCCACCATCTGTTCAAGCGCAATGATTCCCGCCGCAGCGACAATCCCCGCCTGCCTCATACCGCCGCCCAAATGCTTCCGCAAACGCCGCGCGCGGCCAATGAATTCGGCGGAGCCGCACAGGACTGACCCGATTGGCGTGCACAATCCCTTGCTAAGACAAAACGTGACCGAATCCACACCCGCCGTTAACTCCCCCACCTCCACCCCCTGCGCCACCGCCGAGTTGAATATACGCGCTCCGTCCATGTGAACCACTAACCCGCGAGCGTGCGCGAACTCCGTCAGTTGGCGAATATACGCGGGGGATTGAAAGGTTCCACCACACCGGTTGTGCGTGTTTTCAATTTCAATGAGCCGCGAAATCGGATGATGATCGTCTCGCGGATCACGCAGCGCCGCCTCGATATCCGCCAACGCCAGCGAACCATCCGACTGCTCCTTAATCTGGCAGGAATGAACGCCCCCCAGCGTCGAAATATTTCCGCCCTCGTTCAAATACGTGTGCGACTGGGCGCCCATGATCGCTTCGTCGCCCCGCTGGCAATTCGCCAATATGGCAATGAGGTTGCCCATCGTCCCTGACGGAACGAACAGCCCCGCCGCCTGCCGGAGTTTGGCCGCCGCCATTTCCTGCAAACGATTCACCGTGGGATCTTCGCCAAACACATCGTCGCCGACTGGAGCTTTCGCCATCGCTTCCCGCATCTCGGCAGTCGGCTGGGTAACAGTGTCTGAACGAAGGTCAATGAACTTCATGCGCGATAGCTTATTCGACGGCAATGCGGCTGGACAGAATCAACTGACCTGGCACCGGCACCGCACTTTCACCCGCCACCAGAAGACAATTGCGAATTTCGCGAAAGCAATCCGATCATTGTGGCAATCGTTTGGAGCGCATTCCCTTCGAACCGATTGTTGACATAGACATATCCCCGCCGCGTCAGCTTTAGCGCGCTTTCAATCAGCGAAACTCCCGCCGCCCGTCCTTCGGGATACGGGTCCTTGATCGCCTGGTATGGACTGAACATTTTCACCGCCTCCTCATACTTGCGTCCCGGCCGAAGCAGCAACCGCGCGCCCACGCAGTCTGGACTGGTCAGGCTCCCGGGCATTGCCAGTTGTTCGTCAACCGGCGGAATTTCCGACCAGCTATTGAAAATATGCGCGACCCCGTGTTTTGCCAGTGTGGCAAAATAATCCGGCTGCAAAAAATTCCGATTCCGTATTTCCACCCCATAACGCCAGCCTCGTGGAAGCCGTCCGAGAAATTCGTCCAGCGCGGCTACAAAATCGCGGCCATGTTCAAAGTCTTCCCGAGAAAATCGCGTAAACTCGAAGATGAGCAGCCCTACCTTCGCCTGGAATGGACCGCACGGACCTAAAAACGCGGACTCAAATAACCCCGCGTTCAAAAAGTTTTCATTGGCCGTACCCGCTCGCCGGCCGAATCGAGGCAAATTGGCAAACCGTTTAACCGTGATTTCATCCGTCACCTTAAACGTAAACTGAAAATCATCCGGCACCTGCGCCGCCAACTCCTCCAAAAACCGAAAGCTTGGGAACTTGTAATAGGCCGCATCCACACAAACCGTCTTGAATACTTCGGCATACTCAGCCAAGCAGAGCTTCTCGAATCGTGACTCAGCGAACCGTCCACGCCATATGTATCGAGCCTCATCATAGAGCTGACCGCGCCAGCCCGCGTATTTCCACGATGAAGTGCCGATGAATATTCCCCGTGCAGCAAGCGCGGCGAGGTCTGCCTTAGCTCTCTCCCGGTTGAAATTCTCCCCCTCCATACCATTCACCCCGCGCTGTCCAGCCGCCCATACTTCCGAATCTGCGGCCAGATCATCGCAACCATCACCACCACCAGAATTGTTCCCAGCCCGCCGCTCACCACCGAGACGATTGCGCCCGCTGAAATCGAGTGCCCCATGGCAGGTCCAAACCAATTCGCCACCAACCCGGACTCAAATCCCCCAAGTTCATTCGACGTCCCAATGAATAGACTATTGACCGCAGAGACACGACCGCGTTTCTCGTCCGGCGTAAGCAATTGCACCAGGGTATGCCTCACGACCACACTGACATTATCCACAAACCCGCACACGAACAGCATCGCCAGGGAAAACCAGAACCAGCGCGACACCCCAAAGCCGATGGTCGCCAGGCCAAATACCGCCACGGCCCAAAGCAACGCTCGCCCGGCACGCTCCATCGGCGGGCGATGGGCCAGGATCAGGGCACAAAGAAGCGAACCCAGCGGCAACGCGGCCTGCAACAAACCCAATCCGGTCGGCCCTGCATTGAGGATGTCCTTGGAATAGATAGGTAGCAACGCCGTCGCGCCACCCAGCAATACCGCGAATAAATCCAGGGTGATCGTTCCCACGATGATCGGATTGGCGAACACGAAACGGAACCCTGCCACCAGGCTCGACGCTGTCATCTTCTCCCGGGCCGTCACAGTGGGACGCCAATGCACCAATGCAATTAGGCCAAGACAGATCAACGAAGCGGCTGTGTTGAACGCATACACCGGCGTTGCACTATGCGTCAACGCGATCAATGCCCCGCCCGCGGCCGGGCCCGCCACCGATGAAAGTTGAAAACTTCCGCTGCTCCACGCGACGGCTCGCGAGAATTGCCGCCGCGATACCAGGTGTGGCAAAAACGCCGAACTCGCCGGCCACAAAAATGTCCGCGCCGTTCCACTTACCAGCAGACAGAAGTAAATCCAATTGACGCTCGCGTGATATGCCGACACCAGCGTGAGACCAAGGCTGGCGCACGCGATGCAAAAGGTCATGCTCACGATAATGCGCTTGCGGTCATAGTTGTCCGCCACGTGCCCCGCCGGCAGCGTCAGCAAAATCATGGGCGCCATCTGGGTCAGCCCCACGAGGCCCAGTTTGAGCGGCGAATGTGTCCGCTCGTAAAGTTCCCAACCCACCGCCACTGTAAGCATCTGCTGTCCAAATGACGCAACGAAGCGGCCTGTCAAATAAAGCAGCAGATTTCGGTTCCGCAGCACGCCGTACGGATTCGCCACCGGCTCAAGCGGAGACGTTTCCAGCGATTCTGGTGTGGGCCCAATGTTCGGCATATGCTCGGGAAAGATAACGGCTGGCTGAAAAGGTCCAAGCGCCAATCGATTTTATTACTTTGCCCCGGCGCTTTAACCTATATGTTGTTTATGCCGCACGCTCGGGGCAGTCTGCCCCGCAAACGCTCGGAAGGCTGATGTCCCCGGGCGCTCAGTCAAAAGGTATCACAGGCGGCACGGAATTATGAGGAACGCTGGGCGCAAACGGAATTCGCGCACCGCAAGGAAAACACCTTCCGGGGTCAGAGTCGCCAACAACCGTCCCAAACGGCTGCGCAACACTCAAACTGCCCCGCCGGTCCCCGCCATCACCACCACCTCCGCTACCGTAGACCTGTCCGAGAAGATCAAGGAACTGATTCGCCTCGCCAAAGAGCAAGGCCACCTCACTTACGACGACGTTAACGAGGCATTGCCGGATAATCTCTTCACACCCGGCGACCTCGACCAGGTCCATACCAAGCTTCGCAGCCTCGAAATTGAAATCATAGATCCCGCCCAATTGGAGCGCGGCCCGCGCGCGGCGGAGGATTCCGACGAGGAAGAAACCGGTCGCTACGACAGTCTCGACGATCCTGTTAAATTGTACCTCCGCCAGATGGGCAAGGTTCCGTTGCTCAACCGTGAGCAGGAAGTCGAAATCTGCAAGCGCATTGAACAGGCGGAGAACGAAGCGCGCGAAATTATTTATGGGATTGGCTTTACCGCCAAGGAGCATATCGCTCTCGCCGAAAAACTCCTGGCTTTGCCTCCCAAAGAACGCTTTGACCGCGTGATCGCCGACCGGATGCTGCCAAAACGCGAGCGCCACACCCGGGACCTCCGCCGGATCGTCAAACGCGCAAACACCCTGGACCGGCAGGCGGACGAAGAATTCAGCGCCTGGCAGCGTGGACCCGCGGCTGCGGGCCGCTCGCGTCATCTGCGACGATTCAAACTGCTGGACCGCCGGCTGCAACGGCTTTTCCCGGCCTTCCATTTCAAGCAAAAGGTCGTCGATGAAATGACCCTCGTTAGCGAAAACATCCGCGACAAAGTTCAGGCCGCCCTGCTGGTCATCGAACGTTGCCGTGCCCAGCGCAAATCAGCCGCCCAACAGGCCATCATTCAATCGGAACGGGACAAACTTTCCACCCTCGAACGCTTCGTGCGTATCCCCGCCGCCGACTACTTAGCCATCTGTGCCCGGCTTCATGCCGCCCTCACCCGCGCCCACGAAGCCCGGACCCAAATGGTGGAGGCAAACCTGCGCCTCGTCATTTCTATCGCCAAAAAATATACCAACCGCGGCCAGTCCTTCCTCGACCTCATCCAGGAAGGCAACATGGGGTTGATGAAAGGCGTCGAAAAGTTCGAATACCGGCGCGGCTACAAATTCTCCACCTATGCAACGTGGTGGATCCGCCAGGCGATCACCCGCTGCATCGCCGACCAGGCCCGCACCATCCGCATCCCCGTTCACATGATCGAAGTGATCAATAAATTGTGGCGGACACAGAAACTGCTCATGCAGGAACTGGGGCACGAGGCTTCCACCGAAGAACTCGCCGATGCGATGGAGATTTCCGTCGAGCGCGTGCGCGCCATCATGAAAATGGCCCAGCAACCGGTCTCCCTCCAGTCTCCGGTGGGCGACGCGGATGAAACGCATTTTGGTGATTTGATCGAAGACAAAGGCGCGGAGAATCCCAGCGATGTCACCAGTTTCAACCTGCTTCGAGGACGCCTGGGCGAAGTCCTTCACGACCTCGCTGACCGGGAACGGCGCATCCTCGAACTACGGTACGGTTTGATGGACGGCTACTCCCGCACCCTGGAAGAAGTAGGACGGCAATACAATGTTACCCGCGAACGCATCCGGCAGATCGAAGCCAAGGCCCTCCGGAAACTGCGCCATCCAACTCGCAGAAAGAAGCTCGCCGGATTTTTGGAAACGACCGCGGGCGACGAGTAACCTTAAGCCTTCAAGTCAGTCGTCAACCGGCGGCTGTCGCGGCCGGCAGTCATAATTTCGGTGGGAAAACAGTTCAGCGTCAGCCAAAACCCGCTCAAATGGGTTACCAATTCCTTGAGCTTGGGAACTCCCATCGGCTTTTCAACGTAAGCATTCGCTCCGGCAAGGTACGCCTGGTCAATATCGTTCTCGTTCGGGGACGAGGTCAGTATCACCACCGGCATGGTCCTGAGCGACGGAGTCCGCCGCATCCACTGCAGCACTTCCAGTCCCGTCACGTACGGCAGCTTCAAATCCAGCAGCATCAGGCAGGGTTGCGGATACGCCCGCCGGTCGGCGTATTTTCCTGCTCCCGCCAGGTAATCGATCGCCGCCTGCCCGTTCTCCACCGCGTGCAGTGGATTGGGCACGCCCACCTCGCGCCACACGTGCTGCATCAGCAATACGTCCGTCTCAATGTCCTCAACGAGTAAAACCGGTTTCATGCTCAGTCTTTTGCCGCCGGCAATTGTATCCAGAACGTGCTCCCTTTTCCCAGCTCCGATTCCACCCCCACCTGGCCTCCCATTCGTTCAATGGTTTTTTTTACAATACTCAGGCCGATGCCCGTTCCCCCATACTTATCCACCGGATGCACCCGCTCGAAAATCTTGAAGATCCGCTGCTGGTGGCGTGGTTCAATCCCGATGCCATTATCCGCAAACAATACCCGCACCTGTCCGTTCTCCGTTTTTGCTGACACGATGATTCGCGGCAACCGGTCCGGTGCCATAAATTTTACCCCGTTATCCAACAGGTTTGAAATGCATTGGGACAAGGACGCTTCGTGCCCCATCACCGCAGGGATATCGCCAGCTAAGACTATTTCCGCCCTCGGCTCCACCAGCGTGGGATAGCTCTCGATGATCTGTCGTGTGAGCCTTGTCACGTCCACTTTTGAAAGCACCAATTCCGCCCGGGCTGTGCGGCTGTAGCGAAGCACGTCCCGGATGAGCTGATCCAGCCGGCTGGACGAGGCAACGATACGGCGCAGGTAATCCAGTTCCTCCTGTGTGAGGCGATCGGCGCAGGATTGCAGCAGCATTGACGAGAATCCCTGCATCGCCCGCAATGGCGTCCTCATGTCGTGCGAGATGCTGTACGAAAAAGCTTCCAGGTCCGCCACCGTTTGCTTCAGCGCCAACGCCGTTTCTTTCATCTCCGCGAGGTCCGTGACGATCACCGAAACCCCCTGTACCTCCGCTGCCGACATGGGCGCGAAGGAAAGCAGGACCGGCCGGAGGACGCCATCCGCCGCCTGGAGATTGAATTCACCACGGCCCCCGCTTAACTTGTTGGCCGCCAGCAACGCCTCGAAGCGAGGATGGTCAGATACCGGGAAATACTTCCGCCAGGAGGAAGTGACAACTTGCTGGAGCGGCATACCGACAAATCCTGCAAATCGCGCATTGGCGTAAACGATCGTCCCGTCGGGAATCACCTGCATCGCTCCCTCGTTCATCGCCTCTACCAGGAACCGGTATGGCGTCTCTGCCCCCTGAAGCGTAAATACCTGCTCCCCCTGCGCCCCGGAGACGAGGAGGGCATCCACTTCCCCGGAACGAATAGCTTCCAGTGTGTCTTCGGCTTCCGCGAGACGTGCGCGCAGGTCGGCCACTTCCGCCGCCAGGTCCGGCTCCTGCGACTGGGCGTACTCCGGAATCAATCTTTACCCTCCCGCGGCGTGACGTCCAGGCCCAGCAGGATCTTCTCCTTGCGTGACATGTCGCCGATGAACACCCGTAGCGGGTGTGGCAGCTTTTTGATAAGCGTCGGTACCGCAATAATCTGGTCGCCCCGCGCCAGCACCGGCTGTTGATACACATCGATCACTTCAAGCGCGTAGCGGCCGTGCAGGTGCTCCTCGCAAATGGATTTGATGTTGAGTATTGCCCGTGTGGATTTGGGCGTCGCTCCCGTGACATAAAGCCGAAGCACATATTCCTCGTCCGCTTTCCAGTTGCGCCCGGCGCTTTTCCAGGTTTCAGCGGTTTCGGTTCGTTTCATCGCCATGTCGCTTCCTTATGCAGGCCGCAGGTCGAGGCCCACTAATACTCGCTCGGTGTTGGATAAATCGCCAATAATTTTTCGTATCGGCTCCGGAAGTTTTCGCACCAGGGTGGGAATCGCCAGGATCTGGTCCCCGCGGGCCAGGGTCGGGTCCTTAAGCAAATCTATGATCTCAATATTATACCGCCCGGGAACATGCGCCTCGCAGATCCGCTTCAAATTCGCGAGTGCGGTGACCGATTTCGCGGTCTTTCCCGCGACATATAATCGCAATTCCCAGGTCTCGACCTTGCCGTCAGTTTTGCGCGGGCTCCCTGGTGTTTTTTTCATCGGTTAACTCTTGTTTTTGGCGTTCAGTTGGATGCCTTTGGAAGTAAGCCGAAACGGCTGGATCTTGTTGGAATGCGGCATCCCTCGGGACTTGAGAATGTACAATGCCCGGTTTCGTTCGCCGTCCTGTTCCGGGTTTCGCAGCAATATCCACGTGTCCATCAGTGAGGAAACCCCGACCTCGCTTTGCTCCTCCACCATATCGCCGCTGGTTAGGCTGGTGAAGATGGAAGTGACCCCGGCGGCTTTCAGAAAATCAATCAACCGCGTCAGCATCGCGATGATTTCGAGCCGGTCGCCGATTGAAATAAGATTGGTGATCGGATCAATGACGACCACGCGGGGACGCATTTTGCGCACCAGGTCATGCATCGCCAGCAGGTGCATTTCAAGACCGTAGTGCGCCGGACGAACCGCATGAACGATAAGCCTTTCCTTGCGAACGTATGCTCCCAGTTCAATGCCGATCGAACCCATATTGCGCAGCATCTGCGCGGGCGATTCTTCGAACGCAAAGTAAAGCGAGCGCTCGCCCCGCGCGCACGCGGCGGCGGCAAACGCGGCGGCAAAACTGCTCTTGCCCGTTCCCGCCGCTCCCGAAACCAGGATGCTGCTGCCGCGAAAATACCCCTTTCCTCCCATCATCTCATCGAGCTGCGGGACCCCCGTCGAAAGCCGCTGCTTCGGCGCCCCGTGCTGGAGCCCGATGGATGTGATCGGCAGTACGGATATCCCCGGGCTGCCAATGATGAACGGATACTCGTTGGTGCCGTGAACCGTTCCGCGGTACTTCACGATCCGCAGCCGGCGGGTCGAGACCTGGTTGAAGATCCGGTGATCGAGCACAATAACGCAGTCGGCCACGTACTCTTCAAGTCCATGTCGGGTAAGCGTCGCATTGCCCCGCTCGCCCGTGATAATGGCGGTGACCCCTTTGTCCTTAAGCCACCGGAACAGGCGGCGCAATTCCGCGCGCAATATTGCTTCGTTGGGCAGGCCGGCAAATAACGCTTCCAGCGTATCCAGCACCACTCGCTTCGCCCCTATCGAGTCAATCGCGTGGCTCAGCCGCACAAACAGTCCTTCCAAATCGAATTCGCCCGTTTCCTCGATCTCGCTCCGCTCAATGTGGACGTGATCGACGATGATCTTCTTTTGCGCGACCAGCTTCTTCAGGTCGAAGCCAAGCGAAGCGACGTTTTGGACAAGTTCCTCTTCACTCTCTTCGAAGGCTATAAAAACTCCGGGCTCGTTATACTCCGTCGCGCCCCGCACGAGAAATTCAATGGAAAACAGCGTCTTCCCGGAACCTGCGCCCCCGCAGATAAGACTCGGACGGCCCTTTGGCAAACCGCCGCCGGTGATATCGTCAAGGCCCGTGATGCCGGTGAGAGTTTTCGCGAGCGCACCCACGACAGTTTTCCCGCGCGGTCGCTTTTTCATCATATCTGAAATGTCTCTCCTCGCGTGCGCCATCACTTCAACTCTTTTCCCCGCTTTTCCCCGCTTCGTTGCGGCGGATAGCGGCGTTCTAAACTCTCTTAGCAGTGAAAAGCTGTTCGGACAACTTTTTTTGGCTCGGCCCGCGCCGTTTACTTCAGACGATAGGTGATCCGCGCCTTGTTCAGATCGTAGGGGGACATCTCGATCCGCACCCGGTCGCCGATTGTCAACCGCACGAAATGCTTGCGCATTTTTCCCGAAAGATGAGCCAGAATTTCGTGCTGATTATCCAGCTTCACCCGAAACATCGTGCCCGGCAGGACCGAGGAAACGGTTCCTTCAAGCTCTATCGGTTGTTCGGCACTCACAAATACGCGGCGTTATTTTGGTGCACCCCAAGATGCCAGTTTCCATTTTTCTGGCAAGGGCATATTGCAATTCCATGCAATTCCATCTTTCCTTTTGTCCTCGTCCGGGGCTGATCTGAAAACTGAAGACTGAACACTCAACACCGAAGACTTCCTCCGCCGCACCACCTATCAATGCCCTTTGAACCCGAGGAAGAGAATCACCAGATCAATGATAAACAAGAGCACGATCGTGACCTCCAGAATCAACATCCAGCGGTTGGTATGGTCGTGGTTAAGCAACTGGTATAGGTCGGCGAGGGTCTTAAGTTTGTCGTCAATGGTCCGATGCCAGTCGGCCAAATGGAAACGGGCGGAAATATTTTCGTAAATCCTGGCCAGGTGCCAGTCGCCGAAAAACTTCGTGATGTTGGATAACTCATCGCTGAAACGCGCCAGGTCAATGCGGATCTCGCGCAACTCGCGCAGGATTCTGGCGCGGCCGCGGCTGTGCCCGCGCCCGAGGTCCCGGTACGCCCTGTCCAGCGAATCGTCTAAAAGCCGGTCATAGGCCTCCAGTTCGGCCAGTTGCAAGTTGGCCAGTTCCATTACGTAAAGGGCTTCGTCGAAGTTTTTTGGCTCATCCACCAGCAGGGCGGCGTCCCAATCCACCACCACAATGTCGCTCTGATAATAGCTGAGGAATCGCTGGGTGGATTCCTCCGCTTCCTGTTTTGAAAGCTGGTCAATATCGCGCTCCTGGGTAAGCAGCGAAGCGATTTCGCGCCGGCGGCTGCGGAACCAGGTCTCGGTGCTAACAATTCCCTCGTCTTCGGACCGCAGGGGCGACGCGAGGCAAAAGACCGTGTAGGCCTCTTCTTCGGCCAACTGGCGCAACGGCCGGATGTAGTGTGGCGCCAGCTCGGTCCGCACTTCTTCAGCCAGACGGCGAACTTCCTGATGCAACGACCCGTTGGAAAACTGGAGGTCGTGATAAACAATCAGGTCTTGCACATGCTCGACCGCGAACGGAACGCGAACCGTGATGCTGATGGCTCCGACCGGCAGCAGCTTGATGGCACGCTCCATCCGGATCGGTCCCTGCGGTCCAATGCGTTCGAGCGGAGGCAAACGCACCATTTGCGGGAGGTAAAAGAAAAGGTGCCGGGGGCTGCGTTTGCTCGCATCCACGGCGAACTGCGCAACCGGCTGCCCGAGGAGGACGCGAACCGGCTCGCGCGTCATCTCGTAAGCCACGTCGAAGGCGTAGATATAAACGACCTCACCAACATATCGGCTGGTTTTAGCCGGTTTGGTTGCGAGAATTCTGGGTTCTTCACGGGTCGCAATCATACCCGCGGCAACCTACTTAACTAAAAACGCAAAGTCCAAGTGGGCGATGAACCGCCACCCGACTTCACTCCGTGCGCGCGTCTGAACACAGAATACTGAACACTGATTACTCCCAAAACACTCGCCTCTCAGCCGTGAGTTCTCTCCCCGTCCGAAGGCCCATTTCACCGCCGATTTAAAGGGAGGTAGGTGAACTACTACTACGATTGAGGTTGCCACGCCCGGCGCTCCACTGCTAGACAGCAAGTGTAAGGGGTTTTACTTTTCGGTTTTATGAGGCTGTTCAACGGGAGGAATGTATGGATGATCATGGACAATCGAACCCTTCGGATCCGAGCCGCCGGAAATTTTTGCTGACTATAGGGAGCAGTGCCGCCGTGACCGTCATAAGTGGATGCGCTTCAGTCCGCCATGAGGAATCCCGCGGTGGCGGGCCAGTGCCAGATCGGCCGGATATTGAGGGAGCCGTCCCCATCACCCTGCGCATTAACGGGAAAGACCACCATCTGCGAGTTGATCCGCGTACAACCTTGCTGGATTGCATCCGCGAAACCGTGGCTTTTACCGGCACGAAGAAAGGCTGCGATCATGGCCAATGCGGGGCCTGCACGGTGCATGTGAATGGCAGGCGGGTGAACTCGTGTCTCAGCCTGGCGTTAATGCACGACGGAGAAGAAATCACCACCATCGAAGGCCTGGGCACGGTGGACGCACTTCATCCGATGCAGGCGGCGTTCCTCGCCCATGATGGATATCAGTGCGGCTATTGCACCTCAGGCCAGATCATGTCCGCCGTTGCATTGCTCAAGGAACCCTGCGGTCCCGCTGACGCCGACGTTAAGGAATTCATGAGCGGCAACATCTGTCGTTGCGGCGCGTATCAGAATATCGTCGCCGCCATCCAGGAAGTCCGCAAACATTCCTGATCCAAGGAGGCCCGTATGAAAACCTTTGAATTCACGAGACCAGCGGACGTTAACGGAGCCATCACGAACGCCGCCCACGCCCGGACTGCGCAACAGGGCGCGGAGGTGCGATTCATTGGCGGTGGGACCACGTTGGTGGATTTGATGAAATTGAATGTTGAGACTCCGACGCACCTCCTCGACCTCAACCGTTTGCCGCTCGACAAAATCGAATTAACTCTAGATGGCGGGTTGAAGGTCGGCGCCACCGTCCGCAATTCCGATCTCGCGAACCATTCGGCCATCCGCCGGGACTACCCAGTGCTCTCGCAGGCCATTCTCAACGGTGCTTCAGCACAACTGCGCAACATGGCAACCACGGCGGGCAATCTGCTTCAGCGCACTCGCTGCATGTATTTTCGCGACACCGCGATGCCATGCAACAAACGCGAGCCGGGCACGGGCTGTCCGGCCATCACCGGCGCTAACCGCACGCTCGCGGTCCTCGGAACCAGCGAACACTGCATTGCCAGCCATCCCTCAGACATGTGTGTCGCCATGGCAGCATTGGAGGCGACTATCCACGTGCAAGGGCCGAAAGGCTCGCGCACGATTCCGTTTGCCGACTTTCACCTGCTTCCCGGGAATACGCCAAATCGCGAAACCGTGCTCGAACCGGGAGACCTCATCACGCATGTGACGCTGCCCGCGCCGATCAAAGGCAGCAAACAGCTCTATCTCAAGTTGCGCGACCGCGCTTCCTACGAGTTCGCTCTCGCCTCGGCGGCTGTCGTGATTAGCGTCGCCGGCGGAAATGTTTCCCGCGCCTGGATCGCTCTCGGTGGTGTCGGCGCCAAACCGTGGCGGTCTCACGAAGCCGAAGGTGCGCTCGTCGGTCAACCTGCGGACAAAACGACCTTCCGAAAGGCAGCAGAAGCAGCTATGCGCGATGCGAAACCGCAGAGTCAGAACGGCTTTAAAATTGAATTGGCCAAACGGTGTCTCACACACGCATTGCAAATGGCGATTACAAGCTAGGGAAGGAACCAACATGCCAAAGACACAAGAAGCTCCTGCAAAGTCACCCATTGGCCGCGACACGCCGCGCGTAGATGGCCCGTTAAAAGTCACCGGAAAGGCGCAGTACGCCTCTGATTATCATTTTCCCGGCTTGCTTTACGGAGTTCCGGTGGAAGCAACCATCGCCAACGGCAAAGTAACCAAACTCGATACAGCCGCAGCCGGGAAATTGCCCAACGTGCGAGCGATATTTCATCGCGAGAATATTGGAAAGATTTTCCGTTCGGTGCCGGGACAGGGGTTCGAGGGCGTCTGCGACGAGCGGCGGCCGCCATTCGAAGATGACATTGTTCGGTATTACGGCCAGTACGTGGCGCTGGCAGTGGCGGATACCTTCGAGGCAGCCAAGGCCGCGGCTGACGCCGTCCGTGTTACGTACGCAAAGGAGAAGCCGAACGTTGAAACCGACCTTCAGGCCGATGATGAGCCCGACACCGTCCCTACCACCGTCGGTTCGACTCCTCGCCTGCAAAGCAAGCGTGGCGACCCCGAAAGCGCTTTCGCAAGCGCTGCAGTCAAACTGGACGAAACCTATGTGACACCCACGGAAACCCACAATCCGCTTGAGCTGCACGCCACGACTGCGGTCTGGGATGACTCGAAACTGACCCTATACGAATCCACTCAATCACTCTACAACACTCGAAGCGTCCTCGCGCAGATGTTCGGCTTGCCGCAGGAAAACGTCCGCGTGGTGACAAAATTCCTTGGCTCGGGCTTCGGCAGCAAGTTGTGGCCATGGACCCACTGCTCGCTCGCAGCAGCAGCCGCCCGGCAGCTTGGAAAGCCGGTCAAAGTCGTGGTCAGCCGCAAAATGATGTTCCAAACCGTTGGCCATCGTCCACGCACGCAACAGCGGGTAAGGCTGGGTGCGAGCCCTGACGGCAAACTCGTTTCGCTCCAGCACGATTACGTCTGCCACCAGGCAATCCTCGACAACTATCATGAGGATTGCGGTGAAACCACGGCTTTCCTTTACAGCGTGCCCAATCTGCTAGTTGCCTTCGGGCGCGCCCGCCGCAATGTCGGTTCTCCTACCGCCATGCGCGGTCCCGGCGCGGTGCCCGGGCTCTATGCCACCGAATCGGCAATGAATGAACTCGCGGACCGGCTCAATATCGATCCGGTACAATTAAGAATCAGCAACGAGCCGAAAATAGATGAGTCGCTCGGCATCCCGTTCTCCTCACGCCACATGCTCGAATGTCTTCAGCTTGGCAGCGAGAAGTTCGGCTGGTCGAAGCGCACCCCCGAGGTGGCCTCGATGAAGCGCGACGGACTGACCCTCGGCTGGGGTATGGCCAGTTGCACCTGGATGGCGGCGCGTTTTCCTGCTGAGGCCACTGTTCACCTGCGGGACGACGGCACTGTCCGCGTCGCCTGCGGCACACAGGATATCGGCACCGGCACCTACACGAATCTTGCGCAAGTCGCTTCCGAGAAAACCGGCGTCACACTGGATAAAATCGAAGTGGCGCTCGGGGACACCTCGCTTCCGCCTGGGCCTATTTCCGGCGGCTCGATGGCGACCGCCTCCGTGATTCCAGCCGTATGGGCCGCGGCTGACCATGCCATCGCCTCACTGTTGAGTGCTGCAACCTCAACGCCCGGCGGCCCGTTTGAGCGCCGCAAGCCGGATGATCTGACACTCGAAGGTGGAAAGGTTTTTCTCAAAGCGGAAGGCCCCGGCAAGGGTGTCCCTTTCACCGACATTCTCCGGCGGGCCAACCTGCGCCTCGCCACCGGCAGTGGCAAGAGCGAATCCACGTTCGGCAACCCTAAGCCGAAGTTTTCGTCGCACTCGTTCGGGTGTCACTTCGCTGAAGTTACCTGGCAACCGGAGATCGCGCGTTTGCGAGTCAGCCGAGTAGTATCGGTTATCGACGCCGGCCGTATCCTCAATCCTTTGGCTGGACGCAACCAGGTCGAGGGCGCGGTGGTGATGGGAATCGGTATGGCCCTTTTCGAACACACCAATTACGATCCTCAGAATGGCGCGCCGATCAACAGTAACCTGGCGGACTATATCGTGGCAGTTAACGCGGACATGCCCCGGATCGACGTACACTTCCTGGATTTTCCGGACAAGCAGCTCAACGTGCTGGGCGCACGGGGTATTGGCGAAATCGGACTGGCGGGCACCGCCGCCGCGATCACATCTGCCGTTCATCACGCGACCGGCGTTCGCGTTCGAGAACTGCCAGTCAGGATCGACGATTTGTTAGCCTGAGACGGGTGGCCTTCTTATGTCGCGGAGGTGAAACATTCGAACGTAAGCCGACTTTTCTAATCGTTCCTCAGCGTCTTCCACGTCAAAGCGAAGAACAAACCGGCGACAGCCAGCAAAGAGAAAACCAGAAAATTATAACCCGCCGGCGAAAACCACTGGCCCATGAATAACGCGTGGGCGAGTCGCGCTCGAACGTCCGGGCCAGATAAACGATCAGGGCCGCGGCGAGCCAAACGTTCGCGGCGACAAATGTGAATTTCTATTCACGATCCAGCCTCGTCACAGTTTTTCAAGTGGCGGGGACTCTCGCAACGAGTCCAGAACTCACAAATGGCGCGCAGTGAGTCTTTCGCCCCATTCCTCGATGTCCTGAATTCCCCTATTCTCGGCTTATGAATGCCCCGAAAACAATCGCTCCACTCCTTTCTTTGAGACCATCCCCTTTTGTTTAGACCGTCCGGATTTGGATTGCAGCACTACCGTTGCGCCGCGATAGACACGGCTACGGAAACCGCGCGCGGTAGAACCGCCGCGGCGAGTTGGTGGCTTGCGGATCGGTGAAATGAAACTGGCCCGGCGGGCCTTCCGTCATCGAACCGAGGAAGGTCCAATTAGAGAAGGGCAGCGACAGGTTCGTGGCGCCATAGACGCTGAACGTCGTGCCCGGGAGATTGGTAAACGCAAATTGGAACGCGCCATTACCCTGGAGCGAAGCCTGGGTAATCACTGGCGACGGAGGAAGATTCATGGGCGCGAGCACAAACACGGTGCCGGTCAACGCGGTGATGACCGGCGTGCTGGTGGCGCCAAACACCACCCTGAAGCGGCCACCGGAGACCGTGCCGTTGAGATTATCGGTCGTATCTTTGATCGGCAGGCTTCCGTTAGTGCCGCGAACGGGCGTCCAATCCAGGCCGTCCCAATAATTCAAAGCGACGCTCGATTCAGCGGCACCGGCCAGGGTTGAAGGATAATAAAAATTAGCCGTGAGCAAATCACTGGCGTCGGCGCCCGTCACACGAATATCCACATAAGAAGAGCCGGCGCCAAATACGGGGACATCGGGCGGACTGGTCGCGTAACCGGCCACGATGACACGAATCATGTCTCCGCCGACGTTCACGATGGAAGCGGACACGCCAGCCTGTCCCGAATTGGTGGGGACCGCAGAGATAACCGTGGGTGTCTCCTCGCTATAAGGATAATAAGTGCCGCTGCTCGCGGAGGTAACGTTGGTTGCCTGGAACGGAATAAGGATGGTGAAGATATTCGTGATTGAACCGTAGTAATTGGGATCGGTGATCGTGCTGAAGGCTGTGTAAGTGCCGATTTCGATCGGCGGGTAAAACGATCCGTTATATTCGGTGTAAACGGCAAAATTTGTCGGGGTTGTGCTCGTGGTGATCGTTTTGTAGGTGCCGTCGTACACCTGGACCAGATTGCTCTGGGTGACGGTGCCCGGAATTTTTTGCACCACGAGCGTGGCGGAGCCATTACCCTGGTAGTTCGGGTCACTGATTGTCGCGCTGACGAGGTAATTGCCGCCGTTGACGGGCAGATTGGTCCAGCCGTCATACGTGACAACGACATTCAATCCCGGCGGAACCGTGGAAACTGACGCGGCGTGAGGCGTGCCATCATACGTGTTCAGGAGATTGGTCAGCGACACGGTCGCGGGCGCTTTGTTGGTGATGAGAACGAACCTCGACGCGCTCGGAATCCCGTTGGCATACACCGTCAGCAACGCGTGGCCGGGCGGCAAATCAAAGCCGGAAGCGGAACTGAAGGTGTTGGTGGACCAATTAGTGGAGAGTAGAAAAACCGATTGTTCGCTATCCACCCGGCGTAGTTGAACGACCGGGAAATCACCCGGCGAGTCCTTCGAGTTGCCGCCCGACGCGCCCGAGATGCCCCGGAAACCACTGCCGGTGACCGATACGCTTCCACCGGAACGGATGGGCGAAGTATTGGTGGTAATGAGCGGCTGCGCGGCTGAACTCAGGACCGTTCCGAGGTCGTACAGCTCGGTGCTGGACGGGATACCTCCATAATAGATGTCAGCCGTGCCCCCGGCCACCAGTAGTTTCCCATTGGGAAGCAAAGTGGCGGTGTGCCTGGAACGCGCAAACGCCAACGGCCTGCCGGTGGTCCAAATCCGGGTGACGGGATCATACACCTCAACCGATGAAATGGACGTGAAGGAAGCGCCCTCCCCGCCAACGACGATTACTTTTCCATTGGGAAGCAAGGTGGCCGTGTGAGATTTGCGCGAGACTGCCATTGGCGGACCCGCCGTCCACATCCGAGACCCGGGATTGAAAATCTCGGTATCCGTATACGTGGTATTGCTGAAAGCATCCGGGGCCCCACCCGCTACCAGGACGGTGCCGTCTGGCAACAAGGTTGCCGTGTGACGGCTGCGTTGCATAGTTAATGGACCGGTTTCCGACCATACAGCGGTGCCCGGATCATAGGTTTCGGCGGTAGAACTGTAATAGCCTCCGGTTACCAGAACGTGCCCACTCGGCATCAGTGTGGCGGTGTGAAAAGACCGCCAGTAGTGCATCGTACCCGTCAAGGTCCAAATCCCGGTTGCCGGGTTATAAAGTTCCGCGCTGGCGAGCGAAGCGACGGAGATGCTGCCCCCAGCCAGAAGCAGCTTCCCGTTAGCCAGTAAGGTGGCGGTATGCGCGTGGCGGCTTTGCTGCATCGCATTATCCACTGAATAGGTTCCAGTTGCCGGGTCGTACAGCTCAGCCGAATGCAGGGTCACACCGCGGTAACCGCCGGCGATGATGATTTTTCCATTGGGCAACAGCGTGGAAGTATGCATTTGCCGGTCGTAAATCATCGGAGTGCTAAGGGCCCAGGAATTGGAGATCGGATCATAAACTTCGGCGCGAAATTCGTGCCATCCGGTACTGTTCTGGCCTCCCGTAAATATCACCTTTCCATTGGGCATGAGCGTGGCCGCGCCTTCGAAGGTGCCTACGATCATTGAGGCTCCTGTCATCCACGAGTCCGCAGGATTGCTAAACAATTCGGAGCTGGGAAGGATACCGCCACTTCCCTGCCCACCGGCGATGACGACGGAGCCATTCGCCAGCAGCGTGGCGGTGTGTCCCGCGCGCGCCACAGTCAGTAACCCATTGGCAACCCAGTTATTAGTGACCGGATCATACAATTCGAGACTATTGAGCCATCCTCCCGAGCCGGAACCGCCGGCGATCAAGAGCTGGCCGTTGGGTAGCAATGTGGCCGAATGATTTTCGCGGGCATAGGTCAACGGACTGGCGTTTGTCCAGGTTCCAACATTCGGGTCGAACAGTTCAACGACAGCAACTTCTCCCGATCCGTCTCGTCCGCCCACCACTAGCACTTTGCCATTCGGCAAGAGGGTCGCAGTATGATTTCTACGCGCGGAGGCCAGGCTGCCTGTCGGGGTCCATGTGGTCCCCGCGGGAGCAAATATTTCGGCGCTGCTCAAAGGATTTCCGTTCGCGTCTTCACCGCCCACGACCAGGATCCGGCCATCGGACAGACGGGTTGCGGTGTGCTGACTCCGGCGTACGGACGGGGCGCTCGCGGTACTCCATGAGGCGGAGGCTGCGTCATAGATGTCGGCAAGGTTGGATGACGAGGCATTGGTAATACCACCGACGACAAACACCCTTCCATCGCTCAGAAGAGTGGCGGTGTGGCGGCTGCGGACGACGGAGAGGGAGCCAGCAGTAGACCAGTTACCCGTCAACGGATCGAAAATCTCAGCGCTGCTGATTTGCGCGCCCGCATTGTTTCCTCCCGCGGCGAGAACTTTTCCATTCGGTAGCAACGTCATGGTGTGATGGAAGCGTGCCGCCAGAAGGGATCCAACGGGGATCCATGCGCCGGTCGTTGAATCGTAAAGAGCGGTTCGGTTGGTTGGACCGGAAGGCGTCTGCCCACCGGCGAGAAGAACACGATTGTTGGGAAGCAGTGTCGCGGCGGCATCTGTCACGGGCGGCATGTTTGTGAACGCCACTGTGACAGTGGCCTGATCAATGACGAGAATATTAGTAGCGCCACCGGAGTAATTCGCGTGATTGACGAGCGCGATGACCGAATGGCTCCCAGCGTTGACAGGCGCGTTCGTGGTTCCATCGTACGTCACACTTACCGGCAACCCGGAAGGCACCGTTGTGACCGTCACGGTTCGCGGCAAACCATTGTATGCCTGGAACAGACTGCCCAGAGTCACAGTCGCGACGGCCTTGTTAACCACCAATGTGTTTGTGGCGCTTCCCTGGTAATTGACGTTGTTGATCGAGCCAACGACGACGTAATTTCCCACGTTGACGGGAGCGGTGGCCGATCCGTTGTAGGTGAACGTGACGGCCATTCCGGCCGGGACGGTGGTGGCGGTGGCATTCCGCGCGGTTCCGGTATAAGTCTGGCTCAAACTTCCGAGCAGGACGGTTCCCGCAGCTTTTCCGATGACCAACGTATTCGTTGCCGAGCCCTGGTAATTCACGTCGTTAATGCTTCCAATGACGGTGTAATTGCCGCCGTTCGTTGGAATGGCGCTGGAACCGTTGTAAGTGAACGCAACTCCCAGTCCACTCGGGGTGGTGGACGCCGTTGCCGGATGGCCGTTGCCGTCGTAAGTATGCGCCAGGCTGGAGAGCGAAATCGTGCCGGCAATCTTCGCGATCACGAGCGTATTGCTGCCGGAGCCCTGGTAATTGCTGTCGGCGATGCTTCCGATGACTGTGTAGTTGCCCGCGTTGGTGGGCGCGTTGACGGAACCATTATACGTGAACGACACACCCAGGCCGGAAGGCGTCGTCGTTGCGGTAACGCTGTGCGCATTTCCGTCGTAGGTCTGGGACAGATTTGCCAAGGTGACGGTGCCAGCGGCTTTGGCGACGATGAGTGTATTGGTCGCGCTGCCGGAGTAAACCGCATCATTGATGGTCGCGATGACTGTATAATTTCCGGCGTTGGTGGGCGGCGCGCTCAGGCCGTTGTACGTTACGTTCACTGTCAGGTTCGTGGGCACGGTGGAGACCGTGACCGCTCTGGCGGCGCCGTTGTGAGTCTGAGCCAGGTTGCCAATGATGACCGTGCCGGGCGCCTGCTCAATGGCGAGCGTATTGGTCGCCGAACCCTGGTAATTCGTATGGACGATCGTGCCGATGACCGTGTAGGCGCCGACGTTCGTGGGTGGATTCGCCGAACCGTTGTAGGTTACATTCACTGGCAACCCGCTCGGGCTGGTGGACGCAGTCACGCTCTTCGCGGTGCCATCGTAGATTTGCGATAAATTCCCCAGGGTGACGGTTGCCGCAGCCGGGTTAACGACCAACGAATTCGTCGTTCCGCCCTGGTAATTGGCGTGATTGACCAGTCCGAACACCGTGTAACTGCCGGCGTTGGTGGGAGGATTCGGGGAACCGTTATACGTCACGCTAACCGGCAAGCTTCCGGGAATCGTGGAAGGCGTCACCAGCCGGGCGGTGCCATCGTACGTTTGCGACAGGTTCGCCAAAGACACTGCGGCGGTCGCTTTCGCGATAACGAGCGTGTTGGTTCCCGCGCCATCGTAGTTCGCGCTGCTGACGGTGCCCACAACGACATACGAGCCGGCGTTGGTGGGCGGGACCGATGTGCCGTTGTAGGTGAAGTTGACGGTCAATCCGCTCGGAACTGTTGTCGCCGTCGCGGTTTTGGCCGTGCCGTCATACGTCGGCGAGAGGTTGCCGAGCGTAACCGTTGCGGATGCTTTCCCGACCACGAGCGTGTTGGTCGCGGCGCCCTGGTAATTGGCATCACTGATGGCGCCGATGACGGTGTAGTTGCCGGCATTCGTCGGCGCGTTCGACGAGCCGTTATAGGTCAGAGTTACGGTTAAGCCGAGAGGCGTCGTGGTGGCAGTTACCGTGCGAGGACCTCCGTCGTAGATTTGGCTCAGGTTCCCCAGAGTAACGCCACCCGTACCCTGGAAAATAGTCAAGGTGTTGGTGGCGCTGCCGGTGTAATTGAGATCGTTTACCGTTCCAACAACCGAGTAGAAGCCCACGTTAGTAGGCGCACTGGGAGAACTGTCGTACGTGAGGCTCACGCTCAGGCCACTGGGGACAGTCGATGCTGTTGCGGGTCGGGCGTTCCCGTCGTATGGCTGGCTGAGACTGCCGAGCGTAACGACCGCACTGGCTTTGCCAATCACCAGGGTGTTCGTGGCGGCTCCCTGGTAATTATTGTCATTGACCGTGCCGATCACGATATAGCTTGCCGCATTGGTGGGCGGGGCGACCGAACCATCGTAAGTGAAATTTACCAGCAAGCTGCCGGGAGCAGTTGTGGCCGTCGCGCTCCTGCCGGTGCCATCATAGGTTTGCGAGAGGTTCGCCAACGTGACCGTGGCGCTGGCCTTCGCGACCACGAGGGTATTCGTAGCCGCACCCTGGTAATTCACATCGCTTATTGAACCGATGACCGTGTAGTTGCCCACGTTCGTAGGTGCCTGGTTTAAGCCGTCGTATGTAAACAAAACCGTCAACCCCGGAGGCGCAGTCGTGGCCGAGATGCTGCGAGCGGTTCCGTCATAAGTTTGCGTGAGATTGTTCAGGGCGACGGTGGCTGACGCCTTGGTGACGGCCAGTGTGTTCGTTGCAGCACCCTGATAATTCACGTCGTTGATTGTTCCCACGATCGTGTAACTACCCGCGTTGGTCGGTGGAGTTGGCGAGCCATCATACGCGAGATCCACAGTCAGCCCGGCAGGCGTGGTGGTTGCCGTGGCAATCCTTGGCGTACCGTCATAAGTTTGGGACAACCCGCCCAGCAGAACCGAGCCACCAGCCTTGCCGATCACGAGTGTATTGGTGGCGCTGCCCTGGTAATTGGCGTCGGTGATCGTGCCGATTACCAAATAGCTGCCCGCGTTGGTGGGCGCACTCGCCGCGCCGGCGTAAGTGAACGTAACCGTCAAACCGGAAGGCGTGGTAATGGCAGTGACGGGCCGCGCGGTGCCGTCAAAGGTTTGCGACAAGTTTGCCAGTGTCACGACCGCCGAACCTTTGCTGACGATGAGCGTATTGGTCGCGCTACCCTGGTAGTTGAGCTCGTTAATAGTACCAGTTACCGAATAACTTCCCGCGTTGGTGGGCGCATTCGGGCTGCCGTTGTAGGAGAACAAGACGGCCAGGCCGTTGGGCGTAGTTGTAGCGGACACGATTCGGGCGGCGCCATCGTAGATTTGCGCGAGATTTGCCAGCGTGACTGTAGCAGCGGCCGGACTCACCACGAGTGTGTTGGTGGCGCTGCCCTGGTAATTAATGTCGTTGACGCTTCCCACCACCGTATAGCTACCCGCGTTTGTTGGTGGATTGGAGAGACCGTTGTAAGTCAAGTTCACCGACAGGCCGCTCGGTGTGGTTGTCGCGGTTGCGACGCGCGCGCTGCCATCGTAGGTCTGGCTCAAAGCGCCGAGCGTGACGCTGGCTAAAGCCTTGCCCACCACGAGCGTATTGGTCGCGCTGCCCTGATAATTGGGGTCACTGATGTTTCCGACGACAATGTAGCTGCTCGCATTGGTCGGCGCCGCGGCAGAACCGTCGTACGTGAACAATACTGTGAGACCGCTCGGCGTTGTAGTCGCTCCCGCCGCCCGTGCAGTGCCGTCGTAGGTTTGCGACAGGTTCACGAGATTAACAACTCCAGTCGCGCCGCTGATGACGAGGATGTTGGTCGCGCTGCCCACATAGTTTGCATGGCTGACAGTGCCAATGACGGTATAAGACCCTGAATTTGTAGGCGGGTTTACCGACCCATTGTAAGTCAGGATAACGGCCAGTCCGTTGGGAGTCGTGGAAGCCGAAGCGCTTTTCGCCGTCCCATCGTAAACATGAGAAAGATTTGCCAGCGAAACGGTGGCACTAGCCTGGTTAATCACAAGCGAATTGGTCGCAGTGCCCGCGTAATTTAATTCTGCAATCGTGCCGACCACCGTATATGTGCTGGCATTCGTCGGGACAACCGGAGCACCTGAGTAACTCAGGTTCACGGCCAGATTCGTGGGCGAAGTTGAAACCGATACCGCCTTCGCGGCACCGTCAAATGTCTGATTCAAATTTCCCAGGGTGACAGTGGCCGCGGCTTTTGCCACCGCGAGTGTGTTGGTCGCGCTGCCCGCATAATTGGCATCGTTGACCGTGCCGACGACGCTGTAAGTTCCCGCGTTGGTGGGAGCGCTGGCAGCACCGTCGTAGGTCAGGTCCACGACCAAGCCCGGGGGTGTGGTGGTGGCGACCACCAATCGCGCGGAACCGTCATAGGTCTGGCTAAGGCTTCCGAGAGCCACAATCGCCGTGGCGCGGCTGACGACGAGCGTATTTGTGGCGGCGCCCTGGTAGTTGGCGGCGCTGATGGAGCCAACCACAGTATAGCTTCCCACGTTGGTTGGCGCGTTTGCAGAATTGTTGTAGGTCACGTTCACCGGCAACCCGCTCGGGATGGTGATCGCGGAGACAATCCGCGCGGTTCCATCATAAGGCTGGGTGAGATTGGTAAACGCTATTGTCGCATTGGCTTTGTTGATCACGAGGGTGTTGGTCGCGTTACCTTGATAATTCAGGTCGCTGACCGTGCCAATCACCGTGTAGCTTCCCGCGTTTGTGGGTGGGTTTACGGAGCCATTGTAGGTAATTGTCACGGCGAGGCCGGACGGGGTGGTTGTGGCTGAAGCTGATTTGGACGAGCCGTCGTAGGTGTGGCTCAGTCCGGCGATCGCGACCGCAGCCGCGGCTTTAGCGACGGTCAGAGTATTGGTTCCGGCGCCCTGATAATTCTGATCGTCAATGGTTCCAATGACGGTGTAACTGCCGGCGTTCGTCGGCGGGAGGGCCGATCCATCATAGGCCAAATCAACGGCCAGGCCGGAGGGCGTCGTCGTCGCGGAAACACTTTTGGCCGAACCGTCGTAAATCTGGGACAGATTCGAAAACGCAACGGTCCCCGCAGCCTTTCCGATCACGAGCGTGTTAGTCACCCCTCCCTGATAATTCGCATCGTTTATGACACCCACAGCCGCATAGCTCCCGGCGTTCGTAGGCGCGTTGACGGATCCGTCGTAAGTGATATCCACCGCGAGACCGGAAGGAGTCGTGGCGGCAGAAACAATTTTAGGAGATCCATCGTACGTCTGTAGCAGATCTCCGAGCACAACAGTAGCGGCGGCCTTGCTGATAACCAGTGTGTTCGTAGCGGAACCCAGGTAATTGGCGTCGTTCACGACGCCAACGACGGTGTAACTTCCGACATTAGTCGGCGCGTTGGGCGAACCGTTATACGAAAGGGTGACGAGGAGCCCGATAGGGATGGTTGAAGCGGAGGCAATTCGTGCCGTGCCGTCATAGATTTGCGCCAAGTTGCCGAGAGTGACGTTGGCCGCAGCTTTACTGACAACGAGTGTGTTGGTGGCGCTGCCCTGGTAATTCGGGTCGCTGATCACGCCGACTACCGTGTAACTGCCAGCGTTGGTCGGGGCGGCTGGCGAGCCGTCGTAAGCGAACAACACAGATAATCCATTTGGTGTGGTGGTGGCAGTGGCGGCACGCGCTGTGCCATCGTAAATTTGTGAAAGACTGCCTAACGTTACGGTTGCCGTCACCGGAGAAATGACCAGCGTGTTCGTGGCGCTGCCCTGGTAGTTAATATCGCTAATAGTGCCGACCACCGTGTAGCTGCCCGCATTTGTCGGAGGATTCGGGGATCCGTCATAGGTGAAATTTACTGCGAGCCCATTCGGTGCAGTCGTCGCGGTAGCGCTTTTGGCCGTGGCATCAAAGGTTGGGGAAAGGCTTTCCAGCGAGACTGTGGCGTTGGCTTTGGCGACAACCAGAGTATTGGTCGCCGCACCCTGGTATGCATCCTCGTTAACCACGCCGACCACGGTATAGCTGCCCGCGTTGGTCGGCGGATTGGCCGTACCGTTATAGGTCACATAGACCGATAAACTGGAAGGGGTTGTCGAATACGAGACGGCCCTGGCACTTCCGTCGTAAGTTTGCGCGAGGCTGCCGAAGCTGAGGGACGCCGAGGGCTTGACGATTTGGATAATGCTGGAAGTGCTGGGGGCACCGTTGACGAATACCGTCGCGAGCGCGTACCCGGCAGGAAGATTTGTTACCGGAAGCGAAACAAAAAGGTTGGTGGTCCAGTTCGTGGACAATATGAAAGCAGTTTGCCCCTGGTCCATGGCGCGCAGTTGGAGCAACGGATAATCGGTGGCAGAATCCTGACCGTTGCCGCAGGAAGCCTCGGAAATTCCGCGAAACACGGAGCCGGTGATAGTGAGGCTGGCCCCAATCGTGAGCGGAGCCGTGATAGAGGAAATTTGCGGTATCCCGACGGCCGGTAAAGCCAGGCCCGGATCGTAAAGTTCGGCGGAAGCTAATGCATTGGTTCCATTATAGCCGCCAGAGATTAGTATCTTGCCGTTCGGTAGCAGCACGAGGTTTTGCGAGTGACGCCGGGTGGTCAACGGAGCGTTGGTGAACCAAAGGCGGTTGGCGGGGTCATATAGTTCGGTGGTGAAAATCGCATCGACCTGGTTGGAAGACCCGCCGGCTACCAGCACACGGCCATTCGGAAGGAGAATTGCCGAGTGCAGGCCGCGCGGGGCGAAGAGGGACGTTGTGTTTGTCCAGCCTGGCGCTACCGGATCGTATAATTCGGCGCTGGCCAATACCGACGCATTGTAACCGCCGGCGACGAGCACACGGCCATTTGGCAAAAGCGTGGAGGAATGAGAGCGTCTCGCAGTGCTCAGGGACACGGTGTTCGCCCACGTGCCGCTGGATGGATCGTATAATTCCGCCGACGCGATGGAGCCGCTGCCCCCCTGCCCTCCCGATACCAGGACCTTGCCGTTATAGAGGATCGTTGCACCATGCAACTCGCGGTTGGTGTTCAGTGAGCCAGTGGCGATCCACACACCCGTGATAGGGTCGAACAGCTCGGCGCTGTTGGTGAGACCGCTGGCGCCGGTGCCGCCGGCTATCAACACTTTTCCGCTGGCGAGCAATGTAGCTGAGTGATTCTTGCGTCCGGCCAGCAAAGAACCGGTGATAGTGTTCGTTCCGGTGGCAGGATCATAGAGTTCGGCGGTGGAGAGTATGCCATTGGTGCCCACTCCGCCCGCGATCAAGACCTTTCCGTTCCCAAGAAGAGTTGCAGTGTGATTAGAGCGCGCAATGTTCAAAGGCCCCGTAACCGAGTTGGTGCCGGCAGTGGGATCGTAGAGCTCGGCACTGGCAAGCAATCCATTGGTCCCCTGCCCTCCGATAATCAAGGCTTTGCCATTCGGTAGTAGCGTGGTGGTGTGGGAGAAACGCGCCGAAGACAGCAAGTTTGTGCCAGCCCACGTGCCAACCGTCCAGTCATAAACTTCCACGCTATTGGTAAAGCCGACCGCAATCGCGCCTCCCGTCACCAGGACCTTTCCGTTCGCCAGCAACGTTTGCGTATGGAAATAGCGGGCGGCATTTAACGAGCTGGTGGCAGACCATGTGCCGGCGTTGGGATCGTAGGTTTCCGACACTGCGCTTGCGGTGGTTCCGTTATATCCGCCGGCAATAAAAACTTTGCCGTTGGGGAGCATGGTGCCGTTCTCATCGCCGTGGATGCCAGTCATAGTTCCGGTTGAAGCCCAGGTTCTGGTTGTGGCGTTATATAGTTCACAAGATGACAACCACCCGCCGCTGCCGGCGCCGCCGGCCATCAGCACTTTCCCATTGTTGAGCAGCGTCGCGGAGGCGCGGTAACGCGTGGCGGTCATTGACCCGGTAGTGAACGTCCAGGCGTTGCTAATGGGATTATAAGTTTCCGACGAGCTTTGATGGACGCCATTGTAACCGCCGGCGACCAGGACGGTGCCATTCGTTAAAATGATCGCATTATGACTGCCGCGCGCTGTATTCAGCGAAGCGGCGTTGGTCCAAACGCCAGTGGCGGGATCGTAGATTTCAGAACCGACCAGATAAACATTCGTGCCAATGCCGCCCGATACGAGGACTTTACCATTGGGAAGCAGGGTGGCGGCATGGAAGTAGCGGTTGGTCTTCATGGAGCCGGTCAAACTCCAGGTGCCGGTGTTGGGGTTGTAAAGTTCAGCCGACGACAGTGCAATGGTGGCGTTTTGGCCGCCCGCGACGAGCACCAGTCCGTTGGTGAGGAGAGTCGCGGTATGCTCCCAACGCAGAGTGCTCAATGTTCCGGCCGAGATCCACGAGCCGTTAGCTGGGTCGTACAACTCCGCGCTGGAGAGTGCTGCCCCGTTGTGTCCGCCCACCACCAGCACTTTCCCGTTAGGCAACAGAGTCGCGGTATGAAGGTGCCGCGCCGAGGTCATTGGATTATTCGTGGTGAAGGAGGCTCCGTGAGCGGTGTGCGCCGCACTTAAGCCGAGCGTCAACAAAGCGCAGGCGAACGGGAAGATTGACTGGCAGGTTTGCTTGTGCGTCATAGTCTTTATGGTCTTCTTGTTCCACAAACGGCACCCCTTTTACGCTTCAAGGCTGTAACTTGAAGCACCCCCCGGTTCACTTTGTCACTATTTCAGGAACTTTCGAATGCGCGCAAAACACAATATGTGCCTCGGATGCAGGCAGATAGGATTGGCGCATTAACCGGGATTTAACCACACGCCGATAAGGGCAATCCAGAAGAATTTTCCCGCAAGAGGTCGAATTTGACCCGAATCATCACGGTAGTTTTACGGGAGCCATCTCTTCTCAATCGTTCGCAGCGGAAACCGCCCCGGGCATCCTCAAATTTTCTACCCAGGTTCAAACCCACCTTGTATCAGGTCAACGGCGTTGTACCGTCGCTCATATGATTTCTGATAGCGAATCAAACGAATGGCCGGGCCACAACTTACGTGAAGAGCTCGAAAACCAGGTTGGCGATGTCGAACTTACCCCCGAACAATTGCGAGTCCGCTCCCTAAGGCATGCGAGGCGCTTTCTGGAAGCGGTCGATTCCTATGCCTGCCGAGACCCTTGGGCAGTCATTCGCTCGGTGGCCTTTGCATTGTTTCTGGTAGGTTTCGTTTTGGCTCTGTCCCGCCCTTATTAAAAGGTCGCTGCATCGACTCAAGAGTTTGCCCACTGGAACTCCTGCAGGTTCTCGGCGAAATTAACGAAGGTCAGGGCCGTGGAGAAGGGCTGTCATGCTCCACTTCATCATTGCCCAATCCCAACAGATTTGAGGGCCGGCTGTTGGTCAGGAGGATTCGCCTCTTGAGGGATAAGCAGCAGCCGGTCCTCGCTTACCCGGAAGGGCGCACAACCCGAGCCTCGGCTTCAGTGAAAAAGTAAGGCTATCGCTCGAAGTCATTGGTATGGAGCAACGATATTCCGCACGACGTCACGTTTCACCTGCGGGCGGCGCCCAGCCAATAACCATTCACAGGAACGTTCCTCCCACCTTCAGTCAGTCCGGGACGCTCTCCCGGCTACCTTCGTTCCCTTAGTTTGCTTCTGTTCAAAATCCCAGTTCTCAGTTACCCCATGCGCCTTCTGCTCCAGTATGGCGGACGGCATGGATGACTCCCAGATGTCCGTCTGCCAAATTTCCAACTCCAATCTTACTTCTGCAATCTCCGAACTCCCGCCGCCTATCTTCCATGCGGAAACCGGAGTCCAAATCTCGTCAGAATTTGTCGCTTGACAATTTTGCCCCAATTCCCTATGAACGCATCATCCCAGTCTACCACCGATGTCCGTAAAGAGCGGGGAAGTTCCGGCACTTTGCGTGTTCTTACCCGGCGGCGGGACTCAGTCGGTTGGCTGGTTGGGGATATCGCGATATGAAAAAGCAGGGGCAAGCCGCTTACGCACGCGCGAGATGTATTCTTTGCCGCTCAATCAAGCCTGCCGCTCCTCCGTCCGATCTCATTTAATCCTTTTTAACCCAATTAACTGATTTAGCCATATAAACCTCCCTCTAATATGAAAACCAAACCGACCCGCACAATCGTCGCGCTCGCGCTGTTCCTATCAACCATCAACTTCCCACTATCAACTGTCTTCGGCCAGGTTCCCCAACTTCTCCACTACCAGGGCCGCGCCATCGTCAACGGTTCTCCTTTCGAGGGCACCGGCCAGTTCAAATTCGCCCTCGTCAACGGCGCGGGGACCGTTACTTACTGGAGCAACAACGGCTCCAGCACCACCGGCAATGAGCCGAGCGCGGGCGTCTCGCTGCCCGTGACCAAGGGCCTCTACGCTGTTCTGCTCGGCGACACCTCGCTGCCGAACATGACCGCCAGCATCCCGCCCAGCGTATTCGCCAACACTGACGTGCGGCTCCGCGTCTGGTTCAACGGAGGCCTCGGCTTCCAACTTGTTTCACCCGACCAGCGCATCGCCGCGGTGGGATACGCCTTAATGGCGGGAGATGTCCCTGATGGTACCATCACATCCGCCAAGCTCGCCCTGGATGCGAAGGGTTGGACTTTGAGCGGCAATGCGGGAATGACTTCGGCGAACTTTCTCGGCACGACGGATAATCAACCGCTGGACCTGAAAGTTAATAGTTTACGCGCTTTGCGTCTGGAGCCCGGACTCGAAAGCCCAAACGTAATCGGAGGCTTTAGAGGCAACGTGGTCAGTAACGGATTCAGCGGCGGAACTATTGCCGGAGGGGGTGGTCCATTTCTCACCGAACACCGCATTGGAGGAGATTACGCTACAATCGGGGGGGGCGCCTGGAATGTTTCCGCGGGATACAGCGCAACGGTGGGCGGCGGTAATCATAATACCGCTAACAACAGCTATGTGACAGTTAGTGGAGGCGCAGATAACATCGCGAGCGCAAACCTTGCTACGATCGGTGGTGGCGGCGGAAACATAGGTAGTGGCTTTATTGGAACGATTGGCGGGGGAAGTGGTAACACTGCCAGCGGCTATGCCGCTACTGTCGGAGGCGGTGTCCTCAACATCAGCCGCGGCGAAAATGCAACCATACCCGGCGGTTTCTTCAATGAGGCCGCGGAAAACTGCTTTGCTGCTGGCAACCGCGCGAAGGCGATCCATACCGGTTCGTTTGTTTGGGCTGACTCCACTGACTCCGATTTCGTGTCCACTGCCAACAATCAACTTCTCATCCGGGCCTCCGGCGGCGTCGGAATTGGCACGACCACACCATCTGCGCAGCTCGAGGTGGCGGGCCAGGTGAAGATCACGGGCGGCTCGCCCGGCGCGGGGAAGATTCTAGTCTGTGACGCCAGCGGCCTGGCCAGTTGGCACTCCCCCTCCTCACTCTCCATGTTCTTCGGCCAGGATTACACCCAACTCTTCCCGGACGTGATAGACAACACGGTCGAATTTGAGATTAGCGGAATATTTGGAGGGAACGGCGAGAAAGTTGTTATGGTTAATGGCCCCGGATTGCAAATCCAGCGCGTCATAGGATTTCAGGGCACCAATCACAACGATCAGCCTGGCCCAAACATGGAATTTCCAATCGTATTCGAATATTCAGGGCCTCAAACCAATAACCTTCAGAATTGGTTCAATCTGCTGCAAACAGTCCCCGACTACCGTTCCGGGTCCATTATCGTTAGGGACTTGGGTGGTACTGAGCGAACAAGGTGGAATTTTTATGAGATGGCCCTCACACAAATTGAACCGGGGCTAAATGGACGCAAGCGCTACACGCTTCAACACACATACCCGCCCGATAATTACTCTGGTTACTACCGCGACGGTAGCGATTTTCCATCGAACCCCTCCAAAAACCCGGCAACCGACACCGATCTGTTGGAGATAGAAGGCGTGCTTCAGGGAGGTTACCCCGTGATCCAGGTCAATACCAATGACCGCACCATAACTCTTACCTTCGACTACACCGAAGCCGGAGCAATGTATACTTGGGTGAGGGATATAGCCGAGGGGACTGGCTACAAGCGTGCCATGAGTATTATTCGGGAAAATGGGAACGGAGTCGAAATCGGGCGCCGCAACTACTTCGGAATCTTTCCTATTTCATACCAGCAAACTACCGGTTTCGGTCAGATAGAAAAAATAAAAGAGAAAATCGTGCTCAGCTACGACCTCGACGAACCAGGTTAAGGAATTGGCATCGCGACTCGAAACCGACATCCAAACATGAAACTAAAAACCAGGCTCACCCAAACCCGCAGTCTTTTCCGGCCAACCTCATTTAACCCATTTAACGTATTTAACCTCCGACCGTCGCTCTGCGCCCTGCTGTTCCTATCAACCCTCAACTCCCAACTCTCAACCCTCTTCGCCCAAGTCCCCCAACTCCTCCACTACCAGGGCCGCGCCATTGTCTCCAACACACCCTTCGAGGGCACTGGCCAGTTCAAGTTCGCTTTGGTGAGCCAACTTACCAGCCCGTGGCGGCAAGCGACGGCTACGGCAACGATCTCCGCCGGTCATATTAACACCATCACCGTGACCGATGGCGGAACCGGATATACCTCCGAACCTCAAGTCTATGTCAGTGGCGGGGGCGGCGGCGGCACGATTGTCGGCGCGATCGTTTCGGGCGGCCAAGTCGTCGGATTCGATATCTTCAGTCCGGGCGCAGGCTACACCAGCGCGCCAACCATTACGATGGATCCGCCTCCACCGCCCATCGTGAGCACAAGCACGCTTTGGAGCAATGACGGCTCCGGCACGGCTGGCGGCATGCCCGCCGCCGCTGTCTCGCTGCCAGTCAGCAAGGGCCTCTACGCCCTCCTCCTCGGCGATACGAACCTGCCGAACATGACCGCCATTCCCGCGAGCACCTTTGCCAACAACTCCGATGTGCGCCTCCGTGTCTGGTTCAATGGCGGCCTCGGCTTCCAACTTGTTTCTCCCGACCAGCGCATTGCCGCCGTGGGTTATGCGATGACTGCGGCGAGCGTGGATGATGGGGCGATTACAACCGAAAAGATTGCTGCTGGAGCGATCACGGCAGCCAAACTCGCCCCGAACGCGACTGGCTGGGGGCTGGCTGGTAATAGCGGCACAACTCCAGCGGATTTTGTTGGCACGACGGACAATCAACCCCTGGAGTTGAAAGTTAATGGTGCGCGCGTCCTGCGCCTGGAGCCCGGATCAAGTCCAAACGTAGTCGGCGGTTACAGCGGCAATGTCGTGTCCAGCGGAGTTGTGGGCGCGACCATCAGTGGCGGCGGAGCGCTTTACGGTACAAACCGTGTGGGGGCAGCTTTGGCCACGATCGGCGGAGGTGCAGGCAGCACTGCCAGCGGCGAGTTTGCGACAGTCAGTGGAGGCGATCAAAACACTGCCAGCGGTTACCGGACCACAATAGGTGGCGGCGGCCTGCACACCGCCAGTGGTAGCGCCGGGACGGTCGGTGGCGGAGTTGCCAACACCGCCAGCGGTATCGCCGGAACGGCGAGTGGCGGCTTGGACAACGTTGCCAGCGGTTCGCGAGCAACCGTGCCAGGTGGGGAAGAGAATACCGCTTCTGGGGACTACAGCTTTGCGGCAGGCCATCAAGCCAAAGCGCAACATGCCGGTGCTTTCGTGTGGGCCGACTCGACGGCGGCGGACTTTCCCTCGGTGGCCAACGACGAGTTCGCAATTCGTGCCGCAAACGGAGTGCGCGTGGTGGGTGGTGGCGTCACGGCCAGCAGCTTCAGTGGCCCAGTGACATTCCCGGATGGCTCGACGCAGTATCGTGCTACTGATTCGAGGCCACTGGTCACATCGGGCCTTCCGGCGGGATCCACGTTTACGGTGACGATTGATGGAACCGCGGCCATGTTCAGGGGTTCGTATTCCATTGTGCATCCTGCGTTTCTTTCCGAGGGTGAGTACGCATCTTCGAGCCTGATTGAGGCGAGGGAGATTTTTTTTCTCCAACGGCCAAGGACGAGCGATCCGACTTGGTACAACTGGTATTTGACCAACAATTCGTCGGCTTATCATCGCGCTCTCTTGATGACACTAGCGGTGCCCGGTGGTGCTACGGCAACCTGGAGTGGAACTGTCGTGGTGGCGTCCTTCCACCTGGTCAATGAAAATGGGGCGACGTGGGAGCAGCTCCGAGTCATGTCTAGCCAGCTTGCCTTATTGACGCGAAGCGTAAATGGTTCTCCGGCCGTCAACAGCCCTTCGACTCCGTTTGCTGACATGCAGGTCTCTCTAGCCGGAACCCTTCAGGGAAATGTGGGCGTGCTACCGGACTTCGAAATCAGAGATACCGTGACTTCTTCTGGCACATTGAGCGGCTTCGCCGGTTCTCGATTAGGGCTGCGAGCAAATCCGTTCTCTGGCGCTGCTGCTTACTCCGCTGCTTCTACGTCTGTCGCTCCTTCCTGTAACATTCAGTCGGCAGGTGTTGATTTGGTTACTGTCCCACATGCCTATGTGACAAAATACACATTGCGTTTAGCCGACGATGGATTGCCCATCGAGGAATATGAATTGGTCTTCAATCGCCCGTAAATACCTCCCATGAGTCATATGAACTCGAATCACATTTCCTGTGCCGCATTTCTCCCAGACACCTCAAACTCTGCAGGAACGGCATGTGCCGGGCGACGGCGAACTCCGAGGCACATGCCGCTCCTTACGGAGCTTGGGGTGATTGGGGACGGAACCCGTGACTATAAATATGCCGCTCCTTACGGAGCTTTCCCGTGCTCCAACCGAGCGCTGTTTGGAACTTGGAGCTTGAGATTTCTCTGGGGCTTGGTGCTTGGAATTTGGAGCTTCTCTCCCGCCCTCGCCGACACGCGCACCAGCGCCGATTACGAAATCCGTTCCGATACCCTCGATAGTGCTGGCAACGCCGTCAACTCAACCGATTATCAGCTCATCGGCAGCCTGGGCACCATCGGCAGCTCCATCAATTCCTCCTCCGCCGATGCCACGCTTTGGAACGGCTACATTGGCCAGCAATTACAACTTGTCCCCGCGATTCCGCTCGAAATTCTTACCGCTGCTGCCCTTCCTGTGGGCCGGCAAACCGTCGCGTATTCGGAGACAATCACCGCGACTGGCGGCTTTGTCCCCCGCACGTTCACTCTCACCAGCGGTTCTTTGCCGTCGGGCTTGGCGCTTTCTGTCTCCGGAGTTATCAGCGGCACCCCGACCACTATTGGCTCAAGCACCTTTACCGTTCAAGTCAGCGACAGCGAATTCAACACCATTACGCGGACGTTCACCCTCGATATTCATCCTTTCAGCTTTACCTGGAACTCAGGTAGTGGCGATTGGGCCAACGGCGCCAACTGGACTCCCACGGGCGTTCCGGGTCCTGACGACTACGCGATCGTCAACAACGGCGGTTCGGTGACTGTGAGCGATACTCGCTCGGTTGGGCAGTTCGACTTGGGAAACGCAGTCCTTCAGGGTGGCGGCTCGCTGACAATTAACCGCTCCATGAATTGGGGAGTCGGCTACGTATATTTCTTCGGTCCATTGATTATCGGAACTGGCGCGACGCTGACGATGGATTGTGCGAGCCCCTCGGTTCATCGCATGACCAGTTCCACGCTGGACAATGCCGGGACTGTGATCTGGAAGAACACGGGCGAAGTTACATTGGATACCTTCTCGTTGTTTACCAACCGGCCTCAGGCGGTCTTTGAGATTCAGACCGACAGTCAAATTTCGGGATTCAGCGGCGGAGCCTGCAATCTGAACAATGCCGGTATGGTGCGCAAAACAGCGGGTATTGGCACCAATAGTTTTCAGATCCCCTTCAAAAACTACGGTGCTTTCGAAGTGCAGAGTGGGGCGATCAAATGCCAGAGCGTTTTGATCAATTCCGGCATGGTCACTCTTTCCGCGGGCCGAACGCTAACGGTAGTTGCTGGTGGTTCGTCCAGCGGCGTCTTCAATGCGCCCAGTGGTGCGCTGGTGGACTTTGCTGGTCCCTATACCTTTGACGGCGACGCTCAGCTAAACGGCGCAGGCCTCTACCAGGCCAGCGGCCCCAGCGAGGCCTTGGTTTTCAACACCTTCGTCGCCGTGGAAAACTTCAATCTGCTGAACGATGCCCGGTTGCAGGGAGGCGGGCCCCTGGCGGTAAACACTTCCATGAATTGGGGCGCGGGCTACGCCTACAACTTCGGGCGGCTGATTATTGGACCCGGCGCAACGTTGACGATGGACTGTGCGAGCCCCTCAGTTCATCGCATGACCGGTTCCACGCTGGACAACGCCGGCACCGTGATTTGGAGGAACACGGGCGAAGTTACATTGGATACCTTCTCATTGTTTACCAACCGGCCTCAGGCGGTCTTTGAGATTCAGACCGACAGTCAAATTTCGGGATTCAGCGGCGGAGCCTGCAATCTGAACAATGCCGGTACGGTGCTCAAAACAGCGGGTATCGGCACCAACAGTTTTCAGATCCCCTTCAAAAACTACGGTACTTTCGAAGTGCAGAACGGGGGAGTCAAATGCCAGAGCGCCTTCAACAACTTTGGGGTGGCCACTCTTTCCGCGGGCCGGACCCTAACGATAGTCGGTGGCGGTTCGTCTAGCGGTGTCTTCAATGCGCCCAGTGGCGCGTTGGTGGACTTTGCTGGTCCCTATACCTTTGACGGCGACGCTCAGCTAAACGGTGTGGGCCTCTACCGGGCCAGCGGCCCCAGCGAGGCCCTGGTTTTCAACACCTTCGTCGCCGTGGAAAACTTCAATCTGCTGAACGATGCTCGATTGCAGGGAGGCGGGCCGCTAGCGGTAAACACCTCCATGAATTGGGGCGCGGGCTACCTGTTTTTCTTCGGTCCATTGATTGTCGGAACCGGAGCGACGCTGACCATGGACTGTGCGAGCCCCTCCGTTCACCGCATGACCGGATCATTGCTGGACAATGCTGGGACAGTGATCTGGAAGAACACGGGTGACCTTTCATTGGACACTGGCTCGCTAATCACGAACCGGCCGGGAGCGTTTTTCATCGCGGAGAATAATGCGTCGCTGAGCTATGGCGGTGCCGCCGCAGTGAAATTCGACAACGCCGGCACATTCCTCAAGACCAATAGCGCGGGCACCACCATCGTTGGGTCTGTTTTCAACAATTACGGCACTAACGCAATTTCTACCGGGACTTTAAACCTTAACTCTACTTTCACGCAATACGGCGGGCTGATGTCCCTTTGCAGCGGCAACGTCATTAACGGCTCAGCGCTTCAGATTCTCGGGGGGGAAGTTCGGGGAGCAGGAAACATTTCCGGCGATGTCAACAACGTCGGCGGCACTGTCAGCCCGGGTTGCTCGCCCGGCCAACTGACTATCGGCGGTAATTACACGCAAGGCGCCAACGGCACATTGAATGTCGAATTGGCGGGAACCACGCCCGGCAGCAGCTACGACCGGCTGGCCGTGACCGGCACAGCCACACTGGGCGGATCCGTGCGTGTTGCCTTGAGTGGCGGTTTTGAACCCGCTCCCAACGCTTCGTTCATGTTCCTCACCGGGGGCTCGGTCAACGGTGGCTTTGCGAGTTTCAATTATCCGTCGAACGATGTCGGATTGCAGCTGATCGGCAACGCCAATTCCGACCGCGTCCAGGTCATCAATGTGCGCCCAACTATCCCGGCTATCGGAACTCAAACCATTGACGAAATGTCGGCGTTCAACCTGCCCCTTGGCGCTACCGATGCCGATACACCCACCCAAACCCTTAGCTATTCGCTGCAGTCCTCGCCTGGCGGCGCCACGGTGAACGGGAGCGGCGTATTCAATTGGACACCTAACGAACAACAAGGTCCGATGACTACGAACATTACTGTCCGGGTCACGGACAACGGCACGCCCAACTTGAGCGCCACCAACACCTTCACCGTCATCGTCAATGAAGTGAACGTGGCGCCGGTGGTGGGCGCGTTGAGCGATCACACCATAAATGCGGGCCAAACGATCAACTTCTCCGCTACCGCCTCGGATTCCGATGTGCCGGCCAACATGCTCTCGTTCAGCCTCGTCAGCCCTCCCGCCGGCGCGACGATTACGAGTGGCGGCCAATTCAATTGGCGTCCCGGCGTCGCGCTGGGCAACACTACAAATCTGGTCAGGGTTCGAGTGCAGGACGACGGCTCGCCCGTTCTAAGCCACACAAATACTTTCGCCGTCAACGTGAACTCGCTCGCCTCCGTGGTGCTGACTCCGGTCGAATATCTCAACGGACAGTTCCGATTCAACGTCAGCGGCGATGTCGGTCCGGATTATGTCATTCAGGCCAGCACCAATTTCTCAGATTGGGTTAACCTCAATACCAATTTGTCCCCGACTCTGCCGTTCCAATTCATCGACCCCGCTGCCGGGTCCAGAAATCAACGCGCTTACCGCGTCCGCCTCGAACCATAAGCTTTTAGCTTTTAGGATTCAGTTACATGGGGTTTGGGATTTGGAGTTCCCTTTCATACGTGGTTAACCCCTTTTTGGTTCCGGCTCTCTTTGTGCCTTCTGCGCTTTCTCGCGGCCATTTCTCAGAATTCTCCTGTTGAAAATCCAATTTTTCCCCCTCCATTTTTCTGACTGAAGACTGAAAACCAAACACTGAATACTTCCTCACCAATCCGCACCAACTCTCCCCCTCGATTAGCAGTTACCTCTTGTTCAAATTGGGCCTGGCATTTCCCCGCCGGGTTTGGACTTATTTCGGCACCTTGGCGGCTTCGCGACTTAGCGTGAGTTGGCGTTCACACTTTGTTCACGCCTTGCCTGCCACGCCGTAATCAGATGAAGGCAGGCGCCCGAGTCAGTCATTACTTCCTCTTCGTTATCTTGCTTTGCTTCTGTTCAAAATCAATTGGGCCTGGCATTACTCCGGCCGCCCCAGGTTGTGCGGGTCCGCCGCGGCCCTTGGATCATACATTCCGAAAAACCTCAGCACTGTTTCAAAGATGCCATTGCATTCCGCGCCCACATCCTTGTCGTACACGTAAGACCACCCGTCATTCGACACCAGCAACCAGATGCTGATGTCCTCGCCATATAGGTCCGGCAGCTCGTGCCTTGGAAGGTTGGCTACAGCTTCCCGGTATGCAGCCAGGCGCTTTTGCTCTTCAGGCGTCGCAGGGATGTATTGATCGAACTTGTGCGAAATATCTCTTAACCCTCGTTCCAATCGCTCGCGCTCTTTCTCTGTGGCAGCGTTTTCTGCCGCCAACCGCTCATATGTTTCCATCGTCATTTTCGGACCGCATTTCAACGTCAGCCGATAAACCCCCTCGCTCAAATCAGGTTTAGGCGGCGGATCGCCGACACCTCGCCCGGGTTCGTTCGGGTGAACTCGTTCCCATCGTACCGGGTTGTCACGCTGGACAATGATCCGATTTGTAACCACTGACACGGTCCACCCTTTCGGAAGCACACTCCTGATGGCTCTGACCGGATCCCGGATAAGGTCGCCCGCCGCCGAAGATGTTTGAGATTTCGATTCATGAATCGGATGATTTCGGTTCGCCGCACTGCTTGATTCACTTTTAGGCGGCCCCGGTATTTGAAATTCACCCACTAGAATTTCAGCGCCGCGCTCATCAAGCTCCGAGTACGCCATCCTGAATGTGAGCAGCATCGCGCGGCCAATCTGATCGCCCGATACCCGCCTGCCCGTTATGATCTCGGCTCCGGACTTGACCGGGAGCATTTCCAATTTCTGATCCACCTCCGTGTTTTGCCGTTCCCAGGCTGATCCTTTTGGATTTTTGACAAATGCCTCCACCATATACCAGTCTGGACGTATCCCTCGAACGTACAGGGTGCCGGAGGATTCATTACGGAGGGTTATGGACAAAAAGAAATCTTCCGACGCTGCCCCGCTCTGTTTGCCCCGGTCCTTGGGCTTCATCGCCTCACGGCTCTGCTTGTCCAACTCCAAGGCCTTCACATTCACGATCGCCCACTGTGAAAGACCTCGAGTTGCGCAACACCACGCCACCATGAAGCAAAGAATTGCTCTCATACTTACTTTGACGGCGAAACCCTTCAATTGCTCCGCTTCCATTTGTTTGTGGAGCCCGCATCGCTCCATTTGCCAATGCCTTGCATCGTTAGCTTAATCCTGTCTTCCATCTTGGCGGCTCGGCGGCTGTGCGCGAGCCATTTCCCCCATGGCGGTTAACTCAATTGACCCCATCCTTATGACCTCCATCTTTCTGACTAAGCGTGAACTGGCGTTCACACTTTGTTCACGCCCTGTTCACACATGTTGCACCTGTGTTGCACCTTGTGTAACGATCCAACCTGCTGGGTTGAGGCCACTTGGACAAAATGTTGTACTGTTGCACCTTTTTTCCGACCCGCCGGGGGGGCGCCAAATTTCGGCCACTCTCAACTTTCAACTCTAACCTCGCAACTTCCCCCTTGGCGTGAGCCATTCCCCCGCAGCGGTTATTGGGACGGCAAACATCCGTCCCAGGGACTCTTTTGGGACGGATAAAATCTGCAAAATCTCTAATGGTTAAACGATTTGGGACGGCGGGACGGATAATTTACGTAGCACCCCCACATGGCGCAGCGATCCGTCTCGCTCCTTGTCGCGTCGTCCTTTCTTCGTTCGTTACCTTGGTGTCAAAAATCATGTTCCAGTTCTTCCGTCTTCAATTTTCATGTGTCGCGTAAAGGTCTGTCGTAAGGGTTCCGGTAAAGGTTGGTAAAGGTTGTATTTCCGGCCCGGTATAGGTTGGTAAAGGTAAAAAAATTCTGCGCGTTTTGCGCCTCTCTTGCCGCGTCGACCTGTCTCGCCAAAGCGTCCTCGCGACGGCGGAAGTCCGACGAAGACGGGTCGCGGCCATCTCTGCCCGGTATAGCCATCCGCACCAGTTTGGCTCGCTGTTACCTGCTACCTCATGTTCAAATTCCTCATCTTGGCGTCTTCGCATCTTCGCGTGATGATGTGGGGCTAAGCGGGCTCAAGGGCCGGTGAAGAGGACCAAAAATAATTTTTTTCTCCCGTCCGTGAAGCAACGCGCAGCGATCTGCAAAATTTGCAGCTATTTGCACATCTAGCTCCTCCCTCAGTGCGCCGCGCAAATGTTAGGTGTTTGTTTCCCATGATTCTGTCCGATCATGATTCTGTCCCTATTCCCGGCGTTTCCTGGATTCCCATTTTTCTGTCTCCATCTTTCTGACTAAGCTTCTTTTCCGCCTTTGCGTTAAATCCTCACTGTCCTTGCATTACAGCCGGCCAGGGTCAGAACCAAATTTATTGTGCTACGGCTGATTTTGATGAAATACTCTCGCCTTGAGTCAAAATAAGAAAAAAACCCATCCACCCGGCGCGAAGCCGAATTACCTTTGGCCAAAGTTTCTCATCGCCGCCATCGTTCTGGCCCTCATCCTCGCCGCTGCCTGGATGAGCCGGGAATTCTCCCGTGCCCGCCGTATCGGCGAAGCTTCCTTTCCTCCGGGCGATTCCCCTGGCCCTGCAACTTCCAGGTCTGGTCAGGACATGTCATGGACCAATGACATGGCGTGGATTCCTCCCGGCACTTTCTCGATGGGCGGCGAGGACGGTCAATCCGATGAAAAGCCGCTGCATCAGGTGACGCTCACCGGATTCTGGATGGACAAAACCGAGGTCACCAATGAGCAGTTCGAAAAGTTCGCCCGCGCAAGTGGCTACGTGACCGTGGCCGAAAGAAAACCCAGTGCCAAAGATTTTCCCGGTGTGCCCGAGGATAAACTCGTTCCCGGCTCAATTGTGTTTACCGTTCCCTCTCTGGAGGAAATCAACCGCGAACGAACCCAGGCGGGTGCCGAGCCGCTCAAAGAAATTCCGCTCGAAAACCATTTTCTCTGGTGGAGTTACGTCTCCGGCGCAAACTGGCGTCATCCCACCGGCCCTTCCTCCGATCTCAAAGGCCGCGAGAAGCATCCTGTCGTGCACGTCGCGTGGGAAGATGCCGCGGCGTACTGCAAGTGGGCCGGCAAACGGCTGCCCACCGAAGCCGAATGGGAATATGCCGCGCGCGGCGGCCTCGACAAACAGCCCTACGTCTGGGGCAAGGAGCAAAGGCCCGGAGGCAAATGGCTCGCCAATATTTGGGAAGGCCGTTTTCCAACTGAAAACACGCTCGAAGACGGCTTCCAGGGCACCGCTCCGGTCGCTGCATTTCCGCCCAATGGCTACGGGCTATATGATATGGCCGGGAATGTCTGGGAATGGTGCGCCGATTGGTATCTCCCCGACTACTACGCAAACAGCCCCGCAAAAAATCCGCCCGGTCCCGACACCAGCTATGATCCAAACGAACCCAACGTCATGAAACGGGTTCAGCGTGGCGGCTCGTTCCTGTGCAGCGACTTGTACTGCATCGGCTACCGCCCGTCTGCGCGAATGAAAAGCAGCCCGGACACCGGCCTGTCCCATTCTGGATTCCGCTGCGTGAAATAACCGGGAATTTTATCCCGCGGTCCCGTCTTTCTTCACCGGCTTTTCCACCGGGGCCTTCTTGATTGGCCAGCGATCGGACGCAGTCCGCGCATTCTTCAGATACTTTTCCATCTTCGCGACTGCCTCCGGATTCTTGTCCGCCACGTTGGTCTTTTCGGAGATATCCTTCGCAAGATCATAAAGCTCAAGCGGCGCGTCTGCCTGAGGCCTCACCGCTTTCCAGTCCCCGGACCGGACCGCTTGCTGGAATCCGCGCTCATGAAATTCCCAATAAAGATAATCATGCTGACTCTTGCTCTTGTTCCCCAACAGCACCGGCAGCATTGAGATTCCGTCCAGATTTTCCGGCGGTTTCACCCGCGCCATCTCGGAGAGCGTCGGCAGAACATCCCAAAACGCCCACGGAACATCTACCGTTTGGTTTGCCTTGACCTTTCCCGGCCAGCGAACAATAAAAGGCACCCGAATCCCGCCCTCGTACAAATCCCGCTTATACCCGCGCAATGGCCCGCTACTTTGGAAAAACGCCGGGTCCACGCCCCCTTCCTTGTGCGGCCCGTTATCGCTGGTAAAGAAAACCGCGGTCGTATCATCGAGCTTAAGTTCCCGCAGCAGGCTCATCAACCGCCCCACGTCCCTGTCCATGCGTGTGATCATCGCCGCTTTGTTTTTCTCTGTTTGCGGCCACTTCTCTTTCGAATACGGCTCGTCGCTGGGCACTTGCATGCCATTCCCTGTCGCCCTGCCTGCTTCGTTATTCGCATGCGGAATTGTGTAGGCCAGGTACAGGAAGAATGGCCGCCATTTGTTGAATTGATCGGGCTTGTTGATCTTTACAAAGTTGAGTGCCGCTCTCGTAAATATATCATGTGTGTATTGCCCCTTGCCCCCATTCTCGTTGTCGGGAAATTCCACGCGCTCTTCGTAACCCATCCGTCCGTCATAACGGAATAAGTACGGTGTGTAGTAATCATGCGCGTGCCCCTGGTCCAGATAACCCACAAAATCGTCAAATCCCTTCAACTTGGGTGTGCCCGTCGAATTTTCGTTGCCCAGTCCCCACTTCCCTATTAGTCCCGAAGTATAACCTCCCGTCCTTAACACCTGGGCGATGGTCACGTCGTTTGTGCCGAGCGCTAATCCCTGCACATTTCCGCGTATCGTGTTGTGCCCGCAATGAACACCGGTCATCAACGCCGCGCGCGACGGCGCGCACACCGTGCTCCCGGCATAGAAACTCCGAAACCGCATACCTTCCTTCGCAAGCTCATCCAGGTTTGGAGTCTTGATCTGCTTCTGCCCGTAGCATCCCAGGTCGCCCCACCCAAGGTCATCGGCAATAATGAAAATAATGTTCGGCTTCGGATCGCGCGGCTTTTGCGGTATCGCGCCGGAAGCCATCTGTGCTCCGCACCACGTTAGCAACACGATCATGCCGAACACACGAGCAGCCCAGAACTGTCTCGCGCCTGGCTTTCGCACCTCTTGCCACCACGGAAATATCTCGCACATCATGCCTCACTTTGAAGAATCTCTCACTTGCCGTCCAACGAATTTCAGTGCGATTTCAGATTGCATTTGCAGCCATTCAAGGCAAGTTGCCCTAAGCAATGGATGACGGCCCAACAACTGACCCCGGTTCACCGCCGGCTGAAAGTTCCGCTGCCCTGCGCCCTCGACGTCGAGGACGCCGCGGTGGTCGCGGTCGCCGTAGCGGCAATCGGCCCGCCCCGCGGGATGACGCCCCGCCTTCCGCGGCTCAACCGCTCGAGGAATTACGCGAGCCCGCCGAATCCGAATCGCGCGAGCATGAATCTTCCGCGCCTGGTCCCGTGGCCGTGCCCGCCGCTTCGCGCGAGCGCGACCGGGACCGCGATCGTGCCCCGTCGCGTGAACGTGACCGTGATTTCCGGCCCGCTTCACAAGCCTCTGTTCGGGATGCCATCGACGAAGTCACTCACGTCATCGCGTCTCTTAAGGAAGTCCTCGACGAATTGGATGAAGTCCTCGAAACCCTCGAACTTGCCGAGCGCCAAAAAAACGCCGACGAGCAGGAAATTGAGTCCCTCCTCCGGTCCCTTCGCCAATTGCAGCGCCCCCGCGAACAGTCTCGATCCAGCCCTCGCTCTCCCGAGTCTCCGTAACGGATGGGAGCATCGGTTGAATCGTCGCCGTTGACGTTTGCCCGATATTGGTAATCCGGAAATTTCGCGAAACGCAGGATTACTGCTCACGAAACAGGATCGATTCAGAATTGTCCAATACCCAATGTCCGTTTTGCCCGTCATCGCTCGCGAATTAAGATCGCAAGCCCGCCAGCCGATAACCTACTGGTTGCGCATCGTGGGCGGCCTCACGGTGACGGCCGCCGTTGTCATCGCTCTTTGGAGGATGAAAACTGCCGGCGAACAATTTCGCGCCAATCCATTTGGTTTCCCGACGCGACTCAACCCTGTCCTGGCTTTGGGCACCGCCCTGTTCGGAAGGATGAATTTGTTCATCTTCTTCGCTATCTGGATATTCGTGCCCCTGGCAAGCGCCGATGCGGTGAGCCGCGAGCGGCGGGAAGGGACCCTTCCCCTCCTTTACCTCACTGAACTCCGTTCGTTTGGCATCGTCATCGGCAAAGCCTTTGCCCATATGCTCCGGTCAGCGACACTTTTCCTGACTATGACGCCCTGGCTGATGCTTCCGCTAATCCTCGGTTCCGTAAGTCTTCAGGAAGTTCGCATGGCCCTGCTGCTTAATCTCGCCTCGCTTTTCCTCGCCCAGGCCGCCGGTTTGCTGGCCTCCGCGATTCCACGCGACCGCCTCAAATCAGCCATCCTCGCGCAACTCTTCGCTGTGCCATTGTTGCTGCTTCTCCTGCACGCGCATGGCGGTGTGCTTCGATCCGCGATCGCCGCGGGCTCCCTGCCCGGCATCGTCCCTGGCAGCATGGCATACTGGAATTCTCCCGCAGTAGAGTTTGTCGATTTCTATAACTATATGAGCCATCAGGGAATCCTTTCGCGCACCGGCGCACTCGTCGAATACGCGACGAATAGTTCCCTGGATTGGCGTGAAGATTGGTTCAACGCTTTTGTTCGAGGCCCCGCGCATTCGACCTGGCACGAAATGCTGGCGAGTTTGACTCCCGCCGGACAGGATTCCTGGCAATCCGGCATCATCGTGCTGGTAATCGCCTCCGGTCTCGTCCTGTGCGTCGCCGCCTGCCTCGGAGCCTGGCGCGTCGAAAAGTCCTGGCAGGACTCACCCGCGCCGCTTTGGGTGTCGCAACTGCGGCAAAGATTCTTCTCTCCTCAATTCGCGGTTCCCTGGCTGCATCGCAATCTCTCGCGCTCCTTGACCGCCAATCCCATTGGCTGGCTTCAGCAGTACTCTCCCTCGGCCCGCATGGTGAAATGGTCCTGGTGTCTCTTCATCCTCATCGTCGAGATCATACTGAGTGGCGATGCCTCGGGCTTGTTCGTCGCGCAAAACTGGCTGAGTTTTCTCTTGCTGCTGGGTCTCACCTTCAGTGCCACCGGCAGCTTCCGCCGCGAACTTGAGACCGGCGCGTTCGAACTGTGGCTTGTCACCCCCCTGCGCGAGCGTCAAATCATCACCGGAAGGCTCCGCGGCCTCTGGCGTCAATTCCTGCCCGCCCTGCTCCTGCTCAGTGCCGCCAGTATCTACCTGAAAACCGGCTGGTCGGGAGTGCACAGCCCGACTGAAGTCTGGCGCACTCTCGCCAGCGTCCTGGCGTTGTTTCTAACGCTCCCGGTGATTGGCCTCTATTTCTCCGTGAGTCGATGGAATTTCTTTATCGCCTGGCTCGCCGCTTGTTTGGTCGGCCTGTTGCCAGCTATCCTCGGCCGCGTTCTGAATATTCCCGACATCCCCGTCCTTCTCTTTCAACTGCTCGTCGCCTTTGTCGCCGCCATCTTCCTCGAACTTCGCCTACGCAATCGCGAATTCCTCCAACAACGCTCCGCCACCTCATTCCAAAATTGAAACGCTTTTGTATTGTTCAAGTTCTGACTACGCTGTTAAACCAATCGCATGACATTTCGCGTTTTGATCATGCTTGCCTGCGCGGTTTGGTTGTTTAGCTGCGGCGCGGCTCTTCTCGCCTTGTATTGGAATTTCAAAGCGGGCTCGCGGCGAACCCGGGCTGCGCTCATTTCCAGTGGGGTAGCACTTCTGAGCGGCTACTGGGGCTTGTCGCACTTTCAATACAGCGCATCCAAAACTGTCAACGATCATCTGGAGTGGAGCATCAACTCGAAGTGGTTTTTTATTTCGGCGTTGGTCCTGGGTAGCGCCGCCCTTGCCGTTACTTTCTGGAACTGGAAAAAAACAGTGGCCGGTGGTGAAATTCGTGTCCCGTCTTCCTGATTTCGGAGTTCGACCTCAGTGAGTCATTCCCGGTTTCTCCCTGGAGTATTTTCGTCCGCTCCGACTATCGTGTCCGGTTCCCGATCTCCGTTTGACCGCACTTTATTAACCGCCATGCTTCTATTGACCGAGTTACCCATTTCACATTGACGTTGCGCACGAAATCTCTCTGTCTCAACCTGCGCGTCGTACTAGCGCATGAGCTTAACCGCCAACCAACAGGCTGCCGTTCTTGCCCGAGGTAACGTGCTGGTCATGGCCGGCGCGGGCACCGGCAAAACGAGCACCCTCGTCGAACGCTGCCTGCATTGTCTGCTGGAGGAACAGCCGCCCGCCTCATTGGATGAAATCCTGATGGTGACATTTACGGAAGCGGCAGCGGCGGACATGCGACGACGCATCCGCAAACGGCTGGAATTCGAAGCCGACTCACGCGAATCGTCGCCGGAAAACGTCCCGCTTCTCGAACACCTCCGCGAACAGCTTGGCCGTTTCGAAACCGCTCACATCGGAACTCTTCACAGCTTCTGTTTCCAATTGGTCCGGCAGCATTTCTACGAGCTCGGCCTCGACCCGCAGATGACTGTGCTCGCCGAGGAAGAAGCCCGCCTCCTGGCCGAGGAAACCCTGGACGCAATCCTCCAGCGCCATTATGCCGGGGGCAATCCCGCCTCCAAAGGCGTGCAGGAACTCATCGAAGTCCACGGCGGTGGACGCGATCAGCCCATCCGCGCGCTCGTCCTGCGCCTCTATCATTACACCCAAACCCGGCCTGACCCCGAAGTCTGGTTCGCCGATCAGATCGAAGGATTCTCCGCGCCTAAACCTGTCGCGTGGGAAAACTGGTTCTCCGAAGCCCTCGCCGCCTGGCGCCAGCAATGGCTGCCCGTCCTCGAAAAATTCGCGCGCGCCAATGACCTTGCCCGCGAATGCGTCGAGGCTGTCAAAAGCATTCCGCAACCACCCGCGGCTCGGCAGCGAATTCTAAAATCATTCGCCGCCGACCGCGCCGCCGTTGCCCCGTTTTTTCAACGCATCCTCTCCGCCCGCGACAATTGCCCGCGCGGAAAGAAAAAAGCGTGGCGCGACCCGCTCGAACGTTTTTTCGACGAAGCCGAATTCTTCGCCTCACTCGCGACGAAAAAGGAAACCGCGACCGCGTCCGCCGACACCTCCCCTGCCCCGTCCGCCGATCCGTTGAGCGAAGACTGGGACTGGGTGCGGACACAAATGAAAACGCTGCTGGAGCTGGCTCGCGAATTTCAGCAAAACTTCGCCGAATCCAAACGCGAACTCGGCGTCGTGGATTTTCATGACCTCGAACAGCACTCGCTGCGTCTGTTATTGGACCCGCAAACGAACGCCCCTTCGCGCATTGCTCGTCAATGGCGCAAACAATTCCGCTTCGTGTTTGTGGACGAATACCAGGACATCAACGCCGCCCAGGATAAAATCATCCAGGCGCTCAGCCGCGACCTTCCCCACGCAAACCGTTTCCTCGTCGGCGACGTGAAGCAAAGCATCTATCGCTTCCGCCTGGCCGACCCATCCATATTCCAGCGTTACGCTCAAACATGGCAGCCCGGCGACACCTCGACTTCGGGTGCGCAACCCGAAGGACAGGTCGTTCCGCTCAACGAAAATTTTCGCAGCCGCGAGCGTATCCTCAATTTCGTAAATTCCTTCTTCAGCCTTGTGATGCGGCGTGAAACCGGCGGCGTGGAATATGACGACGATGCCCGCCTCCGATTCGGCGCGCCCGAACCGCGCCAACCCTTGAGCGCCGCCGCCGATCCCGGCCCCAGCGTCGAGTTGTTCGTGCGATTCAAACGCAGCGCCTCCGCGCCCGATGCCGGTTCCGGAATGGACGATCTCGGCGATCTCGAAGAAGCCGACAAGGAAGCCCGGGCCATCGCTCTACAATTGCGTGAACTCAAAACGCGCGGCCAGCCAGTGTGGGACGAAGAATCCAAATCGTTCCGGCCCGTCGAATGGCGCGACATGGCCATTCTCATGCGGTCACCGGCCAACAAATCCGAGCGTTACGCTAAAGAATTCGCGCGTCTTAACATCCCCCTTCAGGCGGCTCGCGGCGGATTTTACGACAGTTTCGAGATTTCCGATCTGCTCAGCCTGATGCGCGTCCTCGACAACCCGTTGCAGGATGTCCCGCTGCTCGCGATTCTACATTCGCCGCTCGTCGGTTTGACGCTCGATGAACTCGCCATCGTTCGTCTCGCCGCCAAAGGTCCGTATTGGACCGCGCTCGCGCGCTGGAACGATGGACAATCATCCGATCCCGAGACTAAAAGGCTCGCGCCGGAACTTCCTGCAAAAGTCACCCGCTTTCTCGACCGCTTTTCGCACTGGCGGCGCCTCGCCCGCCAGGCCTCCCTCTCCCAGTGCCTGGAAACCATCCTCACCGAAACGCATTACGTCGAATGGCTGCAAAGCCAGCGTGGCGGCGAGCAGGCCCGCGCCAATATCCAGCGACTTCTTCTCCTCGCCCGCCAGTTTGATCAGTTCCAGCGCAAAGGTCTCTTTCGATTTCTCCGCTTCGTCGAAGCCCAGCAAAAGACCGATAGCGAACCGGACGTCGCGCCCGTCATCGAGGAAAATTCGGTGCGCCTCATGAGCATTCATCAGAGCAAAGGCCTGGAGTTTCCCGTCGTCGCGGTCGCCGACCTCGGCAAATCCTTCAACGTGTCGGACCTGCGCGCAGACGTGATCCTCGACGAAAATTACGGCCTCTGTCCCCAAATCATGCCGCCGCACATCGGCACCCGTTACCCGAGCCTGCCCCATTGGCTGGCCAGCCGCCGCCAGCATCGCGAAATGCTTGGCGAGGAGCTCCGCCTTTTTTACGTCGCCGCGACCCGCGCCCGCGACCTCCTGCTCCTCAGCGCCAGCATCACAGAATCCCGCTTCGACAAAATCTGGCAACCGAAAGACGACGCTCCCGAACCGGCTCTCTTTGTTCCTGGCAGATACGCCGATTGGCTCGGAACATGGTTCGCGCAAAATCGCGACGCTCTCGACGGCCCGAACCCGCCGTTGAAATGGAAAATCCTCAACGACGAGGATCTCGCCGCCTCCGTTGAATCTTCAACCGATTCCACTCCGAAACCCGACCTGGCGTCGGACCCCGCCGTTTTGCGGGAACTGATCAAACGCCTCGAATGGCAATACCCCTTCTCTGCCGCCACGCGGCAACCGGCAAAAATCCGCGTTTCCGATTTCGCGCGCCGCGCCGCCGAGCTCGATGAAGAAGCTGCCGATTGGCAAATCGGCAGCTCCCAGCGCTCTCAACCGTCGTCACCGGACGCCGAGACCGCCGCCGCCATCGGCAGCGCGCATCATACCTTCCTTGAACTCGTGTCACTCGATAGCGTAGACACCCTTGATCAATTACGAGCGGAATCGCGCCGATTGGAAAAATCCGCGGCATTGAAAGCGGACGACCTCGCCACACTTGACCTCGAAGGCATGGCCGCCTTTTGGGCCTCGGACATCGGAACAAAAATGCGAAGCCACGCGACTAACGTCCGCCGCGAACTTGCGTTCACCGTTCGTTTTGCCCCGGCGGAACTCGACGCCCTCACCGGCCTCGAAATGGATCGCGAGTTGCACGGCGAAGAAATCATAGCCGAAGGCAAAGCCGACCTCGTGCTCATACTTCCAGACGAAATCATCCTCGTGGATTTCAAAACGGATCGTGTCTCCGCGATCGAAGTCTCCTTACGGGCAAAATCCTACGAGCCCCAGTTGCGACTATATGCCCGCGCGCTATCGGAAATTTATCGCCGGCCGGTGACGGAACGCTGGTTGTATTTTCTAACTGCGCGAAAAGCGGTCCAGGTGTGAAGAAGAGAAACTCAGGCGTTGGGCTCCGAAAGCACCAGCTCTTTTTGCGCGGTTTCCGGGGCAGCCGCGCGGTCCTGCAGCTTGACCAGCGCTGGACGAAGCATCCGACCCTGGAAAGTGTAGCCGGTGGCCACAGTCTCACCCACGGGCACTCCAGTGGCGGTTTTGACGTCTCCCTCCACCAATTGATGCCGCTCGGAATTAAACGGCTCGGCATCGCCGGCAATAAACGGCGCCAGGCCAACTCGACGCGCCGCGTCGTTGCACGCGTTTTGAAAATTGCCGACTTGCTCGATCAGCTTGCTCTGTCCCGATCGCTGCGCCCCCACTCGCAACGCATACACGTGGTCGAGCATTCGCACCAGCACTTGCAGCCAGTCCGCTTCCGCCCGGCGCAATTTTTCCACTTCAAGCCGCAGCGTCGCTTTCTCGCCGTCGTTCGCGCGCTGCATGAATTCCGTGAACGCCTGGACTTCGGCGGTCATTCGGTCCGCAATTTCGCGAGCCGCCGTTCCGGTCTTGTTGGCATGTTCCTGCACAGTTTGCCACTGGCCGGTTGCGCCCTGGATCTGGGAGACAATTCCCTCGAGATTTTGCAACTGCGTCACCGCGCTCGAAACCGACCGCGCCGCCGCTAGCTTCATCGCCAAATGATACTCAAAGAGGAACGGCATGATCGCGAGCCAGGCACCGCCCGCCACGCACAAAACCACGAACAGCATTTGCCAGACACCCATAGACGGTTTGCTTTGGAAAACGATAAAAGAGGCTGCGCCGAGGAGGAGAATATCTCCCAAAAAGAACGGCCACTTGGCCAGTTTCGGTTCCGTAATGTCGCGCATTGCCTTCCGTGTACGGCAATTGACCGGCAAGTTCAAGCTTTGACATTTTCAGTGTTCGCTGATAGAACGTTTACAACCAGAACTGTTCCGGGATTAAGTTTTCACGACACTTCGCGACGATGAATTTCATCATTCCAGCACGCCGTTCAATTACGGCTCATACCCTCGCTGAGGTGCTGGTGGCTGTCCTGATTCTCGCCACGATGATCATTTCCCTCTGCGCCGGATTCTCCACCGGCTTCGCCCTCGCCCTGCTCGGTCGTGAGGACGAACGCGCCACACAAATCATGACCCAGCAGGTCGAAGCCGCCCGCTTCTGCCGCTGGAGCGCGCTCACCAACTTTCCCGTCACCGCCTCCCAGGAATATTATGACCCGGCCAACACCGCCAGCCTTCCCGTTTACAGCATCACCAACTCGCTCGAAATCCCGAACGCACTGCTCGGCGGCGCTTCCTATACCACCAATATGCGCCTTTTGACCGTGACCGTTTCCTGGACGACTCAGAACAGGACCAACAAGATCGTGCGCACCCGCAAGATGCAGACCCTCGTGGCGCGCTACGGTGTGCAAAATCATCTCTGGGGTCTTGCGCCATGAATATTCGCCTGGCTCCAATTCAAAAAATCCGCGCGCGCTCCCGCGGCCTCACGATCCTCGAAACGCTGATCGCCGTCGGCATCGGCACCGTTCTCGTCGCCGGTGCAATGTCCCTCAGCCTTTACGGCGCGCGCAGTCTTCTGGCCATCGGCAACTTTGCCGACATGTCCGCCGACAGCCGCCAGGCCCTCGACCTCCTCAGCCGTGAATTGCGGCAGGCCAGCGCCGTCATCGATCTCCAAACCAACTCAACCGTCCGCTGGCTCACCGTCACCAACAATACGTCCGCCGGGATGACCAATCGAGTCACGTGGGATTCGACCACTCGTACCCTGGCGCTGAAAAGTTCCTGGCGCAGAGAGCAAATCCTTCTCGCCGAATGCGACCGGTGGGACATCCGCCTTTTCAGCCGAGTCGTCCGGCCTGTCTCTACCGGTTTCACCTATTGCGACGCCACTAATTGGGCCGGGCAATTGGATCTTCCCACGAGCAAAATGATCGAAATGACGTGGATCTGTTCGCGCACCAACCAGGGACAAAAAATAAAAACGGAAAATTTGCAGCGCCTACGAATCGGATTTCGAAACCGGCCAAAATGATTTTGCTCTCCGTTAACAAACGGTTCCGGTTCAGCCGATCGCCTCGAGGCGAAAGCGGTGGCGTGCTCCTGATAACTATACTGGTTGCCGGGTTGCTCGGATTTGCTTTGTGCAGTTACATGCTGATGGTGCGCGCTGAATCCACCTCGCTCGTGCGCTCGCAAGCGTGGAACAATGCCCTCGCCATGGCCGGCGCCGGCGTCGAAGAAGCCCTCGCCCGCCTCAATCCCGGCGCGAACGCGCCGGAACCTGCCGCCCACGGCTGGACTTCCGGCCTGCGCTTGCTCCCGGATGGCGCCTTCTCCAATTCCTACAACAGCGCTATCCGGCTGGAAGGATTTAATTATGTCATCTACTCCACCGGCTACGTGACGATCAGGCGAATCTCTGCCAGCGTTTCCCGGGTTCTCCGTGTGACTACCACCAACGCCCCGCTTTTCTCGACCGCTCTCGCGTCGCGGCTCCAGATTGACACCGCTAACCAGGGTTTCTCCACTTACTCGACCAACTGGAACTCCGCGCTGCGATTCAACGGCAACGTTGCCTGCCTCTTTGGATTTGTGAATATTCGGTTCGGTCACATCTTCGGTGATGTTTTGCTCGGCTCAACGGCCCAGCTTGAAGAGGGCACGAATCAGCTCAGCGGCGGCAACTCAAAACTCTACACCGACTTCAACTCGGATTTCCCGGATGTTACTGCGCCCTCCACTGCTGGCTGGTCCGCCGCGCTTCCTCCTCCCTACACCAATAATCTTATCCGATATGACTATGGATTCCGCACACCCCTCTATATTCAAAACACGGACGTCCCCGACACAGCATTCACCGGCCAAAGTTTATTCGTAGGGACGAATGTGAATGTGATAATTCGAACGACGGGAAACACCGTGATCAGCAATCTCTATGTCGCGGGCAACGGAAAAATCACCATCTACTCAGCCAGCCCTAACTTCACGCTCAACGGAAAAATGACGATCGAAAGTGGCACTTCCACCAATTTTTGCTACTTCGGTCTCCAATCCAACACCAATGTCGCCTTCAATTTCGTGAGCACTACCAACTTTTTTGGAACAATCTACGCCCCATCCGCCACCGTGACTAATAACTACTCGAAAAACAACACGGACAACGATAAAAACAATTTTATTGGATCTGCCGTGGGTCGTTCCCTCGTCGTGCGTGGAAATCCAACGTATTATTTTGATGAAGGGCTGATAAAATCAGGTCCACGGCGCGGCTACGTCGTGACTGCCTGGCAAGAGCTGTGACGCTTGTGAAGTGCCTCGTATTGAGGCGCGCTCTGCCCCGGGATGAGTCAGAGGCGGATTCAGTCCGGAAGAATTCTTAGGCCGCTACGGTGGCGGCATTGGCCTTCGCCTCGAGCGTTTGCTTGACTACGGCCAGCAATTCGTCGTTCTCGATTGGCTTGGCGAAGAAGCTCGCGGCACCCGCTGCCAGCGCGCGCGCCTTGGTTTTTGGCGCTCCATCTCCGGAAATCATAATGACAGGAATATCTTTGATTTCGTCCAACCGGCGAAGCCACGCCATAATTAAAAATCCATCCCAGGGAACGCCGCCGCCATGAGCTACATCAGGAGGAAAACTAATGTCCAGCAGGATCAAATCGGGTTTTTCGCTGCGCGCCTTGCTGACGGCCGACGCCCCGTCTTCAGCGGTAATCGGGAGGTAACCCTGCGACTTCAACTTCATCGAGAGCGCCTGCAGGATGACCGTGCTGTCATCCACTACTAAAATTTTCTTTATGCTCATAATTTGCGCGATTATCGATTCCATCCCTTCACGAGGGGATGGACCGTTGCGAGTTTATGAGCAGGATTGAGGCCAGCCGGAAGGTTTCCGCTTAGCCTTCAATTAGACCGAGAAATCGGCAGGCTCTGCTTCGGCCAGTGTCTTCTGGATGACCTGGAGCAATTCCACGTGATTGACCGGCTTTTGAAAGTAAGCCAGCGCGCCACAGGACATGGATTTGTCTTTGGCTTTGGAAGCTTCCTGTCCGGTCATGATGATCACCGGGATATTACGGGCCTCCGGAAGACGGTGCAGCCATGACATGAGCAGGAAACCATCCCAGGCAACTGCGCCCACATCGGGCGGGAAAGTCAAATCGAGCAAAATCAAATCCGGCTTCTCTTTGCGGACAGCTTCAATAGCGCTCGAGCAATCGTTGGCACTGACGGCTTTGTAGCCGTTGGCTTCTAGCTTCATGGAAGTCGTTTTCACGATCACGGTGTCATCATCCACGACCAGAATCTTCTTTTTGAACGGATCGATGCTGGCCTCCGGCACGGAACATATTGCCGGTTTCAAAACGATCCGCGTCCGCGCCTTGGGCCGGAACCAGCGGAAGGGGTGGCGGAAAGGGTTGGCGAGGCGGTTGGGAAAATTTGTGGTGTTCATAACTTGCTCCATCGGTTCACTATTCACTGATGACAAATTAATCGCTTTTGTCATTTTTGCATATCAGGACGAAATCTAAACTTCGACCGGGTCTTTGCCACAATCGACACCCCGGTGATTCCCCGGGACACAGCTACCGCGGAAACAGGCCTTTTAGCGATGGTCCCTCTGCTTTCTACTCGACTCTCCCGCCCTTCCCCGAGAAGAATTCAGCGCGTGCGGACATGCGTTATTTTCAATCCCGCGGCTCGCGGCGACAAGGCGAGGCGGTTCCGGCAGTTCCTGGACGGCCTCGGCGGGCAATGCAGGCTCAAGTTGACCGCCGCCGCCGGCGATGCGCGGCGACTCGCCACCGAAGCCGTTCACGAAGGCTTTGAAATTGTGGTCGCCGCCGGAGGTGATGGAACTCTCAATGAAGTCCTGAATGGAATTGGCGATGTGCCCCAGGGCTTTGAAAATGCGCGGCTCGGCATTCTACCGCTCGGCACCGTAAACGTTTTCGCGCGCGAATTGAAGATCCCCACCGCACACGATCGCGCATGGGAAATCATCCGTCAGGGACGCGAAACTCGAATCGATTTGCCCCGCGTTGAATTTCAACTTAATGGCAAACCGCAGCACCGTTACTTCGCGCAACTGGCAGGCGCCGGTCTCGATGCGCGCGCTGTTGAGCTCGTCAAATGGCAGGTAAAAAAGCTCGTCGGCCCGCTTGCATACGTCCTCGCGGGCTTTCACGCCATCATGGGCCCCAGCGCCACAATCTCCACGTCCGGCGGCGCTGCTAATACTTCAACCGGCGGATTGGTGCTCATTGGGAACGGGAAATTGTACGGGGGACAATTCACACTGTTCCAGCGCGCGGACCTCCGGGACGGTCTGCTCGATGTTTGCATCGTGCCAAACGTCAACTGGATCACCCTGCTCCGTTGCTCGCCGCAACTTCTCCTGCGCGGAACCCTGCCCGCCTCGGCCACGCAGGTATTTCAGGCCAAATCGTTGATGCTCACCGGGGCCGGTCCCACCCCGCTTGAAGTGGACGGTGAACTCATTGGACACCTTCCCGCCACATTCACAATTGAATCCTCCCGTTTGCGAGTGATCGTCCCCTAATCCATATCCCCCTGTAGCAGTCCGACGTCAGTCGGCTCTGATCGACTTTTTACTCCACATCCCCCGTAGCAGTCCCGCGCGCGGGATCAGTCGGCTCAAGCATCCCTCACTTCTTGAGTCAGAATGTTGTTGCGGATCCTTTGCTTTGTGCTACAAAGTATTGGCATGGAAACGAATTGGGCCGCCGATCACATTCAAGTCATTCGCACTTTGATGGAGCGTTCGGCCCTTTATCGCCGGGCGCTTGCGCCGGTGATGGCTTACAACGGCATAGTTGGAACGGCGGCGGCTACGTTGGGTTGGCTGCTCAAAATCACGTCGCCCCGGGCGTTTATTTCTTACTGGGCCGTAATCAGCGCCGTAGCCCTGTCCGGCTCCTTCCTGCTGGTTCGTCGCCAGGCTCTGAAGGATTCAGAGCCTTTCTGGTCACCGCCAACGCGCCGCGTTACCCAGGCTTTCCTGCCGCCCCTCGCAGCCGGTTTGGCAATTGGCGCCTTGATTTGGATGCATGCCGACACCGCGCCAGCCAATCTCGGCCCGGTCATGGCCATGCTTTGGCTGCCTCTCGGCTGGGTTGTCCTATACGGTTGCGCATTTCACGCGGCCGGGTTCTTTATGCCGCGTGGCATGAAAATGTTCGGATGGGCCTTTATCGTGGGGGGGTGCGGACTGCTCGCGCTGGGGCTTCCGGATGGGATCGGTCGGTCCGAATACGCTCACGGAATTATGGGCTTTTTCTTCGGAATTTTGCATCTCGCATACGGCATCTACCTTTATTTCACTGAGCGGCACAGGAATGAATCGTGAACCCCGAACCATTTCTCCAGCTCGATCGCGTTATCCACGAGAAAGGGCGGCTGGCCATCATGTCCATGCTCGCTGCCACCTCCGAACTTTCGTTTACCGAAATGCGAAACGCGCTCAATATGACGGATGGCAATCTCACCACTCACATCCGCACGCTTCAGGAATCCGGCTACGTCTCGGTTGCCAAATCCTTTCAGAAAAATCGCTCTCTTACCACCTGCTCTCTGACTGCCACCGGCAGAAAAGCGTTCTCGGGCTACATCAGCCTGCTCGAGAAAATCGTGCAGCAAAGCCGTCCTAAATAATTTCTTTGAACATTCCTCAAACCATTCTGGTCTTTAACTTTGTGATACAAAGTATATGAAAATTATTAAAGCTGAGCACCTTGGCATGTGCTTCGGTGTTCGCGATGCCATCCATCTCGCGCGCGTCCATTCCCTGACCCGCCCTCTCACAATTCTCGGTGATCTCGTACATAACGAAACCGTCCTCGCAGAATTGCGGGAACGCGGCATCGCCTTTGCCCAAAAGCCCGAAGCCGTGCGGGCCAGCACGGTGATGATCACTGCGCACGGCGCTTCCGACAAAATGCTCAAATCAGTTCGCGACCACGGTCTTAGTATAGTGGAAGCGACTTGTCCCCTGGTGCATTTGGCGCATCGCGCCGTGAAAGACCTCGTGCGCGACGGCTATCATCCTGTCATCGTGGGTAAACGCGACCACGTCGAAGTTCGCGGCTTGACCGAAGATCTCGACGACTTCGACGTCATACTTTCCGAAGCGGAGATTTACGAGCTTCAGGAACATCCCCGGTTTGGTGTGGCGGCCCAAACAACACAGCCCATCGAAAAGGTGCGTAACCTGGTCAACGTTCTGCGCAACCATTTTCCCCGATCGGAAGTGCGCTTCGTTGACACTGTCTGCCAGCCCACAAAACAGCGCCAGCAGGCGGCCGTGGACCTATCACGGCAATGCGACGTTGTAATCGTCATCGGCGGCGCGCACAGCAACAACACCCGCGAGTTGGTTGAGACCTGCCGCTCCGCCTGCCCGCGCGTGCATCACGTTCAAACCGTTGAGGACCTTCGCCCGGATTGGTTGCTCGGCGCGGGCACTGTGGGAGTTACCGCCGGAACATCCACGCCGGATTCGGTGATTCAGCGAATCGAGGAATGGCTTGAACACGCAGCGGCAACGCACCAAACCGAAACCACAAAGAATTGAAAGATTTATGAAACTCGTTCGCGAACAAGCAAACGGCATAACCCGCCTGGGAGTCGTAACCGCCTACGCAGCCGCAATGGCGTGGGTGGAATCGGCAGTCGTCTTCTACTTGCGCACCATGATCAACCGGATCGAGCCATACCAACCGAATCCGCTTCCAGTCGTTGGAAGTCTTGGCATGGTCGAACTGGCGCGCGAGGCCGCGACTCTCATCATGCTGCTGACCGTTGGCATTCTGGCCGGACGCAATTGGCGCAGCCGCCTGGGATATACCGCCATCGCCTTTGGTGTCTGGGACATTTGTTATTACGCCTTCCTCAAAGTAATGTGCGGCTGGCCGCACTCCGTTTGGGACTGGGATATCCTCTTCCTCCTGCCGTTGCCATGGTGGGGCCCGGTAATCGCCCCGGTTTCAATTGCCCTGCTTATGATTTTCTGGGGACTTCTGGCAAGTCAGTTTGACGTCCAGGCGCCAAAACTTTCCTCGGAGTGGAAGCCGTGGGCCTTGAACTTCGCCGGCATACTTCTCGCCCTGTACGTGTTCATGCTGGACAGCATTCGTGTCGCTCATCAAGGGGTCGAAGTCCTTCGAAACGTTTTACCCGGCCGCTTCGAATGGCCCCTCTTCGTAATTGCCCTTCTGTTGATGGCCGCTCCCATCGTCAGCGTCCTCCGGCAACTGCGGCAACGAGCCTTTGATATACCGCCGGGCCTTGATTGCAATCGCTGGATCTCCCATTTCGCCCGAAACCGCGAGCACCGCGACCAGCCGGATTGGTCCGCCCCATTTTCGGTTCCACCGAAAGCGCTCCCCCCGCTCATTCGCTCTCTTGAACAGTTTCAGCTCGGCGATGGCGGCGGACCGGCTTCTCTCATCGCTCGAGATGCCGACCGCTTCCGCAATGCCACTCCCGAAATGCGCAAGCTGGTTGACCTTTGGTTTGAAGAGGAAAAAGAACATTCTCGGCTGCTCGGCTGTGCCGTGGACCGCATAGGCGGAAAAAGAATTCAATCGCATTGGAGCTTCAGCGCGTTCTGCCAATGTCGTCGAATACTGGGCGTACGCTTCGAGTTGCAGGTCCTCCTGCTCACAGAAATTACTAGCACGGCGTACTATCGACTGCTTCAACGCCACTCGCCGATTGCCGCTCTTAAAGTCATGTGCGGCCTCATTCTGCGCGATGAAGGAGGTCACGTCGCGTTCCACCTCGATCGGCACAAATCCGCCGGACGCTCGTCTCGTGCCTTTGCCGGTTGGTTCTGGAGCGTGCAGTTTCGTGCCTGCGGCTACGCAGCCGCCACCATGCTTTGGGTAAACCATCGCCCTGCCCTGGTTGCTCTCGGCGCAACCACACCGGAGTTTTATCGTGAAGTGCAAACCGAAATTGAGCACTTCCTGCGCGCGCTCAGCAAACACTCGGAGGCGCCTGTCGAGAATCAGCGATCTGTGCTGGCCGGAAACGCTCAGCCGGAATGCGTTGGGAAATAAAAAGAATACCTGATCCTTTCCTCGACTTTTCAAGGCCTCAAACAGGCCTCGATAACGTATCCACTCGTGCAAAACAGGTGGTTCCGAAAGTTTTTTCCTTCACTTTTCAGAAAAAACGTTTATGCTTGACCGGTGACTGCAGAAACGTTCAAACCGGAGTTGTCCGAAGCAATGAAAACGTATGACAAATACGTGATTTGCATCGACAAAACCCCAGAGGATTTCGAGGCTTCGTTAAATTCACTCTTGGAGAAGGCAATCAAGGCCTACGAAAATCGCGGGCCGGATCTGCGCCATGGAATTGCCCTCGACAAGCAGGTCACCGTTATTCTCAGCCAGAATGATACCCCGCGGCCTTTGTGCGGCATTTATTTCAACCTGCATTCTCCATACCAGAAGCAGCCGCTTCCCAAGACTGTAAAGCCGTTGTCGGAGCCGATCAGCGGAAATCAGCCCAAGTCGGAGTAAGAGCCGCCTTACTGATTCCGGACTTCGTCGCCTTCCTGCGCGTCGCCGGTTAACAGGTCGGCCACCGTGTTATCATCCTGTCGCGGACCGGTCACTTTGACCTCCCCCACTTTTAATCCGCGCCGATACAGGCTCAGCCGCTGATCGTTCGTCGGCATATGGCCTAGCGGAAAATTCAGCACCACAAACTTATCAGCCGGATTCACGCTCGCTACCTTGCCGAAAGAAGCGGCGTCCAGCGTCACGATCATGTTGCGATTTGTAATCGAATCGGAATTTGAAGGACCAACCGGCACAGTCCGGGGCGCATAGGCGTCGTCTGGGAATGTGGCCTTTTTCTTCTGGGCACAACCCGCAACCAGCAGCGCGCTCAAAAACATTATCGAATACAGAATTCGCATAAAAACAATTAAAGGCGGCGACTCCTCAAAATCAACTCACATTTCCAAACAGTTCACACTTTTCATTCAACCATCACCGTGTCGGCGTTCTCGTAACACGGCGCGCAGCAGCACAATAATTTCAAAGTGCCCTCGCCCAGGTTCCAGAGCTTGTGCCGCGCGCCCGGAGGAATGGCTATCGCGTCCCCCACCTTCACTTCGCGCGTCTCACCATCAATTCGGATGCGCCCTGTCCCCTCGGTGATATAATATATCTCCTCAGCTTTGGGATGATAATGCTCGCGAGTGCTGGTGCCGGGCGCCAGCCGCGCCTCGGCCAGGCTTTGATTTCGAATCACCGAATTGCGATAAGCCAGCAATTCACGAATTTCCGACCCGTCTTTCGTGTTGAATGACGGCACGTCGTTGAGGTTTTTGATGTCCATTTGAATTGATTCTACGAACAACGGGGCTAAATTCAAAACATGGATCATTCTCCCGGATTTTTGAAACTCGTCAACGAAGCCCGGCCAGGCGTTAAGGAGCTGACCCTGGATCAGGCGCGGGAACACCTGGCAAAAAATCCCGATGCTGTTTTGATGGATGTCCGCGAAGACCTCGAATGGCAGCAGGCGCACGCCGAGCAAGCCGTGCATCTCGGCAAAGGCATCCTCGAACGCGACCTGGAGAAGATTATCCCCGACCCGAACCGCGAAATCATCATGTATTGCGGCGGCGGCTACCGCTCGATCCTTACCGCGGCCGTCGCCAAAAAGATGGGATACCGCAATGTGTATTCCCTCTCCGGCGGTTACAAAGCCCTCGTCAAAGTCAATTGGCCTATGAAAAGCGGCTAAACGAAATGGATCAAACCTGATTGACCGGATGGTGTTTCGCGTGCAGGCGGTTAGGGCTTGAGCACAATCTTTGTGCAACCATCCTGCTTCTTTAAAAACGTGTCGTATCCTTCTGGGCCTTCTTCCAGCGAAAGCCGGTGACTGATCACCACTGATGGATCAATTTTTCCTTCCGCGATCTTTTCCAGCAATGGTCGCATATACTTATGGACATGAGTCTGGCCCATCTTGAAGGTTAACCCTTTGGCAAATGCAGTTCCGAACGGAAATTTGTCTATCATTCCCGCGTACACTCCCGGCACCGAGACTGTGCCTCCCTTTCGGCAGACATGGATCGCCTGGCGCAGCACATGGGAACGATCCATGGTCAGCTTCAGACTTTGTTTCACCTTGTCATAACGCGCATCCATCGTCGTTCCGTGTGCTTCCATTCCGACGGCATCGATGCACGCGTCCGGCCCCATGCCTCCGGTGCGGTCGCGTATTTCTTCAAACGCGTCTCCATCTCCCTCTTCATTGATAGTCTCCGCGCCTGCCTCCTGCGCGAGGTTCAATCTCTCGGGAACTGAGTCGATTGCCAGCACCCGCTCGGCTCCCAGCATCAGGGCGCTTCGGATGGCAAATTGTCCCACCGGCCCGCATCCCCACACCGCCACGGTGTCTCCCGGCTGAATATTGCAGTTTTCCGCCGCCATATATCCGGTCGGCAGTATGTCGGACAGAAACAAAACTTTCTCGTCCGGCAAACCCTGCGGCACTTTTAACGGTCCAACATCCGCGAACGGCACGCGCACAAATTCCGCCTGCCCACCAGCGTATCCGCCATAGAGATGCGAATACCCGAACAAGCCGGCCGTAGCATATCCATTTAGCGCCTCATTCTTCTTCGCGCTCGGATTACTGTTGTCGCATAACGACGACATTTGCCGCGCACAAAAAAAGCAAGTACCGCACGAGATCGTGAACGGTACGACTACCCGGTCTCCCTTCTTCAGATTCGTGACCGCTTTTCCGGTTTCCACAACTTCCCCCATGAATTCATGGCCCAGGATGTCCCCGACCTCTAGCGTCGGAATATACCCGTCATAGAGATGAAGGTCCGAGCCGCATATCGCCGTGGTGGTGATCCGCACTATTGCATCGCGAGGATTCAGAATCTGCGGATCTGGTACTTCTTCGACCCGCACGTCATGTTTTCCATGCCAGCAAAGCGCTCTCATTTGCGGTCTCCTTTCCCATTGCCATTGGGTTGTCCCTTGATTGTGGGGATCTCGCCTGTCTCCAGTAAACTTCTCACCCGCAACAAGTCCTCCTCCACCTCCGCTTTCGCATCCCATCCCAAAAGTTTTGCGATCATCACACCTACTTTCCCGGCCGGAGGCCGGTATATCAGAGATACTTTCACAACGGTTCCCCGGTCCCCAGTCGCCCGTTGAAACCGCACTGATCCGGCATTGTCCACTTCCGCATCAGGCATTGATCGCCAGGAAAGCACCTCATTCGGAAGCTCTTCGATGATCTCCGCATCCCATTCGAAATTTTGGCCGCTGCCCGGATTCACCGTCCAGCGGGAGTGGATTTTATCTTTCACAATCACCGCGACCACATGTCGCAGGAAGCGCGGCAAATTCTCTAACTGGCGCCAAAAGGCATACACTTCCTCCACCGGCTGCTGGATCGTTATGGCTCGGTCCACGCGAACCCCGGAGTCCGCGGGGACGCTGACGTGCTTTCGATAAGGACGCCGATGTCGCGGAGCACTTTTAATGGCCTCTGTAGCATTCATCGCTTGAGCCTCTCTTTCCGGTGCGCTGGCACCTCTCCGGCGCTTTTCTTCCGGGGTGTTTTGTTTCGGTCCTGTGTTGGCGCATCCTCGTACAGGCTCTTGTTCAGACGCGCTTGCGCGGGAAGAGTCGTCACCCGTCGTGCGAAAACCATGGCCTTGTTAAGGGCGCCCGGAACAAATACCCGGTCGCCGCGCATCATGGCTTTGTAGGCGGGCTCAGCCACATCTTCAGGCGCCATCAGTTTGTGTTTCTGGTAGGCCTTGGTTTGTATCATGTTCGCCTTCGGAAAAAAATCGGTGTCCGTTGCTCCCGGACATAACGCCGTCACTGTGACGCCGCTGTCCTCCACCTCCACGGCCAGCGCTTCACTGAACGAAAGCACGAATGCCTTGGTCGCATGATAAGTTGCCAGCAGCGGCCCGGGCTCAAACCCGGCGATGGACGCCGTGTTCATGATGCGTCCCCGTTTGCGCTTGAGCATTTTGGGCAAAAATAATTTGGTCAGTCCCACCGTCGCCTCAATGTTCACGCGGACCATCTCGCGGTCCCGATCAATGTCGTACTTCCAGAATTTCTCCCGATAACCCAGCCCCGCATTATTGATCAATATGCCTATGTCTTCCCGGATGTCCGACGTGCGCTCGTAAAGCATTTCCGCCGCTTCCCATTCTCTAAAATCCTGTGCAATGACCGTGGCAGAAGTGCCGTGTTTACGAGCGAGATCCCGAGCGATCTTGAGTAGTTCCGCTTCGGACCGCGCTGTCAGGACCAGGTTGTGGCCCTGCTTTGCCAGTTCGTGTGCCAGCGCGAGGCCGATACCGCTTGATGCTCCCGTGATAAGTGCGATGTCTTTTTTCATAGTGTTCGTCCACGCAGTGCTGGCGGTATTAAAAATCCTTCTCGGTGATTCTTTACGAATTTTTCAGTTCCCCCGATAAGCACCTACAGCGCAACATTAGACGGAGAAACTCGTATTCGAAATTGGGAGATTGACCTGTTGCACTATCCGATTTTCTCCTAGGGCTTTTACCTCCATTGATGAAATTCCCCCTGCGACCCTCTCACCCCGACGCAAGGCTTAGCCGATTGTGGGGATATGCCCTATTCGCAGGGTGAAAGTCGCAAACTACAGTTGAACTTAAGGATAACGGCGTCAAAAACCAAATGTCGAATAAAACCAGCAAATCTAAGACGAAGTCCAATCCCGAGGCGATCAGCGAACTGACCTCGCGTAATATTCAAAGCATCGTCCAATCGGAAGCGTCGGAACAACAAAAACGCAAAGTCACCGACATTATAGCGGAACGCATTACGCGATTTTGCGGCACGGCGGCCTTCCTCTGGTTTCACGTCCTTTGGTTTGGCGGTTGGATTTCATGCAATCTGGCGCTTCCGGAACACTCCCGATGGGACCCTTCTCCCTTTCCCTTCCTCACGCTGGTCGTTTCATTGGAAGCGATCTTTCTTTCCACGTTCATCCTGATAGCTGAAAACCGTCAGTCCTTTCTGGCCGAGCGCCGTTCGCACCTCGATCTGCAGATTAATCTTCTGGCTGAGCAGGAGAATACCAAAATTCTGGAATTACTGGAACAAATTGCCGCCCGCCTGGGAGTGAAGATTGCTCATGATCACGAACGAAAAGCGATGCAGGAAAATACTGAGCCCGAAAAAGTTCTCCGGCAGATCGACGAGTCTATAAAATCAAAGATCTAAACTTCCACGAGACAAATCCCCTTTGGATTCCATCGGAAACAAGACACTTCCGTGCAACTCATTCAGATTCTCCTCCCTCTTCGCGACAACAAAGGAAAACCGTTGGAACGAAAGCTCTTCGAAGAAGTTCAGGTGGAACTAACTAAGAGATTCAAAGGACTCACCGCTTACACTCGGGCACCCGCCGAGGGTTTGTGGAAACCCCGGAAGGGCACCAAACGCGATGAAATTGTCGTGTACGAAGTCATGGTATCCTCCTTCAACACTCGCTGGTGGAAGCAATACAAAAAGCGCCTGGAAAAACTGTTCCGCCAGAAATCTATCGTGATCCGCGTCCAGGCGACGAAGCTGTTGTAAGGCGTAAATCAAAAAAACCGGCGCGATCTTGAGGTCAAACAGGGACGGAATCCCGGAACAATGCGGCCACAGCCGGGCATTCAAATTTCGCCTGTATCGGCCTGTGCTCCCAAACGATTCAAAATACCCGTTGAAGCGGGTCCTGTAAGACTGCTCTCGAATAGATCGCGATTAATGGCCTGCGCCGCCGCCGCACCCTGCCCGGCCGCAATAATCATCTGACAGTTGGCCGGCGTGACGCATCCAGCCGCATAAAGGCCTTTTACACTCGAACGCTGGCACGCATCCACAACGATTTCCCCTCGGTCGATCTTCGCGCCGAGCGCTTTGGCAATCTCGTTATGATAAATATCACCTCGAGTGGTGAATAGCGCTTCGACCAGAAGTTTCTGGCCGTCGGCGAATTGGAGTGACTTCAAATGACAGCCGCGATGAACCGCCCGGGTGATCCGCTTCGTATATACGGGAATGCGATATTGGCGAACCCGTCGCGCATGCCTTTTGCTCCATCGTAGCGCCGCCTGGTTCGTCACTATTGCGACGTGCCCAGTATACGCACCCATGGCGAGAGCGTATTCGGCCGCCTCGTCATTGGCGCCGTAAATGGCGATCCGTTTGCCTCGCACGCGCATGCCGTCGCAATCCTTGCAGAAAAACATGCTGTGCCCCAGGCATGCTTTTACTCCGTTGATGGCAGGCGGGATGTGAAAAATGCCGGTGGCGAGTAGAAGATTCTGACAACGATACGACCGTCGCCGACATCGAACGTAAAAAATCCCGCTTCGCTTCCTGGCGCTCAGCACTTTGTCTGCTACCAGAGCAGCCCCGTAACGTTTCGCATGACGCTGGCCGCGCCATAATAGTTGCGGTCCGGACACCCCTTCCGGAAAACCCAGGTAATTCTGCACATCCGGCTCCCATCGGGCCATGGAATTCCTGGAGTCTATCACCAGGCAGTCCCGCCGTGCGCGGCCTAGATAGATTGCCGCGGATAAACCGGCAATTCCACCGCCGACGACGATGACCTCCCACGTTTTAATCTTCCTTGCCATTGTGAGTGAACCATCAAACGGCAAGACCCATGGCTCAATGTCGTCCCAAACGATTCGCAATAGCGGTCCCGAGCTTGCGCAAGCGGGTGCTTCGTTCCCCGACTGCCAGTCGGCTTCCCAAAACCACCCCTCCTATCAAACACACCCCCGCTGATATCAACAGCGCCGACCAGGGATTTTCATTCACACACCGGTCTGTGGCCTTCGCCGCCTTTTGAATCGCTTCAGTTGCTTTCTCAAATGGCCCCCGCTCTTCCTCCGGCAACTCACCCGTTTCCAGCAGAGTTTTCAGCCGCGCCAGATCTTCCTCCATCGCGGACTCCGCGTCCTCTCCAAATAAAGCCGCAATCAGGTCTCCTGCTTTTCCGCCGGGCGGATTATACTTCATTTCCACCCGGACCTCCGTCGCGTAGCTCTCGGGCACTGCTCTAAACCACACCGAACCCGCATTCTCAATTTCGCTGCCGGGAAGCGACCGCCATGAAATCATTTCACCTTCTCGCTTTTCGATTATTTCCGCGTCCCACTCCAGCGTTGTTCCGGCCGGACCCGCCGCCTTCCAATGCGAATGCAGATCGTCCGTTACCTTTACGCTTTCCAGGTGCTGCATAAAACGCGGTAGATTCTCCAACTCGGTCCAGTATGCAAAGACCACCCCCGTTGGCCTTTCAATCGTTATGGTTTTGTCCACGCGAATGCCTTCGCCCGATGGAACACTGACGTGTGTGCTATGTTCTTTTTCTCCTGTTCTCATGATGCCTCCTCATAGAGTGGTTATGGTCTCCCGTAGCAGCCTATAATAAGGCTCGCCTCCGCCATTCCGCCATTGGGCATCAACCCACCTTCAACTTCCGTTCTGATTTCTACTTTCCCTCTTCAAGAGAAAAGTATTCTCCCGGCGAGAGCGGAAGTAAGTACCCGGGCATCTTGCCCCATACCGCCCGGCTAACGCATTGTCATACTTTTTAAAAGCCGTTCAAAAACCCGGCCGGCAACCTGAGGAGGCAGCGCGGTGGCAAAGCAACGATTGAAAAGTCCCTACGCTCCGATGGAGGCAGAGTCAGTTCCTCAACTTCCACGCGGCACTGGCTGGCAATACGAACCAAAATGGGATGGCTTCCGTTGCTTGGTATTCCGGGACGGCGCACGGGTGGTCTTGCAATCCAAGTCCGGCCGCCCTTTGGGCCGTTATTTTCCTGAGTTGGTTCAGGCCATCCTCGCGTTGAAACCTGAGCGATTTGTTCTCGATGGAGAAATTGTGATCGTCTCGCGCGGCCGCCACGACTTCGATCAGTTGCTCCAGCGAATTCATCCGGCGGCCAGCCGAATAAAAACACTGGCCGCCACAACTCCCGCGCGGCTAATGGTCTTTGACCTCCTGGAGGATGCCACGGGCAATATAGCCTCCCTCCCATTGGCAGGGCGGCGGCCGCTGCTTGAACGGTTCGCCAGGAAATACTTTCCCCGTCGCGGTTCCTTGCGACTTTCTCCCGCAACCAAAAATCTCCCACGCGCCAACCGGTGGTTAAATCAAAAGGGTTCGTTTTTGGACGGCATCATCGCCAAGCGCCTCGATTTTTCATATGCGTCCGGAGAACGAACCGCGATGCAAAAGTTTAAGCGAATTCGCACCGCGGATTGCGTCGTCGGCGGATTTCGGTATGCCGAAGGTTCCCCTGTGTTAGGCTCCCTGCTTTTAGGCCTGTATGAAGATAAATTGCTTCATCACGTGGGCTTCACCTCTTCCTTTAGCCAGGAGGAACGCCGCGCGATGGTCAAAACCGTCCAGCCCCTCATCGCTCCGCCCGGATTCACCGGACGCGCTCCCGGGGGCCCAAGCCGCTGGAGCACTAAACGTTCCTCCGAATGGAAGCCGCTGCTTCCTCAATTGGTGGTCGAGGTTGCTTACGATCACGTAACCAATGACCGATTCCGCCACGGAACAAAATTCGTCCGGTGGCGTCCCGACAAAGCGGCTCGGCAGTGCACAATGGAACAAATAAAGCCTGCCTCGCCGGCCCGCTCGACCCATCACCTCTCCAAACTTTGATCGGTGAAGAGCCGAGGATATGAAATCAAACAGAATCCGATTTTCGGAACTGGTCAAAACCCTCGGCCCTCCCGTTGCTGAAACTTTGTGGAGCAAACCGAAAGCAAACGGCTCTTTCATGAAGGCGGTCAAAGAGAACCGCGTTTTGACCGTTGTTCAAAAGCCCACCGGCACGCAAAAGGATTTTGGAACTATCGGATTCGATCTGCAACCCTCCGCCTCCTATCTCGTTTTTCCCAAACCGCTGCCCAAAGTTGCTGGGGTGCGGGTGGTGGGTATCAAATATGACGCGGTCGAACAACCAAAGGCCGGTGGACTTCTTTACGCCAAACCCCGCAAACAACCCGCCCAACCTGCCAAACCGCCACCCCTCGATAAACAATTTGAAGTCCGAATACAACGGCACGCCGTTGTTGAATTGATGGAAAGGGTAAGCGCTGCAAACCAAAGCGAGGCTAAACGCATCGCCCTGGAAAATGTGCAAGCCAGGTCATTTGAAATTGAAGACACGAAAGTCACCGACGAAGTCAAAGCGGTCCGGGAAGCCGGCCCTGACCAATCTTGAAATTGCGGCTCTGTTGGCGACGGAGGCCGAGAAAGCGGCGTACCCTCTCCAGCGCGCTCTGCGAAAGGCCGCGCGGTCCGCGTTTCTATGGGAGGAAGAAGCCGCCACGCTGCGATCGCAGAATCGGTCCCTCACGGAATTGCACGGGGTCGGTCCCCATCTGGAGAACCTCATCCTCCAGTGGCTTGCCTCATCGCCTCCGGTTCAAGCGGTGCCCGAAATTCGCAAAGGCTTCCTCACTCTTCCGCAGGCCCGGCGCGTTCTTGCTCGCCATCCACTGGGCCGGTTGCGTCTCCGGGGCGATCTGCAGATGCACACCGAATGGAGCGATGGCTCCGCTACTATTCGCGTGATGGCGCAAAGTGCGGCTGATCGTGGCTACGAATACATCGCCATCACCGATCATGCCAAAGGTCTTAAAATTGCCGGCGGCATCAATGAGCACGAGTTGCGCGAACAGGCCGGCGAGATCGCCGCCGTGAACAAGGAGTTGAATGGGTCGCTACGGGTTCTGCAATCCGTGGAACTTAATCTCAATCCCGCGGGTGAAGGAGATCTCGAACCCGCCGCGTTGCGCTCGCTCGACCTGGTCCTGGGAGCTTTTCACTCCGCCTTGCGCCGCAAGGATGACCAAACCCAACGTTACTTCGCCGCCCTCTGGAATCCCGCCGTGAATATCCTTGCCCATCCCCGAGGCCGCATCTTCGATTATCGGCTCGGACTTTCCGCCGATTGGCCGCGAGTCTTCAACCTCGCCGCTAAACTCGACAAAGCCGTCGAAATTGACTGCTATCCGGACCGGCAGGATCTGGACGTCGAACGGCTCAAACTGGCGCGCGCTGCGGGGGTGCGCATTTCGCTCGGAACGGATGCGCATTATCCCGAGCAACTCGCATTTATAGAACTCGGGCTGGCCGCCGCTGCGCTCGCGAACATCTCCCCGGATCGGCTCCTGAATTTCATGCCCTGCGACCAGTTGCTCGCATGGGCGCGAAAAAGCCGCGCGCGCTAACCTCTCCGAGAAAACTCTGTTGGATTAGCGTAGCATAAGGCGTCCACTTACGCGCATGTAGGTACTTATCTTAATGTCCATACCCCAGTTGGTGAACTGGAATTTTGTGAGAAGCTCATTTGCAAAGTGAGTTAAAAATCCAAACCGAAAAAAAATTATGATTCGACGTATATCAAAACAGCAGCAAAAGGGCTCGGCCTCAAAACGCCAGACCACTATGAAACAACAACAGAACGGCGATATGGACAATGATCTCCATGAACTCTTCCTGGATGAAATTGCCGACATCACCAACGCCGAGCGACAATTGACCAAAGCCCTGCCCAAAATGGCGAAGGCGGCCGAAAGTGATGAACTGCGGCAGGCGTTTGAGTCGCACCTCGAGGAAACTGAAGAGCAGATTTCCCGGTTGGAGCAGGCTGCGCAGTCTCTCGACGAATCCATCAAGAGCAAAACCTGCAAAGCCATGAAGGGTCTCATCGAAGAGGCGGAAGAAATGATGAAAGAGCAAAAAGGCACTTCCGCGTTGGATGCGGCGCTGATTGCCGCTGCTCAAAAGGTGGAACACTACGAAATCGCCACTTACGGCACTCTTATCGCCTGGGCCGAACAAATGGGGCATTCCGATGCCGCCGGCTATTTCCGAACCAATCTCGACGAAGAGAAGGCAGCCGACGAAAAACTCACCACCGTTGCCGAATCCATCGCCAACGAAAAAGCCGAAGCAGGCAAGGGCCAGTAGTCAGCTTTACCGTGCCGGCTGAAATGCAGCCCGCTCACGGTTCGTGCAGAGGGAACGCGTCAACGATGCGTTCCCTTTTTCTTTCAGCACACCAACCCGATGCGTACCGGACTCCGAAAAGGGGCCAAGGTTGTTGAAAACGACCGGCCGGGGGCAGGTGTATTACCCAGTGCTCCTCAGCCCATCCCTGGGTTAAAATGTTTCTTCCGGAAAAAGGAGAATATGAAAGCAGTTTGCGGGTTGGTTTTTCTCACCTTGTGCCATTGCACCCCCGCCCTCTCAGCGTCACTCATCAATGCCTGGACCAATCCCGCCAGCGGCAATTGGGAGGATTTGACCTGGTCCCTGGGCGCGCTGCCGGGTTACGGCCAAACTATCATGGTTACCAATCAGGGATGGAAAGCTGTTGCCATCGGTCATGACACCGCGGAACACTTTCCTGAAACGCTCGACGTGGCTAGGGTGATCCTGGGTGGTTACACAGATTCGTTCAATACCGTGTTGCTCAATTATGCCGGCTTCCAAACGCAATTGGTCACTCGCTCCCTGATCATTGGCACCAATTCCGCCGTGACGGCGCTTTCTTCAAAGCTCTTCGTACCGCCGGGTGCAGCGACTCCGGAATTTTCCATTGGCGGCACGTTCAACCAGGGCGAATCCGCAATTGTGTCCTGCGGCCTGCTGGATATGGGCGTGCTGGGACCGGGCACGTACAACCTGACCAACGGCAATCTTTCGGTGAGCACCGGCCTTCGATTTCTCCCGGGTTTTCCTTCCACGTTCAACCAATCGGCGGCAGCAATGATCTGAATCGGCTTCAGATGGTGGGTGGAACCTACAATATTTCCGGTGGATCTCTAACCGGCGGCAGCCTTGTGCTTGCCTCTACGAGCGCCACATTCAACCAGACCGGTGGTTCGGTGACCGGCCTGCTCTATGCCGCCGCGGGAACCTACCGGCTTGCGGGCGGACTTCTGCGTGTGCCATCGCTAATTATTCCAGACTCGCCAGATTCGGCGCCACCCAGCTTTGACGCAACCTTTCTGCAAACGGGGGGAACAAACCTTTGTTCGGGAGGTTTGTCGGTGTATCGCCAATACGCGCCTGGATTCCCGCAAATAGGTCCCGGACGCTACGTTCTGTCCAACGGCGTGTTGCAGGTGACCGGCGGATCCGGAGCGGGCGCCGGGGGCGACTTTCAGCAATGGGGCGGCTGGCATACGAACGACAGCACCGGCGTGTCTGGTTATTCCGGAGATCCGCAAGGCCCGAGGGTTGCCAGCTTCACACTCGGCGGAGGCATACTGAGCACGAGGTTTGTTACCATGTCGGACGTTTCCCGCTTTCTCCAATCCGGCGGCACCAATTTCGCATGTGAACACGTGGCTCTTGAATTCTTTAGCACTTATACTTTGACGGGCGGCCGGCTGGTGACCCCAAGAACATCCATCTCCCCCTCTGCTTCGTTTATTCAATCCGGCGGCACTACTGCTCAGCAGCACGTTAGTGATTGCTGGCAACTTCCAGCCGGAGACCAATGGCTACACTCTTAGTGGCGGTCAATTGTCCACCCCGGAGATTCAGGTCTTTGGCGGAGTTTTCCATCATCTCGGCGGCTCTCTGTCCCTTCCCGCTCCGCTGACCCTGGGTCCAGGGACGTGGGATGAGCGCACCAGCGGCCAGCAATTCGGCGAACTGGTCATCGGAGGAAATCCAGGCTCGAATACAATTGTCCTGCCGTCAATACCTTGCCAGCTTCGATTTGCCGCCAGCACAAATTATCCCTGGGGGTCTCAAGCAGTTCTCTACATTGATGGTTGGAACGGTTCTGTCGCTGGCGGAGGCCAGCATCAGATCAGCTTTGGCTCCACATCCGGCGGGTTGAAGGCGCAGCAACTCAATCAAATCCGTTTTCGCAAACCGTCAGGCGCACCCGGCCTTTTCCCGGCTAGGATTCTCGCGACGGGCGAAATTGTTCCCGACCGCTTCCTCGCCGTTCATAAATCTTCCACCAACCTCGTCATTGAATGGGCAAGCGGCACTCTTCAATCCGCCACAAACGTCACCGGTCCGTACCAGGATGTCGGTGGCGCCACCAGTCCGTATAACGCGCCGTCCACGAGCCCTCAACGCTTCTTCCGCATCAGGAATTAGGTCCTGCGCCCTGTCGTCGCCTGTATGGGCGCCTCTTCAGGATAAATGCTAATGCCAATCCGTGCGTCGGCTAGGTCGATTATTTTCCGGCTCCTACGTAGTTCGCCCCAATACCAATTCCTCTGTCACGTAATATGTTTTCTAAAAGGTCGGTCCGATAAGAGGTTTTCAGAAGGGAGACCAGCCTGTAATGAACAACTCGGCACCAGGGGGAAAAACGTTTCAGTTCGAGTATCAGGGCCTTGCCTACGAATTCCATGCCACCTTCACAGGTTCAGGCTGGCTCCTCCAGGTTTCCTTGGATGGTAAAACCTGCGGACCACCCTTCACCGTGCCGGCTAACCGGCGCAACCCGGACGGAAAACAGCTCGACCAAATATTCAACTCCCTCAAAGAGAAAATTACCCAAAAGGTGGATCCAAAACACTTTCGACAATAATTCCTTGCCCTTGCCATTGGTAGGCCGCCGCCAACCGCGATTGGCTTTCAGCCCCCGATATTCCGGGGCTTGTTCCTTCAACGATCCCCTGAAGCCTGGCTGGGTGAAAACAGCCCGGCTGAAAAAAGCGGGATGTTGGGTAGATTTTTTAATCCAATAAGTGTCACTTCTGTGGGTTGTTGTGGTCATGACCTCCCTCATCACATGCCGCACATGCCGGTCAGCCTCTTCAGAGGTCCGTTTTTTCAGATTTCCATTGTGTTGTTGAAAGCGGAATCTCCCCCGGCTAAAGGAATGGTCGAGCCAGATCCCCAACTAACCTTCCCCATACAAACCAAAGTAACGCCAGGATTTTCAATGCCGCCTACGAGCATTGGATCAACCTACTCCGGCCTGTCGCTGAGCCCAGCTCAGAGGCTCCTTGGTTTCCGCTATTCTGCATTGCCGGGTCAGGTTTTCACCTACTGGCCATAATGTGGTCCGACTATAAGTTGATCTCGGGAGAAAATATTTTCATATGACCAAACCAAGACATAATGCGGAAAAGGCAACCGGCAATATCGCCGAACAAGCCCAGGAGCTATTGAGCCAAACGGCCGATGCAGCAAGTGAAAAAGTCAAAGAGGCGCAGAAACAGGTTGGCGCGGGATTGGAACGCGGCCAGGAGATTTACGAAGAGGTTCGTGATGGAGTCGTCGAGCAGGCGGAGGTAATGGACAAATTTGTCCGGAAGAATCCGTATGCAGCCATCGGAATTAGCCTGGGGCTCGGGATCCTCTTTGGTCTCTATCTCCGCCGCGGGGATTAGGACTCTTATTTGGTGCCTGCCCGAATACCGGAGTTGTTATGGTACCAGGCATCTTTGAATTTTTGATCTTGGTTCTGGTCTGCTCTTTCATCCTGTGGCGACGTCCCCGCTTTTAGTCTCCCGCACATAGGTCAGCGTTTCAATTTTCAGATTTTCAGCGCCCCTCCCCTTTCATTCTGCACTTTGCATTCTCCATTCTTCACTTTAGCCGTCCGCGTTGGCTAAAGATCCCATTTTGAGCGATATTCTTTTATGAAGCCGTATCGCTTCACTTTGGCCGATGACGATCCCGATGCGCTTTTCCTCCTCCACCGTATGCTCGCGCGGGTATATCCGGAAAGCCATATCTCCACCTTCTCTGCTGCGGAGGATGCGCTCACTCACATCCTGGACATTGGCACCGATATCCTTATTACCAACCACGGCATGGGCCAAATGAGCGGCACAGAACTCATCCGCCAGCTAAGACTACGCAAATTTGTGCTGCCTATCATTATGATTTCAGGCAGCCCAGAGGCCAAACAGGAAGCGTTGGCTGCCGGCGCTACCGAATTCCTGGAAAAAGGCTTGCCGTCCAGAGTTTTCGAAGCCCACATCCGCGCGCTGGTCGAACTGTTGCGCACACCCGCTTTCCAACCCGTTCCGGGAATCACCGAGCCGCCACCTAAAACTCAACGTCTGCGCCCGGCGCATAAGGCCAGCAAGCATTAAGCGAGTGAAAAAGAAGCCCGGCGCGGTGCTTTGAGGTCAAAACCGGGAGGAAATCCCAGAAACAAAGCGGCCACAGCCGGGTAATAAAATCTCGCCCGATTCCTGCCATCAGCAACCTGGGATTTTCCTCGGACTCTATCTCCCCCCTTTGCACTCTAAAGTCTCCACTTTCTTCCAGACTGGCCTCCATTCCCCTTTCGCTTTCGACTCAATAAATAGCCTCCAGCCATCCCGCATCCGGCCGCCAGCACTCCCCAACGGGTCGGGTGCCTTTTCAAATCTGTGCTCGCCGTCCGCCACAAATGCTGGATCGAGAGCTTGTCTCCGAGTTCCTCCGCTGTCTCCATCATCCTGTCTTCTGTTCTCATTACTCGCGCTTCCACTTCCTCGCTGCTCGGCGCGTCTTCCTTCTTTTCTTTCGGCGGATTCGTTGCTTTTACGGGCCTTGAAGATACCTCTCCACCCGCGTCTTCCTTGAGTTCCTTTAGGGTCTCAATCGTCTTTTCCGGCTTCAGCGACGCCTTCTTCAATGCGCTGATTCCCTTCATGATGAACACCACCCCGCCTCCGATCACCACCAATCCAATAATTCCCAGGCCGATGAACGTTGCCAGCAACGGATTTATCCCCGTGTTTTGAAAAAAGTATGCGATGAGTATCCCCAAACCCCCAAGCAAAACGATTAGGCCCGCATAGGCCACAAATCCCCCGATCGCAATGCTTGCGGAATTGCGTGCGAACGTTGCTGCCTTTTCGGACATCTCCGCTTTAACCAGCTCAATTTCTTCCCGGACCAAAGCCTTGGCTTGATCCTTAAGCTGCTTCAATAAACCGAATATCGACTTTGCCAGATGCATAATAATTTCCTCCTTTGCGCAGAGCCTTGCGCCGCAATTTTTATTAAAGCCGCTTTCCTCCGCTTGCCTATGGCTAACGGACATCTCCCTTCATGTCCACAGGGGTATCTACCTGACTGTCCGCTTTTGCATTTTCTGCGTCTTCTGGCGGCTCCGGCTTGAGTGTGCCGTTTGTTAAAGTTGGATTTTTTGTCACATTTCACCTGCCCTGGCCACTCCTGTTGTAGAATATGATAACCGTGACGGCAGTTTCGCAGGATGATTCAACCTTGGTAACCGATTGCCTGAAAGGCAACCATGAGGCGTTTGAAACGCTCGTGGGGCGTTATCAATCGCTCATTTGCTCTTTAATCTACAGCCGGTGCGGTAACGTGTCGCAAAGTGAAGATCTCGCGCACCGGAACGATTCAGTTGAAGCACGGTTTTTCGACGTGTTTACCGGGTTTAAGTTTTTGCCCATTCAACTGCATAGCAGTTTTGTGGAGGCAATAAACTGTTAAGTTTTTCCATGACTTGCAACCACCAGTGGCGCTGTTTTTGGCCGATTACAGCCAACTTCAGGGTCGGTTTGCCCTGCGCTAGACTCCATACGGCAGCTCGACAAAACAGCCGCCACCGCAAAGTTTGCAACTCTACCTTTTCCAGGAGGCCTAACTCCCTTTGCAGCAGGACACAGAGGTTGTAAGCCCAAATGGCAAGCTGACAGACGGCTTGGGTGGCCCAAAAGCTATGGCAGCAAATCCTCTGACTCCAAATTGGCTGCCCAACTCTCTTAGCCGGTTCTCACTCTCGCTGCGACCATTGTAGCGACGCCACACCGCCAACACGCTCCAACTGGTCGGCAGATTGCTTACCAAGGCTTGAAATCGATAACCAGGCACTTCCAGCAACTCTTTGCCCGTAGCTTCCGGCCGTTGGCTTAGTAACTGGCGAATAATCAGAATGCGTCGATGCAACACCGGTGACTCGATCTCCTGCACCTCAATTCCCGGCACTTCGGTCTTGGTCCACGCTTCCTCACTATGACGACAATACTTCTGCCATTTGGTATAAAGCCTCATCGCCACGATGTAATGCAGTGGACGACTCTCCAGCATTTGCAGCACTTTTTCGTGGTAAAATCCCGCATCGGCTCGCACACAGCTGATTCGAATGTGCTTGGGTAAAGCTTCCAGCAGCTGACTAACGCACTCAGGTACCCCTTGAGCGCACTGCGCATTGCCTTCCCTTAACCAGAAACCGGCCACCAGCTTCGGCTCCGCTAAACAAGCGATCAAGGGCCGATGACAGGGCTTAAGCCCAATAGGCGTGTGTCCGACTTTTATTCCCTCCTGATGCCCATCCCGGTGCAGCAAGGCCCAGGAATCCAGATCCAGTGTGTAACCCTCCTGTAGGCTGGGCAACTGGCCCATAGCCCACTGATCTAATCCGTTTAGTCCATCGCTGTCGGTTTTATCGAAACCATCCAGAAACCGACTCAAGGTTGACTGGCTGGCCACTTCCTCCACCCCGAGCACTGGAGCGATCGCCGGATCGTCTCGCAAATAAGCCACTCGGGACAGTTTGTCAGCTCCGCAAAGAATACCTCCCATCAAACTCAACCCCAGATCGGAAGGATCGTAGGCATTGGGGCTGACCGGATCCTGCGGCAAAAACCTTCGGAGCACTTGGCGCGCCTTTCGTTTGTGCAAAAACGAACTCCATACCGCCATTCCACCATAAGCGGTCAAACGCTGATCGGTGAAGCCAATACGGATGGACTGCGTTCCAGAACTCGTGTTAATTTTGAGTACCGTTTGGTGAGTGCTGCCCGTGTGTGGTTGAGTTGGTTTTTTCATTTCAAACACAGCTTCAACCCGCAGCACCATCAAACGCCAACTGAATCATTCCGGTGGGGGAGAAGGCCGGGATGAGGGTGAGCTTCCTCTCCAACTGAATCGTTCCGGCTAAGGCGACCGCACACGGAAGAAACGCTGGGGCACCCCAGGAACGGGCGCAAATATCTGCGCCGGAAGACCATTGCCAATGAAATTACTGTGCAGCACCCAATTCGTCGTCGCCAGATTATCGTTTCGTTGAACCGTGTAGCTCTGCCCGTTTACTGTGTTGAACGAGAATCCAAAGTTGTTACTGTAATAGATCGGATTGAGTAGCTGCACCCCTTGCGGACAGCTGTTCGTGTGCGCGTTGTGCCACACATAGTCCCACTCGGACGCACTATAGGTCGCCGAGGATACCTCGCCCCAGTATACTGTGAGATCTGATCCATGCGTGGCAAGATCGGAAAATGTTTGGCCTTGCAACATCGGCACACCATCGACGAAAACTGTAATGTTGCCATTGGTGACCACCTCAATACGGTAAGTGTGGAACAGCTCCGGAGAAGGATTCGTAACTGTCTGCCCGCGAATATTGTGCGCACCGGCGAGTAAAAATAGTTCGTCTCCTATCTGAAGCCCGTTTCCGACTCCCGGGGCGCTGGTGAAAGCAAGTATTATAGGCTCTCGGTAGGACACACTGGAATTACCGGAAACTATCCGGAGCCGCGCCTCAATAACGACTGGCCTGGAGAAATTCAAGCCGGCACCGCTCTGTGCGTAATACATATTCTCCCCACCCTCTGATGTACTGAGCATCAACGCGCCATTTTGCAAAAACGGAATTTCCGGTGCGGCTGAATTCGCTAGCGTCCACGGCGTGGCCGCCGACTCCGGTAACAAACCACTGTCCGCGCGCCAGCCATCGAACTGGCACCCTCCGACGGAGTTGATGAAAGTCAGGTTCACTGGAGGGGTGGGAACCGCGAACGAGCCGTTCGCCACAGCCGTGCCGTTGTTCAGAAACGCCCACCGCGAAATACTGGAGCCAACGTAATTGCCTGCGAATAATTCACCCCAGGGGCTGAACGCGAGCGCCACCGGACCTGAAAGGTTGTTGCCATTAATGGAGCCGTTGGCCATTGCAACGCCATTGCTAAAAATGAAGCGTGAGATGGAATTACCGTCGTGGTTGGCCACGAACATTTCTCCCGCTGAACTGAAAGTCATGCCTTGCGGATTGCTAATCCCGTTGCCGGTAATAACCCCATTCGGCGTGACGACACCATCGGCGATTAAATAACGGCGGATGTCGTTCAATTCGCAACATTCGCTGACGAACACCTCGTTGCTCGGACCGCCCGTTACCCAGCGGGCGCGTGCCCCGCTCAAGCCATTGGTGATAGAATTCACTTCCACCAGCGCGCCGGAACCACTGAGCGTGAACCGTCGCACTCGGTTGTTAAAGGAATCTACCACCAGCAACTCGTCGCCCCGGAACGCAGCGCCGTGGGGCGTATCGAATCCGTTGTTAATGACGCCGTTAAAAATGGCCAGTCCGCCGGGGTTAAAAAATCGACTCACCGATCCTGCGGCTCCGCCCTGGGGGCCGCGGTTAACCACGAACAATTCGTTATTTGAACCAACGGTCAGCCCGGACACCACGTCCAGGGAGGCGTCGCTCAGCCCGCTTACTGGCACCGGCGCCCCTGTCGGAGCAATCTGCCACCGCTGAATCACATTGCTGCTTTGCGAGGCAACAAAAAGCGTAGCAGGCCCAGGGCCGGCGCTCGGCAGATAAATGCCGGAAACGGAGTTGGTCGTGTCCGAAATGATTGCTACAATATGATTGCTCGGCGTTCTCCAACCCGCGGCGAATTTAAAAGATACAACGTGATTCCCCGCTCCCAAATTCGTCACTGCTGATCCACTATTTCGAAAAACTCCGCCGTCTACTTGCCACTGCGCGCCCGCAGTGACGGCGCCAGCCGGGCTGATCGTCACCTGCAACGCTCCAGGCGGCTGAAAAATCGTTACGGTGAAGGAACACGTGTTCGTATTGCCGCTGGCATCCGTCACCACAAAGACATTCGTCGTTGTTCCGAGCGGGAACGTCGAACCAGACGGCAGGCCGATAGTTTGATTGAGGCTGCTGCCCGGACAATTGTCGCCTGAGCTGACCGAGTAAGTGACGTTGCTGCGCGAACTTTGACCCGGATTGGCTGCGAGCACCAAATTGCCGGGACAACTGATGGATGGAACTTCATTGTCATTGATACTGACCGTGAAGCTGCAAGTGTTGGTATTCCCACTGGCATCCGTGGCGCTAAACCGATTGGTCGTGATTCCTTTCGGGAAGGTTGAACCGCTCGGCAACCCGGCGGTCTGAGTGAAACTCCCGCCCGGACAATTGTCATTGAACGTTACACTGTAAGTCACGTTGCTCTTCGAGCATTGGCCGGGATCAGTGCTCGCGACGATATTCGCCGCGCAATTGATCGCAGGTGGCGTGGTGTCCGCGCCGAAACCGGTCAGAGTAATATCAAACGGGTTCTCATCGGCATCGTTGCTGGCAATGTGAAGCGCGGCACTTCGCGCGCACGATGCGCTCGGAGAGAAGGTGACGGTGAAAGTTGTGCTGCCATTCGTGACAACCGGCGCGTTGGGACTGGCCGTTACGGCGAAGTCGCCCTCGTGCGCGCCATCAATCGTGATTCCCAAACCGGTGAGATTGGCGTTTCCGGTATTCGTTACAGTGAAAGTGCGTTGCGAGTTGCCGCCGACGATTACGTTTCCGAAATCTACACTCCCCGAGCCGTCCACGAGATTCGTGCCCGCAGGTTGCTGAACGGCAATTTCCGGCGCACCCGTGGTATCGAGGTCAAAGATGTAGGCCGCGCCGGAAGCTGAAGCGCTGTTGCCGTTTTGGTTGCCATTGATCCCGGTGGCGTTGCTGTCCTCACCCGAAGCTCCCACCACTACCGTATCGCCCCACACCGCCACCGAGCCACCGAATCCGTCGAACGCCTCGGTGTTTGACGCCTTGATATATGCGTGCTGACTCCAGTTTGTCCCAATGCGCGCAAAGATGTAGGCCGCACCGGCCCCGGACGCGCTGTTGTCGCTCTGGTTGCCGTCGATCCCGCTGGCATTGCTGGACTCACCGTGAGCGCCCACCACTAGCGTCTCGCCGGATAACGCGACTGCAAAGCCAAAGCTGTCATTAACCTCCGGGTTGGAAGCTTTTACGTAGGCTTGCTGGCTCCAATTGGTCCCGCTTCGCACGAACACGTAAGCGGCGCCGGAACTGGGAGCGAGGTTATTGGTCTGGTCGCCGTTTACGCCGGTCGAACCGCTGCGCTCATAGGGGGCTCCAATCACGACTGTGTCGCCCGACACTGCTGTGAGGATCCCGAACTGATGGGAGGGGCTTGTATTGGAGGCTTTCAGATAGGCCTGCTGGCTCCAGTTCGTCCCACTGCGCGCGAAGATGTAGGCCGCACCGGAAGCATGAACGCTGTTGTCGCTCTGGTTGCCATTGACCCCTGTGGCGTTGCTGTCCTCACTGTGAGCTCCCACCACGACCGTGTCACCCGACACCCCCACCGAATAGCCGAACACGTCACCTGCCTCAGCGTTGGAAGCTTTCAGGTACGCCTGCTGGCTCCAATTGGTGCCACTGCGCACGAAGACGTACGTCGCACCGGAATTGTCAGTGCTGTTGTCACTTTGGTTGCCGTTCACCCCGGTGGCGCTGCTGCTTTCGCCCCAGGCCCCCACCACTACCGTGTCCCCCGACACCCCCACCGAGAGCCCAAAGACGTCAAACGCCTCTGGGTTGGAGGCTTTGAGATAGGCCTGTTGGGTCCAATTAGTGCCATTGCGGATGAACACATAGGCCGCGCCGGCCCACATGGCGCTGTTATCGGCTTCTTTGCCATTCACGCCAGCCGCATTGCTGCTCTCACCCGCTGCCCCCACGACCACCGTGTCGCCCGACACCCCCACGGAATACCCGAACGCGTCACCTGTCTCGGTGTTGGAAGCTTTGAGGTACGCCTGTTGTATCCAATTTGTACCGTTGCGTACGAACACGTAGGCTGCCCCGGAATTCGTAGCGCTATTGTCGCTCTGGTTGCCATTGACCCCGGTGGCGTTGCTGTCCTCAAACCAGGTGCCCACCACTACTGTATCACCCGATATCGCCACCGAAGTGCCGAACCCGTCACTTGTCTCGGTGTTGGAAGCTTTCAGATAAGCTTGCTGCGCGATTTGAAGCGGAGTCGTACCGGTTCCCGTTAGAGCAATGTCGAACGGATTCTCATCACTGTCATTGCTGGTAATGTGGATTGCTCCAGCGCGCGTGTGGGTTCCAGTTGGAGTGAACGTGATCGTGAAACTAGTGCTCCCATTCGCAATGACAGGCGAAGTCGGATTGGCAGTCACAGTAAAATCACCGGCATTCGCCCCGTCAATCGTGATCCCCAAACCCGTGAGATTGCCACTCCCGGAATTTGTAATTGTAAATGTCCGTGACGAGCTACCGCCCACCAGCACGCTACCAAAGTTTACGGTGCCGGAATTGTCCACAAGATTTGTGCCAACGGGTTGCTGAACGACGATTTCAGGAGCGGCATTTAGATCAAAGATATACGCCGCACCCGAATATGGAGCGCTATTATCGTTCTCGTCACCGTTTACCGTCGTCGCATTACTGTCTTCATACCACCCACCCACGACGATCATCTCGCCGGAAATGGCGACCGAAGCACCGAATAGGTCAGCCGCCTCCGTGTTGGAAGCCTTGACATAGGCCTGTTGACTCCAGTTCGTCCCATTCCGAACGAAAACATAAGCCGCGCCGGAATCTACAGCACTATTGTCGTTTTCGTTGCCGTTCACTCCCGTAGCGTTGCTGTCCTCCGTGAACGCCCCGACCACCAGCGTATTGCCCGATATCGCCACCGAAACGCCAAAGCCATCGCCAAAAAAATTCCCAAGCGGTGGCACCCCGGTATTGGAGGCTTTGAGATATGCCTGTTGACTCCAATTCGTCCCATTCCGAACGAAAACATAAGCCGCGCCGGCATCCTGAATGCTGTTGTCACTTTGGTTGCCGTTAACACCGGTGGCGTTGCTGTCCTCTCTATACGCGCCAACGACCAGTGTATCGTCCGATACATCCAGCCGGAGGCCAAACCAATCACCCCCTTCGGTGTTCGAAGCTTTGAGATACGCCTGCTGCATCCAGTTCGTCCCGTTACGAACAAAAACATAAGCCGCGCCGGAATCTGTGGCGCTGTTGTCGCTTTGGTTGCCGTTTGCTCCGGTTGCACCGCTGGATTCCCCACGCGCGCCGATTACGATTGTATCATCGGACACCGCTACCGCACCGAACGCGTCATTCGCCTCCGTGTTCGAAGCTTTGAGATAGGCTTGCTGGGTCCAGTTGGTCCCATTGCGGATGAAAACGTAGGCCGCGCCAGAGTCGAGAGCGCTATTATTGCTCTGGTTGCCATTCACTCCGGTGGCGCTGCTGTCCTCTCGCCCCGCACCGATCACGACAGTGTCTCCATATATCCCTACCGACCCTCCGAATTGATCATTCGCCTCCCCGTTGGAAGCTTTGAGATAGGCTTGTTGGGTCCAGTTGGTGCCGTTACGAACAAAAATGTAAGCCGCACCAGAATTTGTAGCGCTGTTGTCGCTTTGGTTGCCTTCCACCCCAGTTGCGTTACTGTCCTCCTGAAACGCCCCAACTATCAGCGTATCCCCCGACAGCGCCAACGAAGCGCCAAACCGATCACCGGAGTCGGTATTGGAGGATTTGATATAAGCCTGTTGGCTCCAATTCGTCCCGTTACGAACAAAAACATAAGCCGCGCCGGAATCTGTGGCGCTATTGTCGCCTTGGTTGCCGTTCACACCAGTGGCGTTGCTGTCCTCTTCGTTCGCGCCGACGACTACCGTATCCCCCGAAACTGCGACCACACTGCCGAATTGGTCAAGACTTTCCGTGTTTGAAGCCTTGAGATAAGCCTGCTGGGCCAGTGGGTCGATGGTCAGCGGATAACGGGCGTCGCGTTCGTCAACAGAGAGAGTGAGGACTGTCGGGTGTTGTGTGTCTGCGGCGGTAAAGTGAGATGGGAGAACCCGGCCATCGGCGTCCCAAACCTTGAGGCCGGAGTAGTTGATAACCGTCGCGCCCTTTGCATCCACGAAGCGCACTCCGCTCCCATTCGCCTCCACTTCAGGGCGAAGGCTGCCGCGCACGGCCAGAGTAAAGGTGAGTCGAGAATTGTCCGTCGTCGCGATCGCGTCTTGGAGTGCGCCAGCAGAGCGCAGCGACGACGGCGCTTTCGCCGAATTGCCAGCGGCCCCCGTTGCGCGAATGCTGGGCCGCTCGCGAATAGTGAACCCGTGTTCGAGCCCTCGCTTATCGTTCACAAACCATTCCTGAATCGTTGCGTCCCAATCGTAAGTGACTCGATCCCCTGTTGTGCGCACGTCTGGCTTTTTGGCGCTTAAGTTGTATTCGCAACCGGTGAAGCCATAACTCTGCAGTTCCAGTCCCCACTCCCAGCCACCCGCATCAGGTTGAGTAACGAATCCGCGTCCATCGAAGCGCGTCCGCCATTGCTGGCCGCGATTGCGCGCCTGCAAAGTCTTTGGATCGCCCGCGACAGGCGACACCGCATGCCGATGCTGCTCATATTGCCGCCGAATGCTCGTCCAGTCCGGCGCGGTGACTCCTTCAGGCACCTGACCCGATGGTAACTCCTGGCGTGAAGCGGCGCTCAATGTGGTCTTCGGTGCGGCGAAAGCCGAGGACGATGTAAAAGCGCCCAAAGCGACAGCGGCCAAAGCCTCGAAGTGATTCATTCCCATAAATAATGCGAGTTGTTGCCCGGGGCCTGCTTTTCAGGGACATACCTATTTCATCTTTGTCCGCGAAACTTGTCAACCAAGATCACTACTTTCTTTACTGTCCTGACCTCTCTCATTACCTATATCCGCCAAAAATCCCGAAATGTTCCTCCGTAGTCTCCTGGTCAAATCAGTCCCTCAGTCGTTCAATTTCAGGATTTCAGTTTTCAGATTTTCACCCGTCAGGCCTCCCCTTTCATTCTGCACTTTGCATTCTAAACTCTCCACTCCCTGCAGTCCGCCCTCAGGTTTTCCGTTGGCTCATATTTAATATCGGCGGACCCGCCTCCATGCCGCTCTTCTTCGTTAACTTAGTTTGCTTATGTTCAAAATGCTGGTGCTCCGGTCATCCCGCCCATCCAGAATTCATCTGTCACGGGTCAGTCACGGCTTGTCACGGGTAATGTCACGAGTAGCAAGTCAGAAAACTCCCGATTTTATTGATTTGTCACGCTGTCACGGGTAAAAACCCCTAAGAGCCACCCCCCCGGCCGCGACGAAGCTCAGAGCGCGGGTCGCGGGAGAAACTTTCCGGGCTCATCTCCTATCTGCCATACCTTATCCTCCCGCCTTTGGGACGGCGGTACGCCCCCGGTACGGCTACCGGTACGGCCTCAACCTCAATAATCCCCAATGTTTACCGGCCTTGGTACGGCGGTACGGCTAAATTACCCTGTGTGCCCCCCACCCCCACATGCCGCCGCGACTCGTTTCGCCATAGTTCCGAACGACAGCGGAAGTCCAGCGTGCGGGCCGAAGGTAGCTTGCTATCAACCATAAACTCACCACCTATCAACTACCCCTGCGGTTCACACTTCTGTACACACTTTGTACGAGGCTTGTTCACACCTCAAAAATGCAGAAACCCCTGCAAACATTGATTTGTCACACTGTCACACTTTAAATCCCTGCCCGGCGGGGGGGGGAATTTCCGCGGCAGGTTGCGATGCCACAGTTTGAATCTCGACCAAAATCAAAATTCCCCACTCCCAATAACTCCCAGGAAGTCCGATCGATTCTAATTACTTACTCCCCGTAAGTCCCACTAGCTCATATACGAATTTTGTCGGTTTGTGGTAACCCTCGGCGCAACCTCACACCGCACACCAATATGGCTCTCTGTGGACTCTGTTACCTCATGTTCAAATTCCTCATCTTGGTGTCTTCGCGTCTTCTCGTGATGATGTGGGGCTAAGCGGGCTCAAGGTCCAGTCAAGAGGACCAAAAATAATTTTTTCCTCAAGGCCACTGACGACTGAAAACCGAACACTGAATCCTTAGCCTTTAGAATTCCATCCCTGCCTCAAAACCATTTCAAATCGAGTTTGGTGTCGGAGCGTTCCCAGGCGGTGTCGAACTGGCTTTGCACGAGTTCGGCCGCATCTTTCCTGCCCTGGGCACGCAGCGATTGTTCGAGTCCGAGCAGGCCCCACGCGTTGCGGGGCCATCGACGAAGGTCCTCGCGGAATACTTCCTCCGCCCTCGCAGGATCCCCGGATTCCAAAAGCGCCGCTCCCAGGGCTGGCCGCGACGGCAATGGCCAGAACGAAGGTTCCATGTAAGGAACGGCGTCCTCCGCCGCGACTGCTTTTTCCAAATGTTCAATCATCGCGCGCCGGTCGCCTTTCACTCCGGCAACTTTACCGGCGAGCCAATGCGCCGAAACACCCAGGATGTCAGCCGCCGGAAACTGAGGCCCGCTCAATTTCTTTGCTTCCTCGCTGCCCGCGATGGCGCTCAACGCAAGCTGTTCCCGCTCGGCCGCCGCCCCATCCTTACGCGCGGCAAACGCCAGTCCGCGCGTGAAATGCCAGATGGCCCGGTCCACGAGGAAATCGTTTGTGTTGGGTGGCTTCGAAATGGCGAGGACTTCGTTCCAGCGTCCAAACCGCGCCAGTGTCAGCCAGGGAAGATGCCGCATGCGCGGCGCTTCAAGGGCCTTTTTCGGTCCGCAATAATTATCCAGCGCATACTCCGCCGCCTGGTTCGCCGTGCGCATCGCATCCTTGCTCCGCCCTTCAAATAGCTGCGCCCACCAGAGGAAATGCAGGTTGTGCGGATAATACACCCCCGGATAAAAACCGAGTGCCCGGCAATGGCGAATATAGTTTCGATCTGCTTTTACGGCGATTTCGTTGGCCGTTATTGCGTCGTCATACTGTCCCACGCGCACGTAAATGTGGGCGGGCATATGGGCCAGATGTCCCGCCGCCGGGGCGTAATCGCGCAACCGGTCGGCTGAGGGCAAACCATGCTCGGGATGGGGTCCGGCCTCGACGGCGTGAATGTAAAAATGATTGGCGCCCGGATGATCCGGGTTGCGCGACATGACAAACCGCAGCGCCGCCAGGACTTCCTCTGTCTCCGGCTTAGGTTTACGGTCCCGCGTCCAGTAATCCCAGGGCATCGTATTCATCACGGCTTCGGAAAAGAGCACCTGCGCGTCGAGATCGTCCGGATATTTCTTTGCCACGTCGCGCATTGCCGCCATAAAACTTTTGTCCAGGGCAGCCCGGTCGTCTTTGTGTTCGGCCTGGTAACGCTTTTCCAGCGCGGCGATGTACGCCTGTTCCTTTTCAGACCCGTGACTTTTAAGCGCCAGTGCTGATTGCAAAGCGGCCCACGCTCCCGCCGTGTCGCTCGCATCCATCGGTTTGTTGACGTGCGGTCCATACGCGTATGCCACACCCCAGTGAGCCATCGCGCATTGTGGATCGATTTGCGCCGCCGAACGGAACGACCGAATCGCTTCGCGGTGGTTGAACCCGAATAAAAGCCGCATTCCCTGATCGAAGTATTGTTGCGCCCGCTTGGACTGCGTGGTCACCGGATGATGTAGGTCGCCCAAACCATTCAGAAGCGGGCCGGGCAATTTCTCGGCGCCGCACGCCACACGCGCGGCGCTGAAGCAAACCAGAATTACGAGCAAGACAGATTTCATAGCATTCCTTTCACTATATTTTTAGGCCGCGTTTTCACCCTCAAGCGTCCGCTTCATGATGATTGTCGCTTCGTCAATGAGGCTGCCTAAAGCCTTTGTGGCTTCATCGGGCAACAGATCCGTAATCCAAAGCAAACGACAGCGGTCCTGCCCCTCGGGCATGACCTGCATGGATGCATTGTGGTGCTTGAACATGCCGCCAACCGCCGCGTAGGCAAGCCGCCGACGCGCTTCATCAATTTCCACTATCAATTCCCGGACCACCATACTGTTGGCAAAGGTGACGACCCGCGCCCCTGCTTCCAGACGGACATCAGTGACCAGACCTGGGACAAAACGCTTATGGACAGCGCCGACGTCGCGAACGACGGCCCAAACTTTTTCGACGTTAGCGTGAAGCGCAATCTCTTTGTGAATTGATGCCATAAAATGAATGCGCTTCGGTGGCGCGCAGCCAATAAATAATGTGCAGTATGAAACCGAGATGCAATCGGCGGATTTACTGTGCCAGCCGCGTTAGTCGGATTCATCGGTTCTCCTCCAGCACAAAAAATAACGGTTGTCGGAGCAGCACATTGCTTCCGTGAAAGGCCGCCAATCAAAGCCCTCCAGCGAGCCAACCCGATCCATTAGCTGATTGAAAACTGGATGCGGCTCTCCAATGCGAATTTGCGCCTGTCCTCGCGTGAGGATCCAAAACACGTCCTCGACGAAGGGGCCTTGATCGGTGGTTTCGACTCCAATCTCGTCAAAGTCGTCTATCTTAATGGAGACACTTCTGGTAAAGGGCCGCTGAAACACGATGTTCCGGCCCTCAATCCAATAGTTTGTGCGTAAGTAAGGCGCCGCCAGGGCCAGCGGTGAAAGCAACATTTTGAAAAGCCATTCGCTTATCCGTCGATCCAGTTGCTTCCATGTCATGTTCACAGTTTAGCAGAGCAGGTTGACGCATCGAAGCGCGGTAGAAACCGCCTGGCTTAAGGCTTCCAAAACTGCCACCAGCGCTTCTGTTCCTTACCGTATGCCGCCACAACATCAGACGCAATGTCATCCACCAACTTTTTGTTAAACGTCTGGATTGGTTTTTCGTCAGAATTGTAAACGGTGTACTCGGCAGATGGATGCTCAGCGATGTCAGATGCCGCATACTTACAAGCCGCTTGCAACGAATCGAAAACGAGCCAGACCACCCCTCCCTCATCCGGATGACGCCCCTCTTTTTGCTGCACTACTCCCGGGCAAATATCCGTCCGCCTCACCGCATACTGCCCGTTCTGCAACTTTGGGTGTCCGCCGGACTGTATTGGCTCTTGAGATTTCATGGTGCGCTCGAATCCGCTGCGCATCACTGGCGCGAACGTATCGCGGTGAATCCAAGTTCAAATTGCTTTTTCGACGTACCCTTTCTTCAGCTTCTCCGCAATCAAACTTTCGGCCGCGCGCTTCGCTCCGGCTTCGTCGGCATACGATTTGGTCTGCGATTGGCCAGCCGTGCCGAGGCGCCCAAAGCGCACGGTGAAGGCGTTGCCGGCCACGATAATCTCCCAGAACTTATTCGACGAACCGCTCACGAATTCAAAGCGGCGCGTCGTACCGGAAACGCCGGCAGCCGGCTTGGGCGGCACCGTTGTTGCATCCGTCTTCGGTGTCACCGGTTCTTTTTCTGTTGGTGAAGTAATGGGTTCGGTCTTCGGGACATCGAACGCTGCCGGTGCTGCCACCGGTGCGGCTTCCGCCTCCTTCTCTGCCTCTTCCTCCTTTTCCTCAGCTTCCGCCTCCTGTCCCTGCAATAGTTTCTCCAGGCGGGCCAGCACGTCATCCGGATTGTGATACCAGTCCTTGGTCAGCACCAAAGCGAACCGCCAGCCGAATGCCTTGAGGATGCCTGGCTGCATCAGGTAACGATCGAGCAGATTCGGATTCGCGTAATGCCCGTCTGTATCCACCAGGATTCCAAGCTGATAAAGGCTGTCCGTTTTTCCCCGCACGGCAAGGTCACAGCGGAATTTGGATTGGCCCACATTCACATCCACTTCGTAGCCGCGCTGGTGCAGCGCTGCGGCGAGCCCTTCCACGATCGAATCGCCTTTGTTGAGCGGCGCGAGCGCCTTGCGGCTGAGCGGATTGAGGTTCTCCAGGACCCGGCGCGCTGTCGTCGCATCGCCCTTCGAGACGGCCTCCGCGTAGTGGAGGAAATTCTTCAGACTGTTAGCTCCGTCGTTGTAATCGTTCGTGATGTCGTGATGCCGAATGGAGCTGATGATCGCCATGTGATGTTTGGCGCGAGAGAAGATGACATTCAGGCGCTTCTCGCCGCCGCGCTGGTTGATCGGGCCGAAGTTCATCAGCATCCGCCCACCGGCGTCGTGCCCGTAGCAGACGCTCATGATGATGATATCGCGTTCGTCGCCCTGAACATTTTCCAGGTTCTTCACGAACAGGCCGCAGAAGACGTCGTTCTCCTCGCGAACGTATTCATTCTCCAGCCGCGCGGCAAATTCGGCATCCTCCTCCGCCAGCCGGCTCAGGGCGCTTTCAAGTTCACTCTGCTGCGCTTCGGAGAATGCCACCAGGCCAATGCTCAGTTTCGTGTCGCGTTTGAGAATTTCGCGGACCATCTGGGCGATGTACGCCGCTTCATTGGTGTTCCGGCGATCCTCGTAAACGGCGTTCTCCATGAAATGAAAGCTGATGCTGCGCGCGAGCAATGTCTCCACGTTCGCGCTCCCCTGCTCGTTGGCGGTGACGATCAACTCCGGCCGGTCGGCCACTGCGCGCTGACGATCCGGTATGGTGTAGAGATTCCCGCTGTAAAAAGCCGCGTTCGAAAAACTTATCAGCGACTCGTAGCGGCTGCGATAGTGCCAGGCCAGCAGCGTGGACGGCAGGTTCTGCGCGGACTGCGTGAGGAAACTGTCCGAGTCCAGGTCCACCTCGAAGCGTTCGCCCTCTTGCTCCACAATCACGCTTTCATCCTCGGTGCGGGCGCTCGCAAAGAAGGTTGTGGGAGGCAATTGCATTTCGTCGCCGACGACAATCGTCTGGTGCGACCGGTAAATGGCGGGAATCGCCTCTTCCATGGGAATCTGGCTCGCCTCGTCGAAGATCACAACGTCGAACAGTTCTGGGTCGAGTGGCAGCGTGTCGGAAACGCTCAACGGGCTCATCAACCAGATGGGCTTCAAATCCTGAATGACCTGGCCGGTATCCCCGGCCGCCAGGTCGCGAATGGATTTGTAGCGCATGGACTTGCCAAACTCGTGCTCCAGCTCACGCCGGCCCGCCGCGTAGGATTTCTTCAACCCCTTCTGCTCCTGGCTGAGTTGCGCGGCGGGCAGTGAGGACACATTGACGTGTTCGAGAAACTTCTGCCGCACGGCCATGCGGATGCAGCGGGCATTCAGCCCCAGCCATTCGCGGTAGCTTTTCTCAAGCTGTTCCATCTTGCGGAAGAGCGTGCGTCCCTCAAAGCGATTCATTGCCCGGTCTTCCCGATACACGCAATTGATGCTCTTATGCGCGACCGCTGCCTCGAACTCATTCAACGGGATCGGCGCGCGGCGCAACGCGTGCGTGAACGAATCCGGCAGCTCAGCCAGTTCGGCAAGTATCGGCGATAACTCGGCCAGCGTGCCCGTTTGCCCGCGTAATTGGCCCAGCACGTCCGCGAGTTCTCCGAATTCAAATCCCTCGTATTCCGCCAATGCCGCCGCCAGGACCGAATCCAGCGCAGTGAAACGGTCATGAATTCCGGCCAGCGTCTCAATCAACGAGGCTGCATCGCTTGATTCGACCAGCAACTTGAGCAGTGCCTTGATGGACGGATGCGGCAGATGTGGATCATCCCTCATTTCCGCCACCTGTGCGCGGAATGCCTCGGCGTCTTCCACCCGCCATTCGGTCGCGGCCTTCTGCTGGAGCGTTTGCAATTCCGTCACCGCTTTGTGTTGGGCGGACAGGTCGCCGAGGATTTTGCTCCATGCCGGCGCAACCGCGTGTTGCGAAAAGTCGTAGCGCGCTTGCAGCGTCTTCTTGAGCCGCCAGAACGCCGGTTGTAAAAAGCGGAAAATGGATTTCTCAAACGTCTGCGCCTGTGCCAGGGCATTTTCCGTGTCATCGGGCGCCAGCGGCTCGCGCCAACCGGTTGTTTTCGCCTGCGCCTTTTCCAGCGCTTTGGCGCTCTTGTCGAGTTCAGTCGCGAGCGCCGTAAAGGATTGCTCCGCCGGCCCATGCGTCAGCACGCCGAGCAGATTGCGTTCGGCCAGGGGACGCACTCGCACCGCGAATTCGAGAATCGTTTGAATCTCCTCAAACGTGTCCCACAACTCACCGGGTAAACCGGACAATTCCAGCGCGCTCTCAATTTCATCCAGCAGGTCCTCGGCCTCGTCGAGATGTTTCGTCAGCGCTTCCAGCGGGCGGTCCGCCTGTAACACCCCCTTGCCGAGCCAGCGCAGTGGATGTTTCGCGAAACAAAGCTCCTCGCCCAGGTCCGTCAGCGCCGATTGAAGCCGGGTTATGACGTCACCGTGAGTCTGCCACAGGGGGTACTCCGGCAGCAGGTCTTCCACTTCCGGCGGCAGCTCCGTCGCGCGCCCACGCAACTCGACCAGTCGATGCAGCAGCGAACGCACTCCGATTCCGGTGTGCGCATGCGCCTCGCGCATCACTTCCGAAAAGCGCCGCAGCGTGGCCAGGTCCTGTTCCATCGTGTTCAACATCCGGGCGCGAATGGCTTCGGCTTCCGGGTCCAGGTCGGCCTGGCTCAGGAATTTCTCGTAGGTTTGCTTGAGATTCAGGATGAACGCCTTCTTATCCGTCTGCGAATCGTGAATCAGGCAGCACAGTTCATCGAGCCCCTGCTGGCGCAGCCGATGAAACACCACGTCAATGGCCGCGCGTTTCTCGCAGACGAACAACACGCGCTTGCCCCGCGCCACGTAGTCGGCGATGAGATTGGTGATGGTTTGCGATTTACCCGTGCCCGGCGGGCCCTGGATGATGTAGCTCGCGCCGGTGCGGGCTCGCGCTATGGCGGAAGCCTGCGTGGCATCGCACGAAACCACCAGGTGCTGTTCGTTCAACTCCAGCCCCGGAGCCTGTGCTTCTTCGGGCGGTTTTGGGGTGAGTGAAAAGACCGTGTCAAACGCGCCGCTCGCCATGTCCGTCTCGATCAGCTTGGCGTAATCCCGCACCAGCGTCATCTTGCGATAGTTGAAATTCCCCAGCGTCAGGCTGCACAGGTCGAAGTCCCAGGAATACGGGTTTTGGTTCTGGCCTTCACGCAAGGCGAACATTTGCCGCTCCGTTTCGAGCACCTTGCCCGCCTCGGCCGGGTCAGTCGGAGCAACAATGCGCGGCAGGCGCAGTTCCGGGGGCGCGCCGGCGGCATCGCGCAACGGCAACGGCGTGGGCCGCACTTTCTCGAGAAAAAGCTGCAAACCCAGTGGCTTCAGGTTTTCCCGGTCGTAACTGTAGTCGGGTTTGGCGATGGTGCGCGCCTTTCGCGCCTGCAGTTTCAACCGCCGCCGATATTGATCCACCCGCTGGCGGGCCTTTTCGTGAATCAGCTCGATCTGAGGGCGGTCAATGTGGTTCAGCGTCACCCCCGGCTCGCTCGCCTGAATCTGTGTCTTGAGCGCTTCGTAAAATTGAGCGAGCGGCGTTGCCTTCAAATCCACAAACTCCGGCAGGTTCAGGTTGTAGAGTTCCTTGAGATGGTGGCGCAGCGCCGGATTCACCTCGGCCTCGCTCGTCGTGGGATCGAGCACGTAATTGTCGCGCACGCCCTTCTTTTTCGTCAGCTCGCACGGCAACAGCAACAGCGGCGAATGAATGCGCTCGTGCTTATCTTCCTTGAGATTGTTCCAGCGCAGGAAACAAAGCACGAGCCGCAACTGCGCGAAGCCGTACTCCGCGCGGTCGCGGCGGGCTTCGCTGATGATCTTATCCAGCACGCCGGGGATGTAGGGCGCGTCTTCGAAGCGCAGGTACTTGCCAAGCGACATCGGCCCACCTTCCGTCACGGTGGCGGCCAGCTCCGGGTGCCAGACAAACAATTGTTCACGCTTGATGTTCCGGTAGTCGAGCAGGACCGGCACGGACGCAATCGTCAGGTTCAGCGTCTGAAGCGTCGGCTTGAAATAAATGAGCCGGTTGCGGCGCGAGATTTCAAAGAGCCGGTCGCGCAAGTGCGACTGGATCAGCCGCCGTTTGCCGGCGACCGGTGATTCCTTAAATTCCTTCTGCTTGAAGATGTTCGTGTCGAAATCAACCGATTGATCGCGGTAGTTCTCCAGGCGCGAAACCATCTGCCGGAGGTCCTGCGCCCTCCGGTGTCGGTTCAACTCCGTCATCTGCACGATGGTGGCGGCCAGCACCGGATTCAGACGCGGAGCAATCCCAAACAAATTACCGCGGTTGACGGTGAACATCTCCAACTCCCCGGCATCGGTGAAGTCCAGTCCGCACGCCACGCTCGCCAGGAGCAGGCCCAGCGAGAACACGTCCGTCAGTTCGTCGTGATGCCCGATGACATGCTCCCAGCAACGGTAGTCCGGCAGAAAAACTGGTTTGGTGATTGCACCGTCCCCCGCGTTGACGCTGAGATCGGAAACCGTGAGCGTGGATTGATCCACATCCGCGACCCGACGGGATTCTGCAACCACTTCCATGGCGCTGCTCACCGGGGACTGAAGCGACTCGAGCCTGCCGGTGTTCTTTTCCGGGGGATTCACCCGGGCGGGCGCGAACATCAACTGGCCCGCTTCGGTGAGGATCAGGTCCTGAAGCCCGTCGAGCGGCGCGACCAGGCCCGCCTCGTGCACGGCGATCACCTGTTTCATCAGGGGCAGAAGCGCCGCTAAAGCGTCATCTGCCTCGAAGCCGCCCCGGGACACGCCGGTTTCCAGGAACTTGAGGAACGGCGGTGGGTTGGGTTCGCTCATGGCGCCGCCTCCGCCTTCGCCAGCATCTCCGCCGCCTGTTCCTTGAGCTTCCGCACGTCCCGCACTTTCAACTTGAGCTCTTTGGCGGCGAGCTTCTCGAATTGCGCATCGAATTCCAATTGGCGGCTCAACTCCAGCGCCGCGGCCAGTGGCACCTCATCCAGTTCCGGGTCGGCGGTCACAAAATCGAGCAGCACATAGGAAAGGTACTCGCGTGTTTTTGAATCGCTGCTCTTGAACGCTTCCAATACCGAATGGTCCCGCGTGACGCTGGGTTGAAAATCGCCGAAAAACAATTTTGCGTGGCCCAGGATTGAAGGCGTATGAAACCATTTCGGCTGAAGAAACTGTTCCAGCAACCGCCGCGTGCTCTTCACCATGCGCGTCTGGCCGATCAGATCGAGACTGTCGAGCATCTCCGCCCCCTCAATCATCCGGACGATGTGCGGATGCGCCTCGTCCCGCTGACCGTGCCAGAGCGACAGCGCCCGCGCGCGGATGAACGGTTCCGGGTGCGACACCCCCGCGGTGGCGGCGTTCTCCTTCGCAAAAATCTCCTCCGCCTGCTTCAGGTAAGCCGGCGCGCTGACCTGGTTCAGCCCGGTTTCAATTTTGACCAGCCCGGCCACCACCGGATGCACGTCCCCGGTCACGCACAGCGAGCCGCGATCGGAAAAGATTTCCGTGTAGAGCTGAAAACGCCGGGCCGTTTGCTCATGGCTATCCGCCGCGCGCGGATCGCCCGCCACCGCCTGGATCAATCGGTCCGCCACGTGCAAGTCGCCCTGCTCCCATTCCCAGAGCCGATAGTGCGCGAGTTCGTGGCCGAGAACGGATTTTGTCTCCTCGGCGTTCAACATATTCAACACCGAGCCAAAAAAGACGACGTGCCCTTCGCCGGGAATGTAATAAAGCGCCGCGTTCGGTTGCGGCGCGTTCTGCGCCTGGTAGATTGTGACGGGGATGTCCAATTGCAATCGCGCCTTCGCCTCTTCGACTCGCTGGTAAAGTTCCGGGTGACTCTCCGCGTCGAGCCGATACGTGGACTTGAGCAGGTCCAGGCGGAGTTTCTCGGTGTAATCGGCCTGCGCCCGCGCCGACGCGAACCAATTCCATAACTCGCGCTCCTGCGACTTGAGATAATCCCTCAACTCGACGTGATACGGCAACGGTTCAAGAATGTGCGCGGCGTTTTCCACCGTGATTTAGGTTAATTGCTGCGCGGTATTAAACCGAAGCCCGGTCGGCAGGTCAAAGCAACACCACGCTGAAACCTCGGAAGCAGAAAGCGGCTAAACCACGGATGGTGGCACGATCAACACGGATAAGAACAGAAAAAGATGAGACGAGAATTTGATGGCTGCGGGAAAGCACGAGAGATCGCAAAAGAGAGAGCCTTTCGTAAGCTTTCAAGAGAGGGAGACGATTCGATAGATCATTCGCGAACCATTAAAAGTCGCCGTCCAACGCTGCCCGGCTTTCTTTCTCATTAGTTGCTGACCCAAGGGCGACTGGGGCGTAATTACCATTATTTCCGTGCCTTTATGGTCCACCTCCAAACCACCGCTGCGCGGGCCAATGAAGTAGTGTGAAATTGAACCTCCGGTTTCCAATTCGACCAGAGCAGAAAGATCAATCGGATCGGCGACCCCAAATTCTTTTACGGGAAGCGACCCGTAAACTTTGATGGATTCCAGAATCTCCCGGGCCTGGCGGGCTTGTCCACCGGCCAGATAGGCAGCCTCGAGACCGCGGGTGTCATACTTGTTCTCGGCCTTGCTGCTTTCATGGGTTGCCTCGGCGTGAGCCGCCCGGGCAGCTTTCTCCAGGACTGCGAGGCTGTCCTGAAGCGACTCAACAATCCTCGCAATGAGGTCTGATTTCTTGATTCGCGCCATTTATCGAATCTGACTTTGCTTATAGTATCCGTCAGGAAGCAGCGCTAAAGGAACACCTCTTTCCAGATGCGCCAAATTTGAAGCCGAAAATCAGGATTTGGGATTAGCGCGGGATTCTCCGGGAGCGGGTTGTGATTTCTGTTCCAGGCGCGAACTGGCGCGATGCATGGCGTTGAGGAGGGACACGAGCTTCTGCTTAGCGCATTCGCCCATCAGGCAAATTTGCATCCAATTTTTGCGGCGCAAATAATCGCTGTTGTAACTAAGCAAATAACCGGATTCCTGAATGAGGTCGCCCAGCATGACGGAATTGAGCTTTTCCGGCAGCGCAATCGTTACCACCGCGGGCAGCGTGGCGGTGTTGGATGCAATCAGCTGAAAGCCCAGGCCGGCGAGCTGCTGTCGTAGCCATGCCGAAAGTTCGCTGATTTGAGCAAACCGGTCATCCCAATGAACGTGTTTGACAGCGGCGTGCAAGGCGTGCAGCAGGTTCGAGGAAAAGGTGAAGGGGATGCCCTGCTGGGCGGCGCAATAGCCAAGATCAAGGTAGCGCGGCAATCGCGTCGAGGGCTGCACCTGGTGATGATAGAAAACCATCGCGATGCCGGGATAAGACCGTAACCCCTTGCCGCTGGAACAAGACGCGAGATAAACACCGGTCAAATCCACGGGGGTGGTGCCGATCGAGCTGATGCAGTCGAGGCAGAGTTTGACCTGGAACTCGGAGCAGAGATCTTTCAACCGGGCCAGGTCGTTCAGCACGCCGGAAGAAGTTTCACAATGCGTACACCACAACCAGCGGGGAGCGGGCGAACTCTCCAACATCCGCCGGACAGCGCGAAGATCGAATGGCTGGCCCCAGGCAAACTCTCCGGCCTGAAATTTCAATCCGAATCGGCGGCCATGGTCCAGCAGGCGTTCGCCGAACTCGCCGCTGCTGAGGATAACACCCGGGCCGGTCTCCTGCGAAAGTTGAGCGGCAACAACATCGTTTGCCAATGTCCCCGACCCAAGGAATAGCTGAACATGTTTTGCCCGGACGAGATCGCAAAGAATCTGCCGGGTTTCGTGGAAGTCTTTAACAAACGGGCCGGCACGATGGGATTCGGGAGCCTGCTCGAAGGCGCGGCGCACTTCGCGACGGACAGCCACGGGGCCGGGCAAAAAGTTGACCGCGCTGGGTTGGAAAGCGCGTGAAGGAGATGCGCGCAGGAACTCGCGCGCGGCGGCCTCGAACGTTTCCAGCGTGACATACATTGGCTGGAATTGCGCGTCGCCCGTGCCGACCCGCGGACCGAATGGAACAAAACCAAGATGTTGATAGAGCTTAAACTGACGGGTGGTGCCGGAGATAATCGCCAGGTCGTAACCTTTCTCGATGCCATGCTGCCACAGCAATGCCAGGATGCCTTGTAACACCTGGGCGCCACGAAATTTACGTTCCACGGCCAGGAGCCGGATTTCGCAAATCTTTCTGCCGGTCGGCAGAAACGAATCGAGATTTTCGAGTTTCTGATCCAGCGAGAATGGACGCGCACCGCGGACTGCAAGCATGCCCGCCACCTTCCGTCCGCACAGGGAAATCAAATACGTGTTTTCGGAGTGGAATTTATCCACGAGCCGCTGCTCGGGAGAAGCGTGGTGCTGGGGAATCTCCTCGACGAATGTCTTATAATTGAGGCGGTGGATGCCTTCGAATTCCCAATCTTCGGTGGCCGACTTAAAAACGAGTGGGGCGCGAGAACTCATAATTCAGGTGGATGATGCTTGGGGTGGATTTTCGGCCGGTCGAAAAAATGTAAAATCTCCTCGAGCAGATTCTTGCGGTGCGCGATCAGCACCAGGCCCGACAAAAAGCAAATGGTAATGACTTTGGCCGGATCGTGGCCGAGGTACATGCTGGCCAACGGAAGGATGGCAAACGCGAACAAACCGGGCAGCACCCATTTGCCGAGCACGGCCAAAGCGAGAACAAAGAGAAGACCGAACGCGCCCACCAATTGAAAATCGTAGATGACCAACGCACCGAGAGAGGTGGCCACACCTTTGCCGCCGTGAAAGCGCAATTGGGCCGGCCAGACGTGTCCAGCCACGACCGCGAGCATCGCGAGCGCCGGGAGATAGTCGTTACCACCAAATCGTTGAGCCGCCCAAACGGCGAGCGCACCCTTGGCGGCATCACCAAACAACGTGATTATGAAACCGAAGCGACCGAGAATTCTGCCCACATTTCGCGCGCCGATATTGCCGCTGCCAAGTTCCCGGATATCCTTTCCGGTGCGCCAACGAACGAGGTAATAGCCGGTGGCAAAGCATCCGAGAATGTACGCGCCGCAGAATACGAAGCTTCCCTCCCTCCAGTTCGACGACTGAAGTTGTTCAATCCACGGCATATTTCAGGTTTAGGGCAGCAACCGATAATCGGGTTTGTGGGCCGACTGACCGCACTTTATAGGGTTTGCAGCCGTGATGGGAAGAAAAATTCAACGAATCCGAGCACGATACCATGCCATTGCCAGGCCGAGGCCAGATTCAACCTGGTGGGAGGGGTCGAATCCCAGCAAGCGACGTCCTTTGGAAATATCGGCAACGGAGTGCCGCACATCGCCGGCGCGGAAGTCGCGGTAAACAGGCTTTTGTATTGGCATCGATGATTCCAGACCTCGCAAAGAGTTCTGCAGCATCGAAAAAAGTTCGTTGAGCGTGGTCCGCTGACCCAACGCAATATTGTACGTCTGGTTGATTGCGCCGGCGTCAGCAGCGGCAGCCGCCAGGAGATTGGCCTGCACGACATCGGCGACGTAGCAAAAATCGCGGCTCGTTTCTCCATCGCCGTTGATAAGTATCGGCTGACGTTTGACAAGCGCTTCGATCCATTTGGGAATCACGGCCGCATATGCGCCATCGGGATCCTGCCTTGGACCGAAAACATTGAAATACCGCAATCCGATGGAATCGAAACCGTAAGCGCGGGCGAATGCCACCGCATACATTTCGTCAATCACCTTCGTGGCCGCATACGGCGAAATTGGCGAAGGCGCGTGGCTTTCCAGTTTAGGAAGCGTTGGATCATCGCCGTAAATGGCGCAACTCGACGCATATACGAGGCGCTTGACCTTCGCCTCGCGCGCCGCGACCAGCATGTTGAGGAAGCCAGTAACGTTGCTCTGATGACATTGAAGAGGGTCCTCCATCGAACGTGAGACCGACCCTAAAGCGGCCTGATGCAAAACCAGATCCACGCCGTTGCACGCCTGACGACAAACTGCTGGATTCTCAATATCTCCTTCGATCAGTTGAAAGCGACGCCACCGCTCGGTGCCGACCGACGCAGCGACGTCTTCGAGGTTGGCTTTCTTTCCGGCGGAAAAATTGTCCAGGCCTACAACCCGCTGTCCGAGTAGAAGCAGCGTTTCAAGCAGGTGGGATCCGATGAAACCGGCGACGCCAGTAACCAGCCACGATTTCGGCGAGACTGCCAGCGACTGCTTCAGGTTGTCGTAAGCGGACATGACGGCGCATGCTCATGGAAACAGGGAGAAAACTCAAGCCGCGCTGAGGCGTGGGTGCGAGTAAATTTTCTCCCATAGACGCGACCCGCTGCACACGGGTCGATTCGTCGCAGCGCGACGAATACAACCTTAATCAGGTTTGCAACTGCGCAGCCACTTTGCGGTGGGCGCTTGTAAAAGGCAACCGCGTCGCTTCCCTGAGCGTTACCCATCGCTCGCGGTCGCCAGTTGTGCGATTCGAGAACGTGTCGCGCACGTGAAAGGCCTCCAGCGTAATACGATAGCGGGTGATGGAATGTTTGATAATGCACAGCGGGACTATTGCAGCTTGCGCGTGTCCAAGAACGCTGCGCGCGACCTTTGCAACTTCGAAGCCGTTGGCACCAATTTCTTCGTTTGGAAACTCCCAAAGATGAGCATTCACCACACCCGGGGGGCGCTGGCGGACCAGAAAACGCCGGCCATTTTGAGCGACGAACGCAGCGAAGCGACGCGCGCGGACGGGTGGACGCGGGGAAAGCCGCGGCAATCTGCTCACGCAGTCGTGAAGGCGAGCGTAGCACATTTTTGCCACCGGGCACACGCCGCAACGCGGTTGTTTGGAAGTACAGACCAACGCTCCCAACTCCATTAGTGATTGGTTCAAGTGCGACACGCTGCTCCGGGAAGAACTGCTGCCGTCATTTTTTCCGGAATGAATTGAGTGGGCCTCGATAACCAGCTTCGCGGCAAGGTCCCAAAGTTTGTTGTTCTTTCCAGCACATTGGGATCCTAAGCTTAGAATTCCACGTGGACAAGTTGTCGCG
>JADMIO010789666.1_pt1 | contig 104717 bp, 79 predicted proteins | sample 8958161 | NCBI WGS metagenome assembly JADMIO01 (sample SAMN16585339, study PRJNA669376) | soil metagenome | isolation source: Crop rotation soil | place: USA: Cullars Rotation, Alabama | collected 2011 | reverse complement strand
CGCGACAACTTGTCCACGTGGAATTCTAAGCTTAGGATCCCAATGTGCTGGAAAGCGCGCGGCGGATCAAGCGGGAGATTGTCCTTCACGCCGTCCTGCGCGGTGCGCATCACGAGCTTCAGCTCGTTTTCGTTTTCGCCAAACGCGAGGTTGCCTTCGTGCATGAAAATGCGCCCGCTCTCCGGTTGCGGGATATGACCGGCGAGGCGCCATTCGAGCAGGCTCGTGCTGCTGAGCATGAACTGGTCGCGAGACCCGAGCGGATCGTTGCGCCGCGTATTGCGATGCGCGGGAAGCAAGTAACGCGGCTGGCCGTTTTCCACGATGCGGTGAATGCCGCCGACGACGATGAGCGGCCCGGTGTAGTGCATCGCGAGTTCGACCGGCGTCCACGAGCGTCCGCCATCGGCGCTATATGCGCCGACGAGTTGTGAGTCTTCGCTGTGCTGGTAATTCATCGGGCAGCGCATCGCGAAACACCAAAGCACATCTTGTCCGGGCGGTTTGTAGAGGACGGCGTTGGCGTAGCCAAATTGCATCGCGCCGAATCGCTGGTTGTGGTCGAAGACAAAGGCCGGCTCGCTCCATTTGTTGCCGTCGTCCGTTGAAACGCTGGCGACGATGTCGCCCATGTCCGTCTTCCCCGGGATGCCCGCGCCGTAGGCAACGACAAGATGCTTCGGCTTCCACTCGGCAATGTAAGGCTCCCATAACAACGAGGCGCCGGGATGCTGCTCGACGCTGCGGACAACACGGACGTCGGTGACGTCACCGGTGAATTCACCGACTGGAGTCTGAGCCCATGCGGACGCGACGAAGAGAAGCGCGAATGTGAAGGCTGCGACGAGATTCATGACGGGATCGGAGAAAACGGACTTAAGCCCCGATGGGATGCCACGTCGTCTTGAACTCAATAAGATCGCGAATCTCGTAGAGCCCCTGCGCGCTGTCGGCGAACCAATCCACAGCGTCCTCCGCCTTGCGCAGCCGCACGCGCTTGACGCTCTCCGCCGCGCCGAGCTTAAGCTGTTTGCGCTCCTCCGCGCTCGCCACACCGCTGATGGCGCGAAAGTGTTCGTGGGTCGCAAAGGTGGGCACGAGTTCACTCCGCAAACCGGTGAGCAAGTTCACCACGCCGCCCGGCAGGTCACTCGTCGCGAGCATCTCGCCGAGCACGATCGCGGGATACGGCTGCGTGCTGGAAGCCAGTGCGACGACGGCATTTCCACTCGTGATGGCCGGCGCGATAAGCGACACGAGCGCAAGCAATGGCGCATCATCAGGCGCCAGCACGCCGACGATGCCCATCGGCTCCGTTACCGTGAAATTGAAATGCGGCGACGACACCGGATTCACGTTGCCGAGCAACTGCTCATACTTGTCCGCCCAGCCAGCGTAGTGGATGAGCCGGTCGATCGTGGCCACCACTTCCTTCGCTGCCGCGGCGTCACTCGCACCGCCGAGCCGGATGGCTTGCGCCATTTCCGCGCTGCGTGCTTCGATCATCTCGGCGAGCCGATAGAGAATCTGTCCGCGATTGTAAGCCGTGCGTTGCGCCCAGCCCGGTCCGGCCTTGGCCGCGGCTTCAACCGCATTGCGCAGATCCTTGCGCGTGCATTGCGGGATGTTGGCAAAGAACGCGCCGCTCGCATCCTGCAGCGGCAGGACGCGTCCACTTTCGCTGCGGATGAAAGCGCCGCCAACATAGACTTTCGGAGTTTTGGTGATGGGGAGGCGTACGGACATGGCAGTGATCAAATGAGTCGTCCGTAATCGAGCAACCCCTGCCGTCCGCCTTCGCGGCCGAAGCCACTTTCCTTGTATCCGCCAAAGGGCGACGCGGGATCGAACTTGTTGAAAGTATTTGCCCAGACCACGCCCGCCTTGAGCGCCACGGACATCTTCAAGATACGTGAGCCCTTGTCCGTCCACACGCCTGCCGAGAGTCCATAGGCCGTGTTGTTCGCCTTCTCGATGGCCTCGTCCACGGTACGGAAGGTCAGCACGCTGAGCACTGGCCCAAAGATTTCCTCCCGCGCGATCCGATGGCTTTGCGTGACGTTCGAGAACACGCTCGGCTTGAAATAGAAACCTTTCGCCGGCAGTCGGCACGAGGACTGGAAAAGCTCCGCGCCTTCCTTCACGCCGCTGTCCACGAGTTCGCGGATTCTCTCGAGTTGATCCTTCGAGTTGATCGCTCCGATGTCGGTATTCTTGTCCAGCGGATCGCCCACGCGCAGCACCTGGATGCGTCGCTTGAGCTTCGCCAGCACTACCTCGGCCACGCTTTCCTGCACGAGTAACCGCGAGCCGGCGCAGCAGACGTGGCCTTGATTGAAGAAGATGCCATTAACGATGCCCTCGACCGCTTGGTCGAGCGGCGCGTCGTCGAAGATGACGTTCGCTGCCTTGCCACCGAGTTCCATCGTCATCTTTTTGTCCGTGTCCGCGAGGCTGCGCATGATGATCTTTCCGACCTCCGTCGAGCCGGTAAATGCCACCTTCGCCGCAAGCGGATGCGTCATCACCGCAGCGCCCGTTTCGCCTGCGCCCGCGACGATGTTCACCACGCCCGGCGGCAGTCCGGCTTCTTGCAAAAGTTCACCGAACTTGAGCGCGGTGATGCTCGTCGTCTCCGCGGGCTTGATCACGATTGTATTCCCCATGGACAGCGCGGGTGCGAGCTTCCACGCGAGCATGAGCAGTGGAAAGTTCCACGGAATCACCTGCCCCACGACCCCGAGCGGCGCGACGCGATGGCCCGGCGCGACGTAGTCGAGTTTGTCGGCCCAACCCGCGTGATAGAAGAAGTGCGCCGCCGCCATCGGCACGTCGAAATCCCGCGATTCCTTGATCGGCTTTCCGCCGTCCATCGTCTCCGCCACGGCGAATTCCCGCGCACGATCCTGAAGCAGCCGCGCGATCCGGTAGATGTACTTTCCCCGTTCACGTCCCGGCATTTTACCCCACGTCTCGAAAGCCTTGCCCGCCGCTTGATACGCCGCGTCCACATCCGCCGCCCCGGCCAGAGCGATATCCGCAAGCTTCGCTTCGTTGCCGGGGCTGATCGTCGCAAAATATTTCCCGCTCTTCGGCGTGACGAACTCGCCGTTGATGAACAGGTCGTAGCGTTTCTTCAACTTCGGGTCCGCGGTCTCCGGCGCCGGATCGAACTCCCACAGGTCACCGAAGATGAGTTCACGCGAAGACGCACGCCCCGCCTTGGGTTGAGCTTTCACGCCGTTGGCAGACGGCTTCACGCGGGGGGAGGCTTTGGGCATGCGTCACGGACTGTGACGACTGCGCGATGGCTGGTCAAGGAGGCGGCGATGGGAGAGACGCGGTGTTTTCTTCGCCCGACTTTCGCGCTGACAACGACCACCCAATTCGCTAGCCTGCGCCGCGTTTCCCGCACCACGCCACCCACCTCGAAAGGACTCGTATGCCCAAGGCCCAAGTCATCTCGTTCATCAACATGAAAGGCGGCGTCGGTAAAACGACCTGCGCCGTCAATCTCGCCACCTATCTCGCGAAAGAGCATGCCCAGCGCGTGCTTCTCGTTGACCTCGATCCGCAGACGAATGCCTCGCTTTCCGTCATGAGTGAAAAGGCGTGGGAAGACTGGCAGGATGAGCACGGCACCATGGCGGACATCCTCGAAGTCCAGTGGAAGAAAAAGCGCGCCGAGCACGCAAAGCTGAAGGATTGCATCATCCGTGACGTGATCCCCGACGTGCCGAATCTCGACCTCGTCCCGTCGCATCTCTCGCTCACATTTCTCGACCTCGATCTCGCCGCGCGCCCCGGTCGCGAGCGCATCTTTTCACGCAAACTCGACAAGGTGCTCGACGAGTACGATCTCATTCTCTGCGACTGCGCGCCCAACCTCATGACCGGCACGCAGAATGCGCTCTACGCGAGTGACTGGTATTGCATCCCGATGCAGCCCGATTTCCTCTCCAGCGTCGGTCTCGGCCTGCTGCAGGATCGGCTCGGTTACTTGAAGAAGGAACTGGAATTTAAGATCCGCTGCCTCGGCATTGTCTTCACGCGCGTGCGCCATTGGCTGCGTTATCATGCCGAGACGATGGAGAAACTACGCGACGACAAGGCGCTCAAGCGGCTCCATTTTTTCGACACGTACATTCCCGAAAACATCAAGCTCGCCGAGGCGCCCATGGAGGCCAAACCCATTGCGCTCCACGATGCGAGCGCATCCGGCGCACTGGCCTATCAAGCACTCGCGAACGAATTTCTCGCGCGGTTGAAGGGCTGACTTCAGCCCGCCCAGTACTTGGTTAGGAACTCGAAGATCAGCTTCAGCTTCTCGGGCGTGACAAACTGCGCTCCGCCATGACCGGCGCCTTCGATCACGTCCAGCGTTACGTTCGCGCCCACTTCCTTCAGCTTCTTGTAGAGACGCTCGCTTTGATCGAGCGGCACGAGCGGGTCCTTGGTGCCTTGCATGATGAGGATTGGCGCGGCGTCCTTCGTCGCCCAAGTTACCGGGCTCGCGCGTTTGGCCAGCTCAAGCTTTTGCGAGACCGGGCCGCCGAAGAGTTGTGCGATCACGGAATCGGGATTCTCTCGCTGCACCAGCGGCGTCGGCAGATTTTCGTCGTAGGCCGGAAAATCGGCAGGCCCGAACCAGTCGATCACACATTGCACGGCGCTGGATTCATCGAGGTTCGCTCCCACGTCAAAGTCCTTCACCTGCCCGGTCACTCCCAGCAGCGCCACGAGATGCCCGCCCGCGCTCGCACCCCAGGCCGCGATCATGTCCTTGCGATAACCGTATTCCGCGGCGTGCGCCCGCAGCCACCGGATGGCCGCTTTGCAATCCTCGATCTGCGCCGGAAAAATCGCGTGCTGGCTGAAGCGATACTCCACACTCGCAAGCGCAACGCCGTTCTTCACCGTCGCCAAGCCAGGCGGGTTGGCTTTGCTTCCCCCACGCCAACCACCCCCGTGAATCCAAACGAGCAGCGGCCCCTTGGGCTGCGCAGGCAGATAGAGATCGAGCTTTTGCTGGGCGTGCCCGTTGTCCACGTAGGCAAGGTCGCGCAGCACTTTCGCGTCCTCGGGCAAATCCTTGGGACGCGGCGCGGTTGACGATTCCTGCGCGGGCGCAAAAGGAGCGAGGACTAAAGCACACGCGAGAGTCGCGAGGATGGTGCGATGGGGGCGGTGGAAGAATCGAATTGGCAACATGGGTGAGGAAAACCAGCGAGATTGGCGGAAGTTGCTATCGCTTCGCGGCGGGCGGTTCCAGCTTGCCCTTGTCCTTCCACAGCCGCTCCCGAAGTTGAGGAAAAAGCGCGAGCGCGTTCTCCCGCAGGATGTTTCGGCCGATTTGCAAAGCGTGTTCTTCCTTCAAATCACCGCGGTCGATCTTCTCACTCAGCACTTCCGCGACACAACGCCGGGTCAGTTCTGTGGCCCCGTAAATGCCCTCCCCGTGGTTGCAGTCAGCTCCCCACATGATGCGGTCCGATGGAATTGCTTCCAGCCATTCGTGGAACGCGCGCTTCGCCGTCGAGTAACTGATCGTCGGCAACCAGACGGAGTCGATCCAGACGTTGCGCCCATTGCGCAGGGCGTTCATCGCGACCATGCCGGTCTCGCCGATCCACGGATAGCCTCCGTGGAAGAGGATGAACTTGGTCTTCGGGTTCGCCGTGATCAGGTCCACGAGCAGCATCGGGTTTGATCCCTGGATGCGTGCGTGGCCGGTGTGAATCTGAAAAGGCAGCCCGTACTTGGCGCTCAACTCACACACTCGCCACATAATGAAATCCTCGAAGTCCTGAATCTCCTGCGCCGTGAGTTCGCCGGGCAAACGTCCGAAGGCGCGCGCCGCGGATTCTTTCGAGACATTTTCAAAACGCAGCGATCGCTCGTAGGCGAGGGTCGTCTTGAGGCACACAGCGCCGGCTGCTTTGGCCCGCTGAAACATGAGGTCGAGCAAATTGAGATAGTCATCGAGCGTCCGCACCTCGACGCCTTCCTTCTTCGCGAAAAGATACGGGTTCTCGCTGAGTTTGGTCAGTCGCGACGGGTGGAAGCCGCGGATGAGACTGTTCACTCGAAAGACAAGAACCTCGAAGGGATAACTCGTCTTGAAATCCAGCGGCGCCCAGTGCGGATCGTTGAACAGTAACTCGATATTTGCGCGCTCGGTGACGACGTGGAAAAGCCAGCGCTGGTCGCGATAGTTCTCGAAGATGCGCTCGTTCAGCGCCCGCGCCTGATCGTCCGTGATCGTGTCGAAATCTACGCCGTAAAGATCCTGAATGGCGATCTGCGTGTAGCGGTAGAAACTCATGGCGCGCACCGAATCGAAGCTCCCCCTCGCTTTGGTCCACCATTCATCAAACGATCCGCTGGCCGGCCACGCCGGCAACGGTTGCACCCAACCGAGGTAACTGTTGCGCCAGAGACTCGCGAGTGTCATGCCCGGCCCACGCGCGGTTTCGACAAAGCCGGGCAGGCTCTCAAATGGATAGAGATGATCGTGCGTATCGATCGCTGGAACCGCATCCAGAGCCGCTTTGACGCGGTGGTAAGTTGCCGTGCTACGCGTCTCCTGCGCCGATAACGCCAGCGGCGCGAGACCGGTGAAGGCCACCAGCACTCCGCCCAGCACTCGGACGACGAAGCGCATCATGGGCCGCTACTTCGGCTGCGGCAGCGTGAAGGAAAATACTGCGCCGCGTCCGGGTTCGCTGCGGGCATGGATGCGCCCATGATGGTCCTCGATGATGCGCTTGCAGATGGAAAGACCGAGGCCGGTTCCATGAGTCTTGCCGTGGGTCGTAAACGGCTCGAACAGCCGCGCGGCAATTTCGGGGGCCACTCCCGGCCCCGTATCTTCGAGTTCCGTGACGACTTCGTTTTCCGTCAGGCTGAAGCGCAACGTGATCTTTCCGCCCGCCGGCATCATATCGATGGCGTTATTGACGAGGTTGTAAAAAACGTGGAGCAGCCGAGCGCGGTCGAGTGACAGTGACACCGCCGGCGGTGGATTTTCACACGCGACCTTCACCGATCTCTCCGCTGCCTCCACCGCGATCTCTTTCAAAAATTCCTGCACGAATTCGTCGTAGTTGGTCGGCTCCAGAGTCGCAACGCGAGCCGCGCCGCGGGTAAATTCGAGCAATTCATTGATCATGTTCGTCAAGCGGTCCACCTGCTTGCGAATCTGCGTTTTACCTTCGAGCCGCTCTTCGACTGAGGATTCCTCACCTCCTGCCAGTTCGGCGGCGAAACTGATGATGTTCAGCGGGTTTTTGAAATCGTGGACAATCGATTGGGCAAAACGACCGACCAAAGCGAGGCGACCGGCTTCAAAAATTTCTTCGATGAATCGCCGGTCGAACTGGCGCATGCGATTCGAGAATTCGCGGGCCAGTGCGATGAGCAATTCCGGCGATTGCTTGAGCGCGCGCAGCATTTCGTCGCGCGGAATAAAGGAGAGAATCGAGTCCACTTCCGCCGTGGCCGTGGCGGAGCGGGGCTGGTCATCAAGCACGGCCATCTCGCCGAAAAAATTGCGCGGCTTCAGGCGCGACAGAATCCGACCTTCCTCTCCGTTGGAATTCGCGGAAATTTCCACGCCCCCCTCTTCCACCACATAAACACCATCGCCCACGTCACCTTCCTTGAAGATGACTTGCCCAGCGCGGAACGAAACCTTCGGCGCAGTGCGCTTAAGTCTCTCCAACTCAGCAGCAAGCAGTTCGAGAAAAGGACCGGTAGTCGTGAGTTCGGTCATTCGCGGAGGCTAGGGTAAATTACGCACAGTAGGTAGGATATTCGGCAGCTTACGCTGGGGCGGCATCGCCTCGATGCATACAACCGCGCAAGACCACCGCACTTAGGACCAAGGCGCCACCTAAGAGACTCCACGGACCGGGCAATTCGCCGCGAGCGAGCGCAACCCAGATGGGATTCAGGATCGGCTCGATCATCGGGATCAGGACCGCCTCCAGTGCTGTCACGCGCCGGATAGCCACGCTGTAAAGAACGTACGGAATTCCGAGTTGCACCACGCCCAGCACGGCCAGCGCGCCGAGCTGCGCGGGCGGCAGCGGATGGCCGATGGCAAAGGGCAGCCCGATCATCGCCGTGAGTAGGTTGCCGAGGAGCAGCGCGCTGGCGGGCGAAGCATCGCGCTCTTTGCGCAGCAGCACGACCATCGTGCCAAAGCTCAGCCCACTCCCGAGCGCGAAGAGAATTCCGGAAAGACCACGCGCGCTGAATTGATCGCGGAAGAAAAGCCCAATGCCGGCAATCGCGATGGCGATGCAGAACCAGTCGATTCTCCGAATGCGTTCGCCGAGCACCCACGGACTGAGCAGGGCGACGTAGATTGGGCCGGTGTATTGGAGAAAGATGCTGTTCGCCGCGGTCGTCCGATCATTGGCGATGACGTAAAATGTGACCGTCCCCGCATAGGCCAGCGCCGCGCCGATCTGGCCAAATCGCCAGGCGAATTTCGGCCGCCCTAGCCAGCCCCAAAGGACCACACAAGCGAACGCGCTGCGCCCACCGGCCTTGGCCATCGAAGGCCAGTCAATGCTCTTGATCAAGACGCCACCCAGACTCCACAAAGCCGCCGCGGCGAGGAGCAAAAGGACAGCAGAGCGATGAGTCGGCGGCGGTGAAGAATGCATGCGGTCCTCGCGTCAGCGCACCGGCAACTGCAGTTCGAAATGTTCGGCGAGATATTCGCGTAGCGAGGCCACGAGGGCAGTGGCGAACTTTGCACGATGGTCGGCGGTGTCGCGGAGCCCGGCGAGATTGCATTCGATTTGCAAACCGGCAATCGGCGCGTCCACGGCGACGTGCTGGCGCACGCTGTAGCCACCTCGGAAATAAGGCAGGATCGGGCTCGGACGTTCGGGACTGGGCGTGCAGGGAAAACCGCGCGCTTCGAGCAGCGCACCGAGACTGCGCGGCCCGCGGAGTAGCGCGGAGTAGGACAGTTTCGATTTCTCGGCGATGCGTCGAAGACTCCCCTCGGCCGCGATTTTCGCCGCGTCGAGCGCTGCGTCGGAGAGTTGCAGCGTCTCCGGCGAATGCAGGTAGCCGAGTTCGATGCGGTGGTCTTTGTGATTCTGCCCGTGCAGATCGATGTAGAAAGCTCGCCCACTCTGCGTCACCGCGGCGGCCAGCGCTCGCTCGATGAACGCGTGATACTCACTCCACGCCTTTTCCGCGGCAGGGCTCCCCGCCGCCGCCTCGACGACCTCGCGATTGCAATCGAGCTTTCCACGGTGCAGGCGGCAGGTGATCAGGTGCGGGCGATGTCCAGTAACGGTCCGAATTTCCTCGGCAATCGCGCGAGCCAGTTCCTGCGTATTGGTATCGATCTCGACTACGCCCTTTTCGCGCTGCGGTATTTCATCCGGAGTTTCGCGCCCGCCGTGCGGCGCGGAAATGACGAGCGGCAAATCGCCGGGGATGTATTCGATGTAATTCTTTTCCCCGAAATAACTCCGCCCCACCTCGAAGTCCGCAACCGCCAGACCACCGGAGAAGAAACCAACGGCAAGGATTGCGAAGAATTGTCGGCGAGAGGAACGGAAGATAGCCATGGTTGGGAAAGGTTGTGGGACAAAGAATCACCGCATGACATGTTCGGCGGCGAAGCAGGCACCGCCTAGGCAATGGCTCGGCGGAGCAAATTGTGAGTGATCCGCTGCACACGTTCGTCGGGTCCATGTGGGCGATTCCAGTGCGACCACGGCAGCATGTGCCCCGGCGGTGATGAGAGACCTTGTGCCCAAAAGATCGTGGCGGCGTTGAAGACGAAGTTATTCTTCGGGCCGGGATAAATCGTCGCGGTCCAACGCTGTGGCCGGGTGCCACCGACCCACGCCGTCCCTTCGGCGACAACTTCGAGGCCGGCGATCTTCACCGGATCACCGTGATATTCCCAACCCACGAGACCGGGAATCGCATCGTCCTTTTTCATCCCCGTGCCTTCAAAGATCCAATGCTCCGGTTGCGCACAAATCCAGTCGCCGCCGCCATTCACGGGAATCACATTGACCGCGCCCATGAGCAGACCTTCATCCGGTCCGACCGCGTCGAAGTGAACTCTATCACCTCCCGTTTTCCGATGCCGCTCAAGGCCGGCGTAGGGTGCGGCGCGCTTGATGATGCGATTCGGTCGCCCATCGCTGGCGGCGCGGAAAGGAGTGACCCAGCACACGGCATTACCCGAAAAAAAGAGCAGGTTCACGCCAGCCTCGCGCAACTCCAGCGCGCTGTGATAGGAGCGCTCGTCCCAGTATTCGTCATGGCCCACGCTAAGGACGGCCTTGCACTTCCGACCGCGGTCCGGCGTTAGCATGTCACTCTGCGAGCAGTAACTCACATCGTAGCCGTGCTGCTCGAGCCAGTAGGCAAACGGAAACTCCCAGCAGAGCCATTCGCCTGAGCCGACGGATTGCGGGTTGTCATAGATCTGCCGGTATTTTCCGTAGGGCCGATCGAAGCTCACATCGGTATTCGGGCCACTGACCCATCCCGGCTGCTCATCGGCATCGTAGAGCGAATACAAGTCCGGCCAGCGGTTATAAGCCTGCCACGTGTTATCGCTGCATTGGAAAAGGACATCCGCGGGCCGATCGTCGCGCACGATGAAGACGACATAGCTCTGCCAGTAGGGTTCGTCGCTTTTCGCCGGGATGGTTGTGAGTCGGCCTAGATAGACGCCGCTCAGCCAGTCAGCGGGAACATTCAACGACGCATCCGCTGCCCAACGGCATTCGCGCAATCGCCGTTCCCCGACCGGTGGGTCGGGTTGTGTGCGACCATCGAATGGTCCGAGCGTCGTCATGTGGCGCGCCCCGCGTCCGCCGTAGTAACCCGTGCGGAAGATTTCGATGTTGAAGCGCGCGGGCGGGTTCGTGCTCACCAAGAACTCAATCGACTCCCCTGCCCCGACGCTCTGCCTCGAAGCGTAGCCTTCGATCGACGGCGAGCGATAACCCTCGTTCGGCGCGCCACCCGCCAAATGCTGGATGCGCACCCGCGTGAGCTGCCAGTCGAGCGCGCTCGGCTTTTGGTTTTCTTCCACGACGCGATTCGTCTTCTGTTTAGTTTCGGGAGCCGAAGGCGCGCCGTGAGCCGCAGGCAACGCACCGACCAACACGGTGGCTGTCGAGCCTTTGAGAAACTGTCTGCGACCGACACGCGGAGGCTTCGCCGGGTTCATTTCAGCGGGCCGCGACGTCCTTGGTGATTTCCTTGGAATTGCTGCGCACGACTTCGATACCGCTCAGGAGCGGCTGGTGCGCGGCGTCGGCATCAGGCTGGGCTGGGACTAACTCTAGCACCAGATTGTCGCTCACGGGGATGTCATGCTGTTCGGTCACTAGTGCGCGCTTGGGACCACCAGCCTTTGCGACGAGATCGAAGCCTTTGACCACTGTCTTATCCTGAAGCCTGATGTCGAAGACGCGCTGGCCGGGTTGATCGCTTTCCAACGCCATGAAATACAAACGCACCGTATAGGTCTCCGCCTTCTGTCCTTTGCCGATCAAGGGTAACTCAGCGCGGGTAAGGCCACGGGTACCGGAAGAAAAGACCCATGGCGTGTCAGTGTTAGCTACCGGGAAAGCTTCGGCATTGTAATGAAAGTAGTCGCCACCAAGGGCAAACTTCGGCTTTAGCTCGAGCGGAAGGTCGATGCCCGCGCGCGACGAAGGCCGCGGGTAACTCAGCCAGAGCTTGCCATGTGCGTCGCGACGGTCGCCGGGAGCGCCGAGATTCAGTGCCATGTGTTGCACAGGCAGCGTTGCGCCGTTGGCGCTATACACGCCCCATTGCATGCGGTTGTCGCGCGGCTCGAAGACAACGGTGGCAGCGATGGAGAAAAGGCAGACGCAACCGGCGCTGGCCTCGGGAATCATCACGAGACCATTGGCGGGGATGGTATTGATCCAGCAGCCAAGCCGGTGTCCGGCAAAGTGCTCGGTGCCTTCGTCCTCATTCAAGTTGTAGAAGGCGGTGAACTTGGACCGGAAGAACATCATATTTGGCGTGGCGGAAATCGCGCCACAGTGATGTCCGGGCCGGGCAAACATCCACGGCGTTTGCTCACCGGTCAGCGGATGGGTGCGCATCTTCTGCTCGCCGCTGTAGAGGTCGTAACTCCACGGCTCCGCGATGATGTCGTTGCCGACGACGATGGGCCGGTGACGGTAGTTCGCATCCTTCGCCCAAATCTTGTCGCCCGTTCCGGCGTTGAGTACCACGAGGCGGCGCCGCTTGAATTCGCCGTCGAGAAATTGCTGCCAATAATGTCCGTTGGCATTGGCCCCGCCGAGAACGAGGTGGTTGTTTTCGTAGATCAGCGTAAGGCTACCGCCGCCGATGCCTATTTCACTGCAATCGGTCACATCGACAGGATTGGCCCAGAGCTTTTTGCCGGTGCGTCCGTCGAGCGCCACGGCGAGTCGCAGGTCGGCCTTCTTGACGCGGTCCTCGGCGATCTTCTGCGCTTCGCCGGTCAGGTTCTTCAACTCGCTCTTGTCTTGCTTGAGCATTTCCTCGCGCTGCTCCGCCGTGAGCGAGGCGTCGATGAAGAAGACCTTGCCATCACCGATGGCCATCGAGACGTAGGAGACGCTCTTACCTTGATAGGTCCACAGCAACTCGCCGGTGGCGACGTCGTAGGCAAAGACGCGGTCAGTCGCCGCGACGGTAGCGCTGCCGCGGCGCACCTTTTCAGCGGCCACTTCCTTGCGCTCGGTAACGGTCCCGAAAAGCAGGCCCTTGTCGTAAGCCAGATAACCCCACTGTGGCGACTGCGCGGTGGGATTGGGCGGCAGTTGGTAAGTGCGCACGATCTTGCCAGTCGCGGCGTCGAACTGAATGCAGCGATCCACCTGCACCATGAACAGATGCTCATCGCTCGCGGCGAGGTTGCTCGCTTCGCCACCGCCATAGACGCCAACGCGATTGGCGCCGGGGTTGGCTACTTCCCAGAGCTTCGTGCCGTTGTAGGCGTCGTAGGCCATAACGCTCTTTTCGCCTTGGATGAAAAGCCGGCCATTCGTCGAGAGCGGCCCGATGGCGCCGTTGTGGCGATTGACCATTTCGCCGGGACCGGGATCGCCGTACCACAACACGCCGAGACCGCCCTTGATGCGCTCGTCGTCGTTGCTCGAAGTGTTGCCCGCGTTGCCGTAAAGGTGCGACCACGAACCCGCGCCGGGCAGCGGACCGCGCACGAGCCGCGACCAGTTGCCATCGTTCTGGATGACCGCCTTTTCGTCCGTGAGCTTGGTCGCGGCGAGCCACGCGGGAATCGCAGTCTTCGCTTTCGCCTGCACCGCAGCCGGTGTGTTGTCGGGCGCACCGAGGCAGATCGTGCCGCCGATGGGTTTGAGATTGCGCGCGGCTTCGGTTGGAAGGCCGGGGATTTCGCCGGTCAGGAGGACGCTGTCTGAGACGATGAGATTGGCGAAGTAGCTGGCGTAGGGAATGACCGAAAGGTCGAGCTGATCGATGCTAAGACGCGGGCCGTAGAGCCCGGTCTTGATCAACGCCTCGCGCGACGACCTCACTTTTTGTTCGTCCGTCTCGATACCGTAGATCGTCAGTTCGCTGCGCTTCGCCAGTTCGTAAGCGAGCCGTCCCTGCTCGCTGCCGAGCACAAGGCAGAAGCCGTTCTTGATTCCGGTCTGCTTGAGGATCGCTTCCGCGGCAGCGGCGTAGCGATCGGTGAGTTCGTCCTTGGGATAGGGCTCGGTGGTCACGGAAGGGATGCTGGCCACGGGGGTGGTCGCCGGGTGCTTCGCATCGGCAAAGTCGTAAATTTTTCCGGCAGAAGTGCTGACCACGAGATGGCCGCCGGAGAACGCCAATCCACGCGCTTCGCCGTCCACGGCGGATTTCCAGACCGGCTGGCCGGAATCCGCATCGAGCGCGACGACTTCGCTCTTGCCGCCGATGACGACCGTTTTCCCCGCGAGGATCAGCGCCGAATCATGCGGCGTGGCCCACCGCCACTTGACGCCGGTCTCGCTCTGCTGGCGCAACTCCTGGTTCGCCGCCGCAAGCCGATCTTTCTTCGCCTGATAATCTACGCGCAGTTTCTCGTAACGCTCGCCCGCCGCGGCGAAAGCCTGCTGCGCTTGCTGCAACGCCGCTGGCGTGGACTTCTCGGCGGCCTTTAGATCCGCTTCTGCCTTCTGCACTTTCTTCAACTCCGCCACCGCCGGATGCGCTTTCAAATCCTTGCCAAGCTTGGTGACTTCCCCTTCGAGCACGTGCTTTTTCCGCGTGCTTTGCGCATAACGCACGCGATCGATGGCCACGATCTCCTTGCCCGTGGTCATGTAGCCCATGTCGCCCGCAAGCGTCATCTGGTTGCCTTGAAACCAGCCGAAGCCCGTCTTTCCGGTGTCCTGCTCGGCGGCGAGAATTTGATGTTCACCGACGGAGTAGAGCTGGTCGTCGGCGAGGAACGCCTGCGTCCCGCCGATGCCCCGCCACGGCGCGGCCTTCTGTTCGATCGCTTCGCCGGTCGCGCGGCTGAAGGCCGACGATAGCCCGCGCCCCGACGGCACAAACAAGATGTCCTTCGTCGCCAGCAGATAGCCCTGCGGCGAGAGGTCATTGCGCCCTGCGTCAGCCTGGCTGATCGCGTCGTTCTTCCACACGATTTTTCCGGTCGCGGCCTCGACGGCATAGAGGAAGACATTCTCGTGCGGGAAAACGCCCGCGCCGAAATACGCGATGCCGCCATCGACCAGCACGCCGGTGCGAATCGGCCAGCGCGAAATCATTCGGCCGCGCGCGAGAATGCGCTCGTCGTTCGGTCCGGCACGCAAGTTCCAAAGCAATTTGCCCGAGGCCGCGTCGAGGCAATAGACGTGGCCGTCGTCCGAACCGATGAACAACTTTCCATCCACCACCATGGGCGCGAGCCGGATCGGGCCGTCGGTGAAAAACGTCCACTCCTCGCGTCCCGTCGCGAGATTCACGCAATACACGCGCCCATCCACCGACGAGCCGAAAAACGCGCGGTCGCCGACGATGGCGGTGTGGAAGACCTCGTCGAAGCGGACGCGATTGGTCAGCTCGATGCCCTCAAACAACCGCCCACCCTCGCCCGCCCAAGCCAGCTTCGGTGAAGTCGGCGAAGTGTGGACCCAGCGTTGCGTCAGCGGAGCGGCGAGCGGCTCATCGGTGTAACCCACGCGGCTGTTGTCGTGGAGATAGGTCGGCCAGTCCGCGCACGCGGCTGAAATCGTCAGGCAGAAAATCGCCGCGGACGCGAACGAACGAAGGGGGATCAATTTCATCGGAAATGTGGGGGAGGCCGCTAGCTTATACTCTTTCGGCGTGATAGCGAGTGTGTCCCCGCGAGCTTTTCACACAACCAAATCCTTTCCCCGCCGGAACCACCAATGCCCCGCCCAGACACATCCGCGCGAGTCGTGCTCCTCTTGTTGTGGAGTGCCGTGCTCGCCATCAATCCAATGCACGCCTGCTCGGTGCCGGTGTTTCGTTACGCCTTGGAACATTGGCCGGCCGATCCTTATCAGGCCGTCGTCGGCAAGTGCGCGTGTCAGGTGGAACTGCCGCGCGCCCGAATCGAGGAACGTCTATCTCGCTGGCAGCATCGCCGCGGCGCTGATTGCCGCCGCCACTTTCCACCTGCGCAGACGTTGAGCTGTCGCGCGGCAGCAGATCACGGCGCAACCAGACTCCAGCCGTCCGGCAGAGTTGGCCCCCACACTGGACTGACATACGTTGGGCCATTCATGTAAAAGATCATGGTTCGCAGGGTGGCTGCATTAAAAACCAGATAGTCCGGTTTGCCGTCGCTATTAAAATCCGCAGCTCCGATCACTGACCAGCCTGCCGGCAGACTCGGCCCCCACACTGCACTCACAAACGTTGCACCATTCAGGTAATAGATCACCGTTCGGTGGGTACTTGCGTTAAAAAGCACGTAGTCCGGTTTGCCGTCGTCGTTGAAATCTGCCACTCCGACAAGCGCCCAGCCCGAGGGCAGGCCAAACTCACCACTTTTGCCGATCAATGCTGCGCCATTCAGGTACCAAATCGCCGTACGCAGAGTACTAGCATTGAAAAGCACGAGGTCGGGTTTGCCATCGCCGTTAAAATCCGCAGCTCCGACCGCTGACCAGCCCGCCGGCAGGCTCGGACCCCACACTGCACTAACAAACGCTGGGCCATCCAGGTAAAAGATCACCGTTCGCAGGGTGCTTGCGTTAAAAACCAGGTAGTCCGGTTTGCCGTCGCCGTTGAAATCTGCCACTCCGATAACCGCCCACCCAGAGGGCATGCCGACTCCGCTGCTTTGGCCGACCACCGTCGGGCCATTCATGTACCAAATCGCCGAATGCAGAGTGCTGGCGTTGAAGAGCACGAGGTCGGGCTTTCTATCCGCGTTAAAGTCTGTGGCGCCAATGAGCGTGGGCGCAACCTTCACGATCTTTGCCAACGAGGGCACACCATTCCCATTCAAGATGAACAGCATGTAGTCACCCGGCGGGCAGAGATTGGGATTGGAGGGCGCCATCACGTTCAGCGCGCCGGATGTTCGCGTGAAGCCAAGCCGATTGATTCGCTGGTTCTGATTGAAAGCATGCGTCACCGAGCCGAGACGAATCCAGTTGACGTTCATGATGCTCGCGGCGTCCGGCGTCTGCACAGTGAACGTTTGGCCGTAAGTGACGGATGAGGGACTGGAGGTAATCGCCGGACGCGCGCCCTTGAACAAATAGGGCGGCGAGTAAATTTCGGCATTCGTTTGTGCTCCGGCATAGGAATCAGGGTGCCCGCCCCCTGTGACCAGGACCCGCGCATCTGGCAGCAAGAGCGCCGCGGAATGATAGCCCCGGTAACGTTTGCCTTCACCGAGAAGTGTCCAGGTCTCGGTCGCTGGGTTCCACATTTCCGCAAACGCCACCGCACCCAGTGCTTGGTCGTGCCCGGGAGCGCAACTGCCGCCAGTCACCAGCACCTGCCCGTCGGGCAGCAGCGTGGCCGTGAGTTGCCTGCGCTCGACGAACATCGGCGGCACCGTCCGCCAGGCGGGCGTCACGGCATTCAAGTCGATGACCTCCACAGTGGCGGTGGGAGCATTCGTCGGAGGTTGCCCCGCCGCATCCCGGGGATTGCCGCCCGCGATGAGCACTTTGCCGTCATCATACATCACGCTCGTGCCATAGTCTCGGTAGCCAAAGGCGGACGTGGCGGCATCGGACCAGGCGCCTGTTCCGGAGGTATCGAGATAGCGCGCGACCTGCTGGGGGCCGGCGTTGAAGACCTTCCCATTCGGGGCAAGATACATCCAGGGGTAAAGGTCGGCCCAGACATCATAGTTACCTTGCACCGCGGTGGTCAGGTTGCGCCATGCGCCGTTGGAAGCCTGCCATACTTGAGGCACGGTGTTGACGGTCCCCGTATCAATGGTGCCAGCCAAAGTCAGCACGTCGCCATTCGCCAAGATGGTGGAGGTGGGATACCAGCGGCCGGCATTCATCTTCGGCGCGCTGGTCCAGCTATTGGCGAAGGGATCGTAGATGCTCGCCTTGTCCTCCCCCACCAGGTCTGCCACGTGGCCGCCACTGACAAACAGGCGGCCATCCGGAAGGAACGCATGGCCGCTGCAAAAGAGGTCATAGTTCACCGTGGCCGTATTGCTGAAAACGCCCGTGCCCGGGTTCCACAAGCCCGGGTCGCCGTTCCACCCTAATGCATCGTCGTGCCGGTCCCAAAACATGACGTTGCCTGTCGGAAGTAGGTGCAGGTGGATCGGAACATCGGTCCAAGGAATGACCGGGCCCCATTGGCCGGACACCACCGGACTCGGATTGGCGGACAGCGGAGTCTTTAGCCAGCGGACGTTATCGACAGAGAAGGTTCCGCTCGTCTGCGAGGTGATGAGAAACAACCCGTAAATCTGCCCCAGGCTCACTCCGGCGTTGGTGAATGTGGTGAGCGGATAGGTGAACTCCTTCCACTGTCCGCCGGTAGATGGAATCGTCACTCCCGCCTTTTGGTTTTGAGGCCCCTCCATTTCGAGCAGAAGGTTCGCCGTGCTCTTCAGATGAAATCGAACGACGCCGGCAGAGTAGGCGCTCATATCGAGGTGCTGAAAAACTCCCCACCCAAACCAAGGAACACCCGGACCGGAGGCTTGGAACGACTTGGCGCCTTCGGGAGCGGTCGAATCCACCAAGCTGGCGTCATACGTCGGAGGAGTTCCGGCGCCGGCCCACGTGAACAATTGCGCGGGTGGAGGAAGGATGCCTGCGTCGGAATAAACGGTGAAGATGGTTTGCGCGGCCTGTGACGAGGACGAGACGGCTGCCAGAATCAATGAGCTGGCGAGCGCGGCCAACGCCCTTCGAAAGGGGGACGGTTGTGTTTCAAAGGAAGTCTTCATATTTAGTCAGGTGTTGGACCAGCGAGGCCGCGCGGCCATGCGTACCAAGATTTTTTCGTCCCCCCCGATGGGAGTAGTCTTGCGGATTGTGAAATTATACCTATCCGCCACGTACACTTTCCCGTTGCTGTCCACGGCGATGCCGCGAGGGATGTCAAACGGTGCAGCGTTCCCATTACCGTCAACGTTTCCTTCACCGCCTGGTTTAACCGCAAAACTGCTCCAACAGTATACCTGGGACCCACCCGACGACGTGAGACTGAACCGACCGCCGACAACCAATATCACCGCGAAAAATTTCGCCGCTTCTGAAAGAACATTTCGCATACCACCCGTGAAGTTGCGGCCAGCGGATACCTTCGGGCGGCTATCGTCAAACCATATTTCGAGTAATTATTCCGTCCTTGGCAGAAGCTAACACAGCGCGAGGGGCGAAATCGCGCGCGCGTCTTCGCTCCGCAGGATAGCTACTAACCGAGTGCGCTGCGAAACGAAAAATGATTTTAGAGAATGCCGTGCGAATGGGTAATGAAGATGGCCAGACAACGAAACCTTTCGGGACGTTGCCGCCAACTCTCCACTCTTTATGCGCCTGCTGTCGTTCCTGTTCTTAAGCGCGATCTTTGCTGCTGCACCGCTGCACGCCTGCTCGGTGCCGGTCTTCCGCTACGCCTTGGAACATTGGCCGGCCGATCCTTATCAGGCCGTCGTCTTTCATCGCGGACCGCTCTCGGATGCCCAGCAGACCTTTATCCACGACCTTGGTGCTGACGGACTCGCCGGTCGGCTCCACGCCAACCTCGCGCTCAAGATCGTGGACCTCGACGCCGACCCGAACCCCGAGATGGTCGAGCTCGCGCGCCAGTCGGACACGGGCCCACTGCCAGCGCTCGTCGTGAGATTTCCGCGAGCCGCGCGCACGCTGGCGACCGTCTGGTCCGGCCCACTTACCGCCGAAACCGTCCGGCAACTCCTCGACTCATCCGCCCGCCAGGAAATCGTCGCTCGGCTCAGCCAAGGGCAAAGCGCCGTGTGGGTCTTGCTCGAAAGCGGCGATCTCGAAAAAGATGCCGCCGCCGCGAAGTTGATCGAGTCGCGACTGACCGATCTCACCAGCACCCTTACCCTGCCGAAGCTCGATCCCAACGACATCGTGAATGGGCTGGTCTCCGTGGGGCAGGAAGACTTGCGCCTTGAGTTTTCGCTCCTCCGCATCGCGCGCAGCGATACAGCGGAACAACCGTTCATCCAAATGCTCCTCGGCACCGAAGCCGACCTCAAGGACTCCAGGGAACCCATCGCCTTTCCAGTCTTCGGCCGTGGCCGCGCCCTCTACGCATTTGTCGGCGCGGGGATCAAACGCGAGACCATCGATCAGGCCGCAAACTTCCTCATCGGCAAGTGCTCGTGTCAGGTGAAAGAAATGAACCCCGGCGCAGACCTTTTGCTCGCAGCCGATTGGGACTCGCTCATCAAAGCTCACGCCGCGGCCGCGCCCGATCTGCCGCCTTTATCCGAACTGGCGAAGTCAGCTCCAGTCACCGTCACTTTCGGCGCCGACCCGAAGGCTAACACGTCGCAAAACGCGGACGCCCATCGTTCGCCAACGCCGCGAGGAACACCTTATCTTGTTTGGATCATCGCCGCCGCACTCTTCGCCACCGGCATTTTCCGACTTCGCAGACGTTAAGCTGCGCTCACGGCGCCACCAGATCCCAGCCCGGAGGCAAGGTCGAGCCGTTCGCTCCGCTGACAAATGTCGGGCCATTCATTGTCCAGATGCTCGTCTCACCCGACGACGCATTGAAGAGCACGCAATCGGTCTTTCCATCGCTATTGAAGTCCCCGGCTCCGACCAGCGACCAACCACCCGCAGGCACCGTCGGTCCGGAAGCCCAACCGATAACCGTCGCGCCATTCAGGTACCAGAAACAGGTCCGACCTGTCCCCGCGTTGAAGAGCACATAGTCCGGTTTGCCGTCCTGATTGAAATCCCCCACGGCACCCACCGTCCAGCCCGCCGGCAGCGTCGGCCCATTCGCCGCGCTAACAAATGTCGGGCCGTCCATCGTCCAGACGCTCGTCTCGCCGGTCGCCGCTTTGGCGAGCAGCAAGTCGGGCTTCCCATCGCGATTGAAGTCTGCCACTCCGGCCAGCGCCCAGCCGCCCGCAGGCACCGTCGGCCCGGAGGCCCAACCGATAACCGTCGGCCCATTCAGATACCAGAAACAGGTCCGACCCGTCCCCGCGTTGAAAAGCACATAGTCCGGTTTGCCATCCTGATTGAAATCTCCCACTGCCCCGACCGCCCAACCCGCCGGCAGCGTCGGCCCGTCCACTGCGCCGAAAAATGTCGATCCATACCAGATGCTCGTCTCGCCGGTCGCCGCCTTGGAAAGCACGTAATCGGGCTTGCCGTCGTGATTGAAGTCGCCGGGCACGGGCGTGATCGACGAAGGGACTTTCACATACACGCCGATCCGGTCGATGCGCCAGTCAGGCGATAACTTTCCTGTCGGCGGAAAGCTCATTCGCAGCGCCAGATAGGATCCGATTACTTGATCCATGGAGCGGTTGGCGTCCGCGATGTTGTACGTCGGCGTTGTATAGAGCAGGTCTTTTTGCGCGAGGGTGACGCGGCCCGGGGCCGCGTAATATTCGGTTCGTCCCTCCGCATTCCAGGCGAGTCCCAATGTCCACCACCCGCTCGTGGAGATTCTGCCAATGGTCACGTCATCGACGAGGCCATCACCCGTGCGCGCGAGGAAACAGGGGCCTTGGTCGTCCGTCGCCACATAGATCCCCGGCCAATACCAGCCGTCATAGTACGGCAGGCTCGCATCGTAGGCCGTCACGCGCACCCCAAACCATTCGCGGAAATCCGAAGCATTGGTTCCCACAGGCCACTCCGCAAACGGCGGCAACCAAACCCACGCAACCACGCTTGGACCTTCCGCGGCGGACAGCGGACGACCGATCTGACTGGCGTAGGTGCTGACCATATCTTCCGCCGATGGGTACGGGTCATCGCCATTATCCACCGAACGAAAGCTCAGGATCCCATTTTGAATGGTGAGCGCTTCCGGCATCCCGCGCAGTCCCGGCCCCCACATCGCGCCGAGCGTATCAAACTCGTCCGAGATCGCCGGGACAGGAATACCACCGGGGGTCGCCGCCAGGCAGTTCACGGAAAAAAGGAACAGCGCCATCGCTGCGGGCATCAAGCTGGACGACCGATTCTGAGGGGGAAGTTTTCGCATGGCTTTCGGAAGAATGCCGGCAAGCGGATTCCTCCATCCCGCTGCCGTCAAACCATTTTTCACCGGCAAACGCTTCTCCTCGTTGGCGTGGCCGCGGGCGTCTCGCCGCTTCGCAGAAGGCTAAGATTGCGGCGAAGGCGAGGATCATTCACCTTCGTCGCCCTGCGACCAGGACCGCCTCAAAGCGGCAATCCCCCTCATCCCTTCACACCCATGATCCCTACCCATCGCCTCCCAACCCGCCTCGCTACCTTCACGGCCTGTGCCTTTACGTTCGGCTGCTTGGCCGTGCTCCCCGACGCCGCGCTCGCGCAGGGCGCGCCACCCGCAGGCTTCACCGCGCTCTTCAATGGCAAAGACCTCGCCGGCTGGTACGGCTGGGGCACGCAGGACCCGACCGACCTCGCCAAGATGACGCCCGAGGAGCGCGCGGCGTACAAGAAGAAGTCGATCGAGGGCGGGCTGACTGACAAGAAAGGCAATCCGACGACCGACAATCTCAACGCACATTGGCGCGCGGAAAATGGCGAACTGGTGAACGACGGCAAAGGTCTCTACGCCACGACCGACAAGGACTACGGCGACTTCGAGCTATGGCTCGAATACAAGGCGCTTCCCGACGGCGACAGCGGCGTCTATCTGCGCGGCATCCCGCAGGTGCAGATCTGGGATTCGACGAAGGGCGATCCGCGCGGACTCGGCCAGGACAAAGGCTCGGGCGGACTTTGGAACAACAGCAAGGGCTCACCCGGCAAGGACCCGAGCAAGAAAATGGATAAGCCGTTCGGCGAATGGAATCAGTTCAAGATCCGCATGATCGGCGAGCGCGTGACGGTGGTCTTCAATGGCGAGACGGTCGTGGACAACGCAGTGCTCGAGAATTTCTTCGCGAACAAAAAGGCCGGCTACAGCGCCTACGCCACTCCGGACAAGGCACCACAGGCGGGGGCGGACCCGAACGAGATCCGCGATCCGGCTTTCGTCAAAGGCCCAATCCAGCTCCAGACACACGGCAGCGAGATTCGCTGGCGCAATGTTTTCGTCCGCGAGATTCCGCCGGAAGAAGCGAACAAGATCCTCGCGAAAGCAGATGAGCCCGGCTTCGTCCGCCTCGACAATGGCAAGGACCTGAGCAACTGGACGAACGCGGTCGAGAACTACGAGGTCGTGGACGGCGCGATCCAGTGCAAGTCGGGCAAAGGCGGCGATCTGCTGAGCCCGGAGGAATATGGCGACTGCGTGATCCGCTTCGAGTTCAAGCTGCCACCCGCCGGGAACAACGGGATCGCGCTGCGCGCGCCGCTCGGCGGGCATTCATCGTCCGATGGCCTGGAAATCCAGGTGCTCGACAGCGACGGCTACAACGCCGCGCACCCGCAGGCGCCGCTCAAGCCCTACCAGTATCACGGCTCAGTCTATTACTGCGTGCCAGCAAAGCACGGCTTCCTGCGCCCGGTCGGCGAGTGGAACTTTGAGGAAATCGAAGTCCGCGGCCAGCACATCAAGGTAACGCTCAACGGCACGCGCATCCTCGAAGCCGATCTGGACAAAGTGGACCGCAGCACGCTGCCGAAAGTCCCCAAAGGTCTCGACACCAAGACCGGCCACATCGGTTTCGCCGGACACACCGACCCGGTCGCCTTCCGCAATTTCCGCGTGAAGCGGATGGAGTAATCCGGGAGCGGTGATCTAGCGCGTCTGTCGAAAGAAGTGAGCGGTTTTACCGCGGAGCAGGCGTGAACAAAGCGGCGCGGGGACGCGCCCGCACTCCAAAGCGCTGGCGCGCGAAACAAGCTCCGAGACAGTTTTGCGGCGCGGCCGCTTTGGAGTGCGCGGCGTCCGCGCCGCGCTTTCTTCACGCGCCCACCCGGAAAAAACTTTTGGCACCTAGCCTGACGACTTGGGCGCGAGGGGAAACCAATTACTTCTCCACCCGCTTCCCCGCTTTCGCCCAGCCGTTGAAGCCGGCCTTGAGGTGATAGACCGCCTTCTTGTCCTGAAGGTATGGAAGCGACTGCGCGCTGCGGCCGCCGGCAGCGCAGAGGATGATGATCGGCGTCGCTGGGTCGAGCGCGGCGACCTGCGTGGCGAAATTGTCGTCGAAGAAATTCACGTTCTTCGCGCCCGGAATGTGGCCGGCCTTGAACTCACCGTCGGTGCGCACATCGAGCACCGTGATGCCGGGCTTTTCCTCGAGCAGCTTCTCGACTTCGTCGGGCGTCACGTCGGTGACGTTCGCCGCGTTCGGGGCTTCGCCAAAAAGACGCGCCGAGACAAAGGCGAGGAGGCTGAAGAAGATGCGGGTGGCTCTCATGGAGGTTTCAATGGAAGCAAATCCGCCCGCGCGCACAACGCCGCGATGGCTAGTTGGATGAGCGAGGAGAGTCGCGCCGGACTTTCCAACGGGGCGGAGACTGATGCTCGTGAAAGTGGCCCGTTCACTGGCAGAAGTGCATCGTTCACTCGTAGAAGCGGGCCGTTCACTCGTGGAAGCGGGCCGTTCACTCGCGCAAGCGGACCGTTCACTCGTGGAAGCGGACCGTTCACTCGCGCAAGCGGGCCGTTCACTCGCGCAAGCGGGCCGTTCACTCGCGCAAGCGGACCGTTCACTCGCGGAAGTGGATCGTTTTGCGAAGCCGCGGAACGACTTTGCGGGGCTGCGGAACGACTTTGCGGGGCTGCGGAATGACTTTGCAGGACTGCGGAACGACTTTGCAGGACTGCGGAATGACTTTGCGGGGCCGCGGAACGACTTTGCGGGGCCGCGGAATGACTTTGCGGGGCCGCGGAATGACTTTGCGGGGCTGCGGAATGACTTCGCAGGGCTGCGGAATGACTTTGCGGGGCTGCAGAACGACTTCGCAGGGCTGCGGAATGACTTTGCAGGGCTGCGGAATGACCTTCTCTCATTGCGAAGTTGTATGACTGGTGATGTGTTAACAGCCGCTTCGCCAACCAAACCGGACAAAAACCCGCTCTGTTGGCCGACAAGATCAGCGCGGCTGGCTGTCCACAGCAGTGAATCCGTTTGACAGGTTCGTAGGAATCCATCATGCCTCAACGAGCGGTGCACGGTGTTCGTTTCCTAGAAATCAGGATCACATGAAATACTTGGTTGTGATGATATTAACGGCGGCTGCCATGTTTGGCATTCTGCGGGCCAGGCTGACTCCTTGGCGGTTGATTTCGCCAGCAGAGGCCGACGCTATTCGGTTGCAGATCGCTCAGCTTCAGCAGCAGCAGCCCGCTGCGCAGTGGAAGCAGCAACAAGCGCGCGGTAGCGCTTGGATGTGGGACCAGAATTACAGAACCGGATTGGAGAAAACGACAATCATAGGACGTCCGGAGGCTGCAAAGGGGCGAGACCACTAACTCGGGTAGAGCTACACGTAGCACTGTCGGGGTTTCTGAATTTCCGCACCGCCAACCGACCCCAACACCCGGAGTTGAGGACTTCGCAACGCATGTGGTCGGGTAACTCTGTTGCGCGGAACGGGCAGGCTCGGGCCTCGTCCGCCTACCCCTCGCCGCGGTCGGGCAGTTTGGGCTTTTCCGGGGATGTCGTCGGGCCTGACATATCCGACATGGTGTCGGTCTATTCGGTCCTCCTCTCTGAAGCACGCGGTTTTATGCGACACTCCGTCGTCTTTTCCCCCGACACTTTGTCGCCTACTTGTTAGGCGCTTCTTCGCGCCCCGTGTAAAGCCAAACAATGAAGACCATACGCATTATCACAATGCTCCTCCTAGGAGTGACCGCGATCTGTCGAATTGCACTTTCAGACCCCGGAACTGCGCCTGACACAATTGAAGATCTGGACAGGCTATTTCGGGAGCTACCCACTGCACCCGTTACTCGCCGAATCGAGGTTATTGACGCTATTTCCACGCTCCAGAAAACCAAATCATCCAAGAATAATTCAGCTCTTCTCAGCTACGGACTAAACCGAGAACACCGCGCAACGCTTGCCGAAGCTATCCCCGTCTTAATCGATACCCTTGACGGCACCGTTGCGAACAAAGCTTGGTGGATTCTCATCAGCATTCAGGGTTCGTGTCCTGAACCGAAGAAGGAGGTCTGGCAACAGTGGTGGAAAGAAACTGGGCAAAAACGATATACTGCCGAAACAACGATCAAATGAAAGACCCGGAAGCGCCTAACTGCCGTACTTCATTAGGTTGTCCGCAGAATTAGGAAGCCTTGAGGCCGGGGTTCCATAACGACCGGCTCTGTCGCGGCGCCCACGATATTTTCCGCGACTTGGGAGGCGGATTGCTGACAATGCCGCGATTCACTTTCCCCCAATGAAACAACTACCTCTGCTCGCCACCGTCGGATGTTCGCTGCATTTCGCTGGAATCATCCTCGGGCACGATCTCGCGGGCGGTGGCGATCATCCGCACTACGACTTTTCGGTGAAGCCGCCGGGAGCGGATGGGCAGCCGGTGTGGTTTCTCGCGCAGGCGGATGCCGGTGCGCCGCGGCACCCGGTGGCAGCAGGTGGCGCGGCTGCACGCGGCGATCGTCCGGCGCAGGCCGCGGCTTTCGAGGCTTTTGCACCGGGAGTGAAGCTGCGCTGGGATGAGCGCTGGCTTTTTGTCGAGAGCAACGGCATGCCGGCGCACAATATGATGGTGGGCATCACCGCATGGCAGCAGCAGGTGCCGCTGCCGCAGAATTACACGGGCGCGAATGCGTGGCAGATTCCGCTCGCGCCGGTGCCGGCGAAGGTGCCGGTGTCGATCAAGGGACGCTTTCTGCGTGGGGCGATCGCGCTGGCGGCGAATGGCATCCCGATTTTCAATCCGCAGAACAATCGCGGCGAAGTGTCGCAGGAAATCGGCGAACTGGATCAGTGGGGCGGACACTGCGGGCGCGCGGATGATTACCACTATCACGCGGCGCCGGTGCATTTGCAGACGGTGCTCGGGAAGGACAAGCCGATCGCGTATGCGCTGGATGGCTATCCGCTCTTCGGCCTGACGGAGCCGGATGGCTCGCAGCCCGCGGGTCTGGATGCTTTCAATGGCCACACGACCGGCTCGCTCGGCTATCACTATCACGCCTCGATGAAGTATCCGTATGTGAATGGCGGCTTTCACGGCGAGGTCGTGGAGCGCGGCGAGCAAGTCGATCCGCAGCCGCGCGCGCAGCCGGTGCGGCCCGATCTGCCGCCATTGCGTGGGGCGAAGATCACGGGCTTTGAGACCAAGGGCAACAGCTACAAGCTCACGTATGAAGTGAGCGGCGAGAAGCGCGCGATTCTTTACTCGGTAAATGCCGATGGCTCGGTGCCGTTCGAGTTTCAAAACGGGCGCGAGGGCACGACGAAGGAGACCTACACTCGCCGCGAGGGCGGCGGTGGTGGTGGTCGTGGCGGACCTGGTGGGCCGCGTCCGGATGGTGAACGTCCGCCGCGTCCGGGAGGCGGCCCGGGTGGACAGCGTCCGCGCGAGGGCGGCGGCGAACCGAGGCGTCCGGGTGAGAGTGCGGCGACGGCGGTCGTGTCGCCATTTGGCCCCGATGCGATGAAGAAGCCCAACGCGACATTTGTCCTCACGAGCCCCGAAGTCGCCGATGGCGGCAACCTGCCCGCCGACTACACCGGCGATGGCAGCGGCGCGACCTTGCCGCTTTCATGGAAGGGCGCGCCGGAGGGCACGAAGAGCTATGCGCTCGTCATGGATCACCTCGCGCCGGGCAATGAAATGAAGAGCTACTGGAACGTCTGGGACATTCCCGCGACGGTCACGAGCGTGCCGAAAAATGTGCAGGGTGTCGGCAAGGTCGGCACGAGTTTCCGAGGAAAGATCGGCTACGAGCCGCCGCACTCGCAGGGCCCCGGGGCGAAGACTTATGTGCTCACTGTCTATGCGCTTTCCGCGCCATTGGAGATCGCGCAGGCGCCACGCGAAGTCGGTCGCGACGTGCTGCTCGCGGCGATGAAGGACAAGGTGCTCGCGAGTTCGTCGCTGCACGTCGTTTACACGCGCGGAACGACCTCGACGAACGAACGACCGCGCACGGGGGTGCCGCCCAAATGAAACGCGTGACGCAAATCTTCGCGCTGCTCGCGGCGGCTGCGCTGGTTTTTTTCCCGCATGCGATACGCGCGGCGGACAAGCCGAACTTCGTCTTCATCCTCGCCGATGATCAATCGTGGAACGGCACCTCGGTGCCGATGATTCCGGGGAAAGACTTCAGCCGATCGCGAAATTTTCACACGCCGAATATCGAGCGGCTCGCCGCGCAGGGAGTGACCTTTTCGCAAGCCTACGCGGCGCATTGCAAATGCGAGTGCTCGCGTGCCGCGCTGCTCATGGGCCGGACAACGACGAGCCTCAACGCCACGGATAAATTCGCGCGCAACTGGCGTGCGCCGGTGAGCGATTCGATCGCCAATACCTTGAAGCGCGCCGAGCCAGCCTACCGCGCGGCGATCTTTGGCAAGTGGCAGTGGCCGCAGACGCCGGAGGCGATGGGTTTCGATGTGAGCGACGGCATCACGCAAAATGAAGACGGCGACTCGCGCGATCCGGAGGACCCGAAGCAGTCGTTCGGCATCACGCGCCGCGCCCATGCTTTCATGGAAAAGCAGGTCAAGGAGGGGCATCCCTTTTACCTCCAGCTCTCCTACTACGCCGTACATCAGCAGCCGCAGGCGCTCGCGTCCACGCTCAAGAAGTACGAAGGTCTCGCTGGCGGTGGCGGCGGACGCGGCGACCGTGCGGTGATGGCGGCGATGGCCGAGGATCTCGATACTTGCGTGGGCCTCGTCATGAAGAAGCTCGAAGCCCTCGGCATCGCGAACCGCACCTATATCATTTACATGTCCGACAACGGCGGTCGCACAGATGTGATGCGGGGCGGCAAGGGCAACATCTTCGAGGGCGGCCTGCGCGTGCCGCTCATCGTCGCGGGCCCCGGTATCCACGGCGGCGTCTATTCCAATGAACCCGTGATCGGCTACGACATCTTTCCGACCGTGCTCGATTTTGCCGCGCCTGGCTTTGCGCTGCCGAAGGGCGTCGAAGGTGGAAGCTGGAAACCGGCGCTCCTCGATGCCGCTGCTGGCAAGGTCAGGCGTCCGATCGACCGCTTCGTCTTTCACCAACCCGTCGAGGTCGATCATCCGCAGTCTGCAATCCGCAAAGGCGACTTCAAGCTGGTGCACTATTGGGACACGAAAGAAGATTTCGTTTACAACGTCGCCGCCGACTTCGCCGAGAGCCGCGATCTTTCCAAGGAGAAGCCCGAACTCACCGCGCAGTTGCTCAAGGAGCTACAGGATCACATTCGCGCCGGCATTGACGCATCGGCCTACGCTGCGTTGGAGCGCGGTGAGGTGCGCGCGGGCCAGCCCGGCGGGATGCGTGGAGGGCCCGGCCGCCGGCCACGTCCGCAGCAGTAAAGCTCTGCGGTTTTACAGCCGCAGCGGCGGGATGCCGGAACCTTTCCCGTAGTCGGTGAAAGGCAGATTGTGCGCCTCGGCGACGGCGCGGCACGTTACCTGGCCATCGATGAGATTGAGGCCGCCGAGGAGATGCGGGTCGCGTTGGAAAGCGCCGGGGACGCCGTGGTCGGCGAGATTTTCGACGTAGCGTGAAGTGACATTGGTCAGCGCCTGCGTCGCGGTGCGTGCGTAGGCGGCCGGCATGTTTGCCACGCAGTAGTGAATGACCCCTTCCTCCACAAACGTGGGCTCATGATGCGTGGTCGGGCGCGAGGTCTCAACGCAACCGCCCTGGTCGATGGCGATGTCCACGAGCACGCTGCCGGGTTTCATCACGCGGAGCATCTCGCGACTGATGAGCTTGGGCGCTTTCGCCCCCGGCACGAGGACCGCGCCGATGAGGAGATCGACCGTGGGGAGCATCTCGAGGACGTGCGCCGGGCTGGAGAAAAGCGTGTGCGCCGTCTGCATGGTGATGTCGAGGAAGCGCATCCGCTCGACATCGACTTCGAGGATCGTCACATCCGCGCCGAGGCCGGTGGCCATGCGCGCGGCATTCACGCCAGCGGTGCCGCCGCCGATGACCACGACCTTGCCCGGCAACACGCCGGGCACACCGCCGAGGAGCACGCCTTTGCCGCCGGTGTGCTTGGCGAGGAAGTAGCCGCCGACAATGATCGACATGCGCCCGGCGATCTCGCTCATCGGTTCGAGCAGCGGAAGGCGACGACCGACCTCGACGGTTTCGTAGGCGATGGCGGTGACGCGCTGGTCGCGCAGGATTTCGGTCAGGCGCTTGTTCGCCGCGAGGTGCAGGTAGGTGAAAAGAATCTGTCCTGGCCGCAGGAGCGGGTATTCCTGGGGCACCGGCTCTTTCACTTTCACGATCATCTCCGCGCGCTCAAAGACCTCGGCGTGCGTCGCGACGATTTCTGCGCCAGCACGCACGTAATCTTCATCCGCGTGGCCCGTGCCGACTCCCGCGGCTTTTCCGACGAGCACCTGATGACCGCGTTTGACGAGTTGATAGACCGATGACGGCAGCATGCCGACGCGGTTTTCCTGCGCTTTGATTTCCGCGGGGACACCAATAATCATCCAAGGAACATCGGCTCGACGGCGTTCCCTCGCGAGCCTTTTTGATCAGGTGTCGCGGAGTCGTTGCGCCCCGTCGGGGATTTGTGCAATCTCCCCGCCCACTCCATGAACAAACTCCCCTGCCTGCTCGCATTGGTGCTCGCCCTTTCTCCGGCGGCGCGCGCTGAACTCAAACTTCCCGCCATCATCGGCGACCACATGGTGCTTCAGCAGAAGCAGTCCAACCCGATCTGGGGTTGGGACGCTCCCGGCACGAAAGTCACGGTCGCTTTCGCCGGACAAACGAAATCCGCCGAAGCCGGCGCGGATGGCAAGTGGACGGTGAAACTCGATCCCGTGCCCGCGAACGACAAGCCGCAGACGCTGAGCATTGCAGGCTCTACGAAGCGCGATATTCAAGACGTGCTCGTCGGTGAAGTGTGGATGTGCTCCGGCCAGTCGAACATGGGCTTTACGCTCAGCAGCGACTGGAATGGCGACATCGAAGCCGCTGCGTCGAAGCTGCCGAATCTTCGCTTGATCAAGGTGCCGCAGGTCGGGACTCAGGAATTGCAGAACGATTTCAAAGGCGAGTGGAAAGCCTCCACGGCGGAAAGCGCGCTGCCATTCAGCGCCGTCGGCTTCCTCTTCGGCCGCTACCTTCACGAGATTCTCGGAGTGCCCGTCGGCTTGATCGACAATGCATGGGGCGGATCAGCCGCCGAGGCGTGGGTGCGCCGCGATTCGCTGGAGAAAGATCCTCGCTTCAAGCTGCTCATGGAAAGCACCGTGCAGCGCGAAGCCGTGATGCAATCGGAGAAAGCAAAAAAGGACTTCGAAGCGACGCTCGCGAAGTGGAAGGAAGATGCCGAAAAAGCCAAGGCTGAGGGCAAGCCAATACCACGCCAGCCGCAATCACCGCTGCAGTGGCTCACCGGCAACGCACGTCCCGGCAATATCTTCTGCGGCGTCATGAATCCTACCCTCGGCTATGGCATCAAGGGTGTGGTGTGGTACCAAGGCGAAACCAATGCGAGCCGAGCTTACGAATACCTCGATCTTTTCCCGTTCATGATCGAACAGTGGCGCAAGGAGTGGAAGCAGGGTGACTTCCCGTTCTATTGGGTGCAACTCGCAGACTTCCTGCCCGAGAAACCCGAACCCGGCGACAGCAATTGGGCGGAGCTTCGTGAAGCGCAGACTAAGACCATGAAGCTGCCGAACTCCGGCCAGGCGGTCATCATCGACCTCGGTGAAGGCAAGGATATCCATCCTAAGAACAAGCATGATGTCGCCGCGCGCCTCGTGCGTTGGGCTCTGGTTAAGGATTACGGTCAGAAGTTTGCCTTCCGCAGTCCCGAATTCAAAGGCGTCGAATTCAACGGCAGCAAAGCTATGATCACGCTCGATTGCTTTGGGAGCAGCCTTCGTCCTTTCGATGTGGCCGAAGCCATCGGCTTTGCGGTTTGTGGGGAAGACAAAGTGTGGCATTGGGCCAAAGGCTTGATCCGCGGCAAAGACCAGGTGGAAGTGTGGAGCGACAAGGTCGAGAAACCTATCGCCGTCCGTTATGCATGGGCCGACAATCCCGTCTGCAATCTCTTTAGCAATGAAGGTTTGCCCGTGACGCCATTCCGGACGGATAGCTTCGAGATGATCACGAAGCCCAAACCTACGCCACCGCCCGCACCAGCGCCTGCTGCGAAGTAGCAGTTCGCGCCCTAGATATATATATATGGCTTGCTGGCTTATCCGCCTGCGGGCGGTCCTGATAGTCGCGGGATGGCTGACCATCTTCGCGCCGAGTGAATTGCTGGCGTGGGGAGAAATGCATTCGAGAATTACTGCGGCGGCCTTCGATGCGTTACCCGACTGGCAGCGCGAGCTGATGGCTGCGCAGCGTACTCAACTCATCGAGTTCGACTGCATGATACCGGACCTCGCGCGTGCGGCCGCGAACCGCAAGACCCTTGGCCGGTTCGCTTACCTTCCCAATGGCGACATCTTTACCCATGAGCCACATAGCCGGCACCATAACGTGGCGCAAATGCAGCACTACTTTGATCAAGCTGTGCAACATATCCGCAGCAACGAACTCGATGAAGCGTCTCGCTATGCCGGCTGCCTGCTTCACTTTCTCGAAGACTCTGGAAGCCCTGCGCACTCGATTCCCGGCGATAACCAACATGGGTTGATGAAAGACTTGATCCCCGTGCCGGAAGCCTTTCGTGATCTTCCGCTGCACGGTTTGATCGAGAGCGGGAGCCTGAAGATAGACCTCACCGGCTACCATCCCCAGTTACTCGGCACCACGTCCGGCGAAGCGGTGTCCAACCTCGTTGAGCGCTTCAACGCCATGATCCGTAACGCCCGCTCGCAGGTCATCCCCATCCTTCAAGGCGTCTTCCAAAACTCCCAGGAAGACATCGATAAGGGGCGTTTGCGCGCCGCGACGAGGGACGCTCAGGTGGCAGCCGACGCGCTCCATACCCTCATTAGCATCGCCAAAGATCGTTTTGAAAACAGGGGGAAGGCGTTGTTGGAAACCGTGGATGTTAGCTCTCTCACTCCATTGGAAGTTATCAGCCAGTCTTACTTCCCGCAGAACACCTACTTCTCGAATCCTTACTTTGGTTACCCAGTCCGCAATGGGATTATGGAAGGCGGAAAGCAAAAGCAGCCGCTGCAACTCAATGTGATGGAAGGTGGAAAAGTAGCTGTGCAACAGTTTGAGCAAGGCCTTGGTTTGGGAACGCACAGCCGGCTTACTTATGTCCTCCCGGAAAAGGTCTATGACCGTTTCGAGTGCCTCGTCGGGCTGCATGCTTCGCTTGGAAAAGAAGGATCGGTCTCCTTCCGTATCTATGCCGATGGCGAGGCTGTGTTTGATAGCGGGACAATAACTGGAGACGACCCGGCACGAAAAGTAAGTCTGCCCATTTGGCGAGTGACGGAACTCTCCATCGATGTCCAAGGTCAGAACCCGGCACCTGGCACCAACTACGCGGTGATTGCCAAACCCACCCTCCAAAAAGCCAAAGCACCGCCTTTGCTCGACCAGGACAAAGTTCGCTAACAGCAGAGTTCCGCACGCTTGCAGTTGCCAACGCGAGCCCTTATCCCGAAGCGGAACCCCGATACTTTTTGAAACTCACCCGTTCTCTTTCAGCAGCGACGCGCCTCTGTGGCAGCGCATTGGGGCCGGTCGTGTTGGTCCCGACGATGGGTGCGCTGCATCGCGGTCATGCGGCGTTGATCGACCAAGCTCGTGCGCTTGCTGGTGACGCGGGACTGGTCGTGGTCAGCATCTTTGTTAATCCGACGCAGTTTGGGCCGAAGGAGGATTTCAGCAGGTATCCGCGGCGGCTGGCAGCGGACCGAAAAGTCTGTGCGGCTCACGGCGCGGACCTGATCGTTCATCCCACGGCGGCAGATATGTATCCCGACGATTTTTCGACCTACGTCGAAGAATCCACACTGTCGTCTAGACTTTGCGGCGCTTCCCGGCCCGGACATTTTCGCGGCGTCTGCACCGTGGTGCTGAAACTCTTTCAGATCGTGCGCCCGAAAATTGCGGTGTTTGGGTTGAAGGATTTCCAGCAGTGTGCGGTGATTCGTCGAATGGTGCGCGACTTGAATCTCCCCGTGCAAATTGTTCCGGTCGCAACAGTTCGTGAGGCTGATGGGCTGGCGCTAAGTTCGCGCAATCAATACCTGACTCCGGCAGAACGCGCCGACGCTCCCGTCTTGCGGCGGGCGCTGCTCGCCGCGCAGGAAGCTTTTCGCCGGGGCGAAACAAGCGCGGCGCGGCTGCGTCGTCTGGTCGTCGGGAAGATCAAGACAAGTCCCCTCGCCCGCATCGATTATGTGGAAATCGCCGACGCGGACACGCTCCAGCCTTTATCCAAACTCCGAAAAAATACCGTGATCGCGCTCGCCGTTTTCTTCGGTAAAACTCGCCTCATCGATAATCTATGGCTGCGCTGAAATCCGTCGATTTCGTGGTGATCGGCTCGGGCATCGCCGGGCTCAGTTTCGCGCTTAAGGCCGCGGCGCATGGGAGCGTCGCGATCGTCACGAAACGAGCGCGGGCGGAGTCGAACACCGCGTGGGCTCAAGGCGGTATTGCCAGCGTCACGAGCACCGAGGATTCGTTTGAATTGCACGTGAAGGACACGATCGAAGCCGGCGCGGGGCTGTGCGACGAGAAGGTCGTGCATAGTATCGTCATGGACGGGCCAGCGCGGATTCGGGAGTTGATCGAATTTGGTGTGGGATTTGACGAGCGGGAGCTGCCCGACGGTTCGCATGAACTCGATCTTGGTCGCGAAGGCGGGCACTCGAAACGCCGCATCCTCCACGCTCGCGACGTAACCGGCAGGGAGATCGAGCGCGCCCTCCTCGACGCCATCGCCCGGCATCCGCAGATCACCGTTCTCGAAAATCACATGGCAGTGGATCTGATCACACTGGGCAAGCTTGGCTACGTCAGCACCGACCGCTGTCTCGGCGTTTACATCCTCAATGAAGCGTCCGGCGAAGTTGCCGCGCTCCGCAGTTCGCGGGTCGTCCTTGCCACCGGCGGCTGCGGCAAAGTCTATCTTTACACGACCAATCCCGGCATCGCGACTGGGGACGGCGTGGCCATGGCGTGGCGCGCCGGGGCGAAGATCGCCAACATGGAATTCATCCAATTCCATCCCACGTGCCTCTATCACCCGGAAGCGCGCAGCTTCCTTATTTCCGAGGCGGTCCGCGGTGAAGGTGCGCGGCTCATCGACGCCCGGGGCCGGGAGTTCATGGATCGGTATCATCCCAAAAAAGAACTCGCATCGCGCGACGTCGTCGCCCGCGCGATCGATGCCGAGATGAAACGCACCGGCGCTCGCTGCGTGTATCTCGATATCACCCACAAGCCGGCCGATTTCATCCGCGACCGTTTTCCGAATATCCACCAGACCTGCCTGCGCGTCGGACTGGATATCACCCGCGAACCCATCCCGGTCGTTCCGGCAGCTCACTACCAGTGCGGCGGCGTGCTTACGGACGAAAACGGCGTTTCCAGCCTCGACGGGCTTTACGCCATCGGCGAAGTGGCCTGCACCGGTTTGCACGGCGCCAATCGCCTCGCGAGCAATTCCCTCCTCGAAGCCTGCGTCCTCGCTCACCGGTGCTGCGCCACGATCGTCGCGGCGCCACCCGTGGACGAAAGCACATGGCAGAGTGAGCTGCCACCTTGGGAAAGCGGTGATGCCGTGGACGTGGATGAACTCGTCGTCATTTATCACAATTGGGACGAAATCCGCCATCTGATGTGGGATTACGTCGGCATCGTCCGGACCGACAAACGCCTCCAACGCGCCGCTACCCGCCTCCGCAACCTCGAACGCGAAATCGAGGAATTCTATTGGAATTTCAAGATCACCACGGACTTGCTCGAACTCCGCAACCTTGCCACCGTCGCCAGTCTCATCGTGGATAGCGCGCTGCTGCGGAAAGAAAGCCGCGGGCTGCACTATACGCTTGACCATTTGGAAGCCGATCCACGGTTTTGCCGGAACACTGTTTTGTCGCGGCGATAAACTTTTCTTCTTACCCCATTTCCGGGGAGGTTGATCCGTGCTAGAATACGTGACTCCACTACCGCGCGATAGCCTACAGCGTCCGCTTTCGAATGATGAAACGACGACGCTTGCAACGGCTGTACGCCACCGAAAAACCCCTTTACCGCGCCCCAGTCGCGCTCTATAAACCTTCCCCATTCCTGAAAATATGAGACCGCGTTTCTTAGGAATTCTTTTCCCCCTTGTCTGCATCACCGCCCTTTTCGTGGCGGCTGCCGACGCCCAAGCTCCGTACCAGAGCACCGCGGATTTTGCAAAGTACGCCATGAAGCTTCGGCAGAGTGCCCTGCTCAGCATGGAGCCGCGTGTCGTGATGCCGACGGCTTCCCGAACGCTGAGCGTTTCCGGAACTTACCCGTGGAAGACCGGCATCGTGACCACAGTGTTTTGGATTGGCGAACCCGCAGGTGGGAACAATCCCGTGCATAACGTCAGCAGTTCGTGGGATTTGAACTGGCTGGGAAGCTTCGGCGGTTACGACAATCCCAACCCGACGTCGCGCCGGAACTTTATGGCCGTGGGTTTCACCCCGCGCCAGAACCCCTTTTACATCGCGTTGCCCTACAACGACGTGACTCGGGGAATAACCAAGCCGGAGGCGAAGCAGGTCATTCCTTGGTTTAAGACAGATTTCACGCAGGAAGGAAAATCCATCTGCCGCGACCGGTGGATCGCGATCCGCAATAGCTCGGGCAAAGTGTGCTACGCCCAATGGAGCGACTGTGGCCCATTCCGGACGGACCATTGGCAGTATGTTTTTGGAAATGAAAAGCCCAAGCCGAACCTCAACCAAGGCGCGGGCTTGGATGTCGCGCCGGCAGTGCGCGACTACCTCGGCCTCGGCAGCACCGATGTTACTGATTGGAAGTTTGTCGATTTCAAAGATGTCCCGACCGGACCTTGGTCGACGCACGGCGATAACAACACCTTCGTCCAACTCGCTCGGCGCGATCCGGGAAGCATGGTGAAAGTCGTTCAACCACAGCGGGCCGCGCCCCCGGTGGTGGATGCACCGACAGTCAAGCTGAACTAACCCCAGCTTCGTGCGCGCTGCCGCTGGACAGCAGCGGCGCGAATTCGCAGACTCCGCGCCATTCTCCATGGCCCGCGGCGTTTTTATCTCTTTCGAAGGCAGCGAAGGCTGCGGCAAATCCACGCAAATCCAACGCCTCGCCGATCGGCTGCGTGGTCTCGGAAATAGCGTCCTCCTGACCCGGGAACCTGGTGGCACCGAGATCGGCGAGCAATTGCGCCACTTGCTGCAATTTTCCAAGGCCGGCCACGCGATGGCGTCCGAGACGGAACTCCTCCTCTTCACGGCCAGTCGTGCGCAGTTGGTCCGCGAAGTCATCATGCCCGCCCTCACTGCGAAGACCATCGTGCTCGCCGATCGGTTTCTGGATTCCACCACCGTCTATCAAGGCGTTGCCCGCCGCCTCGACCCGGCGCAAGTCGCCGCGATCAATCGCTTCGCTGTGGGCGAATGTCTGCCCGATGTCACGTTCGTCCTCGATCTCGATCCTGCCGTCGCCCGTGAGCGGATGCTGCGCCGCGCTCTCCCAACCGGAGCGCCGGATCGGATGGAAAATCAACCCGCGAAGTTTTACGACGCCGTCCGCGCCGGTTACCTCTCGCTTGCGCGGGAAAACCCAGCTCGCGTGCGCCTGCTCGACGCTTCCGAATCCGTGGAGTCGATTGCCGGAAAAATTTGGGAGCACGTTGCTCCTCGACTGGAATGAGCCGCCAAATGACGCTCGGCCCATTCATTTAGAGAACGTCCCGCCATGCCCTTCACCGAAGACGAAGCTTTCAGCCTCCTCCAGCGCGCCCAATCTCTCGACCGCGTGGCGCACGCCTATCTGCTTACCGGTCCGGCGGGCAGTGGGAAACGCGAGCTAGCCAACCGCGTTTGCGAATTGTTGCTTGGCGAAAGGATTACGGATTTTCAGCACGCGGATGTCCACGTCATCGAACCGGAGAGCAAATCGCGCCGCATCCTCATCGAGCAAGTCCGCGAACTCGAACGCAGCCTCCAAATGCGCAGCCTGCTCGGCGGGCGCAAAGTCGGCGTCATCGTCGATGCCGACCGACTGCAACCCAACGCCGCCAACGCCTTTCTCAAAACTCTCGAAGAACCGCCCGGCCACAGCCATTTGCTGCTGCTGAGCAGCCTGCCGGATCAACTTCTCGAAACGATTCTCTCCCGCTGCCTCGAGATTCCGCTGCGCTCGCTCAAAGCACGCACCGCGACTCCACTCCAGGCGCGCCTGCTTTCCTCGCTGAAAAACTACGTGCGTCACGACAAGCCCGGGCTCGTTCAGGCGTTCGGGTTGGTCCGCGAATTTCAGGCACTTCTCGCGGAAGCGAAGGAGGCCATTCAGAGCGAGGCCGACGACGCCTACAAGGCCGAGGAGAAGCATTACAAACAATCTTCCGACGCCGGGAAATGGCTCGATGAGCGAGAGGATTATTACAAAGCGCTCGTCGAAAGCCGCTATGTCGGTGCGCGCAATTCCCTCCTCGAAACTCTCGAACAATGGTGGGCCGATGTCCTCCGCCAGCAAGCCGTCCAGGCAGATCCCAGCGCTATCGCGACACCACTCGACCAGCCCGATTTTGCCGCCGAGACGGCAGCTTTGGGCACACGCCATCCGACCGCAGCGCTGCTGCGCAAAGCCACCGCACTCGAAACGCTGCGCCAGCATCTGGCCAATCCGGGCGTCCAGGAACAGCTCGCCATCGAGTGCGCATTCCTCACCGCCTTTGCGGCCTGACATTCGCGCATCTTCATGTCGCTGCCCCGCTTCACCGACCTGCCATATCTCGCGCTGCGGTTCGTGCGGCGCACGTGCTTTCCGACCGCCATCCCACGCGGCATCAGCGCACTTCTGCCGGGCTTTCGGTCGAATCGCGGAACGCATTCCAGCGCGAGTGTTGTCGGTCTCTACGAAAAACATCTCGTGCCGAAACTTGGCGCGACGTGGCCGCAAGGCCGCAAGGTCCTCGAAGTCGGCATCGGCGCGACGAACAGCTCCTGCTACGAGCTTGTCGCCCGCGGCGCAGAACTCGCGGTCGCCTTTGAACCCTTTGTGCCTCTCGATGCACCACGAGACGCCGCGCTTCTCGCCGAATGCGCGCAGCGTCATCACGTGGACGCCGCCGCACTGTCCGGCAAAATTCAGCGCCTGACCACGCTCGCGGCCGTCCCCGATGGTTCGATCGACCTAATTCTCTCCAACTCCGTCCTCGAACATGTCGGCGACATGGATGGGCTCACTCGCGAACTCCGCCGCGTTCTCGCACCCGGCGGCGCGATGCTTCACCTTGTCGATTATCGCGATCATTTTTTCCGCTACCCGTACCATCATCTGCTCTGGTCCGACGCGGTGTGGGAGCGCTGGCTGAATCCCGGTGACCTCCCACGCTGGCGCATCCGCGATCATCTCGATTGTTTTGCGCGTCACGGCCTGCACAGCGAAGTTCTGCGCGCTTCGCCGGTCGCATCGGATTTTGAAAAGGTCCGCTCCCGGATCCACCCACGTTTTTCCAGTTACGACGAAACGGCTCTCGCCACCGCCTTCGGCATCATCTTCGTGACTCCCCTGCCCTCGTCCTGATTATGAAAGCGTTCCTCCTTCTGACCGTCGCGCTTGTGCCCATCACATTCGCCGCGGAACCGAATACGCTCGTCAACTCCATCGGCATGAAGATGGTGCCAATCCCGGCGGGCAGCTTCGTCATGGGGCAGGATGGGCCAGCAGCAGACTACCGGATGACCAAACATCCGGAGAAATTCAACGATGCCGATTGGGACGAACGACCAGCACACAAGGTCAACATCAGCGCGCCCTTTCGCATCGGTTCCACGGAGGTCACGCTCGCGCAATATCGGCAATTCGAGCCGGGTTATCGCGTGGGAAAGGGCGAGGACGATAGCGCGGTGACCGGGATTAGCTGGCAGGAAGCCGTGAGCTTCTGCGAATGGCTGTCTGCGAAGGAAAAGCGTACCTACCGACTGCCCACCGAAGCGGAGTGGGAGTATGCGTGCCGCGCAGGCACGACCACGATCTTCAATACCGGCGACGCCCTGCCTGCGGGCTTCCAGAAATGGTTCGGCGGCGCTGGTTTTCGCGAACGATATTTTCCCGATGGCAAGATGCCGCCGGACTATCGCGTCGAGGCAGGCAAGGTTTCATTGCGCGTCGCGCAGACTCCGGCGAATGCGTGGGGGCTTTTCGACATGCACGGTAATGTCTCCGAATGGTGCCTCGACTGGTATGGACCTTACGAGGCAACTGAGCAGACCGATCCGCTCGGTCGCAGCGCCGGTGACTTCCGCGTCTTCCGCGGCGGTAGTCACTCGTGCTTCACCCGGCTGCTGCGCTCCGCGAACCGCAGCGCCTGGCTGCCAGAGTCGGCGCATGAAACGATCGGCTTCCGCGTGGTTCTCGGCGAAATGCCGAAGGGCAAGACGCTGCCGCCCGCACCCGCGCCGCTCAACGCGCAGAACGTGCAGCAGGGCGCGGTGAGAATCGAGCCGGTAGCCGACAACGTGCCCTTTTTCTCGGGACCAAAGCCCTTCGTGAAAATTCCGCCGGATTCAGTCGGCCCGCTTTTTTCCGCGCACAACCATAGTCCCGCGATCACCGAATGCCCGAACGGCGACCTGCTGGCGGTCTGGTATTCGTGCGTGGATGAAGCGGGCGCCGAACTGTGCAACATCGCCAGCCGTCTCCGCCACGGAGCGACGGAATGGGAGCCAGCCTCGCCATTTTGGGATGGCGCGGACGTGAACGACCACGCGCCGAAAATCTGGTGGGATGGCGATCGCACGATCTACCACTTCGCCCGCGGACTTTCCGAAAACATCATACGCACCTCGACGGACAACGGTGCCACATGGTCGAAGGCACGCATCCTTCAGCCGCCTGGCGAGTTCGGTAATCAGCTCCTGCGCACCCGCGAAGGCTTCCTCATTCTCACCCACGACTCGCGCCAGGTCAGCCTCGTCATCAGCCGCGATCACGGCCAGACGTGGAGCTTCAACGACGTGAACCAACGCGCCAGCGACTTTCGCGCTGGGGGCACAGGCTTCCGCTATCCCGGCATTCACGCACCCATCGTGCAGCTCGCCGATGGACGGCTCATGGTCATCAGCCGCAATGACAAGCCTGAGGATCAGCAAAAGTTCGGGAATAAGACGCCGATCAGCTACACCAGCGACTTCGGCCAGACGTGGACGTATGAGGCCTCCGAGTTCCCGGCGATCAGCAGCGTGCAACGTCAGGTGCTCATCCGTCTGCACGAAGGCCCGCTCCTGCTCTGCTCTTACACCGACCAGCGGCGCGATTGGGACAAGCGGGTCGGCTTGCCCTTCAAGGCCGCCGATGGCAGCGAGTTCACCGGCTACGGACTTTTCGCCGCGGTGTCCTTTGACGACGGCAAGACATGGCCCGTCCGCAAGCTCATGACGCCCGGCGATCCGCCGCAAGAATTGCCGTCCATCGACCGCAATATTTTCACCCTCAGCTCCACAATGGCCGAATTCGCCGGCTACCTCGCCGCCTGCCAGACCCGCGACGATCGGATCCAACTCATCTCGAGCAAGAACCACTACGTCTTCAATCTCGCGTGGCTCAAGGAGTTGCCGCCCGCGCCGAAGAAGCCGTGAGCGCCTGCCGGTGGGGCATCGCCGGTCACCAAGATTGCCGTTTGCTCCCTCCGCGGATGATGGCAGAATCCCACTAACGATTCACCCGTCCGCCGATTGTTTCCGGAGGGCTTCGTCTCCCCCGAACCCGCCTCACAACGCCAACCACTCCACTGCCATGATTCGTATCCCAGGACAACCCGGCCGCGACCTCTGCGACTCCCACCTCGGTATCACCCGCCGCGATCTGCTCCGCGTCGGCGGTTCCGCCATCCTCGGCTGCACACTCGGCTCGCTGCTCAGCCTCCGTGGCAAAGCAGTCGCCGAAGAACTGGCCAAAGGCGGACCCGGTTGGGGCAAGGCGAAGAGCATCGTCATGGTCTATCTGCAAGGCGGACCGAGCCACCTCGATCTTTGGGATCCAAAGGAAAATGTGCCGGACAAAATCCGCAGCGCATTCACAAACATCAAAACGAAGATTCCGGGCGTCAACTTTACCGAGATCCTGCCGAAGCTCGCTCAGTTGAATGACAAGTTCACCATGATCCGTTCGATGAGCTACACGCCGAACGGGCTCTTCAATCACACCGCCGCGATCTACCAGATCATGACCGGCTACACGACGGACAAGGTGTCGCCGTCCGGCCAGCTCGAGCCGCCGAACGCCAAGGACTATCCGAATTTCGGCGCGAACATCATCCGCCTGAAACCGCCGACCGAGCCGATGTTGCCGTTCGTCATGTTGCCGCGGCCGCTGCAGGAATCGAACGTCGTCGGCAAAGGCGGCACCGCCGGCTTCCTCGGCAAAGGCTTTGACCCGTACACTCTCTTCCCCGATGGCGACGACCTCGACATGACGAAGATGAATCGCGTCAAAGTCGATGACCTCAACCTGCGGCCCGACGTCTTCGCGACCCGCCTCAAGCGCCGTGCCTCACTGCGCCAGTCGATCGAGGAGACGATGCCCGACATCGACAAAGCAGTCGCGAATTACCACCTCGACGAATACTACGGCAAAGCGCTCGACCTCATCACCAGCGGCAAGGCGCGCGACGCTTTCGCGATCGACAACGAGGGCAGCAAGATGCGCGAGCGCTACGGCATGAACACCTTTGGCCAAAGCCTGCTCCTCGCCCGCCGTCTCGTCGAAGCCGGCACTCGCGTCGTCGAAGTCATCTGGCCGAAAGTCGCGAACTCCGACAACCACTCGTGGGACATGCATCAAGGTCTTACGAGTCGCCTCAAAAACCAGGCTGGACCGATGTTTGACCAAGGCTTCTCGGCTTTCATCGAAGATCTCGATTCACGCGGCTTGCTCGAGGAAACGCTCGTCGTTGCGCTCGGCGAATTTGGGCGCAGCCCGGAAAAAGGCGTGAGCACGAGCGGCAACAACAACAGTTCCGACGGTCGCGACCACTGGCCGTATTGCTACACGGCGTGCGTCGCCGGCGCCGGCACCAAGCGCGGTTACGTCCACGGCGAATCCGACACGACCGGATCAAGTCCGAAGTCCGACCCGGTCCACCCGACCGAGTTGCTGGCCACGATCTATCACGCCTTCGGCATCGATCCCGAGACCATCGTCTATAACCATCTCAATCAGCCCCGCGAGTTGGTGAAGGCGAAGCCGGTGAACTCGCTCTTTGCCTGATCCCGCGCCCCTGATCGAGTCGGTCACACAAACTGTTACCGGCGCGGTGACCAGTCCTCCCCGCCCCGGCACTCCCAGCGACCGGCGGCCCAGGCGCGAGTGATCGAGTTCCCTCTCCTTCAGAACAGCTCGCTCATTGGCGTGCCTTCCGTCAGCGCGATGGGGCGGCCGTCGCTGGATTCATAGCTGATGTTGCGGACATCGTAGCCCAGCGCGGCAAATACCGTCGCGTGGATGTCTGCCGGCGTAGTCGGGCGTTCTTTCGGAAAAGCGCCGATCGCATCCGACGCACCGATCACTTGTCCGCCGCGAATGCCGCCTCCCGCAAGGAGCACGCTGTAGCATCCCGGCCAGTGATCGCGGCCCGCATCGACATTGATCTTCGGCGTGCGCCCGAATTCCCCCATCCACACGACCAGCGTCGAGTCGAGCAGACCGCGCTCCTCGAGATCGTCGAGCAGCGCGGCATAGGCCTGTTCCATGGGCGGAACGAGCCGGTTCTTCAGCGCATTGAAATTATCCTTGTGAGTGTCCCACGTGATGCTCGGCCCGTTGACCGTCGTCACGAATCGCGTGCCCGCTTCGATCAAGCGACGCGCCAGCAAATGCGACTGGCCCCAACTGTGCCGTCCGTAGCGCTCGCGGACTGCGTCGGATTCTTTCGTCAGGTCGAACGCCTCCGCCGCTCTGCCGGAATGAAGGAGCGAGACGGCTTGTTGATTAAAAGCATCGATGTCCGTCGCCTGCGGCGAAACGATTCGCGACGAGGAAGCCGAGAGCTCTTCCAGGAGCTTCAGACGCTCATCGAATCGCGCACTGGTCATGCTCGCATCCAGCCCCATGTTCCTGACTTTGAAGCCCGCGGCGTTGGGATCGTCGTCGAGGACGAAAGGATCGTAGCGCGGGCCGAGGCAGCCGCCGTATTGGCCGGGCGTGATGTAAGCCTTGCTGTCGCAATGCGGGAACGGCGTGATGACATAGGGCGGCACGCCGCGGCTGAATCCATCGCGTTGCGCCAGCCATCCCACCAGCGTCCCGAAGCACGGCAGGTCGCTACGGCTCGGATTGATGAGCGTGCTATCGAGCCGGTACGGGCGACCCGCGGTCGTCCAGTACATCCCCGAGTTGTGGCTGCTGTGCTCGTGATAGACCGAGCGGATGAGCGCCAGCTTGTCCATCCGCTTCGCCATCCGCGGGAGCAGTTCGGAGATGTGAATGCCCGGCACGTTCGTCTTGATCGTGGAAAACTGTCCGCGAATCTCCGCGGGCGCGTCGGGTTTCGGATCCCACAGATCGAGATGACTGGGCGCGCCGCCGTTAAAGATCAGGATGACGGACTTCGCCTTGCCGGGTCCCGTCGCGGACCGCGCGCCGGGAGCCGCCTGCGCCACCAGCGTGGCGAGTTGATTCAAGCCGAGACCGAGCAAGCCAAAGGCACCCGCCCGGAGAATGGTCCGGCGTGTGACTCTTGGGCCTGGGGAAATCGGCTGCACGGGCATACCAGTAACAACCCGCCACCGCGCTGGTTCAAAGGAGCATCTGCTGGAGAAATCGCCGCCTGGAAGGCGATCCTTAGATGACCCGGTAAAGCTGCACCGGCTCCTTGCGTCCGCGAATCGGCATGGGCGCGATGGCTTCTGCGTCCTCGACTTCCGCGGCCTGGCGCACCGGCTCGGAGATCAGCAAGGTCGAACCGAGGTCCTTGTTCAGTGCCTCGATGCGGAAGGCCACGTTCACCACATCGCCGATCACCGTGTACTCCTTGCGCTCGCGCGCGCCGATATTGCCGACAACGGCCTTACCCGCGTGCAACGCAATGCCGACGCGCGTCGGCGGGAGGCTGCCCTCGGCGGTGAGGCGCTCGGTTTCGGCGACGATGCGCCGGGCGGCGGCGAGGGCGTTGCGACAATCGTGTCCGTCGGAGAGCGGCGCGCCGAAGACCGCGAGAAAACCGTCGCCGAGGAATTTGTTGACGATGCCGTGGTGCTCGTTGACCGCCTCGACCATCGCGCTCCAGAGGGTGTTGAGATACGCGACCACTTCATTGGCATCACGCGCCTCGGAGAAGGTCGTGAAGTTGCGGATGTCGAGAACGAGGATGCAGACTTCGCGTTGCTCGGAGGTTTCGCCGAGCGGCTGCGTGAGGAGTTGATTCACGACAGCGGGAGAGACGTGCTGACCGAAGAGATCGACGATGTGCGCCCGCTCCTGCGTCTGCCGGACAGTCTCGAGCAGCGCGGTTCTCATCCGCACGCTGACAAACGCAGCCGCGAGTCCGCCGAGAAAGAGCAGCGTGATGCGCAGGAGAAAATTGAGCCGAAGCAGGGAAGAAGAACCAACCCAGTTTGGCTCGAGTTGCGGCCAATAGATGAGCGTGAGCGCGGCGTAGGCGAGTGCCGCGACCGCACCGGCGAAGACGCACGGGCGGTATTCGAGACGCAGCGCAGCGAGGATGAGATAGAGGAAATAGGCGAGCGGTGCTGCGCTGCTCATCGCGGCAAATGGGGTATCGGCGCGGGCGAGGATGACGATGGCGAAAGTCGGCAGCGCCATTTCGACAAACGCGCTGACGTAAGGCGCCACCGGTGGCCGCGGACGATCATCGCGCAAAAGGCCCGTGAGAATCCGCCGCGTGCCGAGTTCAAACAGCGCGCCGAACGCCACAACACCCATCACCCCGCCCATGCCTGGCAGAGCACCGGGCCTCTGGCTGAGCGCCACCCAATAGACGATCATCACGCCGAGAATCATCACGAGCACGCCCGCGAGCATCGTGCAGCGCCAGCGTTCGCTGATTAGCGTCTGGCGCGCGAGTTCCTTTTCCAGATCGACGAGCGTGTCGGCGGGCGCGTGCACGCGACAAACCTTTCCGATGCCCGGCCAAATGTGGAGGCGAAAACCCTGGCGTTTCCGTTAAACCGCCTGCCACTGCTTCGCCCGCTGGCTTTTCAAAATGGCCTCGCAGAGCTGCACCTCGTGATGTCCATCGGCGGCGGTGGCAAAGAGCGCGGGCGTCTTGCGGCCCCGCGCGATGTGTTCATAGACCGCGCGGTATTGCATCTTGTGCGCATCGGCGAAGCCTTCGGGATGTCCGCCGGGATAATCGGTGAAGCCCGCTACGTCGTCGCTGAATCCCGCCGTCCCGCGCTGGAGGATTTGGTTCGGCTCGTCACGGCGGCCGACGAGGATTTCATTCGGCTGCTCAAGACTCCAGCGCACGCTCGCCTCAGTGCCGAAAATGCCGAGCGAAAGGCTGCACTTCATGCCGGCGGCGACTTGCGAGATCGAAGCATTCGCATGCACACCATTGGCGAAGCCGTGTTTGGCGCGGCCAAATTTCAGCAGCAGGCTGCCGAAATCCTCGGTGTCCACTTTGAAGCGGACCATCGTTGCCGGATCGACCTTCGCGAAGGTTTGTACCTCGCCCTTCGGCCGCAGCCGGGTCTTGTGGAAAGTCTCCGTGTAAGCGAACACGCGCTCCGCCCGCGCGCCGAGGATGAAGGACACCGCGTCGATCCAATGCGTGCCGATGTCCCCGACCGCGCGCAGCTTGCCACCTTCGCTCGCGAGCAGCCGCCAGTTGTAATCGGTCTCGTGCAGCAACCAGTCCTGATGGAACTGGCCCTGCACATGAATGATCCGGCCCAAGTCGCCGCGCTGGACCATCGCGCGCATCTGCAAGATCGCGGGAAAGAAGCGGCACATGTAGTTTACGGCAAAGACCGGCGCGCCCTTCTTCGTCACAGCCGCAACCACCTTCGCCGTCTCGCTACTCTTCATCCCAAGCGGCTTTTCGCAGACGACGTGTTTGCCCGCGGCCAGCGCGGCGAGCGATTGCTCGACGTGGACTTTGTTCGGCGAGGTGATGTGGACGACATCGACATTCGGCGAGCGCAGCATCGCTGCGTGGTCGTAGTCACCGAAGACTTCAGGGATGCCCCATTTCTCCGCGGTCGCGCGTGCGCTCTTCGTCGAGCCGCAGATCGCGGTGACCTGCACGCCGAGGCGCTTCAGGTTTTCGATATGAACCGGTCCGATGAAGCCGGTGCCGATCACGCCGGCACGGAGATGAGTGAGTGAGGGGGTCGTCATCCCTATTCCTCTACCGCCAATGCTTCGTTTTCGTCGATGGCGATGACGTGAAGAAAGACACACCCGTTGCTAATCTCGTCGCCCTTTAACTTCCCTCCGCTGCCTCCGCCGCAATCCGCCGGTAGATTTCTTTCGCCTCGTCAAACGTCCGCCGCGCCTCATCGCGCTCAGCGGGCGCGATGTTCTTCTCCCGCATCCGCCAGAGTTGCTCGATGCATCCGATGCACCAAAGCGCGCTTTGGCGTGATGCGCGGATCGGCTGGCCGGCAATGATGACGTTCACAGGATTGGTGTGGAGTTGCGGGAAGTGGCGGAGCGCGACCCAACTGCTGCGCGCAATGTCGGCGGTGAACTCCACGTCGTGCGGTTGATCGTCGGCTGGCACTTCGCGCGTGCCGACGGGCAGGCCGTTCACGATCAACTCGACCTTGCGCTTGCCGCTGCCGAACGGCTTCGCGTCAGTCGTTTCGTGGTAGTTCACGGTGTCGCCAACGAGCCGCTGCCCGCCGACAGGCATGGCGCCGCCGTAGGCGACTTCGAGCGGCGTCTCGGAGCTGAACGCGACCTTCGCATGGATCTTCACGCGGCCCGGCTGGGCGAGTTGCACCTCGGCGCCGGATGTCTGGCCGTTCACCGAAAACTCTAGCGCATGCGCGTAGCCGTCGCTCACATAGCTACGTCCGCGCGCGAGGCCTTCGCACCACTTCGCGAAGTCGATCCGCTCAACGCGACCGAGTTGTACGTAGGTGCGGCCTTGGCCGACGCGCGTGCCGCTCATGCACGGGAAGTCGGTCTCGCCAGCGCACTTCAGCGGGAAGCCGCAGTTCATGAGGTGATACCAGGCGTTCCACTCGAGCTGCCGCGCGGTGTCCATCGCGCTGATGAAGTCGCACGCACCCACTGCGGTGCTGACGAAGATTTCGTGTCCGCCGGCATCGGGAATGGCGACGTTGGGCAATTGATCGGCGACGCGGTCATGACTCGCGACCAGTTCCGATTCGTTCAGCGTGCGGTCCTGGTCGGCGTCGATCTTCTCGAACGGCTCCGGCAATAGCGCGTCCGCCGTTTCCTCGCGCGTGAGCCGTCCATCTTTGTTCGCGTCGAATTGTTCGAGGAGCCGCTTGCCCGCCGTAGCGGGATTCACCTGCATCCCGCTGCCGGAATGCGGATAGCCCGTGAAGCCGCCCTGCTGCTTGGTCCAGCGCAACGCGGGCGTCGTCCACGTCGGCCAGCCCTTGATGCCATCGGCACCGGGATAAACGAGGTCGCGCAGATTCAGCAGGCACACGTGGCCGAGCGCGGCAGAGCCGAAGCCGCTGACCTCCATGTCGTAGCGGAGCAACGTGAGCGGCTCGCTGACCGGGTGCACCGGCCCGCCGAAGAATGGCAGCTGATGCTGGAAGCCGTAGCCCCACGTGAGCACTTCTCCGACATTGAGCCCCTCGCCTTTCACCTGCTGGAACATGTGCTCGGGCAGCATGCCGATGTCGGGAGAAGTGTAATGCGCGCAGCCGGCGGCGTGGATGTGGTGATCTCCTCCGTAGAAGCCGAAGTCCATCGGGTTGACCCAGCGCTCGAGTTTCACCGCGACCTCCGCTGGCCCGCTCCCGGCCACCGTGACTTTGCGTTGCAGCCAGCGGTATTCCGGCCCGCGTCCGTAGAACATCGTGAACTCGCCTTGCGGCAGCAGCACGGTGCCGCCGTCGGGGCGGTAGATTTGTTTTTGGAAAAAGAAATCGGGAGCGAGACGCTTCGGCTGCGGCGGATGCACGCGGCCCGCGGCGTCGAGAAAGAGAAAGCGCCCGGTCGTCGTCACGTCGTCGAAGTCGCGCACGCTGAGCTTCACCTCGACGGCGGGACGCACGTCAAAGAGCACCGGCACTTCCGCGCGAAAGCCGAGGTCCTGCGTGCCCTGACCGACATCGAATGCAATCGTGGCCTCACGCTTGCCGGCCTCGCTCGAATAGATCAGCGCGAGCGCATACTCCACGCGCAGTCCGCTGAGTTCCGGCGTCATTGGCGATGCGCTCACCATTTCGAGCTGGAGAAAACGATCCGTGCGGCCAGACGTGTTTTCATTGTCGCGCAACCACTGCTGCCGCTCGCGGTCCATGGTCCCTTTAGACGCGCCTGCATACACCGGCCCCGACTGCGGGCTCGTCATGTGCAGCGGCCGCGTCACGGTGCTGTCATTGATCACCTTGATGAGCACGGGCGTGTATCCCGCCTGCTGGATCACCGCCTTTGCGGGGCCGCGCACCGCCTTCACGCGAACCTCGGGGTTGATCCCAACGACGAAGAGCGCGTGAGGATCGAGCAACTCCTGCAACTTCGCCGCATCGCGCGCGACCGCCGCCTTATCCAATTCCGTGCGTGTCTCCGCCGGCAGCGGAGCGCCGAGGAATTCCAGCGCCTGCATGAGCCGATGCACATTCGCCCCGAGCGGCTGGCCTTCCACTTCCACGGGTGGTGGCAGATCGACGGCAGCAGCCCCGGCGCAAAGCGCGCCGCACAGAATCGAGAGGAGCAGGCGCATCGTTACTTGGGCTTTTGGCCACCGCCGAGGATGCGCTGTGCTTCCGCGTAGGCCGCGTTGAGTCGTCGCGTCTCTTCTTCCGCGACTCGACGGATTTGCGCCGACAGATGCGCGACCTTGTCGGGATGATTTTTCTGAATTCGCTCCCGGAAAGCCGCTGCGACTTCCCGCAGCGAAGCGCCACGCGGCACCTCCAGCACCTGCCACCAAGCCGGTCCGGACGTCGGACGTTTCGCAGAGGCGGGATTTTTCGCAGCCGCCGGCTCCGGTCGTCCCTCGCGCCCCGCCACATACTCTTCGCGCAGTCGGGACATCCCCTTTTTCGCGGCCATCGATCCCACGCGCCAGAAAAAGCCCAGCCAATCCCCACCCCCCGCGCCGGGTTTGCGGGGGGAGCTCAAGAGCGAGCCTCCGGCTCGTGCTGGCCTTCAGTTCGAGGTGGGGTGAAAGACATCGTGTTTATTAAATCCCACCCGGCGCCCAGCGCAACGCCCTGCTGGCCGAGCTGATCTGCGCGTCGTTAGCCGCGGACGTGCAGTGATTACCTGGAGGACGCTGCGAGCTTCGCTTTGTTCGCCGCCCAGTCCTTGTTCGGCAGTGCTTCCCATACCCGCAGATCCTTGAACGACGCCGACTGGCCCGCGACCGTGAAGCCAAGGTTCGCCTTGGCTTCCGCGATCATCTCGTGCTCCCCGAATCCGACTTTCTGTCCGTCGAGGCTCGCCAGCATTTCCTTGCCGAGGATTTCGACGACAAGCGTGTGCCATTCACCAGCCGCGATGGGCGTCTCGATCTTTTGGAACACGACTGCCTTGTCGGGACCATCGTGGTCGTGATCGTCCTTCTGCACGATGAAACCGTTGGGATTGATCATCACCCGGCAGAGATGTTCTTTCGCGTCATTGATGCTGAGCGTCGTGCCCTTGGCGCCATCGAGTTTGAAGGAATACTGAATGACGGCGTTCGTGAACGACAGCGCGTGCCGCGTGACCGCGCCGTGTTTGTCTTCCGGAATCTCGGAGCCGCGCAGCGCACCATCAACCGCTTCCCATTTGCCCTTGGCGGCGCGCCAATCCTTTGAAGCTTCCTTCAAATCGTCGCTGAGCAGCACCTTACCGCGTTCGGTCATGAGAGTCTGCGGATCGGCGGCGAAAGCTCTGCCGAAGCCGAGCGAGCAAAGCGCGGCGAGAATCAGGGCGAGAGGTTTCAAGGACGGAAGAGGCTTGAGGATGGGGAGTTTCATGGGAGCGCATGAAACGCCGCGGCTGCTGCGGAGTTGCGAGGCAATCAGCCGCCCGCCTCACTTTCCCGGCGCCTGCCACGGAACCGCTCCGCCTCGCTGGACCTGCCGGCGCAGCGCCGCGCTCAGCTTGGAAAAGATGCTCTTCTCGCTGCTGGCCAGGTTCGTTGCTTCCTGCGGATCGTCCTTGAGGTTGTAGAGTTCGAGCGGCGCGAATGGGCTGTCCTGAAGCAGCTTCCAATCGCCCTGCCGCAGCGCATCGACGGTCTTTCCTTGATGCATCAAACCGCCTTCGAGCCAGACGAAATAAAGATCGCGTGGCGGCTCCGATTGCGCCTCGCCGCGCAGCGTCGGGAGAAAGCTTACGCCGTCGATGTTGGCCGCGGGCTTGAGGCCGGCGATTTCGAGCGCGGTCGGGAAAATATCCATCGAGAGCGCGATGCGCGGGCTTCGGCTGCCGGGTGTGATATGGCCCGGCCAGCGCGCGGCGAACGGCACGCGCAAGCCGCCTTCATACATGTGTGTCTTGCCGCTGCGCCACGGGCCGTTGTTCGCGCCGTTGGTGAGCACGCCGCCGTTATCGGAGGTGAAAATGACAAGCGTGTTTTGCGCGAGACCGGTCTTGTCGAGCACGTCGAGCACCCGGCCGATGCCGTCGTCGAGATGCTCGATGAGCGCGACGAGTTTCGCCCGTTTCGGATCCATGTTCGGCTCGCGCTGGCGGACTTTCTCCAGCCAGTCGGGCTTCGGCTGCACCGGATCGTGCGGCGCATTGTAGGCGAGGTAGAGAAAGAACGGCTGCGCGCTTTTGCTCCGCTCGGTGAGATAGCCACACGCCCATTCGGTGAAGAGGTCCGTCGCGTGCCCTTCGGGCGTAATGATCTCTGCGTTGTGCCGCATGAAATTCTGCCCGTGTCGCAGATGCGTCCAGTAGTCGTCCATCATGTCGCCGAGAAAACCGTGGAACTCGTCGAAGCCGCGATCGTTGGGCGTGTTCGGCGCCGCCAACCCGAGATGCCACTTGCCAATAATCGCTGAGTGATAACCCGCGGGCCGAAGCAGCTTCGGCAACAGTACAGCGTCCGACGCGAGATAGCCCCACGAGTTATCCGGCTCTTCGTCGCGAATGACGCCGGGCACTCCGACACGATCCGAATGACAGCCCGTGAGCAACGCAGCGCGCGTGGGCGAGCAGACGCAACTGTTCGCGTAGAAGTTGTCGAACGTCATGCCCTCGCGGCAGAGGCGGTCGATGTGCGGCGTGCGAATATCCTTCGTACCAAAGGAGCTGTAGTCGCCGCGACCGAGATCGTCGGCGAGGATGACGATGACGTTCGGTCGGCTTTCCGCAGCCATGCTCCGCGGCGCGAGCCACGCCAGCAGCGCGCAGCAAAACGCGGCGGCAATGAACCCTCCTACTCGCGTGTCATCCTGAGCGGAGCGGAGGCGGAAAGGCGGGCGTAGCAGAGTCGAAGAGCCTGTCCTGAGCTTGCCGAAGGAATGCCGCGCATCCACGAGCGACGCTGCACGGAATCGCCGAGATCCTTCGACTGCGTTCCGTCCCGCCTGCGCCCCTGACGGAACTCCGCTCAGGATGACACGCTGTTTGAGCAGACTGTGACCGATCATTGCTCGGGAGCTTTCTTCTTCTTCGGCTTCTCCGCGTCCTTCACCGGATCGAAATCCGGGTTCGGCGTCGGTAGTTGTGCGCCGACTTTCTCACGCCACGCCCGGAGCTTGTCTCGTAGTTCAGCCGTCTTCTGCGGCTGCGTCGCCGCGAGGTCATGCTCTTCCAGCGGATCATCCCGCAAGCGATAGAGCTCGGCGTGATTGTCTTCGAAAAATTCCACGAGCCGCCAGCCATCATCCAGCACCGCGCTGTAAGGCGTCGCGCCTCCGGGATGATAGTGCGGGTAGTGCCAGAAAAGTGGACGAGACGCGAGCGAGCCACCGCGCAGAACCGGCGTGAGGCTCACGCCCTGCGCGCCGGCGAGCGGCTTCGCCCCGGCCAGTTCGAGCAGTGTCGCCGTCCAATCCGGCGTGATCATTGGAGTGTCGCTGACCGAGCCGGGCTTCGTCACACCCGGCACAAGCGCGATCGCTGGGATGCGCACACCGCCTTCGTAGGCCGAGCCTTTGCCTGCGCGCAGGCCGAGATTGGAGGTCGTCTGCCCGAGCGTGAGGCCGCCGTTGTCGGAGGTGAAGACGATGATCGTCCGCTCGGAAAGCTTGAGCGCATCGAGCTTCGCGCGCAGCCGGCCGACGCTGTCATCCACACTCTCGACCAGCGCGGCATACACGGCATTCTGCTGCGGATCGCTGGCCGACACACGGCTCTTGTATTTCGCAACCACCTCCGGTTTCCCGGCGACAGGTTGATGCACCGCATAGTGCGGCAGATAGACGAAGAACGGCCGGTCCTTGTTTTGCTCGATGAATTTTTCCGCCTCGGTGGTCAGGCGGTCATTGAGATTTTCGCCCGGCGGACCGTCGGGCAACTCCGGATTTTTGTACGGCGAGAAATACGTCGCCGGCTGTCCCTTGCCGTTGTTAGCGATGGCGGTATCGAATCCGTATTTCTCCGGCCCATCCTCGCCGAGATGCCATTTGCCGATCGCACACGACACGTAACCCGCCGCGTGCAGCGCCTGCGGCAGCGTCGGCACATCGTGCGACAGGCGCTTCGACCAATCAGGGATGCGCAGCTTTGCAAAAGGCCGGTCGTGCCCGGCGATCCAATCCGTGACGTGCAGCGTCGCAGGATACTGGCCGGTCACGAAACTCGCGCGCGTCGGCGAGCAGACCGTGCACGCCGAGTAGGCGCGCGTGAATTTCATCCCATCGCGCGCGAGCCGATCGATATTCGGCGTTTCGTAGAACTTGCTGCCGAAACAGGCGAGGTCAGTCGCGCCGAGGTCATCGACGAGAATAAAGACGATGTTCGGCGGAGGAGTCGCAGCCACCGCGTGAAGCGCGAGCACCGCGAGGATGAAGGAACAAGCGAAGATTTTCATGACGTTCTGAGATTAAAAGCCTTCCCGATACTTTCCGTCGTGACCGATCAAAGGTTGCGCGTCGGCGACTTTGCCTAGCGGGCGGCAGCCTGGACCGACGCCGTCCATGCCCAGATCGTCCTTCATGGCATCGGCCAGCTTTTTCAGCCGTTGCACGACTTCCGGATTCGCCGCGGCCACGTCGCTGGCTTCGCCGATGTCTTTTGCAAGATCGTAGAGTTCGCCCTTGGCGAGATGCAGTTTCCACGAGCCGCTCCGGACGGCTTCGAGCTTGAAGCCGCGGAAAAAGTAAAAGACTTCGTGCGGCGATTTTGCTTCCGCGCCGCCCGCGAGCATCGGCCAGATGTCGGCGCCGTCGATCTTGCGATCTGTCGGCACGTTGCCGCCGGCCAATTTCACAAAAGTCGGCAGGACATCCATCATGCCCGTAATCTCGTCCGTCGCCGTGCCCGCGGGAATCTTGCCCGGCCACCATGCAATCGTCGGCACGCGCATGCCGCCTTCCCAAGTGGTCGTCTTGAAGCCGCGCAACGGCGCATTCACGGCGCGCGGCGTGCCGCCGTTGTCGGTGGTGAAAAGCACGAGCGTATTCGCGTCGAGCTTCAGCTCCCGCAATGTGTCAAGCACCTTGCCGACGCTCCAGTCCACTTCCTCCACCCAGTCACCGTAGAGGCCGTTGCCGGACTTGTTCTGAAATGCTTTGCCGGGATAGATCGGGAAGTGGACCGCCGTGTGCGGGAGGTAGAGGAAGAACCGTTCGTCCTTGTGGGCCGTGATGAATTTCACCGCCGCCGTCGTGTAACGCTCCACGATCCCCTGCTGTTCTTCCTGCTTCACACGCACCAGGACTTTTTCGTTTTCGAGCAAGGGCAGCGGCGGCTGGCTGTTGCCGACCAATCCCGTATCGGCATTCGCGGCTCCAACATTCTTCGGGGCTTTGGGTTGCGGAATCGGCGCACCGAGGTCGCTTTTCGATCCTTCTTCCGCGATCCCCATGTCGTTCGAGTACGGGATGCCGAGGTAGTAGTCGAAGCCCTGCCGCGTCGGAAGGAATGGAGGCTGGTCGCCGAGATGCCATTTCCCGATGCACCCCGTCGCGTAGCCTGCAGCCTTCAGCAATTCTGCGACAGTTTGCTCGTCGGGATTCAGGCCCACCTTCGCAGCAGGAAAAAGCACGCCCGGAATCGGCAGCACGCGCTTGGGATAACAGCCGGTCATCAACGCCGCGCGCGACGGCGAGCAAACCGGCGCCGCATAGAAGCATGTGAGCTTGCGACCTTCCTTCGCCATGCGGTCGAGGTTCGGTGTGCGATTGAGCTTCGAGCCGAATGGCCCGATGTCCGCGTAACCCATGTCGTCGATGTTGATGATGACGAAATTGGGTTTATCGGCGGCGCGGCCGAGGCTGGCGAGCAGCAGAAAGGCCAGCAGGAAAAATGGCCGACGACGAAGGGTGTTGGTGAGGAATGAGTTCATGGAGGGAGTTTTCATTGCTGGTCAATTCTGGGGCGGTGCAGGGGTGGGCTTCCGTTTGCCTTTAGGTTCGCCGGCCTCGGTGAATGGCGGATGCTCGAAAACCGGATCGGCGCTAAGCCGCGGATCGCCGGCGTCGGTGAGCCTCTTCGTCAAGCGCGCCGCATATTTCTCCTTTTCCGCCGCGTAGGCAGGATCGGTCGCGACGTTGCTCATCTCGTCGGGATCCTTTTTCAGATCGTAAAACTCCTCCTCTTCCCGCTTGCCGAAAGCCTTCTCGTAAATCGGTTTCCATTGCGGCTCGTTGCGGTGCTGGATGAGCCACGCCTTCGTGGGGCTGGCATCCATGTCGGGAAACGACGTGTAGGTAGTCGTCTCGAGCGCGAGGCCATCGGGCGTTTCCGTGTCGGTGATGCCCGTCGGCGAGCCCATCGGCCAGCGCTCGGGGGCGTAGTTGTGAATGTAGAGAAAGTCTGGCGTGCGCAGCGCGCGCATCGGGTAGGGCAGATTACCTTCCCGCGCTGTGCTCACATGACGCTCGCGCCCAGTCACCACCCACGTCCGCTCCGGATCGATCTGGCCGGCCTTATCCGACTTCAGCAGCGGCAGCAGTGTCTTGCCATAAAGCCCATCCGGCACCGGCACGCCGCCGATTTCAAGGAACGTCGGCATCAAATCCGGCAGACGCACGAAGTCGTCAATCACCCGTCCAGCCTTGCCTCCCGGCCAACGGATCGCCAGAGCCACGCTCACGCCGTGATCGTAAAGATTGCACTTCCCCGACGGCACACCCGGCATCCCGTGATCGCCACTCACGACGATGACGGTGCGTTCGAGTTCGCCCGCGTCTTCCACTTTTTTCAACAGCACACCGAGGCAGGCATCCACCGACTCGCTCTCGCCGAGATAATCGGCCACATCCTCGCGCACCTCGGGCACGTCCGGGAGAAAAGCCGGCATCTTTCCTTTCAGCGCGTCCGGCTCGATGCCCCACAGCTTCTTGCCGGAGCCTTTGATCCACGTGCGATGCGTCGTCGTCGTGCCGAAGAAGTAGAGCCACGGCTGATCCGGCTTCCGGTCCGCCATGAATGCGTCGAAATTCCCGCGCACCTGATCGAGGACCTTCTCGCGCGCCGCATCCACCGTCATCCCCTTTCCGACCATCGCCGTCATCTCCTCGGAAAAGTTATTCGGCATCCGCCCGGCCTTTTCGTAGGCGTACTTTTGCTCGCCGAAAGGCGCATCCGCCGGCGTGCCGGGGCTCCACACTTTGTAGCTCTTGCCGATGTGATAGCCGGAGTCGTGGAGCATCAGCGGAAAAGTCGGGATCGAGCTATCCCACACCGCACCATTGAGGATCGCGCCGCGACCGGTATTGAAAAAGTAGCGACCCGACAGCAGCGAACTGCGGCACGGCGTGCAGCTCGGCGCATTCACAAAAGCGTTCTTGAACAGCACGCCTTCGCGCGCCACGCGGTCCACGTTTGGCGTCTTGATCACATCGTTGATCGATGGTTTTCCATCCACCGCAGCGTAGGCGCTGGCGTAGCGCCCCCAGTCATCGGCGAAGAGAAAGAGGATGTTCAGCCGCTCGGCAGCGGAAGCGGGCAACGCAGCAGCGAGGAGGGCGATGAGGATGAGGCGGATCGTAGGGGGCATGGGATTAGGGGGCGGAGGCAGGTGGAAGCGGGGCGAGATAGCGGAGCGAAACGAGGAATTTGTCCGCCTCGGCGAGCGTCTCGGCGAAGCGCGCGGCATTGAAGAATCCGTGCGGCTGACCCTCGTAGCCGACGAGCTCGCAGCGATTGCCCGCCTTCTTCATCTCAGCCGCAAACGCCTCCGCGCTCGCAAAGGGCACCGTCGTATCGGCGCGACCGTGCAGGATCAGCGTCGGCGGCAGCTTCTCGCGGACGTGATGAATGGGCGAGATCGCCTCCGGCTCGCAGCCGAAACGCTCGGCGCTCGTCCGGCTCTCAAAGCCTTTTTGTTCGAGCCCCGGGAAGGGCGCGAGGACGAGCGCGGGATTGAAAAGGACAAGCGCATCAGGCACCGCGCTCACACCCGTGTCTTCGCCCGCTTCGTCCAGTCCCGGCAGCGTGGCCGTGGCCGCAGCGAGATGGCCGCCGGCCGAACCGCCCGCTGCGACGATCCGCTGCGAATCGATGCCGAGCCGGCCCGCATTGCGCCGCACCCAGCGAATGCACGACTTCGCATCCGCCACACACGCCGCCGCCTTCACCTGCTGCCGCGAGGCCACGCGATAATCCGCCGCGATCGCCACCATGCCGCGCGAGGCGAAGTGCCGGCACTGCCGCTCAAACTGCTCCGGTGATCCGCCCGTCCATCCGCCGCCAAAGAAAAAGACGATGGCCGGACGCTTCGCATCGGGCGCGGCTTTTTCCTCCGGCTGAAAAATCCACAGCTTCAGCGCCGTGCCGTTAACCTCCTTGTAGGTCTCCGCATTCGCGCCTTCCATCACCGGCGGATAGGCAAAGCCCCGGCGCGCCTTCGCCTCCTCCGCGCGACCGGAAAAGCCCAGGCTGGTGATGACGAGGAGGCACAGGAGAGGTCGAAACATGGTAAGTTGGGGGAAACTTGTCGGCGTCCACATTGGAGCAATGTCGGGCCGCACTGCTACAACCAATCCCAAGGCCCGCCGTTGCACATTTCGATCACATGCGGCGAAGCACTCACAATGCAAGCCATCGCGCACCGATCGAAAATAGCTTATCCTTTTCCTCTAGCCTCTCCTCCCCAGACAATCTTGAAGACCAGACTGAACGTCATCCTCGCCCTGCTTTCGGCGCTGCCGGCTCTTTCTGCCGCGGAAGATAAAGCCACGAGCGCCGAGCAAGCGTCCCCGGCGGTCGCGACGGAGGCCGGCGCGGAACAGCTTTTTGTCCGGCGCGTGCTGCCGCTTTTCCAGGAGAAGTGCCTCTCCTGCCACGGCAAAGAGGAGAAGAAGATCAAGGCCGACTACGATCTCCGCACGGCGGCGACGGCGCTGAAGGGCGGCGAAAGCGGCGAGCCGGCGATCGTGCCCGGCAAACCCGACGCGAGCCCGCTCTATCTCGCGATCACCCGGGCGCACGAAGACGACTGGAAGCCGATGCCGCCGAAGGAAAACGACAAGCTCACGGCGGAGCAGGTCGGCTGGATCAAGGACTGGATCGCTGGCGGCGCGCCCTGGCCAGATGCGGCGAAGATTGACGCGCTGGCAAAAGCGAACGCCGGCCAGTGGTCGGCGGAAGATGGTGTGCCGGTGCCGACAAGCGGCGGACTCGCGCCGGAGTGGACGAATCGCAAATACAAGCCGGAGAACTTGTGGGCGTATCAGCCGGTGCGGAAGCCGGTGGTTTCATCCGAGGGGAATGCCATCGATACGCTGCTCGCCGCGAAGATGCCCGCGGGTCTCGCGCCGGCGCCGCTCGCGGATCGGCGTACGCTTTTGCGTCGCGCGACTTACGATTTGCTCGGTCTGCCTCCGACGCCGGAGGAAGTCGCGGCATTTCTCGGCGATCCTGCGCCGGATGATGCGGCGTTTGCCAAGGTCGTCGAGCGTCTGCTGGCGTCGCCGCGCTACGGCGAGAAGTGGGGTCAGCACTGGCTGGATGTCGCGCGTTACGCGGACTCGAGCGGCTTTGCCAATGACTACGCGCGGGGCAATGCGTGGCGCTACCGCGACTACGTCATCCGCGCCTTCAACGCCGACAAGCCGTACGATCAATTTGTCCGCGAACAAATTGCCGGCGACGAGATTTGGGAGAACCAGGAACAAAGAACAAAGAACCCGGAACTTTTAATCGCCACTGGCTTCCTGCGCATGGGGCCGTGGGAACTCACCGGCATGGAAGTGGCGAAGGTCGCCCGGCAGCGCTTCCTCGACGACGTGACGCAGAGCGTAGGCGAAACTTTTCTCGCGCAGGCGCTGCAATGCTGCCGCTGCCACGATCATAAGTTCGATCCCCTGCCCACGCGCGACTACTACAGCTTCCAGGCCGTCTTCGCGACGACGCAACTCGCGGAGCGCGCCGCGCCTTTTCTCGACGCGGAAAATACGGGCGGATTCGAGGAGCGGAAATACCTGGAGGCGCGTCACCGGCATTACATCGAGATCCTCGAGCGGCTCGATGCAAAGTTGCTGACATCGGCGGACGAGTGGTTTCCGCAGAAAGGGATCGACCGTGCATCGTGGGATGCCGCGGTCGCGGAAGCGCGCCGGCAGGAAGGCGGCGGCAAGCGGCGCGAATTCACGGGTGCGTTCGATGGTGCGCGCGCGCTTTTGCTCAAACGCGGCATGCCGGAGGATCAGTTTCCGCCGAAACTGTACGGTTTCGCGCCGGAGGACTACGGTCACGAACGGATCGCGCGCAAAGGACTGGAGCGGCTCAAGTGGGAGTTCGATCGCTACGAGCCTTTTGCGTTCGGAGTCTATTCGGGCCGGACGCCGGACTTGAAAGCGGTGCTCGCGCCGCAACGCATGCCGGCAGCGCGGATGAGTGCAGGCGAACTCGAGGAGTCGGCGATCCTCATCGGCGGCGATCCTTTTTCACCAAAGGACAAAGTGGAGCCCGCAGTCCTGAGCGCAGCGACCCGGCTCGGCGCGCCTGAACTCGCCGCGATCCATCTGCCCACGGAAATCGGCGGCCGGCGCACCGCGCTCGCGGAATGGATCGCGTCGCCCAGAAATCCGCTGACCGCGCGCGTGATGGCGAATCGCATTTGGTCATGGCATTTCGGCCAGGCGATCGCAGGCAATCCAAACAACTTCGGCACGACGGGAAAGAAGCCGACGCATCCCGAGTTGCTCGACTGGCTCGCGGCCACATTCATCGAGCAAGGATGGTCGGTGAAAGCGATGCACCGGCTAATCATGAACTCCGCCGCGTATCGCCGCGCCGCGCAATATCCCGACCCGAAGCTGCTCGCGGAGAAGGATCCGAATGGCACAAGCTTCGCCGTTTTTCATCCAAGGCGGCTCACGGCTGAGGAACTCCGCGACAGCATGCTGTGCGTCTCCGGTGAGCTGAATCCCGCACTCGGCGGCATCCCGGTGCGTCCCGAGATGAATCTCGAGGCGGCGCTCCAGCCTCGGCAGGTCATGGGTACTTTCGCCGAAGCGTGGCAGCCCTCTCCGCTCCCCGCGCAGCGGCATCGTCGCTCGATCTACGCGCTCAAGATTCGCGGCCAGCGCGATCCGTTTGACGAGGTCTTCAATGCGCCGAGCCCTGATCTTTCGTGCGAAGCGCGCGATGCCGCGACGGTCACGCCGCAGGTCTTCGCGATGTTTAACAGTCAGGCGACCTACGATCGCGCACTCGCCTTTGCCGCGCGATTGATGAAGGGGCAGGAGCGGGATGAGACCGCGGTCGTCATGAAAGCTTTCCAACTCACCTGCGGTCGCGAGCCGAGTGCGGTCGAGACTCAGGCGTGCGTGGCGCATTGGCGGGCGATGACCGAACGTCATCGCGGCTTGCATTTCGCACCGCCGCGCCCCCCGCGCGAAGTCGTGCGCGAAGCTGTGGAGGAAAACACCGGCGAGAAATTCCGCTTCGCAGAGCCGCTCGAAGCCGCCGCCGACTTTGTCCCCGATCTCAAGCCCGCCGACGCTTCGCCCGAGATGCGCGGTCTCGCGGAGGTGTGCCTCGTCCTTTTGAACAGCAACGAATTTGCCTACGTTTATTGACCCCATGAACTCCCGCTTTCCCTGCGCAGGACGTCGCGCGCTGCACGCGCCTACGCGTCGCCAGTTTCTCTACTCGCTCGGCGCGAGCCTCGGCAGTGTCGCGTTCACTTCGCTGCTCTCCCGCGAAGCGCACGCCGCGTCTCCGCTCGCTCCGAAAGCGGGACATTTCCCCGCGAAGGCGAAGAGTTGCATCTTCCTGATGATGGAAGGCGGGCCGTCGCACATCGACACCTTCGACCCGAAGCCGAAGCTCGCAGAACTCCACCTCACGGAGTTTGTGCGCGAAGGCAAACAGAAGTCGGCGATGGAGAGCGGGAAGCGCTATTACGTGCGCAGCCCGTTCCCTTTTGCGAAACACGGGCAGAGCGGCGCGGACATCGCGGATAACTGGACGCATCTCGCGCGGGTCGCGGACGAGATTTGTTTCTTCCGCGGCTGCCAGGTGGACTCGGTGAATCATCCGACCGCGATGTATCAGATGAACACCGGCAACCGCTTTGGCGGCGATCCGGGGATCGGCTCGTGGGTGAACTATGGCCTCGGCACGCTGAATCAGGATTTGCCCGGGTTCATCGTGTTGCCCGAAGTCTCCTACCCACAGGGCGGAGCGCCGAATTGGGGCAACGGCTTTTTGCCTGCGAGTTTCCAAGGCACGCCGCTGCGCGCGAAAGGTTCGCCCATTCTCGATCTCACTCCTCCCGCAGGGATCACAACCGAACATCAGCGCGCGAATCTCGATCTCCTCGCGCGTCTCAACCACGAACACGCCGCGCAACATCCCAGCCACGGCGAACTCGCTGCGCGCATGGACAACTATGAACTCGCCTTTCGCATGCAGATGCAGGTTCCCGGGCTCATCGATCTGGAGAAGGAAGACCCGAAACTCAAGGCGATGTATGGTATCGGCAATGACGCGACCGACGCCTTCGGCCGCAAATGCCTGCTCGCGCGCCGGCTCGTCGAGAAAGGCGTGCGCTTCATCCAGCTCTACGCCGGCACTTGGGACTCGCACGATTACATCGAGCGCGCCCACGGTAATCTCGTGCGCAACGTGGACCAACCCATCGCTGCGCTCCTCGCCGATCTGAAGCAACGCGGCTTGCTCGACGAGACGCTCGTTGTGTGGTGCGGCGAGTTCGGGCGCTCACCGGACAACGGCGTGCGCGGTGGCACCGCCTACGGTCGCGATCACAATCCACACGCGATGACGATCTGGCTCGCGGGCGGTGGCGTGAGTGCCGGGCACACCATCGGTGCGACCGATGAAACGGGCGCGAAGGCGGTGGAATGCGTGCATCACGTTCGCGATCTCCACGTCACGCTCCTGCGCCTTCTCGGCCTCGACGACAACAAGCTCACGTACTTCCACGGCGGTCGATTCAAGCAACTAAGCCAGTTCGGCGGACAAGTGATCAAAGAGTTGATTGCTTAACGGCCACTTTGAGCCTTGAGCTTTGGCCTTTGAGCTTTCTCCTTCTCCCCCATGTCCGACCATCCTGCCCTCGATCTCGCTCACTCCGATTCCTGGCATGGTTTTCGTCCGGGAATGGCCCGCGCCGAAGTGATCGAGAGCCTGCAGCGTCTCGGGACGGAGATTGAGGAGTACGCGGACGACAACGCGATGGCGGTGGTGAACGATCAGGAATTGGAGTTTTGGTTTGCGAAGGATGGTGCGGCGCGGTTGCGGCAGATTGCGGTGGACGGCGACGGCATTTGCTGGACGGGAAAACCGCTGCTAGGTGAGCGCCTCGATGCGGCCTTGCGTGCAATAACGCCAACCGCCGCGGTATGGGAGGCATACGATGCGACCGACGAACCTTTTCCCGATCCGGAACAGGGGGCAGCGCTGCCGCGGACGGACGAAGACCTGTTAGAAGAAAGCACGGTCTGGCTGCCGGAGCGTGGGCTTGGGCTGGTGATCTGCGAAGGCGAAGTGAACGGCGTGGTGTGGCGCGCGACGCAGGATCTGCCGTCGCAGTTTGTCGGGCCGGTGACGGAGGCGCAGCGACAGCTTTCGATGCGGTCCGACCTCGCGGAATACCTGCGCGAAAAGCGGACGGAGAGATATAAATTGGAGGAGCGCAAGGACCCGCTCCGCTGGCCGCGCAAAGTGCTGACGCTTCTGGCGATCGTGGCGCTGTTGCTCGTCGGAAAGAAAGGCATTGAAGAAATGCAGGTGTGGAATCAGGCACCGACTTTGCAGGCGAAGCTGGTGGCGGTCGAACAGGTGCCGATGAAACAATTTCGGGATTATCTCCCGCCGGCTCTGCGCTGGGTCGTTCCTAAAAGTCGTACGGTGATCGTGGAGGGCTACCGCGTGGCATTTACTCTACCTGATGGAGAGCCACAGGAAGTCGTCTTGGAACGTGGAGAGCTTTACGTGGCACCGCAAAAGCCCGGCGAGGAAGTGCCAGTCGTGTATGTCGCGGGTGACCCGCCGCGGGTGAAAGGTTTGTCGCGAGCCCGCGATTCGGCGTTCGTCGATTACATACCGTGGGCGATCACAATCGGCGCCGTCTATCTGCTCGCGCAATTCGTGTTGAGCCTGCTCCCCGCGTTGTTCCGACGTCTGCCCAATCTCGTCGGCCGGCTCGCGCCGACTGGTGTGGTCAAGGACCCGAATCGTCCGGAACTGCGCTGAGTCGGCTCTTGCGGGGCGAGGCGATGATCGCGCAGGCTCAGTCATGCCTGCGATGAAACTGTTCGCCGTTCAATTCGACATTGCCTGGGAAGATCGCGCGGCGAATTTCCGCAAAGTGCGCGCGCTGCTTGAGGCCACGCCGGCGACTCCGGGTTCGCTAGTGGTGCTGCCGGAGATGTTTGCCAGCGGCTTCTCCATGAATCTCGCCGTGACGAAGCAAGGGCCGGAGAACGAGGACGAAACCTTCCTCGCCGCACTGGCGCGGGAGTACGGGATTTTCGTGATGGGCGGCGTAGTTAGCAGCGGCAGCGGAGCGATGGGGCGCAACGACTCGGTCACATTTTCTCCCGACGGCACGCTGATCGCGCGCTACACAAAGATTCATCCGTTCACCTTCGGCGGCGAGGCCCAAGGCCACGAAGCGGGATCGGAAATCGTTACGTTTGAGTGGGGCGGATTCACGGTCGCGCCTTTCGTCTGTTACGATTTGCGCTTTCCGGAAATCTTCCGTGCCGCTGCCCGCCGTGGAGCCAGTCTCCTCGTGGATATTGCGCTCTGGCCAGTGAAGCGCCAGCAGCACTGGCTGACGCTGCTGCAAGCGCGGGCGATTGAAAATCAGGCCTACGTCGTCGGAGTGAACCGCGTCGGCACGGACCCAAATTTCTTCTACTCGGGCCGGAGCGTCGTCGTGGACCCGCACGGGGTCATCATTGCCGATGCCGGCGAACGCGAGCACATCCTTGCCGCGGCCCTCGATCCGGAAATCACGACGGCTTGGCGGCGCGACTTTCCCGCGCTGCAAGATGCGCACTGGCGCAGCTAGATTTGACATGCGTGAGAAAATAGAAATCTCACCAGTGAGAGTTATTTTCTCAGAAAAGATTGTCGTTCTACGTTCGTGAGAATTCGAAGATCGCACCAATCGTTATCGTTTCCGCATCCGGTGATGGCAAAAGTCTTCGCAGCAGGGCAAAAAAAGAGCCCGCCCCAGCGGTGCCGGGACGGGCTCAATTAGAACAGTTTGGCTTAGTAGAAAGGCGACCAGAAATCGGCCGGGGCCACGTCGGAAAGCTTGTCGAACGTCGTGGTGCTCAACCGGGGAACCCCGTCCACCGTGAAGGCGCCGCCATTGTATTGGTTGCCCATGAGGTCGGTGGCGTTAGAGTTATAGAGGACAGAGCCGCGCTTCAGATAGCCTTGGACCTGTACCCAGGTGACGGCATCGCCGCTACTCTTGTTCGCTTCGATTGCATACTGGTCGATCGCGGAATCGATGATGCGGAGATCTTCGAGAATGCGGGTGGCCTGCGAGCGCTTACGAGCCCGGAGGAAGTTCGGCACCGCGATCGCCGCGAGAAGGGCGATGATGGCGACCACGATCATGATTTCAACGAGGGTGAAGCCCCCGCGCTTGCTGTTCACTTTGGTTTTCATTGGAGACGGTTTGTTTTGCTGAGTTGAGGTTGTGTGGCGTGGGACGCCACACGTTTGTAGTGACCGACGCTACAGCACGATATTTGCCATATTTTCCATTATTTTAACATTCTTGCTGTTTGTCGGTTTCTGCCGTCACCGCCTGGTCTTCCGCCCCTGCGTCGTATGCGTCATTCCGACCGTGATGGTCTTCCCACGACACGCTAAAATTCGCGCCGCGTAACTCCCCCTTGCTCCGGCTCAACCGAAATCACCGAGCCGGGCTCGTGGTATTAGCAGTCTTGTCGAGTGGCACATAGACGATGTCGCGAAAGAAGCCGGCGGTCGCCGCGAAGAAATGCACGCCTCCGGGTTGGGGCAGCGAGGAGTCGCGGACGGTGCCGAGGGTCTGGCCATCAGCGATCACCGTGATCTCATCGCCGATAGCGCGCAGCTCGATACGAAGCCATTCGTCGGAGCGGTAAGAGCGAGGGAGCGGCCAAGTGTGTAGTTTCGTTCTTTTTGCGAAAAGATCGGACGAGAGAATTGCAATGCTCTCTCTGGCATTCACCTGCACAAGATAGAAGCTATCGCCAGATTCCGCCGGTCGATAGCGGAGGCCCATTTGCACAGATACTCCGTCTGGGTTCATGCGCATTGCGGCACGAACGATGGCATCGCGGCTCGTGACGGTGGTGTACCTCACCGCCCGGGCATCGAGACGCAACGCATTGTCCTCCCAGCGGACGCCTTGTCCCTCGGAAATCTCTTCCGCAGATCTCCAAAGTGGGATTGCAGTGGGTTCTGGAACGAAGGCCTGCGGCACAACGGCGGGCACCCCTCTATCACTCGCGCGCGTTTTCCACAGAGCGAAATGGACGAGCGCAGCGAACATGACAAGAACCGTGGCGGCTATGAGTGCCAGCTTTTTCGACGTAAGCTCGCGGGCTGCCCCGCTCCGCTTCGCCGCAGCGCCGGCGAGAACGGGGACGATGGCTGTCCGCAGTTCAATGGCGCTGGAAAAGCGTGCGGTGGGATCGCTCTGGAGCGCGCGGTCCACGATGGCGTCGAGACGCTTATCGAGGCCGGGAACGGCGCGCGAAAGCGGAAGGAAACGGCCTCGAGGAAGTTCACCCGTGAGCATCTGATAGAGCATTACGCCGACGGCGTAGAGGTCTGCGCGGTGATCCACATTTGCCGCGCCCTTCATCGCCTCGGGTGCCATGAATTCGGGCGTTCCCATGGTCGCGTTTCCCACGGTAAGCATCGTGGTTCCGGGCGCGGTGGATTTTGCGAGGCCGAAGTCGGCGACCTTCACCACGCCGTGTGCATCGAGCATGATATTCGCGGGCTTGATGTCGCGGTGGATAACGCCGTGCTCATGCGCATAGCTGAGCGCATCGCACACGGCGCTCGCAATGCGAAGGGCTTCACCGGGCTCAAGGCGACCGCGCTCACTGCTCAGGCGACGCAAGTCGGTGCCTCCGACGCATTCCATGATGAAGTAGAGGAGCCCGCCGGGCGTGGTGCCCGCATCGTACACGGCGACGATGCCGGGGTGTTTGAGCTGGGCCATGGCTTTTGCTTCGCGCTTGAAACGTTCGGCAAAGCCCGCTCCATCGCCCCCGAGCACGGATGGGAGAATCTTGATCGCGACGAAGCGATCGAGATTTTTCTGCCATGCTTTGTAAACTGCGCCCATGCCGCCACGTCCGAGGATGCCGCGGATCTCGTACTGTGGAAAATCGTGCTGCAATTCCTCCGGCGAAGGCGGCTGCCAGCCACTGGGTGCGTTCGGGTCGCGCGCGGCGAGCAGGCCCTCGATGGCGGAATTGCTTAGCTTGCGTGGCGGAGAACCCGGCGTATCTGCAAACCTATTCTGCAGCGGTGTCGGGAGAGATTCGGGATCGTCGGGATCAGCCATGCGGCGGGCGCATTCGCGTCGCCTTTTGTCTGGCACGCCGTCTTCAAAAGGCAAGCGTGCGTGGAAGATAGGGTGGCACGAAATGCGGCATTACAGGCGTGACCTTCTTTCGCGGCGTGGCTGAGATTCGGCTTCGCGCATGGAAACACCGTTGCTTCGACTCACTGCGATCACCAAATCCTTCCTCGCTGTTCGTGCGCTGAAAGGTGTGTCGTTCGACCTGCGACCGGGCGAAGTCCACGCGCTGCTCGGAGAAAATGGCGCGGGCAAATCGACTCTCATCAAAGTCATCACCGGTGCGCATCGGCCCGATGGCGGCACGATCGAAACCGCCGGTGAGACCGTCGATCATCTCACGCCGCGCTCCGCGCACGCACGCGGCATCGCGGCCATCTATCAGCAGCCTGCGCTTTTCCCGGATCTCTCCGTAGCGGAAAATATCGCGCTCGCCCTGGAACCAGCTTCCCCAGTGCGGCGGGTACGCTGGAGCGAGCGGCGAGCGCGGGCGCGGGAGCTTCTCGGGCGCGTGGGCGCAAGGATCCATCCGGACGCCGAAGTGCGCTCGCTCTCGATGCCCGAACAGCAACTCGTGGAAATCGCCAAGGCGCTCGGCGCCGGTGCGCGCATCCTCATCATGGACGAGCCGACCGCCTCGCTGACGCAGCAGGAAGTGAAGCTCCTGCTTCAGGTCGTGCGCGACCTGCGCGCGCACGGCGTCGGAGTTATCTACATCTCACACCGGCTCGATGAAATTTTTGAAGTCGCCGATCGCGTGACAGTGCTGCGGGACGGCGAGAGCGTCGGAACGCACCCAATCAGCGGCATGGATGAAGCCGCACTCATCCGGCTCATGGTCGGGCGCGAAGTCTCCGCGATTTATCCGCCGTCGGAGCGCCCTCCGGGGAATGTCGTGATCAATTTGCAGCGACTCGGCTGCCGAGCTTCAGGCATACACGACGTGAGCTTCGACGTGCGTGCCGGGGAGATTTTTGGAATCGCCGGACTCGTCGGCGCAGGTCGCACGGAGCTGGCACGCTTACTCTTCGGTCTCACCCCAGCCGATGCTGGAACGATCTCGCTGCGCGGCGAGCCGATCTGCATTCGCGATCCGCGCGAAGCCATGTCGCACGGCATCGCCTACGTGCCCGAAGATCGCAGGCGCCACGGTGTCATTCTCGAAATGCCCATCGCCGAAAACATGACGATGGCGATTCACCCGCGCATCTTTCCCGGCGCCTGGCTCCGTTTCGACGCCGAGCGCCAACTCGCGGAAAACTACATCCGCGACCTAGCCGTCAAGACGCCATCGGGCGCGTTGCCGGCGGGTGCGCTTTCCGGCGGCAACCAGCAAAAAGTCGCGCTCGCCCGCTGGCTCGCGACGGAACCGAAGGTGCTCGTCCTCGACGAGCCAACGCAAGGCGTGGATGTCGGCGCGAAGGCCGAGATTCACAAGATTATCCGCCGGCTCGCGGCAGAAGGTCTCGCCGTAATCATGATCTCGTCCGACCTGCCGGAAATCCTCGGCATGAGCGACCGCATCGGCGTGATGCGCGGCGGCACGCTCACCGCGATCCTCGACGGCCAGAACGCCGATGCGCACAGCGTGATGGCCGCGGCGCTCGGCCAGACGGACGGGAGGGCCGCAGCGTGAAGCGCCACTTTCGCGAAATCTCCGTCGCGGCGGCGCTGGCATTATTGCTTGCAGTGCTGGCGGTGAAAGCGCCCGACTTTTTCCAACCACGGCAGCTCGTGCCCTCGCTGGTCGAAGCCGCGCCGATCCTGCTGCTCGCGTGCGGCATGTCGCTGGTTATCCTTTGCCGACAGATCGACATCTCCGTCGGCTCGCAGTTTGCCGTGTGCAGCGTGCTCGCCGGGCTAGCCGCCCAGCAGGGCATGCCGATGCCGCTGGTCGGCATCGTCGCCGTTCTCGCGGGCGCGGCGTTTGGCGCATTCAATGGCGCGCTGATCGCCGGACTGCGGCTTCCATCAATCGTCGTGACGCTAGCCACAATGGTGACTTGGCGTGAAGCCTTGCGCTGGTGGCGTGAAGGTGAGTTCGTCCGCGATCTTCCGGCTGGCTTCCAGTGGTTCGGGCTCAGCCAAGCGGGCGGTCAGGCGGCGCTACTCGCGATCACACTGCTCATTTTTCTGGCGCTCGTTTTCGCGCTCAAACATGCGACAGGCGGCCGCTTCATCTACGCGGTCGGCTCGGATGCGGAAGCGGCGCGGCTCGCAGGCATCAATCCGCGCTGGGTGACCTTCGTCGTCTTCCTCGCGATGGGAGCACTCACCGGACTCGCAGCGCTTTTGAGCAGCGCGCGTTTTCCCGATGTGGATCCCAAGACGGGAACCGGGCACGAATTGCGCGCCATCGCCGCGGCAGTGGTCGGTGGCGTCGCGATTTCCGGTGGACGCGGCAATCTGTGGGGAGTGCTCGCGGGGGCGTTGCTGCTTGCCTTCATAGCCCCGGCGCTCGTCTTCCTCGGTGCTCCGCCGCAATGGGAACGAGCGATTCAAGGTGCGATCATTTTGCTCGCCGTCGCGGCGGACGGCTGGCGCACGAGAAAGGAGGCGCGCTGATGTCCGCACGGCATTCTCCCACCTGGAAGACCTGGCTGCTGCGTTTCGAGACGCTGCTCGCCGTCGTGCTGCTGATCGAGCTGCTGGTCTTCGCCGATACCGCGCAGAACTTCACGACGACGGGCAACTGCTTTGAGGTCTTGCGCCTGAGCACGGAGATCGGCCTGCTCGCGCTGGTCATGACGCCGGTAATTCTCACCGGCGGCATCGATCTCTCGGTCGGTTCGCTGCTCGGCTTTTGCGCGATCGTTTTTGGCAAGCTCTGGCGCGATGCGCATCTGCCGCCATGGCTCGCCGCACTTTGCACGCTCGGCGTCGGCGCGCTCGCCGGCGGCTTGAATGCAGCGCTGATCACCCGACTACGACTGCCGCCGCTGATCGTGACGCTCGGTTCCTTTTCGCTCTTCCGTGGTCTCGCCGAAGCGATCACGCGAGGCGTGGACAATTTCACCGGCTTTCCCGCATCGTTCCTTTTCCTCGGCCAAGGCTACCTTGGTGGTGTCGTGCCGGCGCAGGTCCCGGTATTTGCAGCGGTCGCGGTGGGCGTGTGGGTGCTCGTGCATCGCACGACCTTTGGCCGCTCGTTTCGCGCGATTGGTTTTTCGCCGGACGGTTCCCGCTACGCCGGGCTACCAGTCGAACGACGGCTCGCGCTCGCGTATGTCTTGAGCGGCACAGTCTCGGCGCTGGCCGCACTGATTTACGTGGCGCATCTCGGGCAGGCCAAGGCGGACGCTGGTTCGGGCTTCGAGTTGCTCGCGATCACGGCCGTGGTCCTCGGCGGCACGAGCATCTTCGGCGGCGTCGGCACCGTGCAAGGCACGCTGCTGGGTCTCGCCGTGCTCGCGGTCTTGAAAAACGGCCTTTTCCTTTCCGACCAACCGTCGGAGCTGGCGAATATTCTCACGGGCGCGTTGCTCCTGCTTGTGCTGGCGGGCGAAACTATTGTCACAATGCTCGCCAACCGCCGCGTCCGTTCCTCAACCCCATCGCCATGAAACCATTGCTCCTTCCGATTCTCCTCATCGCCAGCCTCGCGCTTTTTGGCGGCTGCAAAAAAGCTGCCGAATCCGGCAGCACCGGCGGCAAGCAACTCACCATCGCTTTCATGCCAAAGAGCAAAGGCAACGCCTACTTCATCGCGTGCAAAAAAGGCGCGGACGAAGCGGCGAAGGAACTCGGCATCAAGCTGCTCTACGAAGGCCCGACCGAGCCCGATCCGGCGCGGCAGAATGAAATCGTCGAGCAGTGGATTCAGCGCGGTGTGGACGTGATCACCGCGGCTTGTGAGAACAAGGAGGGCATCGCCACGGCACTGAAAAAGGCACGCGAGAAAGGAATCAAGGTCGTCACTTACGATGCCGATACGCTACCCGAAGCGCGGGAGTTTTTCTGCAACCAAGCAACTCCGCAGGGCATTGGCGAAGCGCTCATGGAGGCGGCGGCCAAGGTCACGGGCGGCTCCGGCGAATACGCGATTATCACGGCGTCGCTCACCGCATCGAACATGAACGAATGGCAAAAGCACATTGCGGCAATCAACGCGGCCAAGTTTCCAAATATGAAAATGGTCGCGTTGCGTCCCTGCGACGATTTGAAGGACAAGGCTTTCGCCGAAGCGACTGCGCTCGTGAATGCCAATCCGAACCTGAGGCTCATCATGGCCATCTGCTCGCCCGCAGTGCCCGGCGCGGCGGAAGCGGTGAAGCAAGCCGGGAAGCAAGACGCGGTCAAGGTCGTCGGGCTCGGCCTGCCGAATGAGAATAAGCGCTACGTGAAGGAAGGCATCACGCCAGCGGTGATCTTGTGGAACGTCGGCGACCTCGGCTATCTCACGATCCAGGCCGCCGCAGCAACGGCGCGCGGCGAATTGAAATCCGGCGCGACGAGCTTCAAGGCAGGCCGCCTCGGCGAGCTCCAGATCGACGGCAGTGACATCATCCTCGGCAAGCCGTTTGTCTTCACCAAAGACAATATCGACCAGTTCGACTTTTAGCGCGGGCGCGGAAGCGGAAGCACGACTACGAACCCAAGTGTTCCGCGATGCATTTGGTGATCGCCTCGAGGCTCACGGGCTTGGCGATGAACGGGAAACCGCCGATCTCGGTTGAAGTCTCGCGTTTCGAGACGATCGCCGTGAGGAAAATAATCGGCACATTGGCAAGAGCCGGATCGGAACGAATCTGTTGCGCAACATCGCCGCCGTCGATTTTCGGCATGACGATATCGAGAAAAATGATGTCGGGCTTGAACTCGCGCGCGGCAAGCCAGGCCTTGGTTCCGTCGTTCTCCTCGCGGACGACAAAGCGGCCGGTGCGTTCGAGGGTCAATTTGAGGAGCCGGGTGAAACCCGATTCGTCATCCACGATGAAGATGCGTTTTTTGATCATGGCGGTGGCGGTCATATGAGAGCGTGGGTCAGGCTTGGAACATAATGGTGACGCGCACTCCCGCGTCGTGGAGATTGCGAATGTCGATGGTTCCTCCGTGCAGGTCGATAATCGTTTTGACGACTGAGAGACCAAGCCCGGTGCCCTTGCCGGTCGGTTTGGTGGTGAAAAACGGTTCAAAGATTTTTGCGAGTTTTTCCTCGGGGATGCCCCCGCCAGTGTCATCGATCTCCGCGACGACGATCGTCTGCCCAATCCGAAATGACTCCGAGCGACTGTCGGAAACATTCGCGCCGACGCCAGTAAGTTGCTTGGCGTAGGTGCGCACGGAGAGGGTGCCACCATCTCCCATGGCGTGAATCGCGTTAGTGAAAAGATTGACGAAGACCTGACTGACCTTGCCGGCGTCGAGTTTCAATTGGGGGAGATTCGGCTGCAAATCGCGTTCGATTTCAAAGGCGCCTTTCATCTCGCCGCGGACCAGTTTTAGGGCGGCCTTGATGATCACGTTGATGTCTTCGCGCTTCACGTCGAGCTGCTTCGGTGCGGAGAAGTCAAGCAGGCCAAGAATAACACCATCGGCGCGGGTGACGGCATCACCCATTTCCTTCAGGATCATCGGCGTGTGCTCATCCTCGGACTTTTGTGTGGAGAGGAATTCGATCCCCATCTTGAGAATCGCGAGCGGGTTCTTCACCTCGTGAGCGACACCAGCGGCGAGACGCCCGATCGATTTCATTTTCTCCGCCTCGATGAGCTGGAGTTGCACATCTCGCAACTCGTTGTGCGCGAGCTGGAGGTTTTTCATGGCGTCGAGCAGTTCTTCGCGGCGCGCGGCCAATTCGGCATTGGCTTCCTTGAGGCGGGCCTCGGCCAGCTTTTGCTCGGTGATGTCGCGGCTGATGCAGACGAGGCCAACCGTTTTTCCTTCCTCGTCGAGCCAGGGAATCTTCGAGGTCAGCCGCCAGCGCGGATTGCCCTCCGGATCGACGCGATGCTCCTCCGCGTTGAGCAGCGAACGACCTGATGCGGCCACGGCCATGTCGCTGGAATGGAAGGCCGTCGCGACTTCGTCGGGGAAGAAATCGAAAGCCGTGCGGCCCCGCGCTTCGAATGAATCGCTCGCGCCCAGCCAGCGGAGATGCGCAGCGTTGCTGAGCAGGTAACGACCTTCGGCGTCCTTGAGAAAAACAAGGTCGGGCAGGTTGTCGATAACGGCGCGGAGGAGATTGCGCTCGGTCGCAAGCTGATCCTCCATTTCCTTCATCTCGGAAACTTCGCGTGAGATGCCGCACGTTCCAATGATCCGACCTTGGCGATCCCGTAGCGGGAGCTTGGTCGTGAGTGACCAGGCTTTGCGACCGTCTCCGAGAATCTCGAACTCCACTTTGCCCAGCATTGGCTCGCCGGTCTGCATAACGCGCTGTTCATCCTTCAGAGCCTCTCCGGCGTGCTCGGGCCCGTAGAAATCGGCGTCCGTCTTGCCATAGGCTTCCTCGGCCCGCTGCAAACCGAAAAGCTGGGTGAATGCGCGATTGATGCGGATGAACCGGCTTTGCTCGTCCTTGAAATAGATACGGTCGGGAATGTTTTCGAGCAGCGTCTGAAACAGATCCCGCTCGCGCGCCAGTTGGGCCTCGGCGTGGGACCGTTCGATCGCGTAGCGCAAGGCACGATGCAGGAGATGGCCATCGACGCGGCCTTTGACGAGATACTCGTGCGCTCCGAGTTGCACGGTTTGCAACGCCAGTTCCTCGTCGTCGCTTTCACTCAGGACGATGATCGGCATGTCGGGAGCGGCGGCATGGGCGCGGGTAAATGTTTCCACACCGCGGCTGTCCGGGAGGGAAAGATCGAGCAGCACAACGTCGAACGCCCCCGGAGTAAGGAGCTCGATCGCTTTAGCGAGACGACCTGTTTCAGCGGTTACTTGAAAGTGCGAATTCGGCTCCTCATTGACCATCTCCCGGAGCAGAAAAACATCTCCCGGATTGTCTTCGATGAGTAGGACGCGGTGTTTGGCCGGCGGGGTAAAAGACATCGTTCCGTGCGGTTTGAACTGCATCATCATCCACGCCCCATTTTCAAACGCCAGCGTTTAGCGACCTGTCACCCTGGCAATGGCGTTGCGGAGAGTCGTGAGGGTGAAAGGCTTGCTGACGACCAGATCCACGCCGGACGGTTGCTCGCCAGCGTCGGTCATGAGATCACCGAACCCGGTCAGCAGGAGAACAGGCTGTTCCGGGCGCAGTTTTTTGACCTCCATGGCGAGGTCGTCGCCATTCATCTCGGGCATCGCGCGGTCCGTCATCACGAGATCGAATTGGCCCGCCTTAAACTTTTCCAGTCCTTCCCGACCATTGGCCGCGGTCTCGACCTGATGCTTATCCTCCTGGAGATAAACGCTAATGACCTCCCGGACTAACGGCTCGTCCTCGACAACCAGGATGCGAAGCGTGGAAGAGGCTGCGGGGACTGGTTTGGCCGCCTCCGGTGGCCTGGCGCTTTTTTCAAGAGGTAGCGATACGGCGACGGCGGTGCCGCGACCAGCTTCGCTCTGGATGTCGATCTCGCCTTCATGCCGGCGGACAATGCCATAGACGCTCCCGAGTCCGAGGCCGGTGCCCTGATCATCCTTGGTGGAAAAAAACGGCTCCAGACAGCGCGTCTTCACTTCTTCGGTCATGCCGATGCCATCATCGATCACGGTGACAACCAGCCAGCGCCCCTGCACTTCCGTGCGGATGATGATCGTGCCGCGCTTCGGAATGGCATCGATCGCGTTGAAGATGAGATTGACGAGCATCTCGCGGAGCTCGGATTCGTTGCCCGGTACAGTCGGCACATTCCCCATTTCCGTGCGGAAATCGATATGGACACCGGCGGCAAGCGCCTGACCCTTCCAGCGTGGCTGCGTGAGGGAGATTGCCTGGAGCACGATGTCGTTGATCACCACGGGCGTGAAGACCTCGGCGTCGTCACGATAGCGGTAAAACTCGCGCAACCGGCTCACAACCTTGGCGCTGGCCTGGGCGGAGTTGTGAATCATCTCGATGTACATCCGGACCTTTCGCGGATCATCGAGCGTCTCCGGCTTCATCAGGAGGAGTTCGCTGAAGCCGAGGATGGGCGCGAGCGCATTGTTAAAATCATGAGCGATGCCATTGGCCATGCGACCGAGGGCATGCATGCGCTCGCGCTGGATGATTTCCCGCTGCGTTGCTTGAAGCCGGCCGAGAGCCTCCGAAAGCTGGCGGTTGCTTTCGAGCGTCGCCTCCTCCGCACGCCGCCGTTCGGAGATTTCATCCTGGAGTTTCGCATTGGCCTGAATCAACGCCGTGGTGCGTTCCTGCACCCGCGCTTCGAGCGATTCATTGACGCGCTTGAGCTGGAGCTGCGCACGCTTCCGCTCAATGGCATACTGCATCGCGCGGACGAGCAGATGGTTATCGACGTGGCCTTTGACGAGATAATCCTGCGCGCCGAGTTGCACCGTTTCGATCGCCAGGGCCACATCGTTGAGGCCACTGAGGACGATCAACGGCGTATCCGGGACCACCTCGATGACGCGGATAAAGGTCTCCAATCCGTCACTGTCTGGAAGCGAAAGATCGAGCAGGATCAACTGAATCCCGCCACCCTTTAGACGCTCGATTCCGTGCGCAAGATCGCCGGCGGTATGGAGTTCAAATTGGGTGGATTCCGACGCAGCGAGCAGTTTCCGAAGTAATTGGACATGCTCGTCATTGTCCTCAATGAGCAAGACATTCACCAAACCGTCATCCATACGCTTTAATCGACCAGCGGGGTCGTCGGCACGGTCAGTTGAAAATTAGAGATGAAGCGCGCGATCTTCATGAATTTCGTTACTTCGGGTATATTCCAGAATGTAGCAGCCCACCCCGAAATTGTATGCCTTTAATATTACCCGGGAACAGCCTTCGAACCATTTCGTTTCACACTCCTTTTTCGACGACGCCGACCCGCAGGACTTCCACGCCGACGAGGCAGACGTCATCGACAAAATCGTGCGTTGCCGAAAAATTGCGCACCTCTTCGAGCGTCTCGTCAAAGATCTGCTCCGCCGGATGCCTCAGACGGTTTTCCATTCCGCGACGGAGCAGCGCCGGTTCATACAGTTCGCCCTGCGCGCTCTCCACTTCGTAGAGCCCGTCGGTAAAAAGCACGAGCAAATCCTGAGCGACAACCTGCGCTTCAAAGGTGCGGTAGCAACTTTCGTCGAAAACGCCCAGCGCTGGCCCCGGCTTGGAATTATCCCCGGCCAGCAACTCCACCTCACCGGCGGCGCGGCGCAAGTGCAGCGGGTGCGGATGCCCGGCATTCGCATAGCGCAGGACTCCCGTCGCCACATCCACGAGGAGGTAAAAGGCCGAGGCAAACATCGGACTACGCGTCCGTCGCAGGATCGAGAGCAGCGCCCGATTCATCTGCGTGAGAAACTCTCCGGGCTGGCGGGCGAGCGGTTGCAATTCCTCGACCAGCGCGCGCTGAATCGCCGTGACAAGCGCCGCGCGCACTCCGTGTCCCATGACATCACAGATGAAAACGCCGGCTTCGTGATCGGAGATCGGCAGGATGTGAAAAAAATCACCTCCGAGCGCGGTCGTCGGCAGGTATTTGCTGACGAAGCGCAGAGCGCTGCCTTCTGCGCTGGCGTAGCCGGGAAATCGGGGAAACTGCTGCGGCAGGAAAGCCTGCTGGACCTCGCGCGCAAGGTTTAGGTCGTCCTCCAACTCCGCGTTCTTTTCGCGCAATTCCTCCGTGTAGCGCGCCAGTTTTTCCTCCGAATTTTTTCGCGCCGTGATGTCGCGACCGATGCCGATAATCCCAATGATCCTCCCCTCCGCATCACGCAGGGGCACCTTCGTCGTCGAAATCCAGCGGAGCGAACCGTTCCCGTCGTCCGCCGCCTCGTGGCGATTGACGATCGGCTCACCCGTGGTCATGACCTGAGCGTCATCCGCCTGCAATCTGCGCGCGACTTCCTCCGGAAAAAGATCAAATGACGTCTTCCCGACAATCTCCTCCGGTCCGGACATTCCGAGGTCGCGAGTGTGCGCGCGATTGTTCAACAAATATCGCCCGCATCCATCCTTCACATAGACGAATTCGAGCAGATTATCGATCACGTTGCGGAGGAGATTACGCTCCTGGCGCAAGGCGCGGTCAACCTCCGCGCGTTTCAGTGCGTAGCGAATTGAGCGCACGAGCAAAGGCTGATCGACGCAGCCCTTCACGAGGTAATCCTGCGCCCCCTCCTTCACGGTTTGCAGCGCGAGGGCTTCATCATCCAGACCGCTCAAGACGATGATCGGGACGCGCGCCGGATGCGCGGCGAGCCGATGAAAGGTCTCGATTCCTTTGCTGTCGGGAAGCGACAAATCGCTCAGCACGACATCGATTCCGCCAGCGGTCAGACGCTCCAAGGCGGTGGAAAGACGTTCGACATTCTCAAGACCAAAGGCAACCGGCGCACCGCTGAGCAGTTCACCAAGCAAGAACGCGTCGCCGGGGTCGTCTTCGATCAGCAGGATGCGGATCGGTGCAGAAGGGCTTTCGTCCGGCGGGCCTTGGTTCATGGGATCAAGGAAATCGACGCGCGAAATACACGGCTTCAATCGTCGGAGCCATCCAGCACTTCACGGACTTTTTTCGCCAGGTCGGCGGGCGTGAAGGGCTTTTGCAGAAATGCCGTGCTGCCATCCAGACCGTGACTTTTCAGGATGTTTTCATCGACGTATCCGGAGGTCAAAAGAAGCTTGGCTCGACCCGACTGGGTTTCGCGGAACCAATCGGCAAGCTCCTGCCCGCCGGCATCCGGAAGGACAACGTCGGAAAAAAGCAGATCTACCTCGCGCCCGTTGTGGCCCTCGACGGCGTCGCGCGCTTGCTGGCCACTGGCCGCTTCGAGGACGGTATAGCCAAGCCGCCGCAGCACATGCGCAGTGAGGCTGCGCACGGTGATCTCATCCTCCACATAGAGCACCGTTTCCGTGCCCCCGGGGAGCTGACCGACCTCTTTGGGAATGCTCGATTTCTCACCCGTCTCGTCCACGCGCGGCAGATAGATGGAAAAGGTCGTCCCGACGCCCACCTCGCTTTCTACGGTGATGTAGCCGCCACTTTGCTTGACGATGCCGTAGCACGTCGCCAGGCCGAGGCCGGTCCCCTGCCCCTGCTCTTTCGTCGTGAAGAATGGCTCGAAGATGTGCTTCTTCACTTCGTCCGGCATGCCGTGGCCGGTATCAATTACAGTCAGCCTCACATACTCGCCGGCAGGCATCTCACTCACCGCAAAGAAGTCCTCGATGAGGTAGGTCACATCCGCCGTCTGGATCGTAATCGTGCCGCCCTTCAGCATGGCGTCGCGCGCATTTACGCAGAGGTTGAGCAGCACTTGCTCGAGCTGGCTGGCGTCGGCCTTGATGCGCCCTATCTCGGCGTTGAGTTCGGTGCGAATCTGGATGTGCTCGCCGATCACCCGCTGCAGCATCTTCTGCATGTTGTTGACGCTGTCGTTGATGTTAAAGACGCGAAGAAAGAGGGGCTGACGGCGGCTAAAGGCGAGGAGCTGATGGGTGAGCGACGCGGCAAAGTCGGCGGCCTTGCGAATCTCGGTGAGGTGTTTGTACATCCATTGCCGCTCGTCGATCTGCCCGATGAGCAGATCGCTGTAGCCGAGGATCGCCGTGAGGATGTTATTGAAATCGTGCGCGATGCCACCCGCCAGTCGGCCTACAGCGTCCATCTTCTGTGATTGCAGCAATTCTTCTTCGAGATGCTTTCGCTCGGTAATGTCGCGGGCGATAGACGACAGGCCTTTGATTCCGCCCGCATCTCCGCGGATCGGCGAATCGGTCAGCGAGACACTGATTCGCTTGCCGTCCTTACGCAGCCGGATGGTTTCGTAATTGGCGAGGCTTTCGCCGCGCTTCACCGCCGTCAGGGCTTGCGGAAATTCGTCGAGATGGTCGGGCGGGATGAGAATTTCGAGTGGCTTTCCGATGATCTCCGCAGCGCTGTAACCATAGAGGCGCTCGGCCCCGGTGTTCCAACTCACGATCTTGCCCTCGATCGTGCAGGCAACGATGGCATCGTTAGAATTCGCCACGACCGCCGCCAGTTCCGAAGTGATGCGCTCCGCCTCCCGGCGCTCGGTGATGTCCCTGACGTAGGCGGTGAACATCGGCTTGCCGTCGATGAGAATGCGACTGATCGCGAGTTCGACCGGAAACTCGGAGCCGTCGGACCGCATCGCTGTCAACTCCATGCGCCGGGCCTGCGATGGCCCATTAGTGGTCGCATTGTAAAGCGCCAGCCCACGCCGATGGCTCTCGCGCAAAGTCTCTGGAATGATCAAGTCCGCCATGTCGCGCCCCAGCGCCTCGTGCTGCTGATAGCCAAACGCTCGTTCGGCAGCGGGATTGAATTCCGTGATCTTGCCGTCGAGATCGAAAGTGACGATGCAGTCGAGCGCCGAGCGCAGGATCGCGGCCTTGCGCATTTCGCTGCGCCGCAGCGCCTCCTCGGCGCGCTTGCGCTCAACCAAGGGGCCCAGTTGGCTCGAAATGGATCCGAGCGTTTGCGTCAACTCGTGATCCGGCAGGGTGATCTTCGGACTAAAAAATTCGAGCACCTGTCGGACTTCGCCGTTGACTGAGATCGGAAAGGCAAAGGCCGACGACATGCCGCTGACGATGACGAATTCGGCGTGCGAATAATCTGGGTCGTCCGCCACGTCGGGAATCCATCGCGGCTCACGCGTCTCCCACACTTCACCCACGAGCTTTTGCCCTGGTCTGTAGCTGAGGCGCGGCAGCGCCCGTCGGAGGGCCTCAACCTGCACTTCCGGCGCGTGCCACATCTCGGCCGCCCGGAGCATCCCGTCCGCCTCGACCTCCCATGCGATGCCGATATCCCACTCCAATTCCTTGCAGATCGCTTCGAGAAGATGCGGCCGCGCTTCCTCGACCGTCGCCGCATCGCCGAGCACCTGCGCGGTCGAGTATTGCAAACGCCGGCGCTGCTCGCCCCACCAGCGATCGGAGACATCCTCGACGGTGCCTTCCAGGTAGAGCAACTCGCCGTGATCGTCCCGGACCGAATGCACATTTTCGCGGACCCAAATCGTGCGGCCGTCTGCACGAACAACCTCGAACTCGAAATTTGAGACCACATCGTCCGCCCGCAACGCCTCGAGAAGCGACTCACGTTGCGAGGGATCGACATAAAGCTGCGTGGCCACGTCGGTCAGATTCGCAATCAAATCCTCCGGCGTTTCGTAGCCGTAGATTTGCGCCAGTGCACGATTCGCCATCACAAACCGCCCTTCCGGCGTGGTCTGGAAAATGCCCCCGATCGCGTTGTCGAAAATCGAACGGAACTTCGCCTCCGTCGCGCGCAACTGCGGCAGCAATTCTTCACGATTGTCGGCTTCCTTCAGCAACCGTCGACTTCGCAGATGCGTATCAATCGCGGCTGCTCCGAAAACGATCAGCAGCGCGCCGCCAAACCCGTAAATCGCCCACGCAAACCGCGCGGCGATGCGCTGCTGCTCCGCCGGTGCCTGGTCCGCCATCCGCACACGCTCCTCGTTAATTGACTGTAATCGCCAGACCCCAAGGATGACGACGACGAGAAAAAGCGCGCACCATCCGAAACCGACGCCATTGCGGAAAGAGTGATCAGAACGTCGGGGATGATGTTCGGGAGATGAAGTCACAAGAGAGAAGCAAACGTGGCAGCGGAAGCCTCGCAGTGAGCTCCGACAAACAGCTTGTGGGGAGATGCCCTATCGAGGTTCCCGCGGCGCAGTTTCTAACGGACTCTAGGCAGAGCCCAAGAACTGCCAATAGAATTTGAGAGTAGAATCGTGACCACAACGCGCGGCGGGACTTCTCAGTATCCTTCCGTCGCGTCACTGAAGACGTGCGGAGCCTGATACGCGCCCGTGCGCTCCTTTTCGAGCTGACGCAGCAAATCATTGAGCAGCGAAGACGCGCCGAAGCGGTAGCGGGTGTTATTGAGCCATTCGTCGCCGAGCGTCTCTTTCACCGCGACGAGGAAGTGCAGCGCCTGCTTCGCCGAGCGAATGCCGCCAGCGGGCTTCATGGAAATGGGGATGCAGGTGTCGAGGTAGAAGTCCCGAATGGCTTCGAGCATCACCTGATTGTTGCCGAGAGTGGCGTTGCCCGAAGTCTTGCCGGTGCTGGTCTTGATGAAATCGCCCGGCCGCAGGACGCGCATCGCGAGGAAGGAGGCGGCGCGGATGTGGTCGTAGGTTTCCAACTCGCTGACTTCGAGGATGACTTTGAGCGTGGCCGCGCCGCATGCCGTGAGCACCTGCGCGATTTCGTCCTGCACCCGGGCAAGTTCGCCCGCGAGAAAAGCGCCGCGATTTATGACCATGTCGATCTCGTCGGCGCCATCGGCAACGGCGCCCCGCACCTCCGCGAGCCGGGTCGCGAGCGGCGCCTGCCCGGACGGAAATGCCGTGGCCACAGACGCAACCTTAATCTTCGTGCCCACGAGATGCCGGACGGCGTGACGGACCATCGAAGGATAAACGCACACCGCCGCGACGCTGGGCACGTCGGCGCCCTCATGCGGAGCGATCGCTTTCTGGCAGAGCGACGCCACCTTGCCCGGCGTGTCTTTGCCCTCAAGCGTGGTGAGGTCGATCATCGACGCGGCGAGTTTCAGTCCGAAGACCTTCGACCGCTTTTTGATGCTGCGCGTGGTGTACTTGGCCACGCGTTCCTCGATACCAACCGCATCGACGGGGCCGACGTCATCGAGCAGGCGCCGTAGGGCGGCTTGGGCAACTGGGGGCATGTCGGAGATTCTTCCGACACACCCGGAGTGCTGACAAGCTAAACGCGTGCGTCGCAGCGCACTGGAAAGTTCAGCCGACTTTCTGCGCTGAGCGTTTGCGCTGGTTGGCGTCGAGGATCTTCTTCCGGAGACGAAGCGACTTCGGCGTTACTTCGACGTACTCGTCGGGTGCGATGTACTCTAGGCTGCGTTCGAGCGTCATGACCAGCGGCGGGGCGAGACTGATGCCCTTGCCATCTCCCTGACTGCGCATGTTCGTCAGCTTTTTTGCCCGGCAGGGATTCACAGGCATGTCTTCGTTGCGCGCGTTTTCACCGATGATCATGCCCTCGTAAATTTCGGCCTGTGGCCCGATGAACAAACGACCGCGTTCCTGAATGGTATCGAGACTATATGCGGTGCTGACGCCCCCTTCCATGGCTACGAGGACGCCATTGCCGCGGGTTGGAATCTCGCCTTTGTACAGTCCGTATTCCTTGAAGAGGTGGCTCATGATGCCGTGGCCTTTCGTCGCGTTGACGAGATCCGTTTCAAATCCAATCAGCCCGCGCGTCGGCACCACTGCCTGCACGGTGACGCTGTGCGGGTTGTGCTCCATGTTTGTAATGTCCGCCTTGCGATTGGCGAGCGATTGGAGGATGTCGCCGAGGTTGTCGGTGGGGACATCGACGTAGAGCGTTTCCATGGGCTCGAGAAGCTCGTCGCGCTCGTTGCGTTGGAAAATCACTTCTGGCCGGGAAACAAGGATTTCAAAGCCTTCGCGCCGCATCTGTTCGACGATGATGGCGATCTGCATTTCGCCGCGCGCCTGAATCTCGAAATGACCCGCAGTATCAGTATCGCTGAAGATAATCGAGACGTTGGTCCGGGTTTCGCGGACGAGACGTTCGCGGACCTGCCGCGCCGTAAGAAGCTTGCCTTCGCGGCCAGCAAGCGGTCCGTCGTTGATGCAAATCTTCATCGTGATCGTGGGTGGATCGATGTCCACGAAAGGCAGCGGCAGACGCTCTTCCGTATCGGTGATGGTCTCGCCGATGAAAGCATCCTCGAAACCGCAGAGGCCGATGATGTCCCCTTCGCTCGCATTCTTCAGTTCGACCTTTTGCAAACCGACATGGCCGAAAAGCGCGGTGACGGCTGCGCGCTCGCGACGACCGTCCTTATTGATCCGGACCACGCTATCGCCAACTTTCACCCGACCGCTAATGATGCGACCGAAGGCAATACGGCCAAGGTAGTCGGAGTAATCGAGATTGGAAACGAGCATCTGAAAATACTGCACGTCCGATTTCGGCGGCGCCGGGATGTGCTTGATGATCGCCTCGAAGAGCGGCTCCATCGTGTTGCTCTCCTCGTGAATCTCGCGCATCGCGTAGCCATCGCGCGCGGAGGCGTAAACGACGGGAAAATCGAGTTGTTCGTCGGTGGCATTGAGCTCCATGAAAAGCTCGAAAACCATGTCCAGGACCTTGTGAGGGCGGGCGTTTTCGCGGTCGATCTTGTTGATCACGACGATCGGCTTGGCGCCATTTTCGAGCGCCTTTTTCAGGACGAACTTGGTCTGCGCCTGCGGTCCGTCATGCGCATCCACGACGAGAAGCACACCGTCGATCATCTTCATGATGCGCTCGACCTCGCCCCCGAAGTCGGCGTGGCCCGGAGTGTCCACGATGTTCACATGATAGTCGTGCCACTTGAAGGCCGCATTTTTCGCTTTGATCGTGATGCCCTTTTCCCGCTCGAGATCCATCGAATCCATGATGCGGATCTCGCTGGCTTTGGCTTCGTTGGCGCGGAAGGTGCCCGCCTGCTTGAGAAGCTGATCGACGAGGGTGGTCTTGCCATGATCGACGTGTGCGATGATGGCGATGTTGCGGATGTGTTCCATGTCTATGTCCTGATAGTGGTCGGCGTGCAAAGGGCGCGGAATATGGAGGGACTCGAAAGGGGCGTCAACAGATATGCCTGTGACAATTTGGGGCGTCAAATCGGGGAAACCGGTTGACCGCATGCGGCGCTTCCCGTAGTCACTCCCCTCCACTCAACCACACCTTTCTTTTTATATGGGACAGCAAAGTAACAAGATTCAGAAACGCCGCCGCCGCCTCGCCTACATCGCGCGCAAGAATGCCAAGGCCAAAGCTGCGGCCATTTCCAAGCCGGTGAAGAAAAAAGCCGCTCCGAAAAAGGAGAAGGCGGTCGCTGCGGAACCTGTCGCGGAATAAGGCGAAAGAGGTAGTCGGTGATTTGTGGATGGTGATTGGAGTGGAGTAACGGAATCCGCCAACGCCGTTCACCAATCGCTTTTTTCGGCCGCGATGCGCTATCTGATCGTCGATGGTCATAGCGTGATTTTCGCGTGGCCGGAACTGCGCAAGCTGCACAACCGCCGCACAGCGCTGGCGCGGGAGGAGTTGATCAAGCAGCTCACGCAATATCAGGACGCGAGCGATGTGCGCGTGGTGGCGGTCTTCGATGGAAAGGGCGAGGCGGCGAACCGGACGGATGAGCCGGGCGGCATTCAGATTTTCTACTCTGCGGCCGGCCAGACCGCGGATGCGATCATCGAGCGACTGGTCGCAAAATATGCGGGTAAGTACGAACTGATGGTCGCTACTTCGGATTTCATGGAGCAGCAGACGGCGACGAGCTTTGGCGCGCTGGTCGTCTCCGCGGAAGGGCTGCGCGACTGGCTCGCCGAAGCGGAGGGCGATCTCGCCCGGCGGCTGAAGAGTCATCGCCGAAAATGAGAGCGGCGACCGCCTTTCGACGGTCGCCGCTGGAAAACTTCAGGGAAAAGCAGGTTACTTCTTCAGAAGGTCGCGGATTTCAGTCAGGAGCTTCACGTCTGCGGGAACTTCGGCGACCGGTGCCGGCTTGGCTTCTTCCTTTTTCTTCATCGCATTGATCGCCTTAACCAGGATGAAGATGCAGAACGCGAGAATGAGGAAGTTAATCGCTACGGTCAGGAAGTTTCCGTAAGCGAAAACCGGTCCCAGCTTCTTGGCATCGGCGAGGCCGAGCCCGCCAGTAATCTTGTCCGAAAGCGGGACGTAAAGATTGCTGAAATCCACGTTGCCGATCACCTTGCCGATGATCGGCATGATGAGGTCTTCAATGACGGAGGTGACAATCTTGCCGAAGGCGGCGCCGATCATAACGCCGACGGCCAGATCGACGACGTTGCCCTTCATGGCGAACTCTTTGAATTCTGAAATCATGCTCATAGTGCGAGCGGTTTTAGATGGAATCGCGATGCGGTAAAGGCTTTTGGCAAAGTCTTGGCGCTCTTTTCGTCGTGAAACGAAAGCGCCGCACCTCGGGTTGAGGTGCGGCGCTTCGATGATTGGATCAACTCTGCGCGCTGCTACTTCGCTGCAGGTTTGCCACCGCCGTCACCGGGACCCTTGTGGGGTGGACCGCCGGGACCCTTTTTATCGCCGCCGGGGCCGCCCGGACCGTCATGCGGAGGGTGGTGCGCTTGTTTGAATTCTTCCAGAGTCACCTTCCCGTCGCCGCCCTTGTCCATCTTCTTAAAGATTTCCTCGGCCTTCGCCGGGTCTTGCTTTGCCTTCGGCCCCGCCTTGAACTCCTCGAGGCTCAGCGAACCGTCGTGGTTTGTGTCGAGTTTCTTGAAAACTTCCTCCGGCTTTGGGTGCTTGTCGCCGGGGCCGCCGTCTTTACCGCCGGGCGGAGGGCCCGCCGGTTTGTCTTCTGCGATGGAGAGTGCCGAGGCAAGGGCCAGCACACTCAATGTCGTGATGAGTTTTTTCATGATGGTTTGTTTTTTTTGGCTGCGTTCGCGGGATACGAGCGCAGCACACCGAACAAACCACGCGTTTTCAAACAGGTTGCCCGACTTGTTGTAAAGGAATGGTAAATGTCGCCGCGCCCGTTTATGGCCGAACAATTACGGGCGTTCCAATTTCGGCAGCGTGATAGAACTGCCGCGCTTTCCAATACGGCATGCGAACGCATCCGTGAGAGGCAGGATAGCCAGGGAGATGGCCCGCATGAAGCCCATAGCCCGGCCTGAATTCGACAAAGTAGGGCATCGACGCTCCGAGGAAATGAGTGTGCGGTGGCCTCGATTGCTTCCTCACATCCACGTTGGCTTTCACGACAATGCCATATTCATCGACGTAATCTCCGTAGAGGCTGGAGCGGTGGTCGTGGTCTTTGCGGATGACCCTGAAACGACCCGTGGGAGTTTCATATCCTTCACGACCGGTAGAAACAGTGGCATCCGCAACCTCCACTCCGCCTTTGAGAAGGATCGCATGCTGCTCGCGTAAATGGACCACCACTGAGGGCCTGCCTTCATGGAGTGTTGGCAGATTCGAAGTCACAAGATCCCGCACCGTGCTGCACCCCGTGGCGAAGAAAACGGTCGCCAACAGCAGGACCGAACGGAAGAAGGAAGAGTTCATCGATTCGAGAGTGATTGCGCTGGCCGAAAATGACCAGAGTGATCAGCCCAGAAGCATGAAGGGGCGGAACCCTGCGGTCACAAGATTTCATTGGGGTACGCCCCCGTGGCTCGAATGGCCTCGGCAAATTTCACGCCGCTCGCAAGGCCGCGATAACGGGCCAGCGCCTCCTTCACACCCTGCGACGCGTCGAGCGTTTTCGAGTCGTACGGATGATTGCGAACGAAGGCCATTAGTTGGCCCAGCCACTCCATTGCCGCCGGCCAGTCGGGTGTAACATCCACGAACGTATTGGGCTCAAACCCAATGGTATGGCCGGGTCCGTTGTCGAAGGTGTAAATCCGGCCCGGCGCTTTCACGCCGTCAGCACCCAGGATCGCCTGCGGCTGGCGCAGGGCCATCGCACTGAGCGCAGCGGCGACTTCATGATCGGGGTGGCGATCCTGTTGCCACAGCATGAAAGCCACGTCGGGTTTCACTTCGGCCACGACTTCAGCAACGGCGCGCTTCGCCTCGGCATTCACCTCGTAGTGCATGGATGCGTAATTCAGAAAGCGCATCTCGATGCCGCGTTCTTGCGCGAGACGAATGCTGACTTCGCGCAATTGCGGTTCGCGGCCCTTCATCGGCGGCCAGTTGGTGTAGTCGCCGATAATCGCGAGGACAACGACGCGGTAGTGCTTGCGCACGGCTTGTAGCAAGATGCCCGGGATCCCGAAGACGCAATCGTCGTAGTGGGCGCCGATAGCGAGGAGAGTTTTGGTGATCATCACAGGATCGTAGCAGTTGACCGTTAAAATGAAGCCGCATTCGCCGTAACCGCAGGCTTGCGTCCGGCGTTATCAACCGCGATGCGATGCACTCATGCCGTCCGATGAACTCGACGTTCCCGCCTGTCTCGAACGGGTCCGCCAGCACGACGCCACGGCGGCGCACGCGCTCGTCGAGCATCTTTATCCGCAGGTCATCAGGATCGTCCGATCTCATCGCCCGCGGCGACTCGCGGAGGAAGATCTGGCGCAGGAGGTGTTCATGAAAATCTTCGCCCGCCTCGATCAATACGAGGCTCGCGGCGGTGTGCCTTTCACCCACTGGGTCTCCCGGTTGACCGTGCATACCTGCCTCGACGCCTTGCGCGCGGAACGCCGCCGCCCGGAGTGGCGTCACGCCGACCTGAGCGACGGCGAGCGCGAGTGGGTCGAATTTTTCGCCGGCGAGATTGTCACGCCCGCACCAACCGAAACTCTCGCGGCCCGCGAGATCGTCGGCAAGCTGCTCTCGATCCTCGCGCCGCCAGACCGGCTCGTCATCACACTGCTCGACCTCGAAGAACGCACGGTGGCGGAGATCAGCCAACTCACCGGCTGGGGCGCGTCGCTGGTCAAAGTGCGCGCCTTTCGCGCCCGGCGAAAGCTGCGCGCGTACGCGCTGAAGCTGCAAAAAGAATCCAAGCTATGAACCCATTCGATCAACGCTGGCAGCAAGCCACCCTCCACGCGCGCAACGCGCAGCCACAAACCGACGACACTGCTCCCTTCGGCTTCGCCACGCGCGTCATCGCCCACTGGCCCGCGCCCGAGACGACCGCGCTGCTCTGGCAGACGCTCGCCTTGCGGATGCTCGGCGCCATGACCTCGCTGCTTCTCGTGCTCGTCGTCCTCGGCACGCTCATCGGCGACGACCGGCCCACACTGCAAATCGGGCTCGAAGACACGGTTGGCGATCTTTTCTGGATCCAATGAAGGCTCGCTGGAAAATCATTTTCGCCCTCGTCGCTCTCGTGCTCGTGAGCGTGCTCGTCGGTGCCTACGCGGGCAGCAAGCTGACCCGTAAAGCCATGCTCAAGCGCGGCGCGCCGGAAAACTGGAACGTCTCCGCGATGCGCGCTGTCGAGCGCCGTCTCAAGCTCTCGCCCGAGCAGAAGCGCACGGTGCAGACGATCATGGATCGGCGGGTCGAGGAGCTAAAAGCGATTCGCGATGAAACGGTGACGAAGACCAACGTCGTGCTCGACCAACTCATCGCCGAAGTCGATCGCGAGCTCGACGCCAAACAACGCGTGGAGTTCGACAAGATGAAACGTGACCGCGCGCAATCCACGCTCGAAGTGCTGAAACTCGAACCGACGAAAAAGTAAGCGTGTAACTTCGCCGCAGCCGTCGGCGTTACCATTCCCGAACTCCCAAACTCTATGAAACGCCTCACCCTCACCCTCGCCACCCTCACCCTCGTTCACACCGCCCTGGCTCAGGAAGCTATTCCGCTCGATAGGGCGCAAAAGGGCGCTCGGATGCTGACCCGCAGCCTTGCGCAAACGAGTGACCTGCCACTCGCCGCCGACGTGGATCTCGAAAAGCCGCACGCATTCAAAGCGGGCGATGTGGCCGTCATGATCATCCCCGACAAGCATCTGAACGCGGACACAATCAGCGGAGCCAAAGACGCCGTCGTGCCGCTGGGCCAGCTCTGGATGTATCACCTCGTCCCCCGCCTCAACGGCCAGGCTATCGCTGCCGACAAACTGCGCACCTTGGTCGTCACGGACGACGGCAAGGATATGCACGTGCAAATGTACCTCATTGGCGCAGCGAAGAATTCGCAAGGTGCATTGGAACTCGCTCTCTACTCCAAGGACAAAGAGCCAGTTGCTCGCATCCCGGTCGTCTCCGGACTGAGCGCCAAGCAGGACCTCCCGCTGGAAATCTTCGGGCACAAGGAAGACGACCAGAGCGGCATCCTCACGATTAACATCCTCGGCCAGCACCGGGCCGAACTGCTTTTGCAAAAGCTGGAAGAATAGATGCCATCTCGCCGTGCGGGCTAAGGCTTGAAATCGGCGTGGCTCGGATCGCCGCCGGATTCGAGGAATGCAATCAAGTCGAGAATCTGCGTTTCAGTTAGCACGTTTAGCAGACCCGGCGGCATCGGTGAGACTGGCGAAACCTCGCGGCGCACGATGTCGGATTTGTTCAAAGTCGTCGCTTGCTCGGATTGCGGATTCGTCCGCACGAAAATCTTCGCTTCGTCCTCTCGCTCGACCGTGCCGGTGACACTCGTGCCATCCTTCAATCCGAAGACGGTGTTGCGATATTTGTCATCGATCACCCGCGACGGATCGAGAATCGAATCGAGCAGGTCGCGGCGATTGAACCGGCTGCCGACGGCGGTCAAATCAGGGCCAATGTTGCCACCGACATTTCCCACACGATGGCAGGCTGCGCACTGCGCGGCGGCAAAGGCGAGCCGTCCACCCTCGAACGACCGGCGATGGGAGACCCGATCCAGCTTCATCAGTAGGTCGGACGCTTTCCACGCCTGCACCAAAATCTGCGGCCCCGAATTGGGCACCACTTCAGGCCGGGCAGCTTCGGCGATCAACGCTCCCAACGCTTCGTTCTCGCCGGGTGTCAGCGCCGCCACGACTTCCGACCGAATCAATCGCAGCGACGACTGATAGCTGCGGGCGCCCTCGATCTTCTCCGCACGAGCGAGTGCGGTGAAGTAAACGCGCCGCTGTTCCATGGTCCATCCGTCGGTAACGTTGCGGAGAAAGAACAGGTAATGCAGCAAGTCTTCCGAGCGTTCGGCGTTGGCGAGCAGTGCGGTGGTCTTCGCGACAACGATCGGTGATTTGAGGTAAACGAGCAGTTCGCAGAGCAGATGATTCGCCTGCCAGCTCCGCGCGGGATAGTGCGCGTCGAGTCGTCGCACGCACGACGCGGTCATTTCCGCATCCGGCGCGCCGAGGCGGATGAATGCGAGCTGGTAATCGCGCAGCGCCAGAATTTGCTGTTCGTCCGTTGCCTCGTTCATCGCGATGGCACCAAGCCGCGCGAGTAGCGCGCCTTGCGATTCCTTCACGTTGCTTCGGGCCAATGCCATCAACGCCGTCAGGCTGGTGGTAACATCCAGCTCCGCGATGGCTTTATCCCGCCAGAGTTGGACGTCCTGCCACTCCAAGGCGATCCGCGCCGCGTGGCGAATCCACGGATCGGCGCTGGCCAGATGCGGCCAGATTTCTTCGACCGCGCCCGGCTGCGGATGACCGTGAAACTTTTCCAAACGCCGACGGAGCGCGCGTGCCTCCCCTGCCCGCTTTTCCGCCGCCAGTTCGTCTGCACTTTTCGGCGGCTCCTCGATCTTCGGCCCGCTGTAGCTCACGCGATACAAGCCCGCCTGAGTGCGCCGGCCACCGGTGACAAAATACATCGCGCCATCCGGCCCGATGGTCGCGTCCGTGACGTTCAGCGGACGCCCGGTGACGAATGGTTCCGCCGTCGCGGTGTAGCTCGCCCCCTGCGGTCGCAGATGCACGGCGATGATGCGCCCGTAGGCCCAGTCGCAGATGAAAAACGCGCGCCGCCATTTTCCGGGAAAGTCGCTCCGTGTACCGAAGACCACGCCGGTCGGCGACGCGAGGCCGATGTTCAGCACCGTCGGTCCGCAGTCGGGGAAATACTCCGGCCATTTGCTGGTGCCGCGCCGCCAGCCATAGTCGGCGCCGCTGATCACGTGATTCACGCGATTTGGGCGATACCACGGCGCACCCGTGTCCCATTCCATGTCGGCGTCAAAGGTGAACATTTCGCCGTCCTCGTTGAAGGCAACATCGAGTTCATTACGGAAGCCTCCAGCGAAGAGCGTCCAGGATTTGCCATCGCGATCGGTGCGTAGGACGTGACCAGCCGGGAGCTTCACGTCGCCATCAAACATTTGCGGATCCCACGGGCAAGGGATGAGCCGATCCTCTTGAAAGTTTCGCAACGGCGAATCCGGCGCGACTCCGGACGGCGCCACGACGTTGTTGCCGTGGGCGAGATAGATCATCCCGTCGGGTCCGATCTCGAGTTTGTTTCGTCCGTGACCGACGCCACCATCGGTGTGGAGCAACTCGGTGATCTCATCGAACTGGTCGTCGTTCCGAGAGCTGCGGAGTCGGACGAAAACCTTGCTGTTATTCGCATTCGCGTAGAGATCTCCGTAGGCGTAGAGCAGCCCGCGGCATTCGAGCACGGTATCGTTAATCCGTTCCACCTTTTCCACGCCACTCGGGCTCAGCGTCATGCGGAGCAGCCCTTTCTTTTCGCAACCAATCGTCAGCCGGCCTTGCGGGTCAAAGGCCATCGAAACCCATGAATCCTCCGCAGGCTCAGCCGAGCGCAGGAGTTCGACTTTGAACCCAGCCGGCACAGTGATCGTCGCCGGATCGGTCGCTGTGCCTCCGACGAGAGCCAGCTTCCAGTTGTTGTAGGCATCGGGCTGACGAGTGGTCGATTCCAGCGTGGGTTCGGAAAAAGCGGTCACCGCACTCGCCACCCAAAGCGCGAGGGAGACAGCAAGACGCGCACGATTGGGAGGAGTCGTGACAAACATCGTGGAAACCGACCTTACTCGCGCGGAAGGGAAAGTCACCAGCGGTCGATATATCCTTTTCGCCAAAATCTCATCCGCTAAATTCTTCGCACCCCCATGCAAACGTCCCTCAAGATCAAACTCTCCTTCTTCATGTTCCTCCAGTATTTCATCTGGGGATCGTGGTACGTGAGCATGGCCACTTACCTTGGAAAGACGCTCAGTTTTGAGGGCGGGCAGATCGGTCTCGCCTATGGTGCGTTTGCGATCGGGGCCATGATCTCGCCGTTCTTCGTCGGCCTGATCGCCGACCGCTACTTTGCCTCGGAGAAGTTGCTCGGTTTCCTCGGCATTCTTGGCGGAGGGCTGATGTTCATGCTCCCGAAGCTGACGACTTTCGGCGCCTTCTACCCAGTGCTTATCGCGTATTGCGCTTCCTACGCGCCCACGCTCGCGCTGGGAAATTCCCTTTCGCTGCATCATCTCGCGGACCCGAAGCGCGATTTTCCGATCGTCAAAACCCTCTCCGCCGTCGGCTGGATCGCTGGCGGCGTGACGCTCAGTCTCGTGCTCAAGGGAGAGCAATCGCCGGTGCAATTCTACCTCGCCGGAACTGTCTCGATCGTTCTTGGTTTGTTCTCCTTCACGCTGCCGCACACGCCGCCGAAGAAGACGGGGCAGGATGTGAAGCTCGGCGAAATTCTCGGCCTCGATGCGTTGGGGCTGCTGAAGAAACCTTCGTTCGCCGTATTCATCGTCTGCATGTTTCTCATCTGCATCCCGCTCTACTTCTATTTCGTGAACATGAACATGTATGTCACCGAAATAGGGTGGACGTTTACCGCCGCGAAGATGTCGCTGGCTCAGGTCTCGGATGTCGTCTTTCTCATTCTGCTGCCGCTGATGTTGCGCACGCTCGGCTATAAGAAAACGATCTTCATCGGCATCCTGTCATGGGTGACGCGCTACTTCTTTCTCGCCCGCAGCGTGGACAACCCCAGCATCGGCACCGTGCTTATCTTCGGCGCGATCCTGCTCCATGGAGTCTGCTACGATTTTCTTTTCATCGCCGGACAGCTTTATGTGGACGACGAAGCCAACGAACGGATGCGCGGCGCAGCGCAGGGTTTTATCGCCTTCATTCTTTGGGGCGTCGGGAATTTCGTCGGCAGCACGCTCGCCGGAAAATCGCAGGCGCTGCACACACTCGCGGAACCTCGCGGCACGATCGCTCACGACTGGCACGGCATCTGGATTTATCCAGCATGGGGAGCCGTAGCGGTAATGGTCATCTTCCTGATTTTCTTCCGCGACCTGCCAAAAAAAGAGAGCGCCGACGTGATCGCCGGCCGCAAAGAGGAAGACCTCGAAACGCCGTGACCCGGCAGCCGTCGAGTCCAGCGGCAACCAATTGCGATTTTGGCTTGCTCATTCCGTCGTTCTCACAAAGGTAGCGCACCGCAAAACGGATTTCCGTCAGACTGCGAATTCAACCCAAGCATATGTCCCAAACCGAAAAAAAATTCTCCGTCCCAACAGCAACTCTCGATGTCAGCGTGGAGTACAGGGGCGAATTCCTTAACAATTGCGTCGTCCAGCTCTTCAACTCGGAAGGAACCTACTATAGCGGCAAGATCGAATTGGGAGACACCGGTCGGAAGACGATCATCGTGACCCAGACGATGCTGAATTTGATTTTGCGCGTGCTGCGTTCGCCCAAGGCTCCCCAGGACGACTCGAGCAAGTATCCTTCGGTGTCGATTGATCAGCCGATTGGCCCGGTCATGGACAGCGGCCGTGTGTCGATTGTCATCGCGGAGCCCACGCCCGCGCTTCCAGGCTCGGAAGGAAAGAAATAGTCACGACCGGAAGGCGTCCGCCTTCTCCGGATTGATTGAGGCCGCTGCGCGAGGGTTTAACAACTCCCGCTCAGCGGCTCAATTTTTGGCGCTCCGGCGCTCGCGAATCAGGTTTCGCTCGCCTCGAGGAATCCTTGGAGGTGCTGGATGCGCGTGGGATGCCGCATCTTCTTGAGCGCCTTGGCTTCGATCTGGCGAATCCGCTCGCGCGTGACGTTGAATTGCCGGCCAAGTTCCTCGAGCGTGCGGCCGTAGCCATCGACGAGGCCGAAGCGCAACTCGAGCACCTGCCGCTCACGCTGGCTCACCGTTTCAAGGACATCCTTGATTTTCTCTTTCAGGAGCAATGCGCCCGTCATCACGCTCGGATTCTCCGCGCCCACGTCCTCGATAAAATCACCGAAGCTTGTGTCGTCGCTTTCGCCGACGGGCGTTTGCATGGAGATCGGCTGCTGCGCCATCTTCAGCACCGCGCGGACACGCTCAACGGGAAGTTGGATCTCATCGGCAATCTCTTCCGTCGTCGGCTCGTGGCCGTAGTCCTGCAAGAGCTGTTTCTGCACGCGCATCAACTTATTGATGATCTCGATCATGTGCACCGGGATGCGGATGGTGCGGGCTTGATCAGCAATCGCGCGAGTGATGGCCTGCCGGATCCACCACGTGGCGTAAGTTGAGAACTTGTAGCCACGACGATACTCAAACTTTTCCACGCCGCGCATCAGACCCATGTTGCCTTCCTGGATGAGGTCGAGGAAAGGCACGCCGCGGTTCATGTATTTTTTGGCGATGGAAATCACGAGACGCAAATTGGCCTCGACCATCTCGGTCTTCGCCTTGAGCGCTTTCTTCAGCCACACTTTCAACTCCTGATATTCCGCGAGGAAGTCGTCGGTGTTCAGCCAGGTGCGCATCTGCTGTTCCTTGAGCTTTGCCGCGTAGTCCGTCGGCGCTGACGCGTGCGATGCTGCGGCGTGCGACCGATGCCCGTTCCGTCCTGCGGGCGCTGGCTTTTTCAGCTCACGAGACCAGTGGATGACGAGGCGATGAGCTTCATCCGCGAGATGCAGGAATTCCTCGGCGACCTTCTGTTTGAAAAAGAATTTCGGGTAAATCTTCAGGATCGCGTCATGCGCTTTCTGAAAATCACGATACGACTTCGTGTCGTGGTTCTTGCCGCCATGCGCGAGGTATTGCTTGTAGGCCGTCGCGCAATTGCTCGACGCGTGTTCGAGCTGCGCGCAAAGCCGCGGAAGCATCTTCAGGTAGCGCTCGCGGCTCTCGATGGCCTTGTCGAGAATGACCCGGTCAAAACGCTCGCGACCTTCCTGCAGTTTCTTCGCGAGATCGAGGTAGGCCTGGGAGATGAAACCGAAGCGATTGATGTGCTTCTGGACATTGAGTTCCGCTTCCTCGATGCGCTTGGAAATTTCGACCTCCTGCTCCCTCGTCAGGAGCGGCGTCTTCCCCATTTCCCTGAGGTACATCCGGACGGGGTCGTCGAGGATGTCGAGTTTTGCATCGGGCTTTTCCTCTTCTTCTTCTTCCTCGTCGGCCTTCTTCACACGCCCCATGTCCGCCGTCTCGATGACGTCGATCTCCATGCTGCGAAGCCGGGCGATGACGGCCTCCATTTCAGCGGGATTGCTGACGATGTCCGTAAGCGCTTCACCGACTTCGTCAAAAGTGAGATGGCCGTGCTCCTTGGCGAGCAGAATCAACTCGCGAAGCTTTTCCTGCACTTCGGGCTGATCCAGGATACTCGGCGCTACGGAAACCTTTTCCGTTTTCTTGGTGGTTTTCGGTGCTTTGACCTTCGCCGGGGCGACTCGTTGTGCCTTTTCCTTGGGCCGTAATTTCTTTGCGGTGGGCTTCGACTTTTTTGGCGAGTGATTAACTTTAGAGTGAGGCATGTCCGGCAATTGATGAACTCTTGTCCCTAGCCTTTCCGAACGCAGACGCATTCAGGATGGCAACAACAAGGGCGCGCACTATTGCCGAGTATCGCGAGAGATCAAGGTGTTGTTCACAGAATTTTCCCCAAAACGGGGCAAAAACCTCCCAATACGGGTCAATAATCACACCCGCAGGCTCGCGAAAAGCCCGACACCGAGGCATTTTTCGCCCGCTAAATCAGGTTTCCTTGGGTATCAAAACGGACTTCGGCCGGCTCGCCGATGGCGCTGAGACCCGGGCGCGAACCCATTTTGGCCCAAAGCGGTTCGGAAATCTCCATTTCCGCGAGCGAAAGCGTATCGGCGATGCGGACGATGCTCGCGTGGCGCGGTTCAGAAAGCGGGAGAGAAGCCAGCATGCGCTCGATGGCTTCGCGGTCGGTTTCGAAATGAATCGGGATTTTGGCGCTCTGCGGCGTCAGCGCCGTCAGGGCATTGATGCTCGTAAAGCGCGCATCGGTGGCGCGAACGAGACGCGTCGTGGTCGCGTCGGCCATGCCGATACCGATGGCGTTGCCGTGGGTTTCGGCGGTGAGATCGCGCACGAAGATGCGACGAATAAAAGGCGCGGGCCGATCTTCGCGCATGGGCAGGCTGGAGTAGCCGTGGATGGATCGATTGATGACGTTCGGATCCATGCCGGTTCCGCTTATGTTCTTGCCGATGCGATCGACAATGAGCAGGTCGATCTCGTCGAAGGGCAGCAGCGGCATGAGCGCACGGGCTTCGATGAGCAGCGCGTCCTCGGCTGTTTCCATTTCCGCGCGCGGCACGGCGAGGAGACGCGCGGTGTCGTGAAATTGATTCTCCAAAACTGCCACACCGCCGAGCACAGGGGCCTTTTGGAGAAGGGCGCCGGCCATGCTGCGAATGACGTGTTCGTAACCGAATCGCATCGCGGCGAGGTGCATGGCCGTCGCGCCCGCCCGTTTACCAAGGCCGATCGCGCACATTTTCAAGAGACCGCTGCCGAGCGTCTGGCTGAAAAAGTCGGTGTGCGGCTTGATGCGATTGATGAGCACGATGCCATCGGCGGCGAGCGCTTCTGTGCTGCAATAGACGGGCACATCTTCCGCCGTCGTGCCGACTTGCCGCACCTCGAGCGAATCGCGAATCGGAACGCCCATCGCCTCCTCGGTGATCCCATAGGTGGCCAGCACTTCACGCTGGCCCGCCGGTGTCGCGCCGCCATGGCTGCCCATCGCTGGGATGATGAAGGGTTGGGCACCAGCGGCACGCAGTTGGCCGAGGACAATCGCGACGATCTCCGACAGATGCGTGATCCCGCGGCTGCCGACGCCCACGGCGATGCGTACGCCGGGAGTGACGCGTGAACGCAATTTCGCAAGCTCCGCCTCGAGCGTGGCGCGAATGTCGAGCGGCGGCGTTTGTGGAAAATTCTGCCGAACGCGGACGAAACGAGGGAGCGGTTCCATAATTTGAACCCGCTCTAAAGCTGCGCCGAGATCACCTCGCGCAGCTTCATCATCCCTCGGCGGATGCGGGCCTTGATCGTTCCGAGCGGTTCGCCGAGGCGCTCGGCGATTTCTGTCTGCGTGAGCCCTGAAAAGAATGCCAGTTCGATGGCCTCGCGCTGATCGCCGGAGAGCTTCGTGATTCCAGCCCGAACCATCGCCCCCTTCTCGATCGCCTCGACAGCATCGACCGAGTTCTTGTCGTCAAACTGCTCGACGGTCTGCGCTTCCTTTTCCACATCGTCCTGAAGCCGATGGCGGCGCTGCGTCGAGCGGAGCCGATCGATGGCCTTGTTGCGCGTCAGCGTGAGAGCCCACGTCAGCGGCTTACCGCGCAGCGGATCATACAGCGGAGCCTTTTCCCAGATCTGAACGAAGACCTCCTGAAGCACATCCTCGGCGGCTTCCTGGTTGTTGAGCACGCGATAGGCGGTCGAGAAAAGGACGCCCGAAAAACGTTCGTAAAGTAGCTCGAAGCTCTCGCGGTCCCCCGTCCCGATACACCTCAATAGCTCGATCTCGGCGTCGAGGTCGATGGCAGGATCGGGCTCCATAGTTAAGGATGTTAAGGAACCGTCAGCCGCGATGGAAAGCGGGAAAACGTGCCCCCGCGGCGAGCTGCGCGCGACTCAGGATGCCCGCCGGCCGCTCATCTTGAGGTGCAGATAGCGACTGCCGCGCACGAACCACCGCGCCAACTCGTTGCAGATCTGGTAGGGATAGGTCGTCATCCACCGACGCAGCGTGGAAAGCTTCCGCGCTTTCTGCCCCTGGATGGTGCTGCGGAAAAGGTTGTCGGTCTGCGAGCAAGGCCACGGGAAGACGCTGAGCGCCTTCAACCCATGCACCCACTCGCGGTCGAGGGCGTGATCGAAGGGCAGCCACATCGGAAGCATGCCGGCGACGAGCGCCTCGGCGGCAGCCCGGTCGATGACGTAGGCGCCGGTCCCTTTGAGCCGGCCGAAGTTCACGCAAAGTGAGTACTTTTCATCGAGCGGAATGACGGGGCGCGGATTCCCGATGCCGAGGGCGGAGAGTCGCAAGATGTTCCAGTGCCGGGCGTGCGCGAGCGCGGGGGCGAGGACTTTTTCCAAGTCCGGTCCGAGCACGAGGTCATCTTCGCAAATCAGACCGTAGTCGTCGCCCGTTTCGAGAAAAGCGCGCCACGCTTTTACGTGGCTGAAGTAGCAGCCGATTTCGCCGGGCTTCGTCGTGCGGCCATGGAGTCGGTGATACTTCGCCTCGTCATAGCCTTCGACGGGCTGCGGAAGCACCCGGCCATCGACGGCCACAACACGCTCCACGGAAAAGCTCGTCGCCGCCAGGGCCTTTTCCATGAAGGTCCGTCGGTCGGTGGCAGCGTCAAGATTGATGAGAAAGGCGCGCATGACTGGCGAGGCGGGCGTCGAGCATCGCGAGACGGCGCGATTTCACAAGCTCGGAGGAAAACGTTCCCGCGTGTCCCTTCGACAAAAAAAGCCGCCGCTCCCTTGCGGGAAGCGGCGGCTGAATTTGTGCGGCGCGAGGTTTAGGCGTTGGCCGGAGTGGGCGCGGTCTGCGCGGCTTCACCGCGCTCTTTCATCGCAGCTTTGCGCGAGAGTTTAACGCGGCCCTTCTCATCGACACCGATGCACTTGACCCAGATCACATCGCCTTGCTTGACAACGTCTTCAACGCGGTTCACGCGGAAGTCGGCGAGTTCGCTGATGTGGACCATGCCGTCCTTGCCGGGCAGCACTTCGACGAAGCAGCCGAACTCTTTGATCGTCACCACGCGGCCCTGATACATCTCGCCGACCGAGATTTCCTTGGTCATGCCTTCGATGATCTGCTTGGCGCGCAGGAGCGATTCACCGTTGTTCGAGTAGATATGCACAGAGCCGTCGTCCTCGATGTTAATCTCCGCGCCGGTCTCGGCGACGATGCCTTTGATCGTCTTACCGCCAGGGCCAATGATGAGGCCGATCTTGTCGGGATTGATGCGAATGGTCTCGATGCGCGGAGCATATTTGCTCAGTTCCTTGCGCGGGCCAGCCATGGCGGCGTCCATGACATCGAGCACCTTCATGCGGGCTTCGCGGGTGCGATAGATGGCTTCTTCCATCAGCTTCAGCGAGATGCCGGGGAGCTTGAGATCGAGTTGGAAACCGGTGACACCATCGCGGGTGCCACAGAGCTTCCAGTCCATGTCTCCAAAGTGATCTTCGCTGCCGATGATGTCGGTGAGCAGGGAGTAGCGTTCGAGGCGACCGTCGGCGCTGAATTCAGTGACGAGACCGCAGCTAATTCCGGCGACGCTCTTTTTCAGCGGCACGCCGGCGTCGAGCAGGGCGAGGACGCCGGAGCAGACGCTGGCCATCGAGGTGGAACCGTTACTTTCCATGACTTCCGATGAAACGCGGAGGGCGTACGGGAAATCCTGCACGTCGGGAATGACAGGCTCGACGGAACGCTCAGCGAGCGCGCCGTGGCCAATCTCGCGGCGGCCGGGCGAGCCCGTGCGGCCGGTCTCGCCGACGCTGAACGGCGGGAAGTTGTAGTGCAGGATGAAACGCTTGATCGTCTCGCCGCCGGTGTAACCGTCGAGTTCCTGCGCTTCGTCGGCAGGGGCGAGCGTCGCGAGGGCGACGGCCTGAGTTTCGCCGCGCTGGAAGAGTGCGGAGCCGTGGGCACGCGGGAGCAGACCGACTTCGGCGCTGAGATCGCGGATATCATTGAGCCCGCGACCGTCGCAGCGGCTCTGCTTGTCGAGGATCGAGACGCGGAAGGCTTTCTTCTGCAGATAGTCGAAGGCCTGGCTGACCTCAAACTTGGATGCCTCGGGATACTTGTCCACGACGGCAGCGCTGACCTCGTCCTTGAGCGCGGCGATGGCCTTCTGCCGGACCACCTTGCTCTTGTTATAGATCGCGGCCTCGATGCGGTCGCCGGCGACGGCGTAGGCAACTTCCATGAGTTCGTCCTTCACCGTGAAGAGCGAGACCTGGCGCTTGGCCTTGCCAACTTTCTGCGCGAGTTCGACTTGAGCGGCGACAATCTTGACCACCTCCGATTGGGCAAAATGCAGAGCCGCGATGAAGTCGGCTTCCGGAATCTGATTCGCGGCGCCTTCGATCATGATCACGTCCGTCGCATTGCCGACGTAAACGAGATCGAGGTCGCTATGCTCGCGCTGCGAATGGCCGGGATTGGCGACGAAGTTGCCATTGATGCGACCCACGCGGACGGCGCCGACCGGGCCGGCGAACGGGATGTCGCTGACCATGAGCGCGGCGCTCGCGCCATTGATGAAAAGGATGTCCGGATCGTGCTCGCCGTCCGCGCTGAGGAGGACGCCGATGATCTGGGTGTCGTAGAGGTAGCCTTTCGGGAAGAGCGGGCGCAGCGGGCGGTCCGTCATCCGGCAGGTGAGGATTTCCTTCTCCGAGGGACGGCCCTCGCGCTTGAAGTAGCCGCCGGGGAATTTGCCGACCGCCGCAGCTTTTTCGCGGTAATCGACGGTCAGCGGGAAAAAGTCCTGGCCTTCCTTGATGGTGGTGGCGGAAACCGCGGAGACGAAAACGATGGTTTCGCCGCTGCGAACGGTGACTGCGCCGTCGGCGAGCTTCGCGAGCTTGCCGGTTTCGATGGTGATGGGATTGGCGCCGATTTGCGCCGTGACGTTGTGGATACTCATTTGTGGTACTTTCTGAAATGGCACCGACACCGCGCTCCAATGGACTTGCCGATTTGTTGACTTGTTGACTGGGTGATCATTCCGGAGCGGAGCAATCAACAAATCAACAAGTCAACCAATCAACAAATGCGCGAATGTCGGGAGCCGTTTGTTTGGGGTTAATGCCGCGAGGCCGAATTGCCACGCGGAAAGGGGTGAAAGGGGAGAAACAGTTCGCCCGCGAATTTGATCGCGGGCGAATCTATCCGAAATCTTCTGCGAGCTATTTCCGCAGCCCGAGCTTCTCGATCACGCTCTTGTAGCGGTCGTTCGCCGTGCGCTTGAGATAGTCGAGCATCTTGCGGCGGCGGGCGACGAGCAGCAGCAAGCCGCGGCGTGAGGAATGGTCTTTGACGTGGGTCTTAAAGTGTTCCGTGAGTTGATTGATGCGCTGTGTAAGAAGCGCCACCTGCACGTCGGCGCTGCCCGTGTCTTTCGCATGCATGCGGAGCGCCTGGATGTCCTGAGTGTCTGTCATATCTTTTTTCGTGAGCCGCGCAGTATGGGGGGGATTGCACGGATGGCAAGGGGAAGTTCGCAGGAAAAATCGGCGAAGTCACGGCTGGCTCAGTTTCAAAGTCAGGCCGAGTTTTCGGCCAAGGGCCTGAATATCGGCCGTGAGGCTCTCCCGGGTGCGGCCACGGAGCAGATGGCGGCTTTCGGCTTCGTCGGGGCGAACACCACGGCGGCGATCGTCGAGATAGGCGGCCAGATGCGCACCATCGCCCCGGTCGTCGTAATGGAGGAAATAGAACACGAGCAGCGCCGAGGAATCGTAAAGCGTATAAGCCGATTGCGCTGCGACCTCCGCATTCCACCGCTCGCCGTCGAGGGCCATGAGCCGGGCGGGTGGCAGCACCTGAAGATCGCGCCGATCGGGGCCAGCTCGCCACTTCAGCACGTAGTCATGAAGCGCGGCGTCGAAGCCTTGAAAGGAATAACGGCCACGCGTGTACGGAGTCGCAGCCATGCACTCGGAAAAACCCTCGCTCAGCCAAAGCGGCAAATGAGGCTGCCAGGGGCCGAGGACCTGATGCGTGACCTCGTGCTTGAGCACGAAAAGATTCCGCTGGTAGTCGAGCGTGAGTCCGTTTGCGCCGGGCTTGACGCCGAGATTCGGCAGGAGCAGCAGCATTTGCCTCGTCCAGTTGTTGAAGGTGCCGCCGCTGCCGCCATTGCCACCGGCGCGCCCATAATCCGCGACCGAGGAGAACATGAGCACCGGATATTTCCGCGGTTCAGTGCCGGGATGCAGTCCAAAAGGCATGGCGATGACGGCCGCACGGGTGGCTTCAAAGACAGCGGTGATCTCGCGCACCACCGCCACCGGCAGCTTCACATCGGCCTCAACGGTGAAGTGCGCGCTCTCATACCGGAAGCGCGATGCCGCGGCGTCCTCGCTCACCAGACGCACGTCGAGATTCTCCGCCACAGCCTGCGCAGGCCATGGCGCGAGCCGTTCGGGATCGATGAGGGGTGCCCCGGGATTCTTGCCACGCCAGTCGCGGATATACTGCACGTCCGCCGTGCTCATCTGCGCAAAGGGCACGATCGCCTTGCCACGGCCCGGCACGAGCAGCGTCGCGCGCAATCCGTCGGCAGCGAGGAGTTGTGCAGCAAAGGGCGCCGCCGGCGGGCACGTCCACTGGCGTTCCTCTTCAGCGCGTAGCGCGACCGCAGCGAAGATCAGGAATGAGAACCAGCGCATCAAAAATGCGGGTAGTAGGCCAGGTAGCTCGTGCCTTCCAGTTCCTCGATGCGCATCCGCCGATTGCGCGCATGCTCCCCCCAACTCTCGGTGAAGATGACTTCGCGCCGCGCCGGGTTGTAGCCATTGACGACGGAGGCGTGGGTGAATGACTCGCGCGCCGGCCAGAGCTTGCGATCGTTGAGATCGGCTTTCGGCAGCTCAAGCGCGGGGTTGGTCGCGAAGCGCTGCGCAAAGGTCGTGTGGAGATAATCGCGCTCCTGGCTCCAGCGGCGAAAGACGATCACCGGCAGCCCGGCGTCGAGACTGGCCTTCGCCTTGTCGAACTCGAACTTAGTCGTCTTCGGAAAATGCACCTCCGCATTCGCTCCCGCGGCGTCATACACTTCCTTGATCTTCGACTTCACCGTACTGCCGAAACGGATGCCCGCCGCCGCCGCATAATCCTCAGTGTCGAGATCAAGCCCTAGATAACGCATCGCCATGGCGAGCGTCGAAACACCGCAATAAGCACGATCACCCTGCGGAATGACTGGCACGCCTTCGATGAGATGATCGCCATTCGGCAGCGTGTGCAATTGCCCGGCAAAGTTCCGCACCGCCGCATCTTTTTTCCACGACCGCCGCTCGGGGCTGAGCAACTGATTTGCAGCATCCTCCGTTGGGAAAATACTGAGCTTCACAAGCTGGTTCTCTTCGAGCGTAAGACGCGACGTGAGATCGCCGAGCCGGTAAATCCGCACTGGCCGCTTGAGCAACCCCGCACCAAGCGTCTCCTCCTTCCCCTTGTTTCCAGCCAGTGCCTCGAGGCCGCGCGTGACGTCGGCGGCAACTTGCTTGTAAAGCGCGATGAAGACCGGACCCTTCGTCTGCGCAACGGTCTTGGCCTCGGCATCCGGCACGTAGCCAAACCACGCTCCAGAATCGAGAAAGAGAATCGTGATCGAGGTGAGCCGCCCATTGGCAAACCAACCCTGAATCGCCTGCGGCTGGACGCCAAAAATTTTGGGCGTGCCCTGGTACGTGCGGCAGACCCAGGTCTGTCCCGGCGGCGACGGCGACCAGGCGGCGAGGAATTCCGCTGAATTCCACGTGCTAGCCTTCGTCAGCGCATCAGGAAACGGACCGGGCGACTCCGCCGCGCGCGCACCGCTACTGGCGAGAAAGCCGAGCCCGACGAACCACAGAACGGCACAGCCGATACGCACAATCAGGCGCGCGTGAATTCGAGAATGGCTCCCCGCCCCGCGTCGGCCCGCAGAGTGATCGTCACCGCCTTATACTTAAAGACCGTGCCCGCGCTAGAGCCGCTCGTTCCCATATCGCCGGTGAATGCGCGCACATTCGCAGTCACCTGCCCCAGCAAATCAGCCGGTTTTCCACCCCGCTTTTCCTTTGGACGAAAAACCACACGAATGGTCTGGATCTGATCGCCCTTCCGTTCAGCCGTCACCTCATCCGCGACGAGACCGAAGACCGTCGCCGAATCCGCGAGCGCGAGCGCGTCGCCACGCTTTTCCCAGTGGCCCTTAATTTGAGCACCCGCTTCCCACGTCTCGGGATCGGTGGCGAATTGCTCGAACTGAACACCGGCGACACCGAAGAAACCGGTGCCTACCGTCTGGGGAATCGCCTGCGCGAAAGCGGCGAGCAACCAGAGGAACACACCGCAGGTGGAGAGTGTTTTCATGTGCGGGAGGAGGGAATTGAACAGCTCCGCCTGTCGCTCGAAACGTGTTCGCGAGCAAGATGAAAACAAGGTTTGTGTCCGCCACGCGAATTCGGATCACTCGTTGGCACCGTGCGTGCTTTTTGAAGGGATATGCTCACTTTCGCCTACCAAGCCCGCGACTCTTCGGGAAAAACCGTTTCCGGAATTCAGGAGGCTCTGAACGAGGACAATTGCGTCAACACCCTCATGACGCGGGGCCTCATGGTCCTGTCGATCCAGCAGAAGGCCGCCGCAAAGGCCACAGCCGCACGCGGCAAAATCACCGAGACCGATCTCGTCCTTTTCACCCGTCAGCTCGCCACCATGGTCGATGCCGGATTGCCTCTCGTCAGCGCGTTGACTGCGCTTTACGAGCAGACCGACCCCAAGAAGCAGGGGGCGCTCCGCCGCGTAGTCGGTGAAGTGAGCGCTCTCGTCCAGCAGGGCGATTCCCTTTCCAGCACAGTGGGATCCGAAGCTTGGAATTCACGTGACTTGAAGTCGCGGC
>JADMIO010987870.1_pt1 | contig 104752 bp, 87 predicted proteins | sample 8958161 | NCBI WGS metagenome assembly JADMIO01 (sample SAMN16585339, study PRJNA669376) | soil metagenome | isolation source: Crop rotation soil | place: USA: Cullars Rotation, Alabama | collected 2011 | reverse complement strand
CGCGACAACTTGTCCACGTGGAATTCTAAGCTTAGGATCCCAATGTGCTGGAAAGGGATTCGTCCAATCCGCCGCCGCCATGCGCGCATTCGTGTCCTGGACCCAGGTTTGGCCCCCGCTTCCCCCAACGACCTGCTGCGACGACGCAGTGTCGGGAATCTCGATGAGCGTGGGAGACGAAAACGGGCCCGGGGGGATAGGAGAAGTCATGACTGCTGAATCTTTTCCTCGAGGAGGTCGGCGGCGATGCCCATGAAATCCTCCTCCATCACCATTGCAACGATGCGTCCATCTTTGACGACTGGCAAGCAGCCGATGCGATGTCCGCGCATCAGTTTGATCGCGTCGAGCGTCGAGGTATCCGGGGGAATGGTGACGAGATCCGTGCGCATGATGTCGGCGACGGTAATCATGCCGGGCGGCGGCTGACTCCCGCCGGCTGCGGTATGGCTGCTGCCACCCGGACTCTGGCTGTGAACAATCTGAGCAATGAGCGACGTCGAGCTGTCGCTCCGCGGGAGCATGGAGGAGCTCTCGGTCGCAAAGCCCATTTTTCGCGCGTAATGACGCAGCACGGCGCGCGATGTCACAACGCCGAGGAATTTGCCGTTCTCGTCCTCGACCGGGAGATGACGAATGCGCTCCCAGCTCATGATGTCGGCGGCGAGCTCCACGGGATCGCTTGGATGCACCGTGAGGAGATCCGTTTGCATGTACTGCGAGACGCGCTCCCAACCGGTGCGACGCGCCGGAAGCTCGTCGAGCCGCGCACGCTCCCATTCCGCCACGGGTCGCCCCGTTTCCTGACGCGCGATCGTCGCCGCGACGAGCGCGGACATGTGCTCGCCCGGATTGCCGCGCGGCTTCATCTCCTGCAGCGAACGCAGCGCCCAACGCGTACCCGTGTGCAGCGTGCGAACGCGCTTGTCGACGATGCCGAGGTACTTCTTGATCTCCGCCTCGTCGACGCCGCCGCGCTGAAGGCCCTTCTCCGCGATCGGCAAGAGCTTATCGAGGATGAACGGCTGCGCGATCACTTCTTCGCCGTCGAGCCACGTGAAGCGCGCCGCGAGACCGTCGCGCGCGGCGTTGTAGAAGTTCGCCTGCGCGTTTTCGAACTCCATGCGCGCGGGGAGATTTTCGATCGTCTCGGTCATCTCGCGCATGAGGCCGATCCAGAACGCGGCGTTCGCGACTTCGTCCGCGATGGAGGGACCCGACGGAAGCACGCGCAGCTCGATGCGGAGGTGCGGCTTGCCGTTCGGCGAGATGCCGTATTGCGCGCGGTTCCAGCGATAGACGGTGCCGCCGTGCAAGCGCAGCGCCCGAAGCTCCGGGATCTTGTTCTGGTTGAGAAGACCGCTCGAGTCTTCTTCGCCGGTCATCCCGACGAGCGGGCGGTAGCGCGTGACGTTCTCTTTGAAGAGACCGACGACGCCGCCTTCCGTCTGCCACTCTTTGCCGAAGCCGACGCGCGCCGCTTCGGAACGCGAGTGGAGATCGCGCGTGCGGATATCGCACGACTGCTCGAAGAGCGTGATGCGGGTCTCGGCCCAAAGCCTTTGCGACAAGAGCAATGGCGAGTTCGTGCCGATCGCCATCGTGGGCGCGAGCACGAGCTGCGCGATGTCGTAAAAATGGCCGAATTTCTTCGGTTCCATGCACTGGAGGTGCACTTGGAACGACGCGTTGCACGCCTCGAACATCAGCGAGTCGTGCTTCACGACGAGCTCGTCGAGACCCTTGATCGCGATGTCGTAGCTGTCGCCCTTCACGCGGCGCATCACGTTGTTGAGCGTGAGGTAGCGCGGGTTCGGGACCATGTTGTCGAGCGAGAGGTCCGTGCGCTGCAACGTAGGCAGAATGCCAACGAGCACGGGCTTCACGTGCATGTCGGCGCTGACGTTCTTCACCTTGCCGTAGAGCTCGGTGAGCTGGGCCTCCATCTTGCCGAGACCATTGCCCGCGAGGAGCTGCGGGTCCGCGTTCATCTCCAGGTTGAAGAGCCCGAGCTCGTTCGTGAAATGCGGATCGTTCAGCTTCTCGATGATCGGGAGCGCGGTCGGCGACGGATTGAACGCGCGATCGACGAGGAACATCTCCTGTTCCGCGCCGATCATCGACACGTTCTCTTCGAACATGCCTTCGTCGACCATGCGCTCGAGCGCGCGCAGATCGTTCAGGAGCGCGCGCACGTACTTCGCGCGGTCCGGTCCTTCGAGCTCGCCGGCCGACGTCTTGTCTTTCTTCGCCTCGTCGTCGCGAGCTTCCATTCAGGTGCGCGCCTCGGCCTGCGCGGACTTTTGCGGCTGGGTCCACTCGTCGAGGTACTTCGGCAGCTTCGCGCGCCACGTCACCCAATCATGGTCCCACTCTTTGCCCCAGGACTCGACCCAGTTCGGGATGCCCTTCTTGCCGAGCGTCTGGCCCATGCGGAAGGACTCGCCGATGTTCTCCCACTTGCCCTCGCCGGTCGCGAGGTGGATGTAGCGCTTGCGGAGCATGTCGAGGTGCGGCCCGTTGAGCGTCGGCACGAAGTGCAGCGGCGACGAGACGCGCCAGTAGTCGGTGGCCGGCGGATGGCCGATGAAACGAAGCAGCTCGTAGCTGCCGCTCATGCCGAGCGCGCGGTGGAAGATGTCCGGGAAGCGGCACGTGACCGCGACGGCGTGGAACGCGCCGATCGAAGCGCCCATCGCCCACACGCCGATGTCGTCCGACTTGCAGTCGCGGCGAATCGCCGGTGCGACCTCGTGCTTGATGTACTGGTGAAACTGGTTCGTGATCCAGAACCGGTGATCGGGCTTGTGCTCGGCCGAGAAGAACTCGCGACCAGCGACGCTATCGACCGAGTAGATCTTGATGCGCCCGGCCGACAGAAGCGGCTCGAGCACGTAGATCATTTTGAAGCGCTCGATCTCTTCCGCGTCGCCTCCGGCGGTCGGGAAAACGAGCACCGGCTGACCGGAAAAACCCCACCGCGCCATGGTGGTGTTGCACTGCAAACGCGTCGAATACCAGGAGACCTTCTCGAACATGGGAACGGTCTCGCGGTCGTAGCGTTCCGGCCTCCCGGCATCAAGCAAACCCGTATGTTCTCCGGCGTTTTGTAGGTACTCTTTACCCTTCGTGATGACGCACTGGGACAGGCCCATGGGGGGTGTAGCCGCGGTCCGTCAAAACGTGCCGATTTGCGCGGGACGCGGGAGCACATGAAGCTCGCGCGGGCGTCTTTCGTTGGGATCGTCGCGGCAGCGGTGGTCGTCGCCTGCGCGAACCTCGATGGCCTCGCCGGCGGCGCGCCCGTGGCGGGCTCGGGCTCGGGCGACACCGGCACGCCTGGCGAAACGGGGACGGGCAGCGATGCCAATTCGGCCGCGGAAGCCGGACACGAGGTGCTGACCTTCAATCCGCCGGAGCTCGCGTTCACGTTCGATTGCACGAAAAGCACCAGCGCTCAGACGAGCACCGTCGTGCTGACGAACGACAACGATCAGGGCACCAATTTTCAGGTATCGCTCGATCAAAGCGGCCCCTTCGCGCTCCGCGAGACGCTCGATGCGGGCGCGGAAGGCGGCGTGATTTCGGGCCGAATCGAGGCGCATGCCACGCGATCGATCGATGTCGTCGCGCAGCCGACGAGCACGGCGCAGAGCGGCGCGCTTCACGTCGTGGCGGATGGCGTGGACGACGTCGTGCGTCTCGGCAGCATCGCCGACGGGCCACGCATCGCGTTTCAGCCAACCGTGGTCGACTTCGGCTACGTCCGCCAAAATACGAGCCCGATCCCCATCGCCGTCGTCGCGACGAACACCGGGAGCAAGTCCGTCCAGCTGATCGGCTTCACGGGGCTCCCCCCGGATTTCAACTTGAGCGGCGGCATCGACATTCTTCCGAATGGCACCGCGACGCTCAACGCCTCGTTCATTCCGGGACCCGCCGGATCGCCGCTGAAGGGCATCGCGACGCCCAAGTTCGGGACGGAGGTTTGCGGCCAAACCCCAGCGGTCACGATGCAAGGTCAGCGTGTCGCGTACGACATCATCGTCGGCCCCGGCACCGTCGAGCTCGGCGAGTACCCCTGCAATTCGACGCTGGGGACGAGCGTCACGGTCGTCATCTCGAACTACAGCGGCACGGAGGTCTCGTTTACGAGCTCCCTTCCTCCGACCTCGCATTTCGCGCTCGATCCAGCGTCCGGAAAAATTCCCCCGGCCAACGGCGGCGGCATGCCGGGCACGACCAAGGTCACCGTATCGGCCAAGCCACCTGGCCCTGTCTTGGGCGACTTCAGCGAGAACATCACGTTCGCGTTTTCCACGGCCGCCGGAGCGCCGACCCCCGCGACGTCGACCATCTCGGTTCACGGGCGCTCGGTCGGAGCGAAGCTCGCGTTCGCCGATTCGACGCTCAGCTTCGGCCGCAACACGACGAAGGTCGAATCGCTGACGAACTCGGGAAATAAAACGATTTGCGTGACCTACGCGCTTGCCGCCCCCGAGCCGACGTTCACCGTCGAGTCCGATGACACATTGCCCGTGGGCACGTCGAGCACCTCCGTGACCTTCAACGCGCCCGATGGCGCGCGGCACGATGCCGTCGTGAAGATCACGCCGGTTGCTTGCCCAGGAACGTCCGCCCCGACTCAACTCTGTGCTCCGGCGCCGACCCTCGCCGTAACTGGCAGGAAATAAGGCGAAAACGTGGATCGCGGACCCTCAGGCTGGATCGGATCGGTCCTCCAAGATCGCTGGCGGGTCGACTCGAAGATCGCGCGCGGTGGAGTTGCGACCGTCTTCAAGGGGCTCGATCTGCAGACGCAAACGAAGGTCGCGATCAAGATCATGCATCCGGAGTTCGCGCGGAATCAGGACGCGCGCGGGCGCTTCCTGCGCGAGGGGTACGTCGCGAACAAGGTCGGGCATCCCCTCGTCGTGAAGGTGCTCGCCGACGCGGCCACCCCCGAAGGCGTCGTGTACCTCGTGATGGAGCTCCTCGAAGCGGGAGAGACGCTCGAAGCAAAACGCGAGCGGAGCCCCGGCGGACGCATGGGGATCGACGAGTCGGCGCGCATTTGCGAGCAGATCCTCGACGTTCTCGTCGCGGCGCACACGCAGGACATCGTTCATCGCGACATCAAGCCCGAAAATATTTTCGTGCTCACGGACGGCACGGTGAAGGTCCTCGATTTCGGTATCGCTCACCTCCGCGCCGCCGCGAGCTCGGGTGGTGAGTCGACCGCGACCGGACTTCTTCTCGGCACGCCCGACTTCATGTCGCCCGAGCAAGCGATGGGTATGCGCGGGACGATCGACGCGGCGAGCGATATCTACGCGCTGGGCGCGACGCTCTTCACGCTCGTCTCGGGTGAAGCGGTGCACACCGACATGAATCTCGCCGCGCTCTTGCATTCGACGTCATCGAAGCAAGCGCGCTCCCTCGCGTCGGTGAAGCACGCGCAGTCGATCCCGCGCGAGCTCATCGCCGTCGTCGACAAAGCGCTGATGCTGCAGAAAACGCAGCGCTGGCCGAGCGCGCGCGCGATGCAGAACGCGCTGCATCAAGCGGTGCCGAACGCCTTCAAAGCCGTGCCGGTCCCCGAGTCGTCGAAGACGCGTCCCTTCTCGCCGATCGATTTGAAGCCGGCGGTGATGGTGCGCAGCACGGGGAAAGCGCCGCTGAAATCGGTGACGCCGCGCGATGGCGTGAAGGTGCCGTCGATGCCTCCGCCCATCTCCGAGGGCGTACCGACGCCGCGCGATCAAGGCTCGCCGTGGGAAGAGGAATTCTCGGACGGTGACATGGAAGGGCCGACCGTCGCGACGAACGAGTTTCCCGCGCTGAAGCCGCAGCCGGCGCCCGAAGCGCGTCCGCGCATGCCGACGATCGAGCCCGATCTGCTCGACATTCACAGCACGCAAGCGATGACGGGCGAGCTTCTGGCCGCGGTCGCGCCGCTCATTCCGGCGCCGCCGCCGATGAAGTCGATCCCGCCGCCGCCACCTCCGCCGCGCATCAACGCGCCCGGCGGCGGCTCGATCCCACCACCTCCGCCGAAGAACCTCCAGCAGACCGGCCCGAATCCGGTACTGAGCCCAGCGCCGAATCCGGTGCGTTCGACGGCCTCGATTCCGCCCCCGCCGCAACAAGGCTCGATGCCGCCGCCGCCGCAACAAGGCTCGATGCCGCCGCCGCCCGCGCAATATTACTCGCAGCCTCCGCCCGGCATGGCGGGCCCACCCACTCCACGTCACGACCAATGGGGCCGACACGACTCCGGCGGCGTGTCGATCGTGCAGCAAGCGCCGTCGATCCCGCCGCCGCTCCCGATGCCAATGCCGATGACGCCGTCGAAACCGACGGCGAAAAAGAAGAGGGCCGCGAAGAAGCCGCCCTCGATCATCATCGCCGAAATCGTGTTGGCTCTTCTCGTCGTCGTCACGCTAACGATCGGCGGCTGTCTGCTCTTGCAGAGCCGCTAAACGCGTTCGGCAGCGCGAGACAGAAGCAGAGAAGAGATTTCACGGGGAGCCACGGAGGGCACGGAGCGAGAGAAAGATTTAATGGGTCGTACTGCCAGGTCTCCGACGAACCGTTAGCAGCTCGAGTCGACCCTCGAAGCAAGCAGCCCAAACTCTCTCTCTCCGTGTCCTCCGTGGCTCCCTGTGCAAATTCTCGAAATTTATCGGTCGATTTAGCGAAATCTCCGAAGCGTAGCGGCTAGGCCGGCTTCTGGTCTTTGCGCCAGTCCTGGATGCGGTCCCAGAAGTGCTCCGTGAACTTGTCGACTTCGTGCGCGGGGAAGAGCGCAGTGACCTTTTGGCGGACGGCGTCTTTGGCGGCGTCGGTGCCGAAGAAGGTCCACGCGACTTCGTCGAGGTTCTTCAGGTGCGTGGCGCAGAACTCTTCGAACTTCTTCGTCTCCATGCGCTCGTCGGCGATGGCGGCGTATTTATCGAGCTTCTGCTCGAACGTGCCCTCGCCGTTCGCGATGTCGATGAACGGCTGCCAGTTCTGGTTTTTGCGCATCTTCCGCTTCGTCGCGGCGCAGAAGATCGACCACTTCACATAGGCCTTCACGAGCCACGGGAAGTGCATGTGGAGACTCGTGACCTGCGAGTCCGGGCACGGATTCGCGTAGTCGATCGGATACCAGAGCCCGTCCTTGCGGAGCGCTTCGCAGGAGTTGAACTCCCAATCGAAGAAGGAATTGATGGTGAGCGTGATCTTGCGAAGGTGCTCTTCTTCCTGCTTGGAGATGAAGTTCTTCTTCGTCGTGTAGCGCTCGTGGAGCGGCGCCGAGGGATCGTAAAGGACGCAGTGGGTCTGCGGGCCGAAGCCGATGCAGCGAACGAAGCTGTCGAAGTTGTGGACCGCTGCCTGCACGTGCATGACGGACTTGCCCGACTCGTCGTACGCCTTCCACATCGCCTGCGCGTCATCGACCTTCGTGACGCCGCGCCAGCCGCCGCCGTCGTACGGCTTCATGAACATCGGCCAGCCGAGCTCTTTGCCAAGTAGCGTGACGTCGAAGAGCTTCGCGTGGCGCGAAAGCGTGAGCTTCAAGTCGGGATTCGGCTCGTACGTCTTCGGCGGGATCATCCACGTCTCGGGAATGCGCATTCCGAGGCGCATCATCGCGACGTACGACGTGTGCTTCTCGTTGGCCTGAACGCTCCACGGGTTGTTGAACACGTAGAGGTCATTCATGAGAATGGCCTTTTTGATCCACTCGCGACTGGTGTGGTACCAGTGCGTCAAACGGTCGACGACGAGGTCGTATTTGACCGGCTGCCGCAGATTGAACGGCTCGATCATCACGCGCTCGACATTGAACTTCACGGTGTCGCCGTCGATCGGAATCGAGAGATTCAGCTCTTTGACGATCGCCTCGAAGCAGAGCGGCCAACAAATATCGGCGCCGAGCGAGAGACCAATTTGACGAGTTACTTCGGCCATTGTCGCAATCCCCTACTCGTAAATGAACATCAGAGGACCCGGGAAGAGCCAACTAAGCCCTTCGCGCAGACGATCCCGCCAGTTTTCCCAGTTGTGACCGTCGCGAGCTTCGACGAACTTCACCTGCATGCCGGTGGAGTCCAGGAGTGGAATGAGCGAGCGGTTTTCGTAAATCAAAGATTCGTAAACGCCGCAGCTCATGAAGATGCGCTCGCTAATCGCTTTAGGCTCAGCGCGCAGCTCGTTCATGAACTCGACAATGCGATCGAACAGCGGTCCGCGGCGATTCGACTTGCCGATATCGGTGAACGCGAACGATCCAGACTGCAGAAGAAGACGTCCCCAGACACCCGGATAACGTGCCGCCGTGGTCAGTGAAGCGACGGCGCCGAAGGAAGCGCCCATCAGGCAGCGCGCTTGCGGGCGATCGATAATTGGCAATCGGCTGGTGAGGTCGACGAGCAATTCCTCGGTAAGGAATTTCGCGTGGCGCTCGTCGTTCGCGTATTCGCGGAGGCGGTCCGGCGAATCCGTGAACGCGACGATCATGTCGGGGATTTCGAGGCGCTCGATGAGGTTATCGAGCACGTTCTTCATCGACGTGAAGTTGATGTAGTCGGTCCCGTCGTGAACGACCAAAAGCGGATAAAGGCGTGTTTTCCGGAAGCGTGCGGGCAAATAGATTTTGCCGCTGCGCATGCTGCCAAACGCCTTCGAGTGGAATTGAAAACCCTCGAGCAGGCCCGGGCGTGACGTCGAGTCGTATTTCGCCCAATCCGGGAATTGATATCCGTCGCTCTGGAGCACGGAGTTCGCGCCGAATGGATCGCGCGCGCGGTGCGGATTGAGGCGATCTTCGACCCATTTGCGGCCTTCGACGCCGTTCACGTCGAGAATGAGCTCGAACTTGTATTCGACGCGCGAGTTCTCGGGAATTTCCAGCGTGAGATACCAAAGGTCGGTATTCGGCACTTGCTGGAGCGCATTGGCGGTTTCGAGGCCGAAGATCCAGTGGCGGAGATTCACCGCCTTCGCCGAGCCGCGCCAAATGAACGTGCAGCTACGACCTTCGACGATCGGGGCCTGGCGACCTTCGAGGAACTTGTCGATTTTCTCGGCGTTCGGCTTCGAATCGATGAGCGCCTGAATCGCGAGCTTCGGAATGACGCTGCCCGGAGCCGCCGGCGCCGTCGAGGGGGACGTGCTCATGTGCCGAGGACTCCGCGGTGTTGGAAAACCCCCGACTCGGAAACCTCGAAGCGCGTGTGCATGCCGTCATCGCGCAGCGAGATCACGCCGTGCGGATTGTCCGGACCGCGCTTCCGCCACGTCACGCGCGAGCGTGCGGGCATCGCCAGGCACGTGGCCGGTGCGAAGCGGCGCGCCATCGTCTTGATGCGCTCGCGATCGTCGAGCTTGAGCCGGAATTCCGGCTGCGGAAGCACGACCACGTCGCCGGCCATGCCGAGGCCTTCGTCGAGCACCTCTGCCCCGCCCTGCCCGTGCGGCGGCGAGTCGTGAAAGATGATGATGCGTTCCGTGATCGCCATCGCGCCGGCGCACCACGCGAACACGGTCTTGCCCTTTGCGAGGCGGCGAATGTCGAACAAGCGAAGACGATTGAGCAGCGAAGCGACGTGACCCCCCGCGATCGCGAGCGCGTCGCAGTCCTTCATGATCGTCTCGATCTCCGCGATGTGCTTCGTGATCGAAGGGCGATTCAGCGGCCGAAGCCGCGCGTCGAACTCTTCGCGATCGCGCACGCAGCGCTCGAGGTGCATGCGATCGATGTCGCGAATTGCCTGAATCGAGGCGCGCGCTTCGTCTTCGAGGATGTCCGGCGGCGCTTTGCGATTCTCGATCACGTGCTGCGCGTCGAGCGCGTGCTCCATGCGGATGCGATAGAAATCCTGCCGGTGGCGCAGGGTCGTCTGCATCTCGCGGTGCGCTTCTTTGAGCTCTTCGTCGTCGCGGAAGACCTCTTCCGCGCGCGCGTGGAGGCGCAGGTTGATGGTGCGCCCGCCGAGGTGCTCGCGGAGATCGTCGTCTTCCTCCTCGCGCTCCTGCCACCCCGCGGTGATGGTCGCGATCTTCCCCTCGACTTTGAGCTCTGCGACCGCCTCGCCGAGCGTGGGGTCGAATCGTTGCGCGCCCAGTAGGACGATGGCGCGCGCGTGTCCGGAGATCACTTGTGGCCACCTGCGGCGGACCGCAACAACGAGTGGTTTCGCTTCGCGAGCATTTTTTTTGGGCTGCTCTGGTCAGGCGCTCGCGCGGACCTTCAGGTTCTCGCCGACGAGATTCAGCATCGTGCGGAGAGTGTCGTAATCGGGGTGCTTCACGCGGAGCCAGGCGTTGGCCATGTAGCCCGCGTCGACCCCGCCGGTCGGCGAGCCCGGCGGCGGGAAGTGACCGTCGATGATGAGACCGCCGAACTTCTCGTAGATGGCCTCGCGATTCTCGTAGTGCGAGATGTGCCCATCGCGATCGGGACGGAGCGCGATGATGCCCGCTGCGAAGCGACGCGAGAGGCGCTGCGAGGTACGGCCATGGACGATCGCCATCGCCCATTCGCGATAGATGTCGATCTCGTTGCCCGCGGCGTAGAGGTCCCACGCGCGAACGCCCGGCGGACGGCAGCCGATCTCGCTGAATTTCAGGCCTTTCGGCCCCGCAAACCACTCCATGTGCGTGGCCGACGTCGTGATCTTCAGCGCTTCGATGACCTTCTGGCCCATCTCGCGAAGCTGCTGGTAACCGGGCTGATCGATGCGGTTCGTGGCGATGAACTGCGGGCTGATCCAGCGCGTGCGCATCGCCTCGAGGACGTTCGGGTAGTAGTGCGAGACGAAGTCGTGCTCGACTTTGCCGTTGATCGTGATCGTGTCGTAGAAGCCTTCGTGGCCTTCGATGAACTCTTCGATCGCCACGGAGCGGCCCTTGTCGACGTGGCACGCCACGAGCGCGTCGTTCAGCTCGCCCGGGTTGGTGCACTTGTACGTGCCGGAAGCGCCCGCGGCATCGCGCGGCTTCACGATGATCGGCCAGCCCACGCGCTCGACGAAGTCTTTGATCTCTTTCGGATCCGATGAGCCGATCGACTGCGCGCACGGGACGCCGGCCTGACGAAGCGCCTCTTTCATCGCCGGCTTGTCGCGGCAGAGGAACGTGGTCTCGACGCTGATGCCGGGGATGCCGCAAGCCTCGCGGACCTTCGCCGCCGCCATGACGTGGGCTTCGACCACCGCTTCGAGGCGCTGAATGTTCGTGCCCGGATGCGACTGGAGCTTGCGAACGATGTGCTCGAGCGCGCCGGCGTCGGTGACGTTCTGGATTTCCTCGTAGTGCGTCAGCTGGTGGCGCAGGTCGTCGTTGAGCGACGACTTCGGCCGCTCACCGATGCCGATGACGCGCGCACCAACGGCGTGGAGGGCGCGCACGAACTCGCGCTGATTGGCGGGAAAACACGGCTCGACGAAGATGACGTCCACGGCGCGCAAACTATCAGGAAGAGCCCCGAAATTCCATGCAGATTGGCTGCATCTCGCCTGGGCGGGCTCGGCCGTCGAATGGGAGGCCGGCCGACGCAACTGATAGCCGAGAGAAGAGAAGAGATTGCACAAGGAGCCACGGAGAACACGGAGCGAGAGAGGATTTAAGGGCTGCTTGCGGGCGGAACGATGGACCTGTCAGTGAGCGGCGGCCTCGCAGAACACCCCAAAAATCTCTCTCGCTCCGTGCCCTCCGTGGCTCCCTGTGAAATTTCTCTCCTCTCTTCGCGTCGCTCGTGAGACGAACCCAAGCGAGAGCTTGTCGCGAGCCGAACCCGAAATGAAGTAGGGTGCGCCCGCCGTGAACGTACTTTTCGTATCTTCCGAGGTCGCTCCTTTCGCCAAAACTGGAGGCCTCGGCGATGTTGGCGCCGCTTTACCTCGAGCGCTGGGAGCCAAGGGCCACGACGTCCGGATCGTCATGCCGTTCTACGCTCGCGTTCGCGAGAAGGGCCCGATCGACGTCAAAACGGTCCTCAAAGAAGCGGTCGTCGTCCTTGGTGGCACGCGCATCGTCTTCTCCGTCCTCGAAGGTCAGCTGCCGCAGTCGAAGGTGCCCGTCTACTTCGTCCGCTGCTCGGGCCTCTATGATCGCCAGGGAATTTACACGCAAGACGGCGACGAGCACCTCCGCTTCGCGCTCCTGAACTGGGCCGCGCTCGTCATTTGCCAGCGTCTGCAGTTCCGTCCCGACATCGTTCACGCCAACGACTGGCAGACTTCGCTGCTGCCGCTCCTTCTTCGCACGATGTTCGCGTGGGACCGCCTCTTCAACGGCACGCGGACGATCCTGACGATCCACAACATCGGTCATCAAGGCACGTTCGGGTCCGACAAGATCGGCGACACGGGCCTCGCCGACGCGTCGCATCACTTCCATCAGGATTGGATGCGCGAAGGCCGCATCAACTTCCTGCAGACGGGCATCACGTACGCGAACGCGATCACGACCGTGTCGCCGACGTACGCGCGCGAGATTCAGACGCCCGAGCACGGCGTGGGCCTCGACGGCTTCCTCCGCGCGCGGCGCGAGTGGCTCTTCGGCATCTTGAACGGCATCGACGACCACGAGTGGAACCCGGCGAGCGACGCGAAGATCGTCGCCCGCTACACGATCGACGACCTCTCCGGAAAAGAAGAGAACAAGCGCGCGCTCGTTCAGAACGCGGGTCTCAAGTACTACCCGCGCGTTCCGGTCATCGGCATCGTCTCGCGCCTCGCCTGGCAAAAAGGCTTCGATCTCGCGAAAAAAGTGCTCCCGCGCATCCTCGCGAACCGCGCCATGCAGCTCGTCGTGCTCGGCACGGGCGAGCCCGACTACGAGAAGTTCTTCACCGCCCTCAAGTACGAGTTCCCGATGCAGGTCGCGTACAAGAAGGGCTTCAGCGAGAACCTCGCGCACATGATCGAAGCGGGCTCGGACATGTTCCTCATGCCCTCGCGCTACGAGCCGTGCGGCCTCAATCAGATGTACTCGCTCGCGTACGGCACGGTGCCGATCGTCCACAAAACGGGCGGCCTCGCGGACACCGTTTACCAATGGGACGGGAGCTCGCGCGGCAACGGCTTCGTGTTCGAGCACTTCGACGAGACGGGCATCTCGTGGGCGATCACCCACGCGATCTCGACGTGGGGCTCGGGCGAAGGTGAAGACAAGAAGCGTTGGACGACGCTCATGAAGAACGGCATGCGCGCGCGCCTCTCGTGGGAAGAGCGCGTGACGGCGTACGAGGCGCTCTACAAGCGCGTCGCCCCGGGCCGCGGCTAACGCCGATTCAGAGGTGGCCGGTGACCGCGACGGTCGACGGCGGCTTGCAGAAGACCGCGCTTTTCGCGAGGAAACAGCTCGCATGGTTCACGCTTATGGTGCCGGTCGTGTCGCCAGGGGTGGTCGTGTTGAAGGTCACCTTCACCGGAATTTTCACGCCGGGGATGAGCGTCGTGAAGCCGCTCGGGTCGAACTGGGGCTTGTCGCTCGAGTAGTCCACGCAGGGAACGTCATTACCGATGTTGGTGACGTTGAACGTTTGATCCTTCGTGTTTTCGATCGTCGGCAAAGTCACGGGCTCGACCTGCAAGAGAGCGCCGTTGACCGCGAGCGTCAGCTTCACGTCGTACTTTTTGTTGAAGGGGGCCCCGATGTTGATGCTGAGGGTCTCGGTCGTGTCACCCGGCGTGTCTCCCGCGTTTACGACCTCGATCTGAAGCGCGGCCGTCTTTGGCTTGCCGTCGGTGGAGTTCGGCACCGTTCCCTTGTCGGGAGTGACGCGGTAGCGCGTGGTGCTGGGGAGGGTCGTCGTGAAGTCGGCGCTATTCGTGATGGAGAAGTTGCTGATCGTGACCGTCTGCTTCGTGCCGGTCGTGCCCTTGCAATCCGCGCTGCCGAAGTCGGCGGACGCCGGATTGGCAACCACGTCGTCGGCCACGCGCTTTCCCGTCAGCTTGAGCGTCGGCAACGTCGCTCCGCAAAGCAATGTCGGGTCATCGACGATGGGAGTGAGATCGGCGGTCACCTGATTGTCCGATGCGCCTCCCCCGTTCATCGTGAACGGCGCCGAGAACGTGCCGCCGGGCGGAACGGAAATGGTGGGTGGGAGGCCGAACTCCGACTTGTTCGCCGGGGCGTCGAAGCCGGTGATGGAGATCGCCTTCGTGCCGTCGTTCGAGAAGATCACGTTGATGGGCGCCGAGACGTTGTTCTCCTTCACGAAGCCGAAGTCCGCGGTCGGCGGTGAGAACGAGATCGTGGCGCCCTGGACCTCGCCGGTGACGTGAACGCTCTGGCTCTTCGTCTTGGTTTTGATCGCTACCTCGGCGGTGGAGACGCCTGGCTTTGCGGTTTTCTCTTCGATGACGACGTCCACCGAGGCGCCCGCCTTCACCGTTCCCGAAGCGCCGGACTTGATGCTGAACACGTCGGTCGCGAGGAGCGACGCCTCGTAGGTTTGGTCGACGTCCGACGTGTTCTTCAGCGTGATGCTCTTGCTCGGAGTTTCTCCGCACTTCGCCGAGGGCAATGAAAGATCCGCAGGCGTGATTTGGATCCCATCCTGGGTCAGCGTACCGCTCGTGCTCCCGCCGCTACTCGTGCTGCCGCCCGACGAGAGGCCGTCCGGTGTGTCGGAAGCGTCCAACCCAACGAGCGACGCGCACGCGAGGAGGGAGCCGAAGGCGAGGACGATGAGCGCGAGGCGTTTCAAGGGTGGCCGTTGACGGTGAGGCTGGGCATCTGGTTGCAGACTACAGGCGTCGAGCTCGCGCCCGGGCAACGGAATGGCGAGATCGTGATCTTCCCGGTGTTGTGCGTGTCCGAGTTGTTGAAGAAGGCCACCGTGAGGCGCTGGCTGTTGTCGTTCGGGGTCAAGCGATCCGCCTCGTCGTTCTCGTAGACATCGACCTGAGAGTTATCGCTTCGGTAGCTGACGCAGACCTCGGCGTTGCCCGTGTTCTTGATCGGGATATCGGCGCGCGTGCGATCGTCGAGGTTGACGCTCGACTGGTCCAGCGTAACGACCGCGCCCGTGACGCGGTAGTGAAGCTTTACCGGCCAGTCTTTCGAGCTATCGCCGACCGTGGTGACGGTCACGGTTTCGTTCACGTCCTGCGGCGTATTGCCGATCGACACCACGCCGATATCGATGCTCGCCGTACCCGGAACGGTGGCGGTCGTCGCCTTCGCGATCGTTCCCGTCAGCGTCGAGTACGTGAACTTCGAATTGCCCTGCGGCTTGACCGTGAAGGTCGCGGTCGCCGCCGTCGAGTAGTTGGAGATGAGAATGGTCTGCTTGAGGCCGCTCGCCGAGCTGTTGCAGGCCGGCGTACCGAGATCGACTTGCGCGGGCGACACGGTGACGTTCGTGTTGATGCGCTGGCCCTTGAGCGTGAGTGTCGGGACCGGACCGCAGTGCTCCCCGGTCGTCTTCGGCATCGCCTCTTCGGTGAGCGGGTCACCGGCGTCGCCGGCGTTCAAGTGGAAGGGTTGCGTGACCGACGTGCCAGCCTCGATCGTGACGGCGGAGGGAGTGCCGAAATCGGGCGCGTTGCCGAACGAGTCGATCGTGATCGCGTCGTTGCCCGTGTTCTGCAGCGTGACGGTCGTGTCCGCGGAGGGTGCTTTCTCGCGGACGGTGCCGAAATCGACGGGCGTCGGGTTGAACACCAGACCGGCGCCGCGCGTCTCGAGCGAAGCGCTGAGGGTGGTGGAGTCGGTGCCGACGACGACATTCACGTCCGTACTGACGGTGCCCGGCTTGTTGCTCGTCGCGCGGAGCGTAATCACGGCCGTGTCGTGCGCGCCGAGGTCGCCTTTCAAGACTCCCGTCGCGTCGGCGCCATCGATCGCGAACGCATCGCTTGGCGGAATCGACAGCTGATATGTCGTCGCGTTCGCGGTCGTGTTCTGAATGTTGATCTTGATCGACTGCGCCGTGCCACAAACCGTGCGCTGAAAGTCGATCGTCGTCGGTGTGATGATGACGCCGGCTTCCGTCGTCACGCTCCCATCGCCGACGGCGGTACCCGTGTTGCCGCCCCCATCCGTTCCATTGCCGTCCGGGTTTGGGGTCGTGGCACTGACGTTCGGATCGGAGTCGTCGAGGTGAGCGAGCGACGCGCATGCTGCGACAGCCACGAGGCTCCCGAACACGAACGCGTGGCGCGCGCGGATCGACACGTCCTCTACAGTATCAAAGGTGGGCGACTGGCAAAGCGACCGACCGCCGTACGCCACAGGCCGGTCGTACCTCGCCTTACTTGTCTCGGCGGGCGTTCAGCCCGCGTAGTGGACCTTCACCGTCTCGATGATCTTCTTCACCATGGCGCGAACGCCGTCGGTGGTTTCGTGGCGAACGATGAAATAGCCGTCGCCCTCGTAGCTGTCCGACTTCGGTGAGCCGATCTGCGGGAGGCGGTAGTCGACCACGTATTTGCCGACCGCTTCGCGCGTCTCGCCAATGCCGCTCACGCCGATCACCCGGCCTTGGCCCATGCCGCGGACGTAAGCGCAACCGACCGCGTATTTGCGATGCCAGGGCGCATCGAGCTCCTCGTCGACGACGGCGCGAGCCCACGCGCGATATGGATCGACGTCGTGCGCGAGGCCGGTCATGCGCGTGATGTTCGCGCCCGGCGGACGCTGCGCGATCTCGCCAATCGCGAGCTCGCCGTTCGCTTTCTCGAACCACTCCATGTGCGTGAAGCCGTTGTCGAGCCCGAGCGCTTCGATGCACTTGAAGCCCATCTGCGAGGCCTTTTGGTAGACCGGCGTCGTCTCTTCGCGCGGGAGCACGCAGGCCCACTGGATCCACGGGTTCTCGACGACCTCCAAACAGGTTGGCAGATAGTCGCTGACCGACCACGTCACGGGCTTGCCGTTGATGGTGATCGTCTCGAACGAGTGCTCGCGACCGCGGAGCATCTCTTCCGCGAGGACCGGCGACTGCTTCGACACGTTCATGCCGCGAATCGCTTTGATGAATTCTTCGAGGTTCGTGACGCGGAACGTGGCCTTCGCGCCCATGCCTGCCGGCGGCTTGAGGACCATCGGGAAGCCGACCTTGTCCGCGAATGCTTTCGCGTCGTCTTCCGACGTGACGAGCATGTGCGCGGCGCACGGGAGGCCGGCCGCGCGAAGCGCATTCTTCATCGCCGACTTGTCGCGGAAGAGCTCGGCCACTTCCGGGCGCGTGCCGGGAACGTTGTATTTTACACGCGCTTGCGCGATCTGAACCATCAGCGCTTCGAGGATGCCGATGATGCGATACGGCTCGCCGTGACGACGGCGGAGAACTTCGACGCCATCGAGCACGTCGCGCACGTCGAGCGGCTCCGTCACGCGAACGATGTCGTGATAGAGCTTCGCGTCCTGCCCGTCCGGCGGCGTGTGGACGAGGCCGAGCAAGCGCACGTCCTGCAACTTCGACGTGGCACGGACGAAGCGCATGGTCGTTTCGATCGGGAAAGGCGCGACGAAAATGACGTTGCGGGGCATGGGGGCGCGCAGCGTGGTCGCTCATGCCCGCCGCGTCAATTCCCTTGAGGAATCCGCGTGATCAGTTGTTGTTCACGACGTCGATGTCGAATTCGTTGAGCCCCGCGCAAAGTGGCGCCGCCGCGGTGGCCCCGCTGCACGCGATCGCCTGCGGCCGGAACTTGAACCGCTGGTGGTGCGGGCCCGTGGGATTGGCAGTGCCCGTCACCTTGAAATCGCCCGCGACGTTCGGATCGAACTGCTCGTCGGGTTCGAACGTGACGAGGTTGCTGTCACCGCCACCGCCACCGAGCGCGTAGTGAAGGCACACCGGAACGTTGCCGATGTTCGTGGCCGGCCGGCTCACGGTGGTCCCACCATCCAGGCTGAGCTGCGTGGTGTCGTACTGCATCTTCGCGCCGTAAACGTGGACCTGCACCGTGACGGTTCGCGGAGCCAGCGCGCCTTCCGTGATTTGAAGGCTGTACGAGTAATCACCCAACGGCGGAATGCCATAGAGGTTGAAGCCGATCGTCGCCGGCATTTCGCCGGTGCCTTCGCCGAGCTGGATGTTTTGGGGCGTCACGGTCACGGGAGCCACCGCCGTCACGGCGATCGTGACCGTATTCGCGCCGTAGTTCGAAACGACGACGGGGGTCTGGGTACCGCCGGTGCATGCAATCTGCACGCTCGTCTTTCCGACCGTGACGTCGGTGGGGCTGCGACGGCCTTTGAAGACGAGCGCGGGAAGCGCATCGCACACGGGCTTGTCCGTCGTGAGCGATGCGCTCGCCGTGATCGGATCGCCGCCGGGCCCCGCCGTCATCGTGAAGCTCGCGACCGCTTTGCCATGCGCGGAGACCGTTACGGGCGCATCGAGCATGAAGTCCTTGCCGGCCGCGACGCCGGTGACGGTCACGTCTTCATCGCTCGTGTTCTCGAGATTCACCGTCTGCGGGCTCGACTTCAGGTCGTGGCGGATCTCGCCGAAGTCCACCGTGCTCGTGTCGAGAGCGAGCCGCGGGCCCGCAAATTTGCCCGCAAAACGTACGTCGTAGCTCTGATCGCCGACCTTCAGTGTGATCGTTCCCGCGTCGACGCCCGTCGTTCCGATCGTGAGCGTGACACTGCCCTTTGCGGGAATGCTCGGCGCGCTGCCATCGACCGTGATGCCGGCCGGTGCGGTGACGACGAGCGGAACCGGGGCTGCGCTCGCGTTCGTGATCACGATCGGGAGCGTCTTCTGCTCGCCGCATTTCCCGTCGGGAAACGCGAGGCTCGTCGTCGAGATGGTGATCCCTCCCGCGAGCACGACGGGACCGCTGTCGCCGCCGTCCGACGTCGTCGGTGCGTGAGAGTCGCCACTGATCTCGTACTCGCCGAGCCCCAAGATGCTGCCGCACGCGACAGCACCGAGCGCGAGCACGATGAACAGAGCACGGGACACGGCTTTGTAACGATACCGCAAATCGCGGTCTCTCCGCAGGCTACGGGCAGGTGATCGATTTGCGGTCAGTGCACTTACCGTTGATGCACGTGCCGATGGACGGATCGCAAAGCGGCTTCGTGAGGTCGCTCGCGCAAGCCTCGTTGGCCTTGGCGTAGGCCTGGCATTTTGCGTTGACGCAAATGCCGCGGATGCAGCTCACGTAGCCATTGCCTTGTTGGCCACAGGCCACGCCCGGGTTGCCGTACGTGACCTCGACGCACTTGCTGCTGATGCAGACGAAGCCTTGGAGGCACGTGTTGCCGTTGCACGCGGCACCCGCCGTCCCGGTCGGCTTCACGCATCTGTCGGTCGTGGTGTTGCAGGCCAGCCCGGCCTGACACGCGTTGGGCGTGGCCGAACAATCCCCGTCGAGGCCGACTTGCGGCACGCACTTCGTATTGACGCCCGTGCAGTAAGCCCCCTCCACGCAGTCGGAGATTGTCGGGCAGTTGGTTCCCTCCGCCGCTCGCGGGGTACACGTTCCGCAACCGGTATTTGCGTCACGCTTGCAGTGGCCGCTCGAGCAACTGCGACTCGAGCTGCAAACGCCGTTGTCCGGGATGTTTCCGAAGAAATCGCACTCCCGAAAATCGCGCTCGCGAAAGCTGCAATCTGCACTCGTGAGCTTCGCGGTACACGCGCTGTATTCGGCCGGCGTGATCCACGACTCATCATCGGCTTTCGTCTCGTTCTCGCAGTCGGCGTCCGTCGGGTAGTAGGCCGCGTAGCGAAGGCCATCGCACTTTTTGACGAACGCGCACGACGCCTTCGCATAATCGCCGAGCGGATCGGCGGGCTTGCCGCTCGAGGCATCCCCCGAGCTCGTCGTCGATCCCGAGCTCGTCGCGGTCGTGCCGGAGCTCGTGAGGCTCGTTCCGGTGCTTCCCGAGCTGGTGGACGAGACTCCACCTTCGGCGAGATCGTCGGGGCCGATCGAGTAGTCGCCGAGGCCGGTCACGGCGGCGCAGGCGTAGACGCCCGCGATCGCAATGAAGATCACGGACGAGCGCAGCCCCACGAGACGAGCGTATCAGCTCATTGACCGCTGCTGCCCGAACATGCGCTCTTTCGATCCGCGCATTTGCCGTTCTTGCAAACCGTGTCGTCGTTGGGCGAGCAGCTCGGACTCGTCGCCATCGTAGCGTTCGGTGCGGCGCAAGCTTCGCCCACGCTCGCGTAGGCGTGGCACTTCGAGTCGTTCGGCAGGCACCTGCCGTTGAGGCAGACGACATAGACCGATCCACCCGTGTTCCCGCACCGCTCGCCAGGGTTGGCGTAGTCGTACTCGCGGCATTTGTTCTGATCGCAGGTCAGCGTCGCGTTGCACGCCTTGCCGTTGCCACAGTCAGCGCCGACGCCGTTGCCAGCTACGCACTTCCCGTTGCTGCAAATGAGACCAGGGGCGCATGGATTGTTGACTGCCCCGTCCGGGCCGCTGAGCGTGCACACATCATTCAGGGCGATGCGCGGCCTGCACTTGGACTTATCGAGATCGCAATAAAGGCTCGATTGGCAGTCGTAGTTCGCTTCGCAGGTGGCACCCTGATCGCCCTGCGCGCCGCAGATTGTACATCCGTTCTGATCGTGCGTGCACCGGCCGCTCGCGCAGTCGGAGTTGAAGCGGCAGGCGGCGCCGTCTTTCACCGTGCCTTTGAAATTGCAGTCGCGAATGTCGCGAGCATCGAGCGCGCAATCGGCCGTCGCGAGTGCGCTCATGCATCGCGCGGTTTGGTCCGCCGGCAGCCTCGCCGCCTCGATCCCGAGGGTCGATTCACACGTCGCGTCGTCGCCGTAGAGCTTGGCGTAGCCCGCGGGCAGGCATTTCTTCGCGTGCGCGCAGGCGGCTTCGACGTACGTCTTCGGCGGGTCGGTCGAACCGGAACCATCGACGCCGCTCGAAGAGACACCGCCTTCGCCTGCGGCGCCGGCATCGCCGTCGGGGATTACCTCGTAATCGGACAGACCGGTCACCGCCGCGCATGCGGTGCCCGCGACCACGATCAGCACCAAGGCTCCCCGCCCGATCACCCGTGCATTCTACTACGATCGCCGCCCACCAGCGGCCGCGACCGTGATAGGACGGGCGCCTCGGACCATGAACGTCGTTTTTCTGTCCCCCGTCTACCCACCGGAGATGATCGAGTACACGCGTGGCCTCGCCGAAGTGGGCGCGAACGTGTACGGAGTCGGGGACACGCCGTTCGAGGCGCTTCCGCAAAAGGTGCGCCCGTACCTCACGGATTACCTCCGTGTTCCGCGCATCATGGCGGAAGACGACGTGATCGAGCGCGTGAGCGCGTGGCTTCGCGGAAAGCAAATCGACACCGTGCTCTCGAATTGGGAGCCGCTCGTGATTCTCGCCGCGCGTCTTCGCGAGCGTTGGGGCCTGCCCGGCATGAGCGTCGATACGGTGAAGGGCTTTCGCGACAAGCAGCTCATGAAAGAGCGCGTCGCGGCGGCGGGCCTTCGCGTGCCGAAGTCGCGCCGCGTGACGAACGAGAACGAGACGCGCGCGGCGGCCGAGGAGATCGGCTACCCGCTCATTCTCAAGCCGATCGCGGGCGCGGGCAGCGCGGACACGTACAAGGTCACGAACGACAAAGAGCTCGACGCGGCGATCAAGGCGATGCGCGGCATCCCGGAGTCGAGCTGCGAGGAGTACGTCGCGGGGGAAGAGTTCACCTACGACACGGTTTGTGTGCAAGGAAAGCCGGCGTTCGAGAACGTCGCGTCGTACTTGCCGAAGCCGCTCGAGATGCGCACGCAGGAGTGGATCAGCCCCGTCATCATCACGGTGCGCGATCTCACCTCGAAGAAGATGCAGACGGGCATCGAGCTCGGTCGCAAGGTGCTGAAGGCGCTCGACATGGGCGACGGCTTCACGCACATGGAGTGGTACTACACGGCAAAGGGTGAAGCCGTGTTCGGTGAAATCGGCTGCCGTCCTGGCGGCGCGCATCTCGTCGATCAGATGAACTACACCTGCGACATCGATCTGTTCCGCGAATGGGCGCGCGCGTGCGTGATGCACGATTTCAAGGCGTCGACGGAGCGCAAATACAATTGCGGCATCGTCTTCAAGCGCGCGATGGGACAAGGTCGCGTGACGCGCATCGAGGGTCTCGGCGCGTGGCTGCGCGAGTGCGGTGAGTGGGTCTGTGAGGAGAAGCTCCTTCGCCCGGGCACGCCGCGCCGCAATTGGAAGCACACGCTGCTCTCGGACGGTCACGTCATCGTGCGCCACCCGGAATGGGATGAGGCGCATCGTTTGTCGTTCGCCGCGGCGACGGGCATTCGCATGTGGGCCGAGTAGAGGCTCCGAGTCACGACTTCGAACGACGACGCTCAGGCGCGTCGCGCCTTTTCTTCGTCCTCATCTACGTCGATCATCTCGGAGACTTCGTAGCCGCCGATGCGCATCGGAGGCTGCGCGATCTGCATGACCTCGCCGAAGATGCGCGCGAGGTTGGCGCGCTGGCGATGCACGCTGCGTCCGAAAATGCGGCGCATCACGACGAAGACCATCGCCATGCAAATCGGCAAAGCGATGACGACGGCCAACGGCCCGAGCGTGCTGCCGACGACGGGCATGGCCACGAGACCCGCGATCAGCCCGCAAATCACCGCGAAAGCGGCGTAGCCGCTGTGATCGACCCACAGCCGAATGTGTGAGCCGAGTCCCTTCTTCGTGATCGATACCTGCGTCGTGCCGAATCGATATTCGAGGCCGTCGGGATGTCGCGTGCCGGTTCGCAGCGGTGAGATCTCGGTCTGGAGCAGTCGGAGTATTTCGTCGACCTTGGCGGGCGCGAGTGGCGTGTCGGTCGTGCGTTCGAGGAGGAGCCAGCCCGGCGCGGCGATGCCCCAATGGTCTTCGCTTTCCGGAAGGGTGATGGCGACACCGCTCTCGCCCGTGAGCTCCGCGATGCGCTTTCGGGCGTCGGCGAGCTCGTTCTCGAGCATCTCGTTGCGCGCGCGAAGCGCCTCGGTTTCGTCGCGATAGCTCACGGCTGCTCGCAGATTGAAGGCAAGGCAGTCGCGCAATTCCGATCGACCCACGCTTCGGGACGCGGGTACTGATCCGTGCCTTGGTAGAACGCGGCGCACGACGTGTTCTCGTTCGGGTCGGGCGGGCTCGCGTCGAGCCAGTTCGAATACGTGACGGGGATGCCGGTGATCCAGAAGTACGAGGCGGCATCATTTTGCGAGCCGGTGTCCGGAGCTTCGAAGCCGATCCAGCGCGCGGCATCGAGCTCTCGTCCGAGCTTCGAGACTTGCTCGTTTTCGTCCATCGATCGAACGACGGCGAGATGCGCGCCCGCTTCGACGCACGCGGCCTTGGCCGCCGGTTGCGACACGAAGCTCGTATTCACGAAGAAGCAGTGGTCCACGATGAGCGCGCGGCCATCGGCGCACGTGATGGGCGGGGCGCTGTCGACGATCGCCTTGGACGCGTCTGCATCGGGGTTGTTGGACCCAGCTTCCGTGCCGAGCTTGGCATCGCTCGCGGCGTCGGCGCCATCGGGAGCGACTTCGTAGTCGTCGAGCCCCACGACGCTCGCGCACGCCGCGAGGAGAACGAGCGAAAGGCCGGTCATGGTCAGGGGCTTCGCCCCCGACGCCCCCACCCCACACGCCGCGAAGGTCCGAGCACGGACCTTCGTCTTAACGGGTGTGGGGCCCCGATTTGGTTCCCTGCCGCCCACGATTTTTCCCGGACCTTCGTCGTAACGGTCTGAGGCCCGGAAGTCAGCAGTCGATGCTAGGACGCCCGATTTTCTCGCCTCGGCTCCAGGGCGACGCGACCATTATGTGTAGTTTACACGCTCGCGTCGCGGTACGGGCCGCCCCAGCTGCGGAAGCGCGGGCCCTTTTCCAGGAGCTCCGCGAGCCGCTCGCGCTGCTTCGGATCGAGCACGCCGTGGATGCGGCGCAGCGCGGTCGCGAACGCGTCCTTCACCTTGCCCGTGACGTCTTCCGTCGAGGCGCGCGCTTCGATGAGGCCCGCTTCGTCGAGCTCCTCGGGGCCGAACGCCTTCGCCAGTCGTTCGCGCGCCGCTTTCAGGCCTTCCTTCGCCGAGCGTGCTTCGCGCTGGAAGTCCTCGATCGCGGAGCGAATCTCTCGCTCCTGCCCCGGCGTCGTGTCGAGCTTCGAGAAGATCGCTCTGAGCCAGAAGCTATTGCCCGGCCCCCGCGCCCACGGCGGACCTCCGCCCCAGCGCCCGCGCGAGCCGCAGCCGCCTCCGCCATAGCCGTAATGCATCATGCGGCGCCGCCAAAACAGCATCCGCACCACCTTGAACAACATCACGGCGCCGATAATCCCCGCCGCAATTCCGAATCCACCGCAATGTGCCATCGCTTTTACCTCGCGCCTTTCACCCCTGAATGATGCGCGCCGGAGCGGCGAGGTCGCGTAGGCAGAGCCGTAAAGAAGCGTAAAGGACGCGGCGGTCCCGAGCGTCACCCCGTCCAACGAGGCCGCAGAAAATCGCATTCTGGGCTCATCTCATGGGTCTCCAGAAGCGCGGTAAGGCCCCCGCCCTCGCGTTGCGACCGTTTACGGTTCGCGCTCGCACACCGTCGGGTGGCTCTCGGTGCATTGACGATCCGCCCACTCCGGATCGCCTTTGATGATGATCACGCACTTGGCCTTGTCGTTTGGGTCGCTCGGATATCAGTGGTCGAAACTGCTCTTTTCGCCGCTCGCCCAGCGGAAATTCGTTCGCTGGTTGTTGTCGTTGTTGTCCGCGAAGAGCCCAATCCAGCGATCCACGCCGTTCGCGTTCGCCATGTACCAAGTCTCTTCTTCTTGGCTCGTGATGGAAACGAGATATCCCCCGCGTGTCTTGCATGCCGTCGCCGCCGAGGGCTCGTCGCGGCTCGTTTCATCGAGAAAATAGCAATGGCCGAGGGCCGTCCGCTCGTCATCGCGACACTTCGCCGGCGCCGCGTCGCCATCCGCGCGCGCATCCGGAACGCTCGCCTCGACGCCGGCATCGGAGACCAGGGCGGAATCGAGCGTGGCATCGCTCGTGCTCGATGCACCGGACGCATCCGATGCGTCGGACGCACCATTGGACGCGATCCCAACCACGTCGATGCCACACGCGGCGAGGACGAGCGTCGCCATCAGCGTTGCGGCACGCCTCATCTCTTCTTCGTACCATTCTTTTCATGCGCTAACGAGCGCTCTCGGATAAGACGCAGAGCCATGGCAGCGGCGAAAAAAGCAGCAGCGAAGGCACCGGCGAAGAAGCGAATGTCGAGGGCGGCACCAAAGCGCATGCCCAAGAAGCAGAAAGCGGACACGGCGGGCCTCGAGCCGCTCGCTTGCGCGCTCGAAGCCGGCGACGCCACGATCGCACCGCTCGAGAAGATCATCGAAGCGGAAGGCGGGCTCGTCGTTGGTCGCTACAAGGATCCGCTCGGCGGTCATCCGCTCGTGATGGCGGTCCTGCCCGTCGGCAAGATCGAGCCGACGCCGTTCCAGCGCGATCTCAGCGACACGCATCACAAGCGTCTCGCAGACGTGATCCAGAAGACGGGCCGCTTCCTCGATCCCCTCGTCGCGATCACCGCGCCGAAGCACGCGCCTTCGAAGAAGAAGCCCGAGACGGAAAGCACGGCTGCGTTCTGGACGCCGAACGGCATGCATCGCCTCGAAGCGATGAAACGCCTTGGGGCAAAAGCGGTGACGGCGCTGGTCGTGCCGACGCGCGAGGTGGCGTGGCAGATCCTCGCGCTCAATACGGAGAAGGCGCACAACCTCAAAGAGAAGTCGCTCGAGGTCATTCGCATCTATCGAAACCTTCTCGAAGAGGATGACTCGCTCTCCGAGAAGGGCTTCCAGTTCTACCTCGAGGATCCCGCGCTCGTGACGCTCGGCATTTGTTACGAGAAAAATGGTCGCTTCGCGGGCGGCGCGTATCACTCGATTCTGCGTCGCGTGGAGGAGTTCTCCGAGGGTCCGATCAAGGACGCGATCAAAGAACACGAGCACCTCGCCGAGCTCACGCTCGAGCTCGAGCTCGCGGTGGCGGCGGCGATTCAGAAGCTCAAGGAGAAGGGCTTCGTGTCGCCGTACCTGCGCTCGTTCGTCGTGTCGCGCATCAATCCGCTCCGCTGGATCCAAGGCGATTTGCCGTCCGCGGAGAAGGTCCTCACGCAGATGCGCGACCGCGCGCTGAAGTTCAAGACGGACAACATCAAGCAAGATGACCTCGCCAAAATGGGCGGCGGCGTTCCGGACGAAGAAGGCTGATCGACCTAGGTCGAGCGACAACCCTGATCGATCTCGTCACTCCAACGCGGTAGAACCTGTCGGTGCGAACCGGCTCGGCAGATCTTCCGCTCCACGGCGGGCACGTTCCGAAGTGGCTCGCGGATCGCATGACCGCGCTCGGGCGGGTGCTCGTCGAAGCGATCGTCATCGAATACGGACGCGCCGAGCTTCTGCGGAGGCTCGCGCATCCGTTTTGGTTTCAGTCCCTCGGCGCCGTCATGGGCATGGATTGGCATTCGTCGGGGATCACGACGAGCGTCATCGGCGCGTTGAAGCGCGGGCTCACGCCCATCTCGGGCGAGCTCGGCGTCTTCGTGTGCGGTGGCCGAGGCAAGCACTCGCGCGATACGCCGATGGAGCTCGCGAAGGTCGGCGAGCGCACGGGCCTCGACGGCGCCGCGCTCGCCGCGAAGAGCCGGCTCGTCGCGAAGGTCGACAGCGCGTGCGTGCAGGACGGCTTCGATCTCTATCTCCACGGCTTCTTCGTGACCGCCGAAGGCGACTGGACCGTCGTGCAACAAGGCATGAACGGCGGCAAAAAGCTCGCGCGGCGCTATCACTGGCTCAGCGAAGGGGTAAAAAGCTTCGTCGAAGAGCCGCATTCGGCGATCGAGGGACGAAGCGTCGGCGAGATCATGAACCTCGTCGACGCGCGCGCATCCGCCTCACGAAGCGCGCAGCTCTCTTTGTTGAGAGCAGGTCCTGATGCGGTGATCAACGCCATCGCCAAGCCGGATCCGCAACTGCACCTGGCTCTACCCACGCGCCATCACGTGACTTCGAAAGACGTCGACGTGCGTCGCATCCACGCGGCGCTCGCCGCGGCCCACGAGCGAGGCCCGATCGATTTCGTCGACGTCCTGCAAACGCCTGGCGTCGGCGCACGCACGTTGTTCTCGCTCGCGCTCGCGGCGGAGATCCTTCACGGCACGCCCTCGCGCTTCGCCGACCCGGCGCGTTTCTCGCTCGCCCACGGCGGGAAAGACGGTCAGCCCTTCCCCGTCCCGCTCAAGGTCTACGACCAAACGATCCGCGTCATGAAACGCGCCGTCGATCACGCGAAGCTCGGCAACCGCGAGAAGCTCGACGCGCTGAAGCGCCTCGACAACGAAGCGCGCCGCGTCGATCGCGAAGCTTTGAGCGTCGAAGGCCCGAGCTTCGACGCGATCGTCGAGAACGAGCGCGCGAATTCACGCCGCTACGGCGGCCGCACCGTCTTCGACGACTGAGCGAAGCGCCGCGAGAAGCGCCCGCTGCTCGGCCAGCGTGGGATAGCCGGTAACGCGCCGCACCTCGGCCGCCGGCTCGGTTAGCTCGGTCGCGAGCACGTCCCACGCCTCGCGCATCGCGGCCGTGCAATCGACCGCGAGCCACGCGTGGATCGCCCACGACAGCTCCGCATGCCGCGCTTCATCGCGTGCGATCTCGACGAACGCGGAGCGAATCGCAGCGTCGCCGGCACGCGCGGCTTGGAACGCGGACACGACCGCGCCAAACGCCTCGCGAACGCAGCCCTCGACCGCGTTTTCCAGCGTGAGGTCACGCTCGTTCTCGACGCGTTCGACCACCGGAACAGGCACGTCGCCGCCGAACTTTGCGGCCAAGCCCGCGGTCATCGCCGCATGACGCACTTCATCCTCGCGCGCCGCGACCACCCGTGAAAGCAGCGCCGCGGGCGCATCTCGCTCGACGAGCCGCGCGTGCAATTCGTCGAACGCGAGCACCGCCGCCGCTTCCATGTGCGCGATCTCCGCGAGGCACGGCCCAACGCCGGAGAGCCACGGCACATCCGTCACGCGCAGCCCTGCGGGACGGCGTCCTTCGATGCAGCCGGTGTCGGCTTCCTTCACTTTGTGCGTCCCGGCGGAGGACTGCTTGCCATCCGCGCTCGAGATCTTCGTAAAAATCTCGGAAATCGCCCCGCTGCAAGACTCCGAGGTGTACTTGAAGACGAAACCGTCTTTCTCGGGGCGCACGTTGTTGCTGCCGCAATCGACGAAGCCATTTCCGAGCATGAGAAGAGCCACCGCTTCGTCGCGCGTCTCGATGGGAGAGACCGCGGCGCGAAGGTCGTCGAGCGTGGCGAGCTTCACGTCGTTCCCAGAGGTGATCACCGCGAGGTCATTGTTCGTGACTGGAGAACAGCCGCCGCCGCACATCGCCGTCCGCACCTCCCAGCCCGCGGAGTCTTCGGCGCGAAGCAGCTCGCTCGCCCGCGCTTCGCACGCCGCGCGGTCCGTCGCTTTGCTGCACGGCGCGCCGAGAACCGGGAGCATCGTGATCGTCGCGGGCACGCCTGACGCCGCCGACGAGGAGCCGCGTGTGGCGAGGGCAATGCCGTCCACGTTCGGCCCGATCGTCAACGCCGAATACCGCGTGGTCGCCTTCGGATCGATGCAGGTCGCGCGGTCGGGCATGTCGGTCGTGTCGTCGCCGCAGGCCGAGAGCGCGAGCACGCACGTAATGAGGTGACGGAAGCGAAGGACGTTCACGAGAAGAACGATAGCGGAAACCTGCAAGAGCTTTCCTCGAACGCTGGGCAGTTGCATCGCACGAAAACTTTCGCCATCGTTCAGAGAGTGCCGCTGGATCCCCTCTCCGACGTGCTGAGCCTGACGCGCGCGACTTCCGTCGTGTCGGGCGGCTTCGAGGCCGGCGGAAAATGGGCGCTCCAATTCCCGCCGCCGGGCCGCTTGAAATTCTCGGCGGTCGCGAAAGGCGGCTGCTGGCTCCGCGTCGATGGCCGTAAAAAAGGGGTGAGGCTCGAGGCGGGCGACGTCTTCCTCATGGACGGCAAGGACGGGTTCGTCGTCGGTAGCGATCTCGGGATCGCGCCGAAAGATGCCTACAAAACGCTGGGCCTGCGCGACGGAAAGCTCGGGCGCGTGGGCACCGGCGAGGACTGCACCATCGTCGCGGGCAACATCGCGCTCGACGAAGCGAGCGGCGCGATCGTGACCGAGGTGCTCCCGCCATTCATTCACGTGCGCGGCGGCACGCCGGCCGCCAACGAGCTACGCTGGATCATCGACCGCATCGCCGCCGAGCGCAGCGCGGCGGGTCCGGGCTGCGATATCGCGTGCGCGCAGCTCGCGCAGCTCCTCTTCGTTCAAGTGCTGCGCGCGCATCTCGCGAGCGCGGACACGCTGCCTCCGGGCTGGCTCCGCGCGATGCGCGATCCGCAAATTCTCCGCGCTTTACGGCTCCTGCACGCGTCGCCCGAGCAGGAATGGAAGCTCACCGATCTCGCCAAAGCCGCCGCCATGTCACGCACCGCGTTCGCGCTTCGCTTCAAGGCGGTCGCCGGCGTCGCGCCACTCGCGTACCTCACGGCGTGGCGAATGCGCCTCGCCCAGCGCGCGCTTCGCGATGAAGACATGAACGTCGCGGAGCTCGCAACCCAGCTCGGCTACGCGTCGGAGAGCGCGTTCAGCCATGCGTTCAAGCGCGAAACCGGCGCCAGCCCTCGCGCCTTCCGCAGCGCTGAACGATCGCACAAGTAATTGGGCCTCTGGAGCATTCAACGTCCCGCACGACGGACGTATCCCTGATGCATGCAAATCTTCATGACCGGTGGGAGCGGGTTGGTTGGCACGGGCGTCGTGCGCGAGCTCATTCGGGCTGGGCACGCCGTACGCGGGCTCGCGCGCTCGGACAAATCTTCGGAGCTTCTCACGAAGGCGGGGGTGACGCCCGTGCGCGGTGAGCTCCAAGACGTGGAGCGCTTGCGGGCGGAAGCGGCGGAAGCCGACGCGGTCGTGCACTGCGGCTTCATCCACGACTTCGCGAATTTCGCGGCGTCGGTGCAGACCGAATTCCGCGTGATCGAAGCGTTCGTGGCGGGCCTGCGTGAAGGAAAGACCTTCCTCGCCACTTCGGGCACGGCGCTCGCGACGGGCATCGCGCCGGTGACGGAGGACGTCGCGGTCGATCCGGCGACCACGAAGCACCCACGCGGGCCGGCCGAAGCGATGATCCTCGCGGGCAAAGACAAAGGCCTCCGCGTGGGCGTGATGCGGCTACCGCCATCGGTGCACGGCCCGAACGACCACGGCTTCGTGCCGATCCTGATGGACCTCGCGCGGAAGCATGGCGTCGCCGCGTACGTCGGCGACGGCGCGAATCGCTGGCCGGCCGTGCATCGCGACGACGCGGCCGTTCTCTATCGACTCGCCCTGGAAGGCCTCGCGTCAGGGAAAATCGCCTCAGGCACGCGGTTCCACGCCGTCGGCGATACGGGCATTCCGTTCAAGGAGATCGCGCAGGCGATTGGCGATCGCCTCGGGCTCCCGATCGCGTCTCGCCCGCCGGAGCACTTCGGCTGGTTCGGCCACTTCGCCGCGCTCGACGCGCCCGCCACCGCGAAGCTCACCGAGCAAGCGACGGGCTGGAAGCCCACACGCGAAGGCCTCCTCGAAGACATCCGCAGCGACGTCTACAAAGAGGCGTTCAGCACGATGGGTTAGCGAATCTCGTCGATGTTTTCTTCCCAGGCGTCGCCGAAGAAGCGCTCGATCCGCAGATCGTTCGCGAGCTTCGCGTAGTCGTCGAGGCAGCGCGCGTTCACATCCACCCCGTCTGGGTGTGAGCGCGGCGTGTAAAATGGATGCATACCGCACGTTTTGCAGAACGTGTGCTTGGCGGTCTTCGTGTTGAACGCGTACGTCGCCAGGTCGTCCTCACCGGAGAGCAGCGCGAACTTGTCCTTCGTCACGATGATGTGAAGAAAGCCCTTCTTCGTGCAGATGGAGCAGTTGCAGTCGTGGACGGGCGAGCTCAAATCGAGCTCGACCCGAAACCGCACCTTTCCGCAGTGACAGCCGCCTTCGGCGATCACGGCTGCAGCTTCGCGAGGTCCTTGAGCGCTTGCTTCACTTTGTCCTTCGACGGGACCGAAGCGTGCTCGAGGTTGTCCGCGAGACCGATGCCCGGGACGTGCTCGCCCGCGAGGAGCTTGGGCGCGGCCCACAGATCGTAGAACAGCTCTTCGACGATGCGGCGCACCAAGTGCTCACCGAAGTTCGTGATCTCGGTGTCCTCGTTGAGGCAGAGCACGCGGTGCGTCTTCTGTACCGAAGCCTTGATGCGCGGCCAGTCGTACGGATGAAGCGAACGCAGGTCGATCACCTCGATCTGAATGCTCTCCTCTTTCGCCAATTCCTCGGCCGCCGCGAGCGCCATCGGAACGTTGCGCCCGTAGGTGAGCACCGTCACCGCGTCGCCGAGGCGTGCGATGCGCGCTTCGCCGATCGGAATGAAGAGATCCTCGACGGGCGGGAACTGCGGCGCCCACTTGGAGCGATCGCCGAGCGGCGCGTCGATCATCTTCGAGAGAAGCTTTTCATCGGCCGGCTCGCCCGGAATTTCCTCACCCGGACGCGCCTTCGCGCGAAGGAGCGCCTTCGGCTTCAGGAACATGACCGGGTTCGGATCGACGATGGCGCTCAAGAGCAGGCCATACGCATCGCGCGGATTCGACGGCATCACGATCTTCCAACCGGGGATGCGCGTCGCCTGCGCGTCGAACGAATGCGAGTGGTAAATCGAGCCGCGAATGCCGGCGCCGACGGGCGTCATCAGCACCATCGGCACGTTCCAATCGCCGGCGCTCGACCAGTATGTGTTGCCCGCGATCTTCAGGAGATCGATGGTGTTGAACGCGTAATCGCAGAACTGAATCTCCGCGACGGGTTTCCGGCCCGCGAGCGCGAGGCCGATCGCCATGCCGACGATGCCGCGCTCGTCGAGCGGGCTGTTCCACGTGGTCTTCAGCCCCTGCGTCGCCGTGAAGACGCCGCCAAGCGGCGGGCCCACGTCCTCGCCGAAAATATCCGTCACGCCAAGGCGCGTCTCACCGACGTGAAGCGCCATGCGGATCGCTTGGACCATCGTTGCCATGTCAGGACTCTCCCGCGACGTGGTTCTTGGTCGCGAACACGTACTCCCAAATCGAGTCGCCGCTCGGTTGCGGCTCTTCACGCACGCGCTTCGAGGCTTCGAGGAGCTCGGCCGTGTACTTTGCACGCATCTCGTCCATCTCCGCGCGCGAACGAAGCTTTCGTTCTTCGAGCTTCTTCTCGAAGAGCGAAAGGCAATCGGCCTCGTCCTTGACGAAGTTCGCGCCGCTCGCGCTGGAGTGACCGTTGAGGCGCGAGACCATGGCCTCGAGCAGGTACGGCTTCCGCTCGGTGCGCACGTAATCCATCGCCTTCTTGAGGCCCGCGTACGCCGTCTCGACATCGTTGCCGTCGATGGTCGCGGTCTGCATGCCGAACGCCTTGCCGCGATCGGCGACGCGCGACTCACCGTGCTGACCGGCATACGGCGTCGAGATGCCGTACTGGTTGTTCGTCACGATGATGAGGATGGGGAGCTCGGCTCCCTTTCGCGACGACCACACGAGGCAGGTCGCGAAGTCACCTTCCGCCGTGCCCGCGTCGCCGCCCTGCACGATCGTAATGCCCTTCGAATTCACCGAGCGCTGCGCCATCGCGGTGCCCGGCGCGATCGAATACTGCACTTCGATGGGCGACGAGATCGGCGCCACGTTCCACTTACGGGCGGTCGAGTGACCGACGAAGTTACGACCACGCGAGTACGGGTCGGTCGCCGTGTTCTTCATTTGCCGCAGGTAATCGACGGGATCTGCACCGAGCGCGAGCAGCGTGGCGCTCGAACGGTAGTGCAGGTGCAGGTAGTCGTGCTGGAGGCCGGTCCCCTTGTCGACCAGAAGCCCGAGCGGCACGTTGAACGCCTCTTCGCCGGGGCCACCAATCCAGAAGTAGCCGTCGCCCTGGCGATACATGGTGATGAGGCGCTCCTCGAGCACGCGCCCCTTCAACATTAGGTCGTGGATCTTGAGGGATAGCTCGGGGGACAGCTCTTTTCCGGACGTGCCGGAAGAGGCGGTCCCGGCCGACCCCACAAACTCTGAACCAGAGGACTCGTAGGATGTGGACATTGCTGCCAAGCCTTCTAGGCGAGTGGCAGGCGGAAAGCCACCCTGGTAGGGTCGACCTCGGTGGGTCTCGATGCGGGCTCGATGCTCGAGCGCTATGAGATCGTTCGGCTGGTCGGACGAGGCGGGATGGGCGAGGTCTATCACGCGATCGACACCCGTCTGCGCCGGCCCGTGGCGCTGAAGGTCCTTCGCGAAGACAAGGACCAAAGCTACGAGACCGGCAATGCCGGCGTCGCACGGCTCATGCGCGAGGCGCAGGCCGCCGCCGCGCTAAATCACCCGAATTCCGTAGCGATCTACGAGCTCGGCCACGCTGCGATGGACGGCGGCGCGGTGCATTTCATCGCGATGGAGCTCATCGTCGGCGAGTCGTTCCGACGCCACGCGCAGAACAAAGCGCTGAGCATCGAGACGAAGCTCAATTGGCTCATCGATGCGGCCCGTGCTCTTCACGCCGCGCACAAAGTCGGGATTGTGCACCGCGACATCAAGCCGGCGAACATCATGGTCTCCGACGAAGGAGCGGTGAAAGTGCTCGACTTCGGCCTCGCAAAGCCGGCCGAAGTCACGAGCACACGGGCTCCCGCCAGCTTCCAAACCAAGTTTGGACAGGTTCTCGGCACACCGCGTTACATGGCCCCGGAGCAGCTCGAAGGGCAGCCGCCGAACGCGCGCTCCGATCAATTCGCCTTCGGGCTCACGGCCTACGAGCTCCTCTCCGGCGAATATGCGGGCGGGCCGTTGGTGATCGACATCATGCCGCTCGACCGGATCTGCCCGCTCGTCGCACCGGGTCTTAGCGAAGTGGTCATGAAGACGCTCTCCTTCGATAAGGAGAAGCGATACGCGTCGATGGACGAGGTCGCAGCGGCGCTGAAGGCCTGCATTCCCGACGTCCAGTCCTTCGCCGAGGCGACGAGACGTTACGCGCAGTTGCCCAATGAATTGATGAACGACACGACGGATCCGCAGAGTCGCGCGCCCGTCGATCCGGCGCTCATGCCGACGCGCGGGCCGGACAGCAAGCCCGTCGGGACGCTTCGTCTCCAGGCGCCGGCGGCCGGCTTGCCACCCGTCGGCATCACGACGCCGATGCCCATGAAAACGTCGACGATGGCGATGTCGAAGCCGATCACGCCGATGCCGATGCCCGTCGCACCGCTCGCCGGATCATCGTCTCACTCGCCGTCGCATTCTCCATCGCACGTCCCCTCGCACGTCCCGTCGCACGTGCCGAATGCCCGAAGCTCCCAGTCGATCACCGGACCGCAACCGCACTCCGTCCGAAGCTCGCAGTCGTTCGGGAATGGTCAGTTGCCGTTCCCTCCCCCATCGTCGCGCAAGGGCAGCGGCGTCCTCTGGATTGTCCTCGGGGTGGGGGTCGTCGCTTTCGCGTTGATCGGCGGCACTCTTTTAGCGCTTTTCCTGCGCTAGACCGACAAACCGGTCTACGATTCGGCCACGACGCCGCATGAGTGACGAGCTCCAAATTCCGCAGGTTCCAGAGCCCAAACCGGAGGATCCCGAGGATGTCTCCTGGGCGCTCTCGACCGCCGAAGCGATGTGGGCTCGCGGCGATCACTCCGAAGGCGTGAAGTGGGTGCGGCGTGCGGCGGAAGCCGCGGCCGATGCCGAGAACGACGACCGCTTCATGGAGCTCACCAAAGCGGCGGCCGATCTCGCAGGCATGCTCACGAAGCGCGGTCAGACCCGCGCGTCGATCCACATCGACGACAGCGAGATGGAGGAAGAAGCGCCTCCGCCGCCTCCGCCGCCGAAGCCCGTCGCGAAGCCCGCGCCTCCGAAGGTAGCCGGCCCCGCCGCGCCGAAGCCCGCCGCCGGATCGGTCACGAAGCAAGTCACGACGCCGAGCCGTCCGCCCGCGCCGCTGCCTTCGAAAACGTCGCAGCCTCCGCCGGCGATGACCGCAAAGCCTGCGGGCAAGCCGCTCGGCACGAACACCAAATCGGTTCCGCCGAAGGCGCCCACCTCCGACAAGAAGCCGCCGCGCAAGTCGAAGACGAGCCTCGAGGCGGAAGCGCGTGCGGCGGGCGTCGTGCCGATGGCGGCCGATACGTCGCCGGATCCCGTCAATCATCACGACACGCAAGAAGCGCCGGTCATGCGGCGGAGCCGTCCCGAGATCGGCCCGACCGATCCCACGTTCGTGGGCAACGTGAACGACATCCTCAAGAAGAAGGCGGCCGCGCTTGCGGAAGAGGATGGCCACGAAGACAAGACCACCGATGAGTGGGACGCGATGGCGACCCAGAACCTCACCGGTGATGAGCTCAACAACCTCCCGATCCCTCCGCCGCCCTCGAGCACGGACGGGCGCAAGACCTCCGTGGGTCTTCCTCCGCCGGACTTCAAAGCGACGGTGAGCGCGTTCGCGAAGCCGAAAACCGCGGCCGCCTCGGCCCCCGTGAGCTCGTCGCGGTCCGCGGAGCCGCACGATCCGGGCGTCGTCACGACGCAGGCGGTTCGCGTCGTCCTTTGGCGCGACGGCAACGGCGTTCATGTCGCTCCGGCCGGCACGGTCGTGTCGGCCATCACGGTCGACGCGGTTCTCGTCGCGCTCGATTCCAATGCTGACCTCACGGCGTGGCTGACCCAAAAGGGTCGATAATTCCGATGAATTTTCGAGGGCGCCTTTCCTCGTCGGAAAGACTCCCCTAGGACTCAGGTTCCCCAGATCCTTGTGGTAAAGGCTCAATCCTCCATGCAGTTCGATGATTTCGGCATCAACGCAGGTTTTGTCGAGGACCTGCACGCGCAGTACCTCCAAGCTCCGGGCTCGGTCGAAGAGCACTGGCGGAAGTACTTCGACGCACTGAAAAACGGGGGCGCTTCGACGTCCCCGACGGGGGGAAACGGCGCGCCGGTGAGCACGCCGGCCACGAACGGTGCGACGAACGGCGCGAAGGCCTACTCGAACGGAACGAACGGCAACGCCGTCGCGGCCGCCGTCGTCGCGCGAGAGGATCGCTACTCCGCCGCCGTCATGGCGTCGCGCGTGCAACAGCTCGTCAACGCGTATCGCGTTCGTGGTCACCTCTTCGCGCGTATCGACCCGCTTGGTCAGCCGCCCGAGGCCGCACCCGAGCTCGACCTCAAGAACTTCGATCTCAGTGAAGCCGACCTCGACGTCGAGTTCCCGTCCGCGTCCATCGGCGGCATGCCGGCACGTGCGACGCTGCGCCAGATCATCAGCCATCTCAGCGAGACCTACTGCCGCTCGATCGGTGTAGAGTACACGCACGTCGAAGAGCCCGAAGCGCGCGAGTGGCTCCAGAACGCGATGGAGTCGTCGCGCAACAAGGCGACGCTCGACAACGCGGAGTGCGTTCGCATCCTGAAGCACCTCACGGACGCCGAGATCTTCGAGCAGTTCGTGCACAAGAACTTCGTCGGCGCGAAGCGCTTCTCGTGCGAAGGCGCGGAGAGCATGATCGCGATGCTCGATCTCTTGATCGAGTACGCCGGCACGAGCGGGTGCGAGGAAATCGTCATCGGCATGGCCCACCGCGGCCGCCTCAACGTCCTCGCGAACATCCTCAACAAGAACGTGCGCGAGATCTTCGCCGCGTTCCGCGACTCGAACCCCGAGCGGAACCTCGGGCGCGGCGACGTGAAGTACCACCTCGGCGAGTCGATGGACCGCCCGACGGCTTCGGGCAAGCTCGTTCACCTCACGCTCGCCTTCAACCCGAGCCACCTCGAGTTCGTGAACGCGGTCGTCGAAGGCCGCGTGCGTGCGAAGCAAGACCGCCGCAAGCGCCTCAACGTCATGCCGCTGCTCATCCACGGCGATGCGGCGTTCATGGGTCAGGGCATCATCCCGGAGACGCTGAATCTCGCGGGCCTCGAGGGCTACGCGACGGGCGGCACCGTGCACCTCGTCGTGAACAACCAGATCGGTTTCACGACGCTCCCGCAAGACTCGCGCTCGACGCGTTACTGCACCGACATCACGCGCATGATGAAGGTCCCCGTGTTCCACGTGAACGGCGAGGATCCGGAAGCGGTCATTCAGACGACGCGCCTCGCGATCGAGTTCCGGCAGAAGTTCGGCAAAGACGTCGTCATCGACATGCTCTGCTACCGCAAGTACGGCCACAACGAAGGCGACGAGCCGCGCTTCACGCAGCCCGTGATGTACAAGCTGATCGACAAGAAGCCGACCGTCCGCGAGGTCTACGTCAAGAAGCTCGTCGAGACGAACCAGATCACGCAAGCGCAGGGCGATCAGCTGAAGGCCGATCGTCAGGCCGCGCTCGCGCTCGCGCTCGAAGAAGAGAAGAAGGGCGACTTCCTCAAGCCGCCGAAAGCGATGGGCGGCGTGTGGGCGCCGTACGTCGGCGGCGCGGACAAAAACGTCGAAGAGATCGCGACGAAGGTCCCGAAAGAGAAGCTCGTCGAGCTCGCGACGAAGCTCACGCAGCTGCCCGCTGACTTCAACGCGAACGCGAAGGTGAAGAAGGTCATCGACGATCGCCGCGAGCACATCACGAATGGCACGCCGTTCGATTGGGGCACCGGCGAAGCGATGGCGTTCGCGACCCTCGTCGGCGAAGGCAAGAGCGTCCGCATCACCGGCCAAGACGCGCGCCGCGGAACGTTCACGCATCGCCACGCGACGCTGTTCGATGCGGTCAGTGGCGAGCGCTACACGCCGCTCTCGAACCTCGGCACGGGCAAATTCGAAGTCCACGACTCTCCCCTGTCCGAGGCGGGCGTTCTCGGCTTCGAATACGGCTACAGCCTCGACAAGCCCGATTCGCTCGTGATCTGGGAAGCGCAGTTCGGCGACTTCGCGAACGGCGCGCAGGTCATCATCGATCAGTTCATCGCGTCCGGCGAAGACAAGTGGATGCGCCTCTCGGGTCTCACGCTCCTCCTTCCCCACGGCTACGAAGGCCAAGGTCCGGAGCACTCGAGCGCGCGCATCGAGCGCTTCATGCAGCTCGCGGCTTCGGACAACATCCAGATCTGCAACCTCACGACGCCCGCGCAGCTTTTCCACTGCCTCCGCCGTCAGGTGATTCGCCCGTGGCGTAAGCCGCTCGTCATCTTCTCGCCGAAGAGCCTTCTCCGTCACAAAGAGGCGGTCTCGACGACGGACGACCTCGCGAACGGCAAGTTCCAGCGCGTCATCGCGGATCCGAACGTCGACTCCGCGAAGGTGAGCAAGGTCCTCATCTGCACGGGCAAGGTCTATTACGACCTCTACGACGCGCGGAAGAAGCTCGGGCGCGAGGACGTCGCGATCGTTCGCCTCGAGCAGCTCTATCCGCTCAACGCGGAGATCACGAACGTGCTCTCGGCGTACAAAGACGGCACGCGTCTCGTTTGGGTTCAAGAAGAGCCGCGGAACATGGGCGCTTGGTACTGGCTCAACGCAAATCTCGAGAAGACCATCGGTCCGCGCCTTCCGATCTCGTGCGTCTCGCGCCCGGGCGCGGCGAGCCCCGCCACCGGCAGCAAGGCGAGCCACGATCTCGAGCAGAAGCGCCTGATCGAAGAAGCCTTCGCGGGCTGAGATGCGAAAGCGTTGGGGCGTCGCCCTCGGGGCGGTGACGATGTTCGTCGCCGCCTGCGGCGCATTTGGAAAAGGCGATGACGACGACACGGAAAAGCCGGTAAAAAGCGAGCGTTCCGACGCCGCCGCCGAGCTCGCTGACCAATTCGTAGCGACCGAAGCGAGCGTTTCGATCGAGGCCGCCGCCGATAGCGGTGGGCGCACGCAAGAGGTCTGCACCGACTTCCGGAAGGGTCCGCAGGGTTGGACCATCGTCGGAGACAAGGTCGAGAACAGCGCCGACAACGGCTTTTCCTTCACGCTCACCCAGACTCGCCGCGGCATCGCGCAGTCGTTCACGAGCCCGAACGACATTCACGTGTCGCACGTGCGCCTCGATTGGTCGTTCAGCGTGCTCTCGACGCTCACGCTGAGCACGTTCATCGTGGTGCTCGGACAGACCTATCGAAGCGAGGTCACCTCGTCCCTCGCGAGTGACGGAGATCTCATCGTCACGGGAGCGAACGGGACGACGAACTACCAAGAGACGCTCATGGGTGGCCTCCTGACGGGCGCCGCGCTCAATGCCATCGAAGGCAACGATTTCCATCTCGACACGGTTTGGGCAACGGCCGGAAGCGTGAGCGTGCAAAACAACGGTGGTCCTGCGAAGGTCCAAGTGTCCACGCTGAATCCGGAAACGCCGAGTCGCACGTTCGTTTTGGACCTCGGCGGAACGGTCTCTGGCGTCACGGGCATTGCGGTTACGATTCGCCAAGCATGCGTCTCGTTCGAATAGGCCTGCTCGCGGCGGCGATGGCGGCCTCTGCCCTCGCCTGCGGTGCGTTCGGCCGAGCGGCAGACGACCCCCAGACCCCCGACGGCGGCACCTCGTCTGGCACGACCACGTCATCGTCGGGCGGCACGGACGCGGCGCGCGAGGAAGAGGGCGGCGGCGAGACCATCGACGGCGGCGATAGCGGCCTCGGAGACTGCCTCGATTTTCGAAAGGGCGAAGATCGCGGGTTCGCGTTGAACGGCAATAACGCGACGGCAGAGGCCGATGGTCTCAAGATCGTCGTGAAGGCCGACCCCGATTACAACCAGGCGCAGAAGACCTTTCACTCCGCGACCGCGATCAAGAAGACGCGAATTGGCGTCGACATGACCATTTCGGGAACCGCGCCGACCGGCAACCAATACCTCGACACCCTCGCGCTCTTTTATGGGCTTCCCGCCGATTACCAAAAGACGCCGCAAACCGCGTTCGAGATGGTGGATAAAGGCGGCATCGACGTCGATATGTGGGGCGCGGCCGCGAGTCAGCCGTACTCGGAACATCGCATTCAGGCCGCGGAGCTCCCGAACTACGGGAAAACGACCGACATGCTTTGGATCGACACGGTGTGGAGCGTGGCCGGAAGCCACACGATTGCGATCGGCAGCGTGACGGTGCAGGTCCCGCAGGCGCAGCTCACGGATGGGCCGCGGAACGACTTCACCATCCGCTTCGGCGGCGTGAAGTTCAATAACGCTCCCGAGATCACGCTCTTGATTCGGCGCCTCTGCGTGGTGATCGAATAATGCGAATTCCCGCGTTCGCCGTTGGCGCGCTCGCGGCTTTCGCGGCGCTTTATGCGTGCAGCGATTATTCGGACGCGGATTCCGTGGTCGCGCCGAACGAAGCGGGGGCTGATTCTGCGACCGCTGCGCTGGTGGATGCGGCCGGCGGAACGGATGCGAGCACCGCAATTGTCGAGGCCGCCGTCGAGGCGGGAACGACGGACACCTGCTTCGACTTCACGAAAGGCGTCCCGCTGGGATTCGTCATGACGGGAACCGTGGCCGCCGAAACGACCGAAGGGCTCCGAATTGCGCTCTCGAACGGCCAGGAAACGAAGATCTCGCAGACGTTTCACTCCGAAAAGCCCATTACGAAGTCGAAAATCGACGTCGAGCTCTCGGTCGTGGGGTCGTTCGCGAAAGACCAATACGCCGATATCGTCGGGCTCTATTACGGTCTTCCGGCGACGTATCAAAAGACGGCACAGACCTTCCTCGAGGCGACGGCGACGGGTCTCGACGTCGACGTGTGGGGGGCGGCGGGATCTTCTCCGTTCACGGAGCACTCTTTTTCGAACATCCTGTTACAGACCTCGTTCACCCACGTGAAACTGACCTCGAGTTGGTCCCCGCAAGGAAATCAGGCCGTCGTTTACGGCAACCAGGCCGGCAGTTTCGACGTCAAAACGGCCACGACGCCCGCCAACGATCTTACGATTCAGATCGGCGGGACGGTAGGCGGCCCTGGCAGCGTAAGCGTGAGTATCGTCCTCAAATCCCTTTGCATGGCTCTCGAATGATTCGCGCCGACATTATTTGGGGAGTTGGGCTGTTCGCCGCGATCGTCATCGTGGCGGGGCTCGTCAATCGGTATCGCCCCGCGCAGCGCGTGCAGGTACGGCGAATCGTTATTCTGTATTTGCTGCATCTCGTGGCGCTGGGCTCGTACCACGCGCTCCACATGACCGGCGAGACGACCTGGGCGCCACGGTTCTTGATTGGCAGTGAGCTGCTGAAGGCGTTCACGCTCGTCAACATCGGCGCGACGCTCATTTTCTCGGTGCTTTTGCCCGCGACGGGAATTCTTTTGCCGATGATCGCGAGCGACCTGCTCGTGGGCATTGGCTATATCGCATCGACGCTCGGTGTTTTGACTGGAAACGGGATGAATCCGAGCAACGCCGTGGCCGCCTCCGCGGTCGTTAGTGCGGTATTGGCGCTGTCGCTTCAGGCCACCCTCGGAAATATTCTCGGCGGCGTAGCACTGCAGCTCGACGGCTCGATTCACGAAGGCGATTGGGTGCAGCTCGAAAATGGCAAACAGGGAAAGATAAGAAATATTCGCTGGCGCCATACCGTCATCGAGACGCGCGATTGGTCCACGATGATCGTGCCGAATTCCCAGCTCCTCGGTAGTGCGATTACCATTTTGGGAAAACGCGAAGGACGCTCCGTCCCGCAGCGAATGTGGGTTTGGTTCAACGTCGATTTTCGATATTCCCCTACCCGCGTGATCGACACCGTCACGCAGGCGCTGCAAGGCGCTGCGATCCAGGGCGTGGCCTCCGATCCCCCGCCCAATTGCGTGTGCATGGACTTCACGAATCAGCGCGGCGGCGAGAGCTACGCCGCTTATGCGGTTCGATATTGGCTCACGGACTTGGCAGCGGACGATCCGACCAACTCACGCGTTCGCGCCCGCATTTATACGGCGCTTCGCCGCGCGCATATTCCACTCGCGGTTCCGTCGCAGCATCGCCTCGTGCAGATGGACGACAACGAGCACCGCCAGTCCCATGCCGTCCGGCATCACAACGACGGCGTGAAAGCGCTTCGGAGCGTGCCGCTCTTCCGGGAATTGACGGATGACGAAATCGGCACGCTCGCCGACGGCCTGAGCCACGTGATCTACACGCCGGGCGAGATTTGCACGCGCCAGGGTGCGGTCGCGCATTGGCTTTATGTGCTTTCGTCCGGCGAAGTCGAGATTCGCATCAATGTCGACCCCGATGGCCCCGAAGGTCCGCTCTCCGAAAGAGCGATCAAGGTGAAGAAGCTCACTGCGCCCGATGTCTTCGGCGAAATGGGCCTCATGACCGGCGCACCGCGCGCGAATGACGTCGTGTCGCTCACGGATGTCGATTGCTACCGCCTCGACAAAGCCACGTTCGAGCAAGTGCTTCTGAAGCGTCCCGAAATCGCAAAACAGCTTTCGGAGAAGCTCGCCGAGCGCCGAGCACAGCTCCTCGCGGCGCGCGACGGCCTCACCGCCCAGCAGCAAAAAGACGCGGAAGCGGCCGCACGCGATCAAATCTTGAAGGGCATTCGCGCTTTCTTCAATATCTAGGTCGGCTAGAAGGCTCTACGCATGTTCGGCTTCGATTTGGGCCCGCGATCGGGCGAAGAGCTCATACGTTTCGTGCGCGCGCTTGGTCAGCATCGCTACGTCGCGAGTCGCCTCCATTTGGTGCACGCGTTTGCGGTCGATGCGGCGGGGCTCGGCGACGAGGCCGGCGCCTGGGCGAAGCGTGTCGTCGGTGCGAGCGGCGCGATCGACTTGGGCTCCAAAGACGAACGCCTCTGGCGAAAGGCGACGGAAGCGGAGCTTTTGGCGGTTTTGAGCGCATTTTGGGGCGAAAACGCGGACGCGGCGCGCGCCAAGCTGCGCGAGCATCTCACGCGGATCGACACGAAGATCGACGACGAGGCCCTTCCCTTCGATGAGTCCGTCGAGGAAGACATCTTCCCCGTGCTCGTCGATGCGGGCTGGGAGCTCTTGCCGCTCGCGCACCTCGATGCCGAGCGGCACCGCGGCGCGATTCAGTCGTTTGCCGATTTCGAGGTCGCGCGGTTCGAAGAGGAGTCGGCGATTCCGCCGATCGTGACGCTCCACGAGCTTCCCGTGATGGGGCCCGTCGAGTTGCTCGGTCCTCCCGACCGCGCCGACTTCGTCTTATGGCAACAAGGCCACGAGACGTATCTCGATTACGTCATGCGCGGGGTTTTGAAGATGTCGAAGCTCGTCGTCGAAGAATGAGACCGAGCGCGACGACGAGACCCGTTCCGAAGAACGCGCCGTTCTGACTCGAGCTCCCTCCGGTTCCCGTCGACATCGCACAGGCCGACGTCGTCTTCGTCACGGTCGTGACGCCGGCGTCGGAGCCTTCCGTCGAATCCGCGCCGTTGGTCACCGGCGGGCGCGGGCGACGCGGCGGCGGGGCCGACTCCTCGGGATCCGGCGTGTTCTCGTCGTCATCGTCTCCGTTCGTGCCGCCGTTCGGCTCGGGGTTTCCGCTCGTGCCGCCGCCTTTGCTTCCGCCGGTCGCGGGCGGGTTCGTTCCGCCGAGCGTGACGACATGGGCCTGGATCGACTCCCAGCTCGGGCTGAGCGCGGGAAGCGGCGACGCTACGACGTAGTTGTGGCGCTTCGCTTCGCGCCACATGTTGTAGATGCGGTAGCAGCCGTCGTGGTGGTTGTCGGAGAGGCTGCCGATCGGAACGCGAACGGCCTGCTTCGTACCGTCGGCGGCCTTCTCGACGAAGCCCGCCGCAAGCCATTTTTTGCAGGTTTCCATCGTGATTTCGTCACCACGATCGACGCCGGCATTCTTGTAGAGTGCATCGAGTTGTTCGTAGGTCTTGACGTTGTTCGCGATGACGGTGTTCGGATCGATGCCCGCGCGAGCGGCGAGCTCGAGACCGATTTCGTCGGCTTCTTGCTCGTCGGTGTACCAACCGAAGGTGCCCGTGGACATCTTCGCGACGAGCGCCGCCTCGTTGCGATCGACGATGTCGAGCTGGCTCGTCAGGTCCGCGAGCGCGTCGTTCACGGTCGCGGCCGTGGGGCTGACTTGGAGATAGACGCGTGAGCGGCGGAGGATGGTGTCGAGCTGGTCGCTCATGCTCGCGACCGAGACGCCCGCGAGGCACGAGGCCATGACGTTCTCGAACGCGAGATAGGCGCTCGTGTTTTGCGACGTGACTTGGCCGCTCATGAGCTGGCGCATGGCCGTGTCGCTGATGGTGGCCGCCCCGCACATGCTCTTCAGGTTGAAGAGCGCGCCCGCGAGTCGCTTGTTGTAACGCGTCTTCGATTTGATGCGGATCGGCGTGGCGAGCCCGCGAAGCTGATTCACGACCTGCTCGTAGGTCGCGCTCTCCGCGGCGGGTACGGGGCGATCGGGACCATTGGGATCATCGCGGTAGAAGAAGCCGATCTCCTTCTGCACCGTCGGATTCGAGTGCGCGCGGTAGTAGTGACCGAGCTCGTGCGCGAGGGTGTCGGCGACGCGGAGCTCGTCGCCCCACGTGATGGCATCGAGCGTCACCGCGATCGTGCTCGAGGTGGCGTACGTCGCGAGCGGCGCGGTGCGGCCGTAGATGCTGCAACCGCCGTTGTTGGAGACGTTGAGCGTGTCCGTCGTGTCGAGGCTGAGGCGGCACGCGGTCGATTGGCTGTTCCAGAACGTGGCGAACGCGGCCTTGTCGGTCCAATTCAGCGGCGACACGCATTGGGCGCTGACGTCCATGCCGTAGGCGTAGTCGCCCATGAGGAGGAGATTGCGCTCGGCTGCGCCGCCGATGGCGCCAACGGGGCGAAGGGTCCAGCCGGTCGGGCAAGCAATCGCGGAGGAGACCCACGCGTTGGGTCCGTACTCTTTGACGAGCGCGGCGCTGGGTTTGGGCGCGCTGAGCACTTGTCCGTGCTCGCGCAGGATGTCGCCGACGAGCGAGTGATAGCGGTCGAGCCACTGATCGATGCGCGCGGTTGCGACGTCGCTGCGAGCAGCGATGGAGGTCGGTCCGCCGCCGGGGCTCGACATGCCTTTGCCGAAGTCGGCATCGGAGACCTCGGCCCAGACATGAAGATTGTTGAGTTGAACCGGCTGCCCGACGGTGTGATCGCTGACGCCTTCCCCGGTCTTGTCGCCTTTGGAGACGCAAGCAGCGAGGACAAACGCGACCGACAACCCGAGCAGGGCTTTTCTACGTGAAGAAGTAAGCATGAACACCTTTGCCTACATCCACTGCAAACGATGTTCTCGGGTGGCCTCGCCGGCGATCACCCCGAAACTCAGCGCAATTCGAGCCCCAATTCCAAAGAGAGTGGATCAGACCCCCGGACACTCTGGTGAGCCTGGATCAAGCGCCCCCCACGCCACTCGATCCGGTGAACAGCCCGGATCGAGCGAGGGTGCCGAATCAAGTCCGCGCCATCTTGATTCGGCGACCTTCCACCCGACCGCCCCGGAGCGGGCTTGAGCGAGAGCGAGGGTGCCGAATCAAGTACGCCCCATCTTGATTCGGCGACCTTCCACCCGACCGCCCCGGAGCGGGCTCGAGCGAGAGCGAGGGTGCCGAATCAAGTACGCCCCATCTTGATTCGGCGACCTTCCACCCGACCGCGCCGGAGCGGGCTCAACCGAGACTGAGGATGCCGAATCAAGTCCCCGCCATCTTGATTCGGCGACCTTCCGCGCCGACCGCCCGAAGCGGGCTCAAGCGAGAGCGAGGGTGCCGAATCAAGTCCGCCCCATCTTGATTCGGCGACCTTCCAAACAACCTCGTGGGTCGGCCGAGCCGGCTAGCGCTGCGCCTACGCCTCTTCCTTCTTCTTCTCTTCCTCTTCCGTGGCCGCGGGCTCTTCGGCCTTCGGCTCTTCCTTCTTCTCTTCGTCGGCAGGCTTTTCGTCCGCGGCCTTCGTGCGGCCTTCGCTCAGGGCCACCGGCGTTGCGCGGGCGGTGTCGTCGGCGTCGAGCTTTGCGTCGTCCGACTTTTCCGCGGACTTCGTCTCGGCCGCCGCATCCGGCCCATCGTCCTTCGCTTCCGCCTTCGCGGCCGACTCCGGCGCCTCGAGATCTTCCGCCGGCTCCTCCGGCGGCGCGGGACGGGCCCACGGCTCCTTCGCTTGCTTCAGCACCATCGCGACCCACGCGACGAGCCCAACGATGACCACGCCGGTCACAGAGTAAAGAGTGGTGGCTTCCGGCATCGCACGCGCATCGTAGTCATGCGAGGATGCGGCCGTGAAGCGTAAAGTGGCGACCCGAAAGGACAAGCTCGCTCGTGCGGAATCGGGACCGCCTTCACCGAGGAACCAAGACCCCGCGCCCGTCATTCCCGGCCTCGCCGAAGAACGCCAGAAGATCGACTCGCTCGACGATCGCATCCTCACGCTGCTCGCCGAGCGCGCGGGCGTCGCGCGAGACATCGCGAAGGTCAAGCGCGCCGCGCAGGTCCCCGTCTTCCACGATCCCGAACGCGAGCGCCGCGTCCTCGATCGCCTCGTCGAAAAAGGCGGCAAGAGCTTCCCGCCCGACGCGATTCGCGCCGTCTTTCGCGAGGTCATGAGCGCGTGCCTCTCCCTCGAAAAGCCGCTTCGCGTCGCTTACCTCGGCCCCGAAGGCACCTTCTCGCAGCTCGCCGCGCGCCGTCTCTTCGGCCTCCAGGCGCAATATCGCGAATGCGCCACGATCGAAGCCGTCTTCGAGGCCACCTCGTCGGGCGACACCACGTACGGCGTCGTGCCCTTCGAGAACTCCACCGAGGGCGCGGTCAGCATGACCTCCGACGCGCTCCTCGAAGGCGACCTCATGATTCGCCAGGAATACGTGCTTCCCATCGCGCATTGCCTGCTCTCGCAGTCGTCGTCGCTCTCGCGCATTACGACGCTCTACTCGCATCCACAAGCACTTGCACAATGCAAGAATTGGATCGGCAAGCACCTGCCCAAAGCGACCGTCGTGCAGACGACCTCCACGTCCGCCGCGGCGCGCGAAGCGAAGGCCGACGAGCGCGCGGGCGCCATCGCCGCCGACCTCGCGAGCGAGATTTACGGCGTGCCGATCGCCCGCGCGAACATCCAGGATCGCTCGGAAAATGCGACGCGCTTCGTCGTGCTCGGAAAAGAAGACGCGCCGCCGAGCGGCACGGACCGCACGACGATCGCGTTCGGCGTAGCGGACCAAAAAGGCGCGCTCCGCCGGGTGCTCTCCGTGCTCGAAGACTCCAACGTGAACCTTACACGCATCGAGTCGCGCCCGAATCGCACGAAGGCTTGGCACTACGTGTTCCTCGTCGACGTCGAAGGGCATCGCAACGACCCGGCATTGGCGAACGCGCTCAAAGCCGCCCGCAAATCGACCGACTTCGTCAAAGTGTTCGGCAGCTACCCACGGTCGAAGTGAGAGCGGAGAGCTGAGCCCCACGTGAACCGTCTCTTCGTTGTACTCTGCATCCTTTTGACGGCGCTGTTCGTCGCCGGCTGCGAAGTGCCACAACGTATGAACGGCAATGCACCATTCGCGGGCACCGACGACGTCGAGATGACCTACGAGGTGGTAGGCGAAGCGAAGCTCTCGTCGGGCTTCGGCAAAGATCTTCGCGCGCTCGTGCTCGGACGCCTCGCGGCGGCGCAGATCTCCGCCGACATCGACGAAGAAGATCAAGACGGCAAGCCACTCCGCGTGCATATCGTCGTCGACGAGAGCCTCGCGCCGCGCGTCGACGAGCTCACGACGTGGGATGGAACGCTGAGCGTGCTCAAGATCGATCGCACGACGCCGTTGCCAGCCCCCGCGCCGTCGAGCGGCCTCACCGCCGCGGGCGAAAACGGCGAGACGTGGTACGAAGGCTCGCGCGGAGCGGTCCTTCGCGCGATCGAGACGTGGTCGATCGCGCGTGAGCATCGCATTCTCGCGGAGGCGATGCCGACGCCCGACGATGGCCTCGGCGTGAGAAAATGGCGCACGCGCGTGGTGCTCACGCCTCCGGTCGGCGAGCTCGCGGATGGCGCGATGGTGAGCTGGGACGGCAAGCCTTCCGTGCGAATTCGCGGGCAAAAAGGGTCTTCTGCCGCCACGCTCATCGGTCAAGCGCCGGCGGATACCATCGTCGCGCGCGGACATGTCTCGCTCGGCCAGCCGTCGTTCGAGTCGGCCGATGCGATGCGCATTCCCTTCGGCAGCGGCGCCGGTGCGTATGCGCGCGCGCGGCGAGAACGAAACCTGCTCGCGACGGCGCGCCTGCCTGTGCTCCGCCGCGTGGATGCGGTCGGGCTCCCGCCGAATCGCCTCTTGAGCACGGCATGTCTCGTCGTCCCGATCCTGCTCTCGCTGGCGTGGCTCTTTTTCATTCGCCGCTTCGATCGCGCGCATCCCGAGCCGATGTGGCTCGTGGCGGTAACGTTCTTGCTTGGCGCGGCGTCGACGTTGCCCGCGGCCACCGCCGAGGAGGTGCTCGCAGGTTCTTCGAAGTGGCTCGATCCGAATCTCGCGACGTTCGGCGGCCAAGCCCTCGCCTTCCCGCTCTCGCTCGCCGTGTTCACGGTCGTGGTCGGGCTCGTCGAAGAAGGCGCGAAGCGTTTGGGCGCGCAGTTCGCGATTCGAAGGCCGGAGTTCGACGAGCCGGTCGATGGCATCGTCTACGGCATCATTTCTTCGCTCGGCTTCGCGGCGGCGGAGAACGTTCGCTACTTCGCGATCGGCCGCATGAGCGCGCCGCTCGTCATCGCGCGCTGCTTCATGAGTGTGCCCGCGCACATGTTTTTCGGGGCTTTGTGGGGTTATGCGCTCGGCGCAAAGCTCGTGGAGCCCAAGACGCGCCGCTGGGCGTGGCTCCTCCTCGCCGCATCCTGCCACGGCATGTTCGATGCGCTGCTCTCGACGGACGGCGGCGGCCTGTTCGCGCTCATCTTGAACCTCGTTCTGGCTTCCACGTTCGTCGTGCTCGTGCGTTGGTCGCTTCGTCACGGCCCGATCACGGAAGAGATGCTCACGGTGAAGCTCGAAGACCGTCATCTCTTCCGCGTCGGTCGTCCCGCGATGTTCTGGTTCTCGGCCGTAATGCTGCACGCGCTCGCGTTCGGCATCTTCGTGCTCGGCGCGGTCTATCAGCTGTCGCGGCATCGTCCGTCAGTGCTCTTCGTGGTGGGCTCCACCATCCTGCTCGCGCCGCTCGTCCTCGCCGCGCTGGGCATTGCCACCGCGATGCCGCTCGACGTGGCGGTCGACTCTTATGGGCTCACCTTCGCGGGCGCGTCGCGACCATGGCGCAAGATTCAGAGCTACAAGCAGGTGAAGGATCACATCGAGGTCGAGTGCGAAGGCGGCCCACTGATGCTTGGACCGGCACCGCCCAACGTGCTCACCGACATGGCGGAGTCGATCAAAGCGCACGTCGGCGCGGCGGGCGGCGGAGATCGCGTGACGACGCTCGAGAGTCGTAGATAAGCCCCTCTCTTCGTTCGCCGTCTCGCGAACGCGACACCAGGGATGATCGAAATCGCGTGTAAATATGGGCTCTTTCGAGAACGGAACCTTCCGTTCCGAACGGCACGCGCGCTGCAGTCAGCTCGGTCATGACCAAAGCGCTGCTGCCGCTCGCGTTCCTCCTCGTCGCTTGCTCGCATGATGAGGCGACGACGCCTCCCGTCGTGGCTCAAAACGCAGCCGTCGTGACTCCGGCACCTTCACCGAGCATCACGCCGCAAGCCGCGCCGGCATGCCCCGCCGATGTCGTCGCGCCAAAGCAGCTCGTGAAAGACGAGCACGCGAGCTCGGTGCAGCTCGTGGGATCGGATGTCTACTACCTCACGACCGGCGGCCTCATGAAGGTCGGCGTGGATGGCAAAGGCCCGGTCACCGTCGTCGACTCCGCCGCGCTCACGCATACGTGGGTCAGCGACGAGAATGTGCTCACCGTCGAAACGAGCACCGATACCCCAGACGCAGTCGTTCGCTTGGTCCCGCTCCAAGATCCTACGAATCCGATCGAGCTCGCCCCACCCGCCACGTGGAACGCCGCGGGCACACGCATCTTCGCGGCCGATGCGAAGAGCTTCTTCCTCGTCGGCGATGAAGACACGGGCCAAGCGGTCTATCAGCTCGACGTCGAGACGCAGGCGTTCACGCAGCTCGTTCCGACCGATACCGCCGTCATCACGAGCATGCAGATTACATCCAATTCACTCTGGTACGTCCGCGACAGCACGCGTGTCTTCGAGCTCGCGCGTGGTGCAGAAAACATCCTCGATCCCGCAAAACCGACCGAAGCCTTCACGGTCGACGGCGCCGGCTGCGGCCTGCTCGTCGATGGCCCCCGTGCACTCTGCATCCAATCGAGCTCGATTCAGGGCCGTGATCTCGACGGGAAAAACCCAGCGCCGCTGTTCGACCTCTCGAAGAGCCGCATCACGACGCCCTTCAGCGTGGGGGTAAATGCGGGAAACGGAATCGTCGTCGCGGGCTCGAACGCGGTCCGCGCCATTACGAACGGCACCGAGAAAATCATCGCGTGCGGCCGCGAGAGCCTGAGCTCGGTCGACGCGAACCAAACGAACGTCGTGTGGAGCGAATCGAGCGGCGTGTGGCTCGCCGCCCGTTGATCTCGGAGTTACTCGTGCACGACGACGCGCGTGCCCTGCTTCTCGGGCGTCGCCATGACGCCGTGCCAGCCATCGGGCAGGTGCGGCTCGGTCCAGCCGAACATCGCCTTCGCGTCGATCGGCGCGAGGTTCACGCAGCCGTGGCTCTGCTGACGACCGAAGTTGTTGTGCCAGAAGGCGCCATGGAGCGCGTAGCTGCCGTTGAAGTACATGATCCAGGGCACGTCCTCGATCGAGTACGGGCCGTCGGTCGCCACGTCGCCGTCCATCGTCGCCGCAATGTGTTTCTCGCGAATGCGGAAGGTGCCGGTCGGCGTCTTGTGGTCCTTCTCTTTGTCCTCTTTGTCCTCTTTGCCCGTCGAGACCGCGGTCGCAAAGACCGGTTTGTCACCTTCGTAGGCGACCATCGTCTGGGACTTGAGGTTGACGTCGATCCACTTCTCGTCTTTCGCGAGATCCTTTGGCGCAGGCCCCGGGTTGGTGCGCACGCCATCGGCGCGCTTCATCCACCAGCCCTCGTCGGTCTCGTCGTAGGTCGCGCCGTTCACGTCGACCGTGTCGCCCGTGAGCTTGAGCACGGTGTGGCGCGAGAGCGGATCGCCGGTGGTCACGGCCTTGCGTGAAGACGAGAGGTTGTACTTCTTCGCCTTGTAGAACGTCACGATCGCGACCTGGCTCTTCGAGCCCGGCTTGCAGATGTCGGGCGTCGCGATCTTCGTCGACGTGCTCGGCGCGGGCGGCGCGCCGCCGTCGCTTCCTTCGTACGCCTTCTTTACGACTTCCGCGGTCGCCTTCGCTTCGCTGCGCGAGTCGTCGAGCCACACGCCGTGATACTTGCTCGCGGCGTTGTGCTGGAAAATGCGCTCGTACGGCGCGTAAAGGTTCATCGTGGTGCGCCAGTAGCGCGAGCCGTTGTTCGTCTCGCTCTTGTCGAGACCAACGAAGAAGCCCTTCACCATGCGGCGCGCCATCGGGCCTTCGCCCTTGAGCTCGTCGAGCGTGATGCCCGTAACCTTGCCGCCGTCGTAGTTGCGGAGATACCAAGGCGTCGACGCGTCGAGCTCCTCGCTGCCGAGACCGAACGGATCGGTCGTCGTCGAGGTCACCGTCGTCGTCGCAGTCGCGAGCTGCAGCGGAAGCGCGCCGGCGTCGAGCTGCTCATCGCCGTACGACGCGGTTTCTTCCGAGTCTTCCTTCTTCTTCTTGGGCGCCGCTTTCGGCTTCGGCGCGAGCCACGGCTCGAGCTTCATGCGCTCTTCGCGCGACGGATAGTTGCGATAGAGCGGCGTGCCGTTCGCGACGTTGTACCCGTACTGATACGGGAGCGGCGTCGTCATGTCGGGCTGGTGCGGCGCGAGCTTGATCTTCGGGTGGTTCATGTCGAGCGACGCGTACTTCGCGCAGACGAAGCCGCCTTGAATGAGCTCGTACCAACCCTCTTTGCAGTTGCTCTTCGGATGCGGCTCCGCGTTGACGGGGACCTTCTGGCCCTGGCGGATGTAGCCGATGCGGACGGCGCCCTTCTCGCCCTTCTCTTTTTTCTCGTCGTCGCGCTTCGGCCACTCCATGTCGCTCATGATCGGCGTCTGGCCGTAGAGCGCGCCGATGTACGGGCCGTCGTAAGGCTTCTCCACGGCGCCCGCGTCGCGACTGTCCGCCGCGGTCGTTGTGGTCGAGCTAGAGCCCGAGGACGCCGGTGTGACGGAGGACTGCGGGGTCTTCCCGCTCGGATCCGTCTTCTTCTCGCCGCACGCGGCTACGCCGCCACCGAGGGCGGAGATCAGGAAAAAGAGAGCGATGATGGGCCGTTTCCGCATGGTGCTTCCGGATTCGGAACCGCTGGTATGCCAGAAGCCGTGGGATTCAGCGAGTTTTTTGCAGGAAGAGGGAGACACGCGAAAGCGTCCTAATGCCACGGGCATGCCGACCCTCGGAGCTCATCAGAGCCCAGTAATTCCATGGTTTCTGCGTCTGGTCCGTCTTAGGGTGTGGGCGTGATGGGTCGTACGCGTGGCTAACGAGACGCAGCCACCGGCGGGTCGGGGCGGAGCCCACCGAAACCCGTGGCGGGGCGACCCCACGAAGGGCGCCGATCTCATCGCGCCCACCGCGCCGCACGCACGGCCGCGGAGCGACGACGAGGTCGGAGAAGGCCTGGCTGCGACAAAGAACAGCGGCCCCGCGAAGTTTTGGTCGCTACGCCGCGTAAGGATTGCGCTTTTTGTCGCCAGCCTGATCTCGCTGACGGTTCATTGGTACATCGCGCCCTGGAATCTCCTGCCTTCGAGCTCAGGCATCGAGTTCAAAGATCCCGCGGGCGACCTCGCCATTCCAGTCGACCTCATCTCGGATGAGCCTCCCCCCGCGCCTGCACCTCCTCCCACGCCGGTCGAGCCTCCGCCGGCCGTGCCCGATAAGTCGACCGATCCCGACGCGCCCGCCACGCGCGATGCGGGTCCGCCGAAGAAGCCGAAGGACGCTGGCGTTCCACTCTCGACGCTCGACGCCGGAGCAGAGCCGAGCGACGCGGGCGAGACCGACGCGAGCATCTTCAGCGACGGTGGTATCGCGATCCTCGACGACGCGGGCAACGGGACCCCGGGCTCGCAAGGTCCGCGCGATCCCGCCTCGATGTTCGGCCTTACGAAGGTCGTGAACACGGGCACCGTCAACGTCACGCTCGGCGTCAACATCGAGCTCATTCGCCAGCATCCGGTCGGAGGTCGCATCGGCCCCGTGCTCGCCGCCATTCCGCAATGGCGCGACTTCATCTCCGCGCAAACGGCGCTCGATCCGATCAAAGAGACGGACTGGATCCTCATCTACGGCCCGTCGCTCATTCACACCGACAAGGACGCGGTGCTCGTTCGCTACAACGCGAGCGATGCCGCGATGGACCGCGCCGTGGAAGCGATCGCGAAGCGCTACGACAAGCACGGCACGTTCGACACGGGCGTGCCCGGCGTTCCACGCGGCACGCTCGGCTACGCGGACAATGCGGTACGCGCGTTCATGCGTCCGCAATCGCATCTGCTCGTCATCGTGCCCGAGCCGCACATCAAAGAAGCGGCGCAAGTCTTCAGCAAACAAGTACCGAAGGGTCCGCCGAAAGACGAGGCCATGCGTCTCGTCGTGAAAAATCCTTCGAATCAGATCTCGATTCGCGGATTGAAATTCGCGCAATCACTCACCGAAATTCGCCTCTGGATTGTCCCCGAAAAGGCCGATGCGGGCGCCGATATTGGCGCGGACATTTACGGCGAAGGCGATTGCACCGATGAAGAAGCCGCCATCGACTCCGCGGACAAGCTGACCGAGGTGCTGAAGAATCAAAACAGCATCGCGGTTCGCATCGCGACGCGCGGCCTTCTCAACAACGCGAAGGTCGTGGCCGACGGCAAGAAGATCAAGCTGCACGTCCGCGCGAGCCAGGAACAGCTCGAAGCGGTCCTCCAGCTCGTGGCCGCCGCGGTAAACGTCCAAGTGCCGCCGCCACCCGGCGCGACCACGATTTCACCGAACACGCCCGTATCTCCTCCGCGCCGACCGAACGAATAAATGTGGTATCGAGCAGCCATGCGCTTGGCTGCTCTCGTGCTCGTTTCCGTCGCGATGCTTGCAACGTCTGGTTGTTCGAAGAAGGTCGAGGAGATCCCCGAGGCCGACTTCAAACCAGCAAAGCCGCCGCCTCCGCCGCCGGGACCGAAGACGCTCGAGAAGACCGACACCGAAGTCGGTTGGGGCCCCGAAGCGAAGACCGGCGACAAAGTGAAAGTGCACTACACGGGCACGCTCATGAACGGGACGCAGTTCGACTCGTCCGTCGGCAAAGCGCCGTTCGAATTCGAGCTCGGCAAAGGCGGCGTCATCAAAGGCTGGGACCAAGGCGTCCCCGGCATGAAGGTCGGCGGCAAGCGGAAGCTCGTGATTCCTTCCGATCTCGCTTACGGCGCGAACGGCAGCCCGCCGACGATTCCGCCGGATGCGCCGCTGAAGTTCGATATCGAGCTCCTCGAGATCGAGGGCGTCGACGCGGGAAAGCCGCCGGGCGCCGCGAGCGGCAAACCGGCGACGTCCGCGAAACCCGCTACTTCCGCGAAGCCCGCCGCTTCGAAGTAACGAGCACGAGACCAACGCCGAGGACGAGCATCCAGCCATGGCCGGACTGGTTGTGACCCGGCGCGCTCGAGCAGCCCGCCGATTGCGGCGCCGCGGCCGACGACTTCTTCTTCGTCGGCTTCTTGCTCGTGCTGTCGTCGTCATCGTCGCCGCTCGAGCGATTGTCGTCGTCGTCATCGCCGAGGCTCGAGTCATCATCGTCGTCGCCGGTGTTCGGCTTCGTGCTTGAAGTGCCGGTGCTGCTCGTGCCGTCGTCGCTGAGCGGGTGGCCGGCTTCCTTCGCCGCGTTGATGATCATGTCCTTGTTCATGAGCGTCGACGCGTAGATCGAAACCATGTCAGCGCAGCCGTTCTTGCCGTGGATGCCGCCTTCGGGACCGTCGAACGGACCGCGCGAGGTCATCGCGACGACCGCGCCTTTCGCGTCGAACAGCGGACCGCCGCTGTCGCCCGAGCACGTCGACTCGCCCGTCACGACGTCGCCGAGCTGCGCCGTGTAGTTGAACGTCTGGCCGTCCTTCATCTTGTACGGGATCACGCTCGTGCCCGTGACCGGACCAACGCCGAGGATCGTCGTGCTGCGCTGCATGCGCTTCGGCAGCTCGTTGTCGTTCTGATCGACGCCGTAGCCCACCGCGATCGTCGGCTCGCCGTTCTTGAGCGGCGTGAAGCGAACGGGCGAGATCTTCGCGTTCGGAATGTCGCGGTCGAGGAGAATGAGCGCCGCGTCGAAGCCGCAGCCGTTGTTCGTCGTCGGCTGGATGATCTTCTTGCCCGTCGCCGCGACCTCGCCGGTCTCCCAACCGGCCGAGGCGCCGACCTTGACCGTCATGTTCGTCGGCGTCGTGACCGCACCGAACTGGCCGCACTCATTCTGCTCGTCGGGCTCCGCCACGCAGTGACGCGCGGTGAGCACGAGGTTCGGCGCGATCAGCGTGCCGCTGCACGACTCGTCTTGCCCCTTCATCACGAAGACCACGCTGTCCTGCGCCGTGCCGGAGACGGTGCCGCCGACCATCGCCTGCTTGGCGATGCCGCGGTGCTCGACGGGCGCGGAGTCGACCGTGCTGCAGCCAGCAATGGCGGCGAGCCCAGCGACGAGGAGGAAGGCCTGCTTCAACATCGATGTGGGTCATCGCAACCCTCGGGCCAGCTGGAAACCGCCTCGCGAATGGAACGAACCATTCGCATCTACGCTAAATCGCGCGGTTTTTCGAACGCGTGTCAGCATGATCGAGTCGTTCGGGCCGCTCCTCGATGCTGATCACGTCCGGCTCAGCGTGCATGTCCTACAACGATCGAAAGGATCGTTATCCGGACCCACTCACTTCAACTTGCACGCATTGATGGCGCGGAAGAGCGCCTTCGTCTGCTTCGTGTAGAGGCCGATCGAGCCCTTCGTCGGACCGACGTTCGCTTTCGCGGTCGTCGTCTGGTTGCCCTTGATCGTCACTTCGCACGTGAGAAGGCCGTTCTTGAGCGTCGCCTTCATCTTGAACTCTTCGCCCGCTTGAACGGCGCCGCGATCGACGCGGTCGAGCGGCGTGGTGCTCACGTTCGTCGCACTGCCGTTGAGGCGCGCGACGGTCGTCTTCTGGGTCACGGTCTGACTGCCATCGACCTCGAGGCCGCAGCCGACGGCGGAGAGGGTTCCGCCGGTGATCGTGGTGCCGAACGTGATGAACATCTGGCGAAGGATCGGCGTGATGCCGCTCGAAATCTCCGTCGACGCCGCGATCACTTCGACCGTCGCTTCGCTGACGTTCGCATCCTTCTGCAGGAGCGCCTGATCGGGCGCGTTCGCGAGGCGCGTCTGCACGTAACCGTTCGCGTAGCTCCAGTTGTTGGCGAAGCCCGTCGCGGGCGAGAAGAGTTGCTTGTCGGTCGTGAGGTCGTCGATCGCGAGCTTCGAACCAACGATGCTGGGATCGTTCGGCGCGCAGTCGACGTCGTCCGCGATGCCGTCCTTGTCCGCGTCCGCGATCGGGGTCGTCGTCGCTCCGCTCGACGAGCTCGTCGTCGGCGTGGTGCCGCTCGTGTCGGTCGGCGCGGGCTTCGTGGGATCGTCGGTGGTGTCCGTCGCGCCGCTGCTGCTGCCGCTCGATGACGACTTCTTCGCCGGCGCATCGTCGTCATCGTCGCCGCCGTGGGCGCGATAACCGTTGCTGCCTTCGACATCGGGCGCACCGCACGCGATGGCCGTCGTTCCGGAGAGCACCAAAAGAAAACAAAGGGTCCCAAAGCGCATCGCCGTCTCTCCCTGTCCTCTCTGCCTGAACATAGCTCGCGATGACAAAAGCGCTATTTTTACGTATGATCCATGGTCTCTCGAGATCCAATTGCGCAAGTTGCGTGCGCAATTAGTAAAGTCCCCTCGCCGTGTCATTGAAGCGTCTCTCGACCATCGTGCTCACCGCCCTCGCCGGCGTCGGCGCGGTTTCCTGCGCGGCGGTGCTGGGATTCGAAAGGCTTTCGACGGAAGACGGCTTCGTCTTCGACAGCGGCTCCGATGCAAGTGATGCAGCTCCGATCCAGGCCGACGCCGAGGCCGGCACCGAGATCGAAGCGGGCTCGTGCGGTGACATCGGCATTCCGGCGGAGCCCGTCGATGCGGCGGCGGCCGGCGGCCCTCCGATGCTCTTCGCGATCAAGCTTCTCGACTTCGGCGTCGACAACGACGGCGGCGCGGGCGATGTGCCTGGCTTCAATCTCGATCGCACGTGCTCCGTCGATCTCGCCTCGAGCTCGTGCAAGACGAACGTGCTGCAACCGACGTTCGATCGTCACGCGAAGGACAAGAACGCGGCCGGCCTCGACAACGCGAGCTTCAGCCTCATCAAGTACATCAGCAGCCTCTCGGATCTCCTCACGTCCGAGACCATCAACCAAGGCATCGCGGATGGGAAATACGGCGCCGTCGTTCGCCTCACGGATTGGAATGGCCAGCCCGATGACAACGACGTGCAGGTCGAGATCTTCCCCGCCATCGGCATCCTGCCGCGCGCCTCGAAGGACGCCGGTTTCGGTCCCGACGATCAATGGGTGCTCGACGCGCGCTTCATGATCGCGGCGAACGTCGAAGCCTCGCAGGTGAAGTCCGATCGCGCGTGGGTCACCGGCGGCAAGCTCGTCGGTCGCTTCGCGCAGGTGTTCTTCCCAGTCATCATCGACAAGGATCCGAAGCCGTTCGACATTCGCATCACGGACGCGATCCTCACCGCCACGCTCAGCGGCACGTCACTCGCGAACGGCACCGTCGCGGGCCGCTGGAAGACCTCGGAGTTCCTCGGCCAGGTCCGCACCATCTTCGTGAAAGACGCGAATGGCCTGAAAGACACCGTGCTTTGCGAGCCCGTGCCGTTCGCGCAACTGCTCTACGGCAGCGTGAAAAAAGAGGTCTGCGACGCGCGCGACATTCGCAGCGACAGCAACGACACGGCGAAGCTCGGTTGCGATGCGGTCTCCGCCGCGATGCGCGTCGAAGCGTATCCGGTGACGAGCCTCGGCGTGTTCGACGCGGGCGCCCCGGTGCCGACGCGTTGCGAAGTCGATGGCGCGGTGCCGCTCGGCGACGACTGCACTCCGAATTAGCGGACGAGCTACAAACAGCCTTCGGCGATCAACGGCTGCAACAGCACCGCGGGATCGGAGTGCGGCGGCGCGCTCTTCGTCGAAGGGCGAAGGCGATCGAGCGTCTTCAAGAAGCGCGGAAAATCGGAGCCGCACATCTCGAAGAGCTGCTTCAGCTCCGCTTTGCCCGAGCCGTAGGTCTTGAACTGGATGAGCGAAGCATTGTTGATCTGCCGCTTCGTCTTCAGGTCGTGACGGAGCTGATCGATGATGCGCTGCTTGTCCGCGAGGCGCTCCTCGCGTGGCCGCGTTCGCTCGGAGTAGAGCTTCGCGAGCTCGGCGTAGGCCTGCTTCATGATCTTGCCGCGCTCTTCGCCCTTCTCGCGATGCTCGAGGAAGGAGTTTTTCTCGGGTGAATCGGGGCCGAGCGTCTCATCGAGGTACTTCACGGCGAGGTTGTCGCCGAAGAACGAAGCGACGCTCTCGTTCAGCGTGCTCTGGTTTGGAACGTAAAACGTGGCGTGGAGAGTCTCGTGAAGGATGACGTCCGCGAGATCGCCGAGGGCATCGTCGTCGGGCGAGATCATCGTGGAGAGGATCGGATCGTCGAACCAGCCCAACGTCGAGTACGCGGGCGAAGGCCGCACATCGACGTCCCAGCCGCGCTTCTTGAGACTGGCGCCGTAAGCCTCGGCGTCTTTGCGGTCGAACCAGCCGGTGTACGTGATGCTGCCGACGATCGGGAACTTCCAGACCTGAGGGCGAAACGCCAGCGGGTGACACGCGCTGACGACCCAGACGACGGCGGGACGACGAATGTTGATGTAGCGCTCGTAATTGTTGGTCCGTTTCAGGCCGTAGCGCTCACCAAAGGCTTTGATCTTCGCGACGTGGGAAAGGAGGTCGCGCGTCCGTTTGTCGAGGTGCTCTCCCTGAACGATCTCGTTCACATCGACGCCGGCACTGTTGAGCTGCTCTTGGCCTGCTGCAGCTTGCGTCAGGTACCGAACCTGAAGGCACCCCGACAGAAAGAGCGATCCGGCCAGAACCAAGGTGACGAGAAGAAGAAAACGCGCGCCGCGCATCGAGATACGAGCATACGATGCTTGACGTACTCAGCGCCTTCGGCAAAAACCGGGACCCGAGAAATGGACCAACTTTCCGCGCATCTCGATCGGGGGTGGGACCTCGCGCAAAAAGGCGATGCTGCCGGCGCGAGCGCATGTGCGCGTCGTGCACTCGAGATCGATCCGCAGTCGCCGGAGGTGCACAACCTCCTCGGCTACACGTCGGCCCTCTCGGGTGAATCGGACGAAGCGCTCGAGCACTATCGTCAGGCCATCGCGCTCGACGAGACGTACCTCGAGGCGATGCTCAATGCGGCCGAGGTGCTCATGCATCCGCTCGGCGAGTGGGACGAAGCGATCAACCTTTGCGACGACGCTCTCGAATACGCGGAGACGAAGGAAGAGACGGCGGACTGCCTCCTTCTTCGCGTCGACGCGCTTCTCGGCAAGGGCGAGAGCGAGGAAGCGAAAAAATGCATGGCACGTCTGCCTGACCCGCCGTTCGAGAATTCGAGCTACGTCTTTTTGATTGGCCGCGCCTATTACGAGCTCGGCGAGACGGAGAAGGCGGCGCCGTTCATCGAAGAAGCGGTCCGCACCGACCCGACGCACGCGGACGCGCATTACTACTTGGGGCTCTTGCGCGATGACGCGGGCGACACGCGCGGCGCCGTCGAAGCGTTCCTTCGCTCCCGCGCGCTCGACATGACGAAACCGCCGCCGGCGTGGGCGCCGAGCCCGGAGGCTTTCGCGCAGCTGGTGAAGCGCGTGATTCAGGGGCTCGACGCGCTCCTCGGTCGCTGGGTTCGCGACGCGGATGTGTACATCGTCGACGTGCCAGGCGCGGAGCTCGTGGTGGACGGCGTCGATCCGCGCGCGATGGTGCTGCTCGACGCTCGCGCGCCGGATGAAACGGTCGGAAGTCCCCTCGCGGACGGAGCGCAGCTGCAGGCGCGCCTCTTCATTTATCAGCGCAACGTGGAGCGCGGCGCGGGCTCGGCCCTGGCGCTCGAAGCGGAGCTCTCCGCGGGTCTCGAGCGCGAGATCACGGCCGTGTTCCTCGATCGCGATCCGGCGGAAAAACAGCCGCTTCATCAGCTGAACTAGGTAAAAGGGCTTCCATGAGGAAGTCGCTTTTCATCCTCGCTCTTGGTCTTGGGGCATGTGGTGCGCCCGCACCACGGGCGTCGCAAAAGCCGTACTCCGTGCTCAAGGCGGTGCACGATGCGCCACTGCCGGTGCCCAAGAAGATCGAGCGCGTGCAGGTGGGCCCCGCCAGCGCGAGCAAGGTCACGTTTCATCGCATGGCGAAGATTCCCGAGCCTGGCTTGGTGACGCCGCGAAGCGTGCAGTTTGCACCTGATTCGAAGAGCATCACGTATCTGGCGAGCGAGAGCGGCGATGAGGTGATGTCGCTGTGGTCGTACGACATCGAGAGCGGCAAAAGCACGGTGCTCGAGCGCGGCCAGACGGAAGCGGTGCGTTCGCGCGAGGAGGAACTGCGACGGGAACGGGCTCGCGACCGCTCCGAGGGCGTGACGTCGTATTTCTGGGCGAAAAAAGCGCCCGTCATGCTCCTGCCGAGCCACGGCGATATTTTCGTGCGCGAAAATGGCGCCGTTCGTCAGCTGACGAAGACGCCCGAGCCGGAAATCGACCCCAAAATCTGCGACACCGGCTCGCAGGTCGCGTTCGTGCGCAAAAATGAGCTCTTCACGGTCGATGTCAAAACGGGAAAAGAATCCCAACTAACGACGGGAGCGACGGACGGCCTGACCCACGGCTTATCCGATTATGTGGGCCAGGAGGAGCTCGGAGAGCCAAGCGGCTTTTTCTGGAGCCCGAAATGCGACCGCCTCGTGGTGCTCGAGGTCGACGAGCGCAAAGTGGATAAAGTCCCGGTCCTCGGCTGGCGAGACGGCAAAGAAGATTTGATGATGCAGCGCTATCCGCGCGCCGGAAAAACGAATCCGAGCGTGCGGGCGGGCATTATCGAAGTAGCGACGAAGCGGATTACGTGGATTCGGGTGCCGGGACCCACGCGCATGGTCAAGCCCCCCGGCCCGCCGGTCGTAAATTCCACCGGCGGAGCTTCGGTCACGGGCGCGGTCATGGCCGTCGACCCGGCCGGCGAACATTACCTCGGTCGCTACACGTGGGCGCCGGACGGTGACGCGCTCTTCGTGCAGACGATGCCGCGGGATCAGAAGAAGGTGTCGCTCCTGCGAGTGAATCCCGCCAATGGTTCCGCGGTCGAAATCGCGAGCGAGACGAGTCCGGCGTGGGTGCAGTGGTCGCCGATCAAGGTGCTCACGCAATCGAGCCAATTCATCTATTCGACGCAGAAAACGGGGCATCGCCATCTCGAGCTGCGGTCGCAAAAAGACGGCACCGTCGTGCGCACGCTCACGAAGGGCGATTGGGATGTCGTGAGCATCGACGGCGTCGACGAAGCGGCCGGGCGCGTCCTTTTCACGGCCACGAAGGACGGCGCGACGCAGCGCCATCTGTATGCCGCGCGCCTCGACGGCGAGGGCGACATCGTGAAGCTCACGCCGGAGCCGGGCGTGCACAGCGTGAAGGTCGACGACACGGGCAAGGCGTGGGTCGACGTGCATTCGGCGCACGATCGCACGCCGCAAGCGGTGGTGGTGCGGTCGGGCGCGCCCACCACGCCGCTCGTGAAGTTGCCGGTCGATCCGGATATTGCGGCCCTCGATATCCGTCCTCCGCAATTGGTCAATCTAAAAACCGCCGATGGACAGCCGATGGACGGTCTGATGCTGCAGCCGCGCGCGCTGGCGGGCCGCCATCCGGCCATCGTGATGGTTTACGGAGGCCCGGAAGCACAGCTCGTTTGGGACAACTGGTCCCCTCACCTTTTGTGGCAACACCTGGCGGATCGCGGCTTCGTGATTCTCCAAGTCGACAATCGAGGCTCGGGTGGCCGAGGCCGAGCGTTCGCGCAAAAGGTCCATAAGCAACTAGGCAAATACGAATTAGAGGACCAAATCGAAGCCGCGAAGTATCTCGCGTCGCTCCCGTACGTCGACGCGTCGCGCATTGGCATCTATGGCCACAGCTATGGCGGCTTCATGGCCGCGCTGGCCATGCTCGACGGCAAAGGCGTCTTCGCCGCGGGCGTCGCGGGCTCCCCCGTCACGGACTGGCGCTACTACGACACGGGCTACACGGAGCGCTATATGGAGACGCCGGAGTCGAACCAGGACGGCTACGCCGACGCGGATCTCGCGAAGAAAGCGGCGAACCTAACGGGCAAGCTGCTTCTCACGCACGCGTCGATGGACGAAAACGTCCATTACGCCAACACCGCGCACCTCGTGGACGCGCTCATCACCACCGACAAGCACTTCGACCTCTTCGTCCTCCCAGGTGAACGCCACGGCGTCCGCACCCCAGCCACGCGCGCGTACATGCCAGAGCGAGTCGCCACGTTCTTCGCGGACAACCTCTAAGGCGTCGTTTCGTCACGCTTCACTTCCGCCTTCAGCGTCCAGGCGACGCCTCGGCGTTTTAGCTCCGCGGCGTACACCGAGTCCGCTTTCAGCGCCCGCGCGACCCACGTGGCGCCCGCCGTGGCCAACGCGAGCGGCAGCACGATTCCGTAATCGCCGCTCAGCTCGAAGACCAGGAGCGACGCCATCAGTGGCGCGTGGGTCATCGCGGCTGTCGCCGCCGCCATGCCAACGAGCGCGTAGCTCGCGGGCGCCGCCGGCAGATGGAAAATACTCGCGCAAGCCATACCCCACACCGCGCCAAGCGCGCCGCCGATGAAAAGCGACGGCGTAAATACGCCGCCCGGCGACCCCGTCGCGACCGACGACGTCGTCGCGACCGCTTTGGCCAATAGCAATATGGCAATCACCGATAACGCGTATTCGCCGTCGAGCAATCGGTTCAGCGGTTCGTAACCATTGCCCGCCACTTGGGGCAGCACGATCGCCATCGCCCCGACGCCGAGCCCGCCGAAAGCGGCGCGCCAGGGCTGAGGCAGCCAATTCCGATTCGCGAGCGATTCCCCCGCCGCCAAAAGGCGCTGGAACGCATAAGCCACTATGCCCGCCGCTAATCCCAATATCGCATAAGCCACTAATTCCCAATTCGACTCAATCGCAAATGCCCTTTCGCCGTAAATGGGACCTCCGCCGACCACCGCGCGGAGAATCGCGGTCGAAATCGCGGTCGCAATGAGCACGTAAATCATCGACTCGACCGCGACGATGCCCGTCACCACTTCGACCACGAAGAGAATCGCTGCGAGCGGTGTGTTGTATGCCGCGGTGAACCCGGCCGCGATGCCCGCCGCGACGAGAATGCGCTTCTGCTGGTCGGTGACCTTGATGCGATCGCTGACGAAATAGCCAAGCGCGCCGCCGAATTGGATCAGCGGCCCCTCACGACCGATCGAGCCGCCGCCCGCGATCGCGAACCAGGACCCGACCGCCCTCCTCGCCGTCGCGCGCAGCGACAAGTGCACGCGGCCGAGGACGGCCGCCTCCATCACATCGCCGAAGCCTTGGCCTTTCCGCGCGACGAGGCCCGCGAGCAAACCGCCGAGCGCGGGCAGGAGGAGACGCACGTACCAAGCCGCGTGCGTGAAGCCCTCGAGCACGTCGCGACCCCCGAGAATCTGCCGATAGAGAATGCCGAGCGCGCTTCGAAACCCAATCGCGAACGCGGCCGCTCCCGCCGCCACGAGCACGAGCGCCGCGAGAAACCTCGCCATCAGTGCCAACTGCCGGCGCTAATACCGTAGTTTTGATAACGCTCCGAGACGTCGACGAAGGAGCTCACGCGCCATTCTTTTCCGGGGAAAATCCCGAACACATCCCATTTGAAGACGCGGACATCCAAACCGACGGTCAAATGCTCGCGGGAGCTGCCATCGGAGAATCGCGAGGGCTCGAGATAAACACCGGCGCGCGTCTTCAGACGATTCGGAATCGCCTCGCTCTCGATGCCCGCGCGCGGCATGATCGTCACGCGCTGACCCACGAGCTCGCGACGCTGGTCGATGAAGCCTTCGAGCGCGACCGCGTCTTGGCTCGGTCCCGTCATGAGCACGCTGGCGAGAAGCAGCACGCGCTCGCGCGGCCAATTTTGATAACGAGCTTCGCGCTGCTCCTCGAGCAGCTTCTTCGCGTCCTTCAGCTCCGCGTCTTCGATCTCGCGCGCCGCCGCCTCTTCGCGCGCCATGATCCCGAGTCGCCGGGCGCGTTCGAGACGCTCGAACGGCGTCGTCGACGGGAGCTGGGACATGACGAAGCGCTGATTCTGGCGTCGCAAATCGCGCGCTCGCGCAATTTCGCGCTCGAGCTCGAGCTCGTGGTCGCGCGGCTCGATCCAGCGCGGATTCAATGGCCTCGGCCCGAGCTGATAGGCAATGCCAAATTCGATTTCCCACGGCTGCACGACCTTCGCGGGCGTGATGAAGCCCGTCTGGCCGACCCTTTGAATCGTCGAGCCGTCCGGCTGCTGTTGCCGAATGAGGCTTTCGACCGTGAAATTGCTCGTCGCGGAAACTGGCATTCGGCCGGTCAGGCCGACGCGAAATTGCTTGTCTTCCGGTTTGACGATTAAGCCCGCCTGCGGCGCGACGCCGAACATCGAAATAACGTTGCCGCTAACGCCACTTTCCTCGGCAATTCCCATGTAGGCCATGCGGACGCCGGCGCCGACCATCAGCTGATTACGCAAAAAGGAATAAGCGCCGACGGCGTGAAAGCGACCAATGCGAACATTCAAGTTGGAGGCATCGCTGGTCGTCGGCTGAATATTGTAAAAAAGCGAATCGGCCGTAAGCGTGATTCCGAAATTGCCCAATTGGGCCCAGAGGCCCGCCTGCGCGTAGAAAAAGCGGTCCGTCGTTTCGACGGTGGGTGAGCGCTGAATGCCGGCCGCTTTATTTCGCGCGATCTGCTGCTGAATCCCCTTTTCACCGCGGTTGTTGAAGTCGGTGCGGACATAACCACCGGGGATCGACGCGCTCACGGTGGGCTCGAACTCGAAGTGATCCGTCGAATGCGCTTCGCGCACGGCGGGGGCGGCGGCATTCGCGTAGACGCCCTCGAGGCCTTCGGCGGATCCCGCGGTCGCGCCGGCGAGGCTCGAGATGCGGCTCGGCGCGAGGACGGGGCCTTGGAAGAGCTCGAGCGAGTAGTCGTTCTTCGTGATGGGCGCGGCCGGCTGTTGCGCCGACGCGCGCGGTGACGCGAGGATTACGACGAGGGCTGCGAGGAGGGCTGCTGTCGCAAGAGGAAGCGGACGAGCGGCTCGGCGTCGATCTTGGCGGTGGCGAGAAGGGTCTCGATGAGGGTCTTCCCCAGCTTGGCCAAGTCGAGGAGCTGCTTGATGCGTTCGTGCTGGAGCTCGGCGCGGGCGCGCGTCTTCGCATCGGACGATTGGCGAAGCTTGGTGACATCGGTCAGCGCTGTCTCGAAGGCTTCGATCGCAGCGACGATCTCCGCCTTCTCGCGTTCGCTGAAGACGCGGGAGATCATGCGCCAAAGCTGCACCTCCGCCGCGTAGAAGTCCTTCCGCTCACCTTGAACCCAGACCTTGCGAACCACGCCCCAGCGGGCGAGCTCGCTGAGCGTCATACTCACGGCGCCGCTGGAAAGGGAGAGGGCTTGGCGAAGATCCTCAGCACTCAAGGGATCGGGCGAGAGATAGAGAACCGCCCAAACGCGTCCCATGTTGCGTTTGAAGCCCCAAAACTCCATGAGGCGGCCGACGACGTCGCTCACGGCGGCTTCGGAGGCCCAGAGGGTGCGATCCTCGGAGGTCATGAAACGCGAGCCGCGAGGCCGCGGGCGACGTCCGAAAGCGCGTCGCGAGCGGCGCAGGGCGGCACTTTGGCGAGCTCGGAGAGGGCGCGATCGGTCTCAGCGCGGGCGAGGGACCGCACTTTCTCGCAAGCGCCCGAGGTGCGAACGCGAATGCCGAGATCGCGCGCCGCGTCGGCGTCGCCGTCGCGGACCTTGGCGACGAGCGCGGCGACGTCGCTTCCGGTCATGGCGGCCGCGCGGATGAGCGGCAGAGTCACTTTGCCTTCAGCGAGGTCGGCGAAGAGCGTCTTTCCGGTCTTGGCCGCGTCGCCTTCGTAGTCGAGGAGGTCGTCGACGAGCTGGAAGGCGACGCCGATTGCAGCGCCGAAGCGTCCGAGCGCGTCGACGGCCGAATCGGGCGCGCCGCCGGTGCGAGCGCCGGCGCGGAGGGCCCATTCGAAGAGCGATGCGGTCTTGCCGAGGACGATGTCGAAGTAGGTTGCTTCTTCGAGGTTCACGGCCGCACGTCCGCGGAGCTGGATGATCTCACCGTCGACGAGGCGGCCGAGAGTGGCGACGAGCTCGGTCCAGGTGACGCGGTCGGCGGCGTCGAGCGAAGCCAGGCGGAGCGCCTCGACGAGCAACATGTCACCGGCGAGGACGGAGACGGCGTTGCCCCAGACGCGGCGTGAGGTGGGCCGCCCGCGGCGTTGGTCGCCGTCGTCGATGACGTCGTCGTGGAGCAGCGTGGCCATGTGGACGATCTCGGCGGCGGTGGCGAGGTCGCGAGCGCGCTCGGAGAGCGAGCCGAAGCAAGCGCAAGCGAGCAGGAGGGCGAGGGGCCGAACGCGCTTGCCGCCCGACTCGGAGAGGTGGTTGGCGGACTCGCGAGCGGGGCTAACGCCGGTCGCAATCCTTCGGCGGAGGAGCTCTTCGACCTCGGCCATCTCGCGAGACACAAAGGCGCGAATCTCCTCGACTCGCGAGGCCGGCAGCTCCCCCACCCGCTCAGGAATCGCGGTCTCGTGGAGCACGGGCAGAGAGGTAGCGACAGTCACGGAAGAGCACCGTTCGGAAGTTTCAAAATTATTTGAACGGACTATGGTGGTGCCACGCGGCGGGGTCAAGTCATGCACGAGGCGAATGAATCTCGCCGACCGCATTCATCCGGCTCATAGCCGAACCCTCGGTCGGCATGCATCAGGTGAATCACTCTTCACTCGCGCATTCATCCAGCGCATAGCCGAACCCTCGGTCGGCATGCATCAGGTGAATCACTCTTTGCTCGAGTCATTCAGCGTATGCATGAACTTCCGACGTTCGTTCGTGCGCCCAGCGAATGACACGCGCGGCTACTCATGCACGAAATGAGTCGACCCGGCCTCCGGTTTTTCATCCCACCCGGGAAAAACCAGACGGCGGGCGACGCCGAGTCTGCCCTCTCGGCGTCGCGCCGCGTCCGAAACGCGTCGCTCGGTCTGCCCTCCGGCGATGCGTAAGTGTGGATTGGCGAAGGGGGTTAGCGGTGCATTTAGTGGTGCAGGTTCGCCGGGTGCGTTTTCGTGGTTTCGCGCATGGGTTTGTGCGGGTGCTGGGCGTTGCGTTCGGCGGTGGTTCTGCCCGCCTTCTGTACCGCGTCGACCAGCGGCGAGGTGGACTCGCGCTCGATCGTGACGCCCTCCTTCCTCTCCTGCGCGGAGGTCGTGCCGACCGGCGGGCGCGGGAGGAAACGCGCGACCAGCGTGAGCGCCTCCGTCCAGAGCCGCGGGACCAACGCGCGCATCAGCGGCGCGATTCGCGCCTCCGGCGTGAACGCAACCTCCGACGCCCCCCGCGCGATCGCCCCCACGATCCGCCTCGCCGCTCGCTCCGCGTCGATCGAAAGCACCGGCGCCATCGCGCTCGCGGCGAACCACGAATACTCCAGCGCGTGATCGCCCTTGAACTGCGCATGCACGTGCGAGCCCGTCCGCATGAGCCCCGGCACCACCGCCAGCACGTTCACGCCATCGACCGCGAGCTCCGGACGAATCGACTCGGCCAAGCCCATCACCGCGAACTTCGCCGCGCAATAGGGCGCGAGATGAGGCACGCCGACCTTCGCTCCGATGCTCGTGATCATCGCGATCGTGCCCTTCCGGCGCTGACGCATCACCGGCGACACCGCGAGCACGGCGTTCAGCGTCGACTGGAAAATCGACGCATGCGCTTCGTCGAAGTCCTCCTTCGTCCACGCCGCGAACGGGCCCACCGTGATCGTCGCCGCGTTCGTGACCACGATGTCCACCGCTCCGAGCTGCGCCTGCACCTCCTCGAAGAAGTCCGCCACCTCTGCTCGATTCGTCAGGTCACACCGCTTCGCGACGACCGGAATCCCACGCAGCACCAAGTCCGCCGCGAGCCCCTCGAGGTCCTCCTCGTGCCGCGCGCAGATCGCGATCTTCTTCGCGCCCCGCCGAGCGAGCTCGAGCGCAATCGCACGGCCAAGGCCCCGCGAGGCACCGCACACCACCGCGGTCGAGCCCCGAATCTTCGTGCGGTTCCGCGAACCCGCGAGCTCGAGCGCCAGTCCTCCAAGTGCCAACCCCAGCGCAACTCGCGACACCTTCATGTGCCCACGAAGGTGCAGAGGATATGCCCGCGAGTCAGCTCAACTTTCGATCGTGATCCGACGCGACCGCGTTTTCGAAACACAAAGCGTCACCACGAGAGCGCCGATCTCATCAGAATCCACGTCCCCCGTGACCACCACCGTGCGCGCGGCTTCCGGAAGCGTGCACTCTGCACGGGTCCCCACGACAATATCGACCGGCCCAAATACTTCCCTCGCGCGCGCCGCCGCCGCATTCGGATCGCCCACGACGTGACGTGCCTTTCCGCCTCCGTACGCAATCTCGCCCACCGTCTCCCCGAGCGACCGCTCGACCGGCCCGCTGACCACCACCCTCGCCCCCTGTGCCGCCAGCGCAAGCGCGACCGCGCGGCCAACGCTACCCCCGCCATCATCGACGACGACCACCTTGCCCTCGAGCGGCTTCACGACAATCCGCCTTTCATTCCGCGGGCATGGTACACCGTCCGCGTGACCCGAAAACAGGTCGTGTCCCGCATCGTTTACGGCGTCTTCGTCGTCATCGTGGGCGCGTTCATCAGCTCCAACATCTGGCAGGTCGCTAAGGTCACGTTCGGCGAACAAACTGGGTCCGCGATTCCGAAGGTCGAGGCCGCATGCGGCGCCGCGATCGAGAAGGAAATCGCGGCCATCGACCGCGCCCGCGAGACGGCCTCTGCGGAGCGCGACGGCGATACCGCACGGGTCACGTACCGCGCGGCTCGCGAAAAAGAAGCCTCCGACCTAAAAGCGGCATGCGTCAACGACCCCAACGGGGTGGACGCTCTCGCCGCAGTCGGGCGCCTCGACCGGTCCGCCGAATCCCACGCGGTTCGTGATGCCAACGAGATTGGGCCGATGCGCCAGAGCGCCCGCTCGTTTATAAGGGTCCCCCAATGACGCAGGAATCAAGCGCCGCCGCCGAAAATAAGCCGGCGCCGACCTTCGACGCGCTCCCGCTGAGCGCCGACATTCGCAAAGCCATCGACGCGCTCGGCTACACGCACCCCACGCCCGTCCAGCTCGCCGTCTTCGAATCCGCCAGCCGCGGCAAGAGCCTCGTCGTGCAAGCCCGAACCGGCACCGGCAAGACCGCCGCCTTCGGACTCCCGATCGTCGACGCGCTCGTAAAAAAGAGCACCGAAGGCGTGCAGGCCCTCATCCTCACCCCCACGCGCGAGCTCGCGCTCCAAGTCGGTCGCGAAATCGAGACCCTCGGCCAGTTCCGCGGCACGAAGGTCGTCGCCATCTACGGCGGCGCACCGATGGGACGCCAAGTCAGCGCGCTCGAAGAAGGCGCGCAAGTCGTCGCCGGCACGCCGGGCCGCGTCCTCGATCACCTTCGCCGCGGCACGCTCGACCCGAAGAACATCAAAATCTTCGTGCTCGACGAAGCCGACGAGATGCTCAGCATGGGCTTCGCGAAGGAGCTCAACTCGATCATCGAGATGCTCCCGAAGGAGCGCCAAGGCCTTTACTTCAGCGCCACGCTTCCGCCGGACGTCGAGCGCCTCGCGAACAGCCACCTCAAAGAGCCGGAGTGGGTCACGCTCTCGAGCGACTCCATCGGCGCGCTCGAGCTCTCCCACTACGTCTACCTCGTTCGCGAAGGCGACAAGCGCGCTGCGCTCAATCGCATCATCGAGGTCGAAGATCCGCAGAGCGCGATCGTGTTTTGCAACACGAAGCAAGAGACCGAGATGCTCTCGGAGTCGCTGAAACGCGCCGGCTACGAAGCCGACTGGCTCAACGGCGACCTCGAGCAATCCGCTCGCGAACGCGTCATGGCCGCCACGCGCGAAGGCAAGCTCCGCTTCCTCGTCTGTACGGACGTCGCCGCGCGCGGCATCGACATCTCGCATCTCACGCACGTGATCAACGCGGACTTCCCGGAGTCCGCGGAGCAATACGTCCACCGCACGGGTCGCACGGGTCGCGCCGGTCGCACGGGCACCGCGATCTCGATCGTGGGACCGAAGGACGTCGGCCACCTCTACATGCTCCGCCTGACCTACAAAATCAGGCCGATCGAGCGCATGCTCCCCACCGCGGGCGAGCTTCGCACGCGCGCGGAAGCGGACATGATCGCGTTCCTCGCCGACGCGTATGCGACGCGCACGCCGGACGCCCAGCATCTCGCGGTGGCGCGCCGCCTTCTCACGGACGATCGCGCGGAGAACATCATCGCGGGTCTTCTCGGAGATCACCTCGGCACCTCCGCCGCTCAAGACGCCGCGGATGCACGTCGCGGAAAGAACCCGCCGCCGCTTCCGCAAGCGCGTGAAGTGCCAGCCGACCGCCCCGCTCGCCGCGACGATCGCGCGCCGCGCACGCTGCGCGACGGCGAAGAGCCGCGCGAAGGCGGACGCCGTGAGCGAGGACGCGGCCGCGATCGCGATCGTGATCGGCCGGAAGCCGGGCGCACCACGCGGGCGTTCGGCTCGCAAGATCGTCCCGAGCGCGCTGCTCGTGAAGAGCGCCCTCGCGAAGAACGCCCTCGCGAAGAGCGCCCTCGCGAAGAGCGCCCTCGTGAAGAACGCCCTCGTGAAGAGGAACGCCCCGCGGAACGTCCGCATCGTCCGGTGAAAGAGCTCTCGAACTGGGAGCCGCCGCCGGAGAACGACGACGACGCGCCGCTCTTCAACGAAGCGGGAACGAAGCCGGGCCTCGGTCCTTCCGGTCGCGAAGCGCTTCGCAACCAGCGCGAGGCACCACCGCCGAGCGCACGCGAGCCGCGTCGTGGCCGCGCGCGTCACATCGTCGATGAAGACGCCGGCGCGGACGCAAAGACGATCGAAATGCACCGCTCGGCGATGCATGGCTTGCCCGGTTACCAGATGGAAGACGCGCCGACGATCGCGTTTGCCGGTCGCCTTCCGAAGCCGGCGCCCGAGTCCGACGCGAACCCCGAGCGCGGTGATGATCCCGCGTTCACCAACGTGTTCCTCAACGTTGGACGTCGCGACGGCCTCAATCAAGACGATCTGCAACGCCTGCTGATCGAGCGCACGGGCCTCAGTGACGCCGATGTAGGCCATGTACGCCTTCGCGATCGAATCTCCTTCGTGGGCATCAAGAAAGAGCGCGCAGAAGAGGCGATCAAAGCGTTGATCGGCGCCACAGTCGGTGACCGTACCGTGAACGCCGAGATCGCTCGCGGCCGCTAATCGAAATACAGCAGAAGAAAAATTCAGCGTAGGCAAATGGCCGACGCACGAGTCTTCGAAGTGTGAGCCGCCCCCCGCTGGGGAGCGCGAGGGGACTGGTTCCCTCGCACAAACAAGATAACGTTGGCCTCATGTCGGCAGTCCCCTCGCACGCGTCCAAAGGCGTTCAACCGAACGCTCCGGTGACGTTCCGCGCGATCATCGATTCGAAGAAGGCCGAAGGCGGCCGCATGGGACTCGACGATGCCATCGCCGTCATCGTCCCCGTTTGCACCGATCTCAAAGCCCGCCACGCGAAAGGCGAGAGCTTCTACGTCCATCCATCCGCGATCACGAAGTCGCCCGACGGTCTTTATCGTCTCGAGCCCTCCCTCGCGACGAATCCGAAGGATCCTCGCGACCGCGCGTGCCTCGCACCCGAAGTGCTGCGCTCGAACAACCCAGGCAACGCGCGCGCGAGCGTCTTTGCCGTTGGCGCGATGCTTTACGAAGCGGTTTGTGGGACCCCGGTTGGCCCCGGCATGCGCCGCCCGCGCGACGTCGAGCCGAAGCTTCCGGAATCGCTCGAGCACTTGCTCGCGAAAGCGCTCGTCGCAGATCCCTCGCATCGGCCCGACGATCTCGGTGCGCTCGCGTCTGCGATGCACCATCTCGCGCCGATGAAGAGCATCCCGCCGCCCGATGCGGACGTGTCGAAGCTCGATCGCGGCGCGGACTTCGAGGTCGACATCCGCTTGTCGATCATGCCGCCCGAGCGCGACTCCGCCCTTCCTCCGATTCCGCCGTCGAATCCCAATCTCCACATCGTGATGCCCGGCGGAAATTCGGCGATGGATCGCTCCGCCGCTGCGCAAGCCGCCGCGACGCAAGCGATGGCAGCGGCGGCGGCGAAGAATCCGACCGCGCATCTCGCGAGCCTCAAGGCGCGTCTCGAATCGGATCCGCGTCCGCGCTACGTCGTCAACAAGGCGCGCATGGACCACGGCCCGTTTGCCGCGATCGAGCTCCTTCAGCAAATCGCCTCGAACAAGTTCGTCGGCACCGACACGCTTCGTGACGAGCTCACGGGCGGCTCGAAGACGATCGACGAATGGGAAGAGTTCGCGCCCTTCGCGCAGCACGCGCGCCTCCATCGCGACATCGCGCAGGAAAAGAAGGAAGTCGCGAAGGTCGAATCGGCCGAGAAAAAGGCCGGCGCGGCCAAGCTCATCTTCGGCATCATCGGTGCCGTCGCGTTGCTTGGAGTCGGCATCTTCTTCATCACGAAGGCGGTCGGCTCCCGCAAAGACGGCAGCGACATCAACGACGACCCGAACGCAGTCGACCTCTCCGGCGGTGGCGCGCTCAAAGGCAACAAGAAAGCCGGTGGCGGCGGCGGCGGTCACGGCGGTGGCGGCGGCCAGAATTTCCCCGGCGGATTGAGCTACGAAGCCGCGCTGAGCTCGAACAACAACGAGATCAAGATGGGCGAAAAGAGCGGCCCCGACCTCACGGACGGGCAGCTCTCGGGCCCACTCCGCAACGCCTCGTTCATCAGTGGCTGCGGCGCGCCGAACGACATGAAAGTCACGGTGAAGTGCGCGATCAAGAATGGTCGCGCTGTCGGCGTCACCGTCTTTACGAGCCCGCCGAACGCCGGCGTCGCATCGTGCGTCGACCATCACGTTCGCAGCCTGTCGTGGCCGTCGAGCTCGAAGATGGACTCCTTCACCACGACCTACTGAGCTCGCCAACCCCGCTTCATTGGCATTCAAGCTGCACTGCCTCCGGGCATGGCAGCGAAAAAGCGGAGTAGTTCTCGGCGTCGTAGCACCCATGCCCGCAGCCATGCCTCGCATGGGGCAGGTCGTGGCATATGGAGCGGATCGATCAGCTTCGGTCTCTTGCAGATCCCCGTGACGCTCTACACCGCAGAGAGCCGCGCGGAAGAGCTGCACTTCCGCATGCTCGACAAGAAGGATCTCTCGCCGATCAAATTCGAGCGCGTGAGCTCGTCGAGCGGCAAGCCGGTGGCGTGGAAAGACATCGTCAAAGGCTACGAGATCGAAAAAGACGAGTTCGTCGTCGTCGAGCCCGAGGATTTCGAGAAGGCGAACGTCAAAGCCACGAAGACGATCGATATTCAGGACTTCGTTCCGTTCGATCAAATCGATTCTCGGTATTTCGAGACTCCCTATTACGTCGTGCCGCAAGAGCGTGCGACGAAGGCCTATGTGCTTTTGCGCGAGGCATTGGAAAAGAAAGGGGCCGCCGCGATCGCCACGTTCGTCCTCCGCACGCGCGAGCACCTCGTCTGCATCATGCCGAAAGACGACGCGCTCATTCTCGAGGTCATGCGCTTTGGTCACGAGCTCAAAGACGTGAAGGACATGCCACTCCCGTCGAAGTCCGATGCCAAGGCGATTTCGACGCGCGAGGTCGCGATGGCCGAGCAACTCATCGAAGGCATGATGACGGACTGGGATCCGACGAAATACAAGGACGTCTATTACCGCGACGTCATGAGCATCATCAAAGAGAAGGCAAAGAACGGCGAGGCGAAGGAGCGCCACACCGAGGTTCATGGCACCGTCGCGCACGACGTCGTCGACTTGCTCGATCTCCTGAAAAAGAGCGTGGCCAAGGGCGGCGCCGCGAACGACGCTCATCCGAAAAGAGCCCGGGCGAAGAAAACGACTCGCAAGAAGAAGGCGGCATGAACGCGACCGCGGTCAAGCTCAGCGCCGAAATCGCAAAGGCCACGGGCCTCGCGAAACCCCGGCGCCGTCGTGTCCTTTCGCTCGATCCCCTCGAGAGCGCAAAGGCGGCCGATCTTCGCTATGTCGACGACACGGCGCCGGGAATTACGCGAAAACCCCACGGGAAGAATTTCCGCTATTTCCGCGCCGATGGCTCACCCGTCAAAGACGAAGCCACGTTGCGCCGAATTCGGAGCTTGGTGATTCCGCCGGCGTGGACCCAAGTTTGGATATGCGCGGCTCCTGACGGACATATTCAAGCTACGGGTCGCGACGCAAAAGGGCGAAAGCAATATCGCTATCACCCGCGCTTCCGCGAGATTCGCGATGAAACGAAATACGCGCGAATTCTCGCCTTCGCGCAGGCGCTCCCGAAAATCCGCGATCAAGTCGATAAAGATTTGAGCCGCCCGGGTTTGCCGCGCGAAAAGGTGCTCGCCACCGTCGTGCGCCTGCTCGAAATCACGCTCATTCGCGTCGGTAATGAGGAATACGCGCGGGAGAATGCCTCCTTCGGATTGACCACGCTACGCACGCGGCATGTCGACGTCGCGGGCTCCGCAATTCGTTTTCATTTCCGCGGCAAGAGCGGCATCGACCACAAGCTCGAGGTCCACGATCGGCGCGTGGCCAAGGTCGTCGCTCGCTGCAGCGATCTGCCGGGGCAATTGCTCTTTCAATACGTCGATGAGAACGGCGAGCTCCGGAGCATCGAATCCGCCGACGTGAACGAATACATCCGAGGCATCGCGGGCACGGCCTTCACGGCCAAGGATTTTCGCACGTGGGCCGGAACCGTTCTCGCGGCAAAGCACCTGCAGCGGTCGCTCGTCGCGCTGGAGGAAGCGACCGCGGCGACGGCGTTGAAGAAAAACGTCGTCGCGGCCATCAAGGAAGTCTCTTCGCGACTCGGCAATACGGTCGCGGTTTGCCGGAAGTGTTACGTGCATCCCGAGATCGTCGGCGCGTATCTCGACGGCAAGCTCGTCATCGACGAATCGCCGCCCGAAACCGCGCGGACCGCGCCGGACTTCGAGCAGCTCTCCGCGTACGAAACGGCCGTCCTCGCGTTTTTGCATGACCGTATCGGTCGCGTGCCCGTGGTTCAGGCAGCGTGAATCATGAAAGGCGTAGCGCGTATTGGCATTTCCGGCTGGCGATATCCCACGTGGCGAAGCGTGTTTTATCCGCGTGGTCTCGCGCAAAAGCGGGAATTGGAATACGCGAGTCGCCAACTCGGTACGGTCGAGATCAATGGCTCGTTCTATTCGCTTCAACGCCCGTCGAGCTATGAGCGGTGGCGGAACGAGACGCCGGACAACTTCGTATTTGCGGTCAAAGGCGGCCGCTTCATCACGCACAACAAAAAGCTCCACGACTGCGGTGGTCCGCTCGCGAACTTCTTCGCGTCGGGGCCGCTGGCGCTCGAGGAAAAGCTCGGTCCCATTCTCTGGCAACTACCGCCGCAGCTCGGGTTCGACGCCGAGCGGCTCGAGTCGTTTTTCGCATCTCTCCCGCGAACGACCGTCCAAGCCGGCGCGCTCGCGAAAATGCATGATTCGCGGCTCAAACACGGGGCCTATACCGACCCACGAGAAGATCGGCCGATTCGTTACGCGCTCGAGGTCCGCCACGAGTCCTTTCACGACCCGGCGTTTCCGAAATTGCTCCGCAAATGGGATATCGGCCTCTGCATCGCGGACACCGCCGGCAAATGGCCATTCCTCGAAGCGGTGACGTCGAGCTTCGTCTACGTCCGGCTTCACGGCTCCAAACGGCTTTACGCGAGCGGATATACGAATACGGAGCTCGACGCTTGGAGCAAAAAGATGAATGGTTGGCTCCGGCGTGGGAAGGACGTTTACGTCTATTTCGATAATGACGTAAAGGTTCGAGCGCCGTTCGACGCGATCAATTTGGCGGCCCGGTTCGGCCAAGGCACGAGGCAGGCATTTCCGCGCAAGCTTCATCGCGAAGCGGAAAAGACCCGCGGTGTCGAAGAGGTCATGACGAGTTGGGACCGTTGGAGGTACGGACGGAGGAGCGCATGAAACGAGAGAGCAACGATGCATTGTCGCGCTACAACGCGATGCGCGACTTCGAGGTTACGGAGGAGCCGAGCGGCCAGGTCAAGCACACGAGGAGCGGTCACGAGTTCGTCGTCCAAAAGCACGACGCGACGGCGCTCCATTACGACTTTCGCCTCGAGCTCGACGGCGTGATGCTCTCGTGGGCCGTCCCGAAGGGGCCGAGCCTGAATCCGCAGGACAAGCGCCTCGCGATGCAAACCGAGGATCACCCGCTCGATTATCGGAATTTCGAAGGCACGATTCCCGAAGGCCAATACGGCGGCGGACCCGTCATCGTGTGGGATCGCGGAACCTGGGAGCCCGAGGGCGATCCCCACGCGGGGCTCGAGCGAGGCCGCCTCGACTTCACGCTCGAGGGCGAAAAGCTCCACGGGCGCTACGTGCTCGTCCGCACGCGCAGTCAGGGAAAGCGCGCGGCGTGGCTGCTCATCAAGCGAACCGACGAGCACGTCTCGACGGAGAAGCTCACGGAAAAGCGCCCGGAGAGCGTCCTCTCGGGTCGCACGATCGAGGACATCGTCGCAGGCGTGCCGGCGCCGGTCGCGCCGAAGGCGAAAAAAGGGCACCGGTCTGCGGTCGCGAAGAAATCGCGGACTTCGAAACACGCCGCTCCCCTTCCCGAATTTGGATCCATCACCCCCGAGCTCGCCACGCTCGTCGACGACGTTCCGAAGACCGGCGACTGGATTTACGAGATCAAATACGACGGCTATCGCACGCTCGGCTGGCTCGATAACGGCAAAGTCCAGCTCGCCTCGCGAAAAGGCCTGGATTGGACATCCAAATATCCAAGTATCGCAAAGGCATTATCGCGCGTGCGCGCCAAGACCGCGATTTTCGACGGCGAAGTAGCTTATGTCCTCGATGACGGCCGCACGTCGTTCCAGAAATTGCAAAATACGCTGGGCGGGAAGAGCGCCAAAGAGCACGGCCGGCTCGTCTATTTCATCTTCGATTTGCTCTTTTATGACGGCGCCGACCTTCGCGATATGCCACTTCGCGAGCGAAAAGAGAAACTCCGGACGATTCTCGCAGGCGAAAATGCACCGCTGAAATTGAGTGATGACGTTACGGACGGTAACGCGTTCTTCCGCGAGGCCTGCAAATTGGACCTCGAAGGCATCATCGGAAAACGCGCCGATAAACCGTATTCATCGGGCCGCGGCAAAGACTGGATCAAGGTGAAATGCCAGAAGCGGCAGGAAATGGTCATCGTCGGCTTCACGCCACCGCATGGCCGGCGCGCGGGCATCGGCGCGCTGCTCCTCGGGGTGCACGAGAAAAAGGGCGGAAAGCTGCGTTATGCCGGCAAAGTCGGCACGGGATTTTCGAACGATACGCTGATCGATCTTTCGAAGAAGCTCGGCAAGCTCGAGATCGACGCGCCCGCCGTCATTGATGCGCCCCGCCTGAAAGCGGCGACGTGGGTCGAGCCGAAGCTCGTCGCGGAAGTGCGTTTTAGCGAATGGACGAGCGAGGGCTCCTTGCGTCATCCCGCATTTCAGGGGCTTCGGCTCGACAAAACGCCCGCCGAAGTGGTGAAGGAGGTCGAAAAACCACCGCCGAAGCTGGCAAAACCCCGCGTCGGCGATATCGCGGTTTCCCATGCGGAGCGCGTCATCGACGCCGAGAGCGGCCTCACGAAGCTCGATCTCGTGAATTACGCAAACGCGGTCGCAGAGACGATGCTCCCGTATGTCGCGAAGCGTCCGCTCATGCTCTTGCGTTGCCCGGGCGGCACACAAGGTGGCGCGGTGTTTCGCCAATCGGACCGTCGCCAAGGACGCAAGAACGTCGCGTGCTTCGTGCAAAAGCACTCGGGCCAAGGCGTTTCGTCGAAGAACCTCGGCAGCAAGATGCTCGACGGCGAGGAAGCCCTGTTCGTCACCGACCCCGAGCAGCTCGTCATCCTCGCGCAGAACAACGCCATCGAGATCCACGGCTGGGGCTCGACGCTGCCGAAGTGGGATCGTCCCGATTGGATCGTGCTCGATCTCGATCCCGATGAAGACCTTCCGTTCGAGCGCGTCGTCGACGCCGCGTTCGAAGTGCGCGATGCGCTCAAGACGCTTTCGCTCGAGAGCTGGGTAAAAACGACGGGCGGCAAGGGCCTGCACGTCGTGATTCCCATCGCGCGTCGTTACGAGTGGGACGCCGTGAAAAACGCATCGCAGAAGCTCGCGGAGCTCATGAGCGCAGCCGCGCCCGATCGCTACGTCGCGAACATGGGCAAGAAACACCGCATCGGGAAAATCTTCATCGATTATCTGCGCAACGGCCAAGGCGCGACCGCGGTGCTCCCCTACTCCGCGCGCGCCCGGCCAGGTCTTCCCGTAGCCCTGCCCATCACGTGGAAGGAGCTCAGGTCGATCGATCCGCACGACTTCACGATCGCGACCGTGCCGTCGATCCTCGAAAAGCGTCGCCAGGATCCGTGGGCGGATCTCCTCGAGACCCACCAAACGCTGCCGCGCGAGCTACTGCGTACAGATCGCTAACGGCCCGAGCGCCGTGAGGCAGTGCGCGCCCTGGATGCAGTCCGTGTCGGTCGTGCACGGGAAGGCGCACTTCTGAAATTGCATGTTGCAATGATGCAGCATGCACTGACCATCGTTGGCGCATGCCATCGCCGTGGGGCCCGGCGTCGAGAGCTGACCCGGCTGCGCGGGCGCGGGCTGATAACCCGGCGGCTGATAGCCCGGCTGGCCCGGCTGCGGCGTCGCGGCGGGCGGCGGCTGCTGCGTCACGATGGGCTGCGCCGGCGGCGGATCGTTCTTCGAACACGCCATGAGCGTGAGCACCACGAGGGACACGGCGCCTGCCACGAGCTTCGAAGTCTTCATGCGTTTTACCTATCGAGGGTGCCTACAGAGCGTCAATCTTCCAATGACGAACGGTCGTGCGGGCGTGGTCTTACGGTCGTTCTCGCGATTCGCGAGCCAAAACACTAGGCTGCGCCGGATGCGCCGCGCGCTCGTTTTCTCGATTCTTTTGGGTTGTTCGACCAAACCGCCGCCGGTTCCTGCAGGGATCGACGCTTCGGTCGCACCGCTGCCGCCGCCGCACGAAGTCGCGTCGAATACCGCACCGACAAACGACGACGCCTCGACGCCGCCTCCCACGACCTCGGCCGCCGCGGCGCCCGTCGATGCCGGCACGGCGATGACCACCGCCGCGGGCGACGAAGCCGGCAAGCTTCCGCAGACGAAGGACAAGCCCCCCGCCTCGAGCCCCGCGCTGGACGGACGCGCCGCGACGCTGTGGGATGCGATCGCGCATGACGATCCCGATCGCGCGATGCCGTTCTTCTTCCCGGTCACGGCGTATGCGCAGGTCAAAGACGTGTCGAACCCGGCGTCGGATTGGCGAAGCCGCCTCGTGTCGGCGTACAAGCGCGATATTCACGGCCTCGCGAAGCGCTTGGGAAAGAGCGCGGACACCGCGAAATTCGTACGCCTGGAAGTACAAGAAGAGCGGGCGAAGTGGGTCGAGCCGCAAGAGGAGTACAACAAGATCGGCTACTACCGCGTCTACGGTACGAAGCTCGTTTACGACGTGGACGGCAAGGAGCGGAGCTTCGAGATCTCGTCGCTCATCTCATGGCGCGGCGAGTGGTACGTCGTGCATCTCACCGGCTTCAAGTGACGCGCACGAGGGCTCGTCTCGCGACGCGAGTGACGGGAGTCCTCGCCCGCTGGACGAAAGTCTCTCCACTTCGCGCATGCGCGTTGCGCAATGACGATCGCTCACTGCGCAAAGCTCGCTCGTAACTACGCGACTCTGCGCGATCGCTCGTCATCGTGTCCTCCTGCGTCAAAGCGGCATGGAGGGTGCTGTAGGGCCCAGGCATACATCTGAATACCTGGAGCCGTAAGCGATGAAGTTCGCACTTTCTTCTTTGATTGCCATTGGTTGCGCGGCCGTTGTGGGCTGCGCGGGTTCGTCATCGGACGGCGGCGAGAGCTCCGAATCGGACGTGAGCGCGCCGTCGAGCGCGTACACCTCGCTGAATTCGGCGGATTGCCGGAATTTGCCGAGTAGCGGTCCGAACGAGGTTCCGTACACCCAGCAGAGCTGCGCCGGCATGCCGGGTTGGTCGCTGCTGGTCGAAGATTTCGATTCCCGCAACAACGTGCAGGTGAAGTTCGGCGACAAAGCGATGGACCTCGAGGTGTGGAATCGCCTCCCCGCGTTTTCGCATCTTGGACCGAAAGCGGAGTGGCGCGGACCGGTCAAGTCGCCGGGCATCGTCGATCCTTACGCGCTCATCTTCCGCTTCTACCAAACGGATGGCGAGGGCAAGGAGTCGAACTTCCTCGTCGTGTCGCGCATCACGCCGACGGCGGCGTGCATCGTCGGTCTCGTGGACGGTGGCGACGCGAACGGGAATCAGAAGGCGCGCGACATGGCGGACGGCGCGAAGGCGTACGTGTGCCCGGGCGCGGCCGAGCTGACGAATCCGACGAGCGTCTTCACGACGATGGAGAACTGCAAAGTGACCGCGTCGAGCGATGAGGGCGATGGCTGGTCGGAGTCCGCGTGCACGGGTACGTCGGGTTATTCCCTCGGCATCAACAGCGGCGACCTCCGCGACAACGTCATCGTGAGCACGCCGAGCGGCAAGAAGGTCGATCTCGAGATCTGGGGCCTCGGCGGCGGCGGCTTCAGCTGGGTCGGTCCGACCGCCGATTGGCGCGTGCATGGTCCGAACCGGGACGTCCACGCGCTCGTCTTCCGGCGTCACATGACGATCGACGAGCAGGGCCACGAGAACAACACGCTCGTCGTCGTGAAGATCAATGGCGACACGGCGTGCGTGTTCGATCACATCGACGCGAAGAAACATCCGGATGCCAACGTGCTCGCGCATGTCGCGGCGGATAAGTCATTCTCCGCGGCCTGCCCGGCAAACGCGCCCGACGCTCACTGACGCGGATGCGGCTCGGATAACTGCGAGAGCGTCCACGGATGCTCGTGATGATCGCGCGCCTCGATGTTCGGCACATGGCCGGCATCGAGGCGTTTGCGTAGGAGCTCGAGCGAACGAAAATCGCGCTGGCTCATCACGTGAATGCCCGCGTCGAGCAGCAGCGCGGTGGCCACGCCGACGCCCTTTTGGAAGCGCCGGGGTTTGTCGAAGCGGCATCCGAGCGAAATGACCTGACTGCCGCAAGCGCCGCTCATGTCGGTGAGGAGCGCGAGCTCGACGCGGTTCTCGAGCGCAAAGGCGACCATGGCGCGGGCGCCTTCGAGCATCTTCTCGGTCAAGTCCACGCCGTGCTCGTCGAGCACGCGAGCGCGCCCGTGCATCACGTCGACGCCGTCGCCGCCGTGAATATCGGGCATCGAGCGCGGCACACCGAGCGCGTGCTGTTCCGGACAAAACGGAAACGCCCGCACGTTCTCGCGCGCGAGCACGTCGGTGAGCGAGCCCTTCATTCCGTAGTCGGTCCCGTCGACGCCGCATCCCCATCCCGCGATGCACCCAGATACGAGCACGCGCAGCGGCGCCGCGGCCGTGGGCGCGCGAAGCTCCTCGATGAGGCGGGGGTGGTACGGGACGAGCACGCCGCGTTTATAGGTCCGCGCGCGCGAATGTGCAGGTGAAGCTCGCCACTCTCGAGGTCAACACCACCGCGCGTCTCGCCGAACGCCTGATGTTCGCGAGACGGTTCACGAGTGGTGCGTGCGAAGGTCGTAACGCGTGCAGAGACCTCTCGGAGGCGCCGAATCGCTTGCTGCGCGCCGGCGAGATGCGCACGCTGAAGCGAATTTCGCAGCCCAAACCGGGGCAGGGGTCCCTGCGACCAACGCCAAAACCCAGGCATGGCCCAATCCGTCCTGCGGGAGTGGATAAGCGGTGCACGAGGGGTGCACGAGGGGTGCACGAGCGGTGCGCGGGCCGGCGATACCGGTGGTCGGCGGCGGTGCACGAGCGGCGCGCGGGCGGGCGATACCCGTGGTCGGCGGCGGTGCACGAGCGGTGCGCGGGCCGGCGATACCCGTGGTCGGCGGCGGTGCACGGGCGGTGCGCGGGCCGGCGATACTGCACGAGCGACGCGCGGGCCGCGCGATACCGGTGGTCGGCGGCACCGCGGCGGTCTCATGACCGTCCCCCCTTGACGCAGCCGCGCTCGAGACGTATCGAAACCCCTGTAATTTTCGGGACGATAGCTCAGTCGGTAGAGCTGCGGACTTTTAATCCGTAGGTCGCGGGATCGTTCCCCGCTCGTCCCACTTCCTCTGAATGACAGGAGTTTGTTGCCGCCCGCGTGGTTTGGTGCCAAACCCCCGGCCGTGGTCGCCTCCTGGTTGCCGGATTGCTTCGTGGCCCGCATGGGTCGCGCGTCCGTTGCCGTTGGCTTGGGATTGGTCCTCGCTGCGGGCGCTCTGAGCGCTGGCTGCAAGAGCCGCAGCGACGCGAACGACACCACGGCGAGCATCACCACGACACGCGGCGCGGACCTCTTTCTCGAGGCCCCGCCCGCGCCCGGCGCGGTCGAGACCGTCGAAGTCGAAGACGACCGCGCGGCGATCGTCGTCGTCGGTGACGGCGACAAGGCGCGGCGCCCGATCGTGCATCTCCATGGCACATGCGCGGTGGCTCGCACCGACGTCGAAAGCTGGAGCTCCGTCGCTCGCGCTTACGGAAGCGTCGTGGCGCTCGAAGGTGACACGCCGTGTCCCGATGGTATCGGCGGGCGCACGTGGCGCGCGGATGTCGCGACGATCGAGAAGCGCATCGACGCGGCGCTCGACGCGGTTCGCACCGTGCGCGGCGTCCCGCTCGACCGCGACGCCGTCGTGCTCCTCGCCGACGACATCGGCGCGACGACCGCGCTCGCGCTCGCCGCTCGCGCCCCCTCGCGCTTCTCGCGCCTCGTCTTGAACGCACTGCCCGACGCCGCGCCCGCGTACGATCTCGCCGGCGTGCACGCGATCGCGGTGCTCGCAACGGACCGCGAGCCGCAAGACAAAGCCCGCCGCGCTTACGAGGCCTTCTCGAACGCGAAGATCGCGGCGAAGCTCTGGACGCTCACCGGCGCGACCCACAGCGACTACGGCCTCAGCGGCGCACGCACCATCGGCGAAGCGCTCGCGTTCGTCACGAAGAACTAACCTCTGCACCGGCGTGGGCGCGATGCCCGCGCACGGCACACCCGGTGCTCGATTCGTGATCATGAAGATCACGCACCTCATCTGCGCGGCATCGCTCGCGGCCTTTGCGTTCGCCTGCGGTAGCAAGGCACCACCCGCAAGCTCGACGACTCCGACGAGCGCGACGATCAATCCGTCGCAGCAGCTTCCGCCGAGCAATGTCTCGCAGCCACCGCCCACGCCGAACGACGTGAACGACGCGGCCGGGACCGGCAAGACGCGCCCCGTCCCGCCGCGCCATCCCGCAACGCCTTCGCCCGGCTTCGAGCCTGTCTCTCCGGGCACGATGCGCTGAGCGTTCGTGGCGAATCGCCCCGCGACTCTCGATCGGACGCCATCGAACATCGCGAAAAACACCGAGAGAGCGGCTGAATCGACTGTGAACGCGGTCATGAGGCACGCTCGGTGCTGACGCGCCGGCCATGAACATGACCTCCCTCACGATCGCTGTCTCTCTCGCCGCTCTCTCCTTCGCCTGCGGCGGTGGCGATCGAAACGCAACCACTCCGACGAGTGGCACGATGAACAACGATCCGGCGATGAACCAGCCGGCCACGAACACGTCGACCCCGCCCGCGACGCCGTCGGATGTCACGAACGCGACGGGTCAGCCCGGAATGTCGCCGTCATCGACGAACAACACCAACTCCGGCTCAGGCTCGTCGAGCGCGACGCAGAACAGCGGCTCGAGCACGGGCTCCTCGACGTCGACCCCGAACAACGGATCGAGCACGGGCAGCGGCTCGAGCACCGGCGGCTCGTCGAGCGACACCACGACGAACAAGAACGGCTCGTCGAGCGACACCTCGACGAACAAGAAGGGAACCAACAAGAGCGGTTCGGGCAGCTCCGCGACGCCGGCGCCGAAGTCGACCGGCGGCGGAACCGGTGGCGGAACGGGTGGCACCGGCGGAAGCGGCGGCAGCAGCACGAAGCCGTGAACGACGAACGGGCGTTCACGAACCGCCGTTCACACTTGTCGGCGAAGGCGCGAAATTACGACGTTTTTGGGCTGGCCCGCGGCTTGATATACAGCTGAGCCGGAGGGTAGAGCCACATGACGTTCGCTTCGCGCCTGATTGCCGTAGTTGGTCTCCTCGGAGTCGTTGTCGCCGCCGAAGGTTGCGCCGCATCGGATTCGTCCACCGACGAAGCGGATCGCTTCCGCGAGGCACTGCCTCTCGAAGCAGACGTGAAGCTCGGCGTCCCGAGCAACGGTGGCGGCGGCGGGGTCGGAACGAAGAGCCTGGGCGCCGGCCTCCACATCGCGACCGACAACGCGGGCGGCGCCGCGACCTCGTATCAATTCACGCGCACCATCACCGGCGCCGTCGACTTCACGACCGCCGTCATCCTCGGCGGCATCTGGGCGATCGTGCATTCGCCGCCGTCGTCGATCGAGTCGAAAAAAGCGGTGTGGGGACCGGGTAGCGGCAACGCGCTCGAGCCCGCGCAATGGCGCTTCACCGTCACCGAGGTCGGCGACAAAGAATACGACTACGTCCTCGAAGGACAGCTCAAGTCGGGCGGCGATTGGAAGCCCGTGCTGAATGGTCACGGCTTCGGCAAGGAGCGCGCGGAGCATCGCACCGGCTGGTTCCAAGCGAACAACGACAACTACAAGTCACTCGATCCGCAGAACGGTCACGACGAAGGGACGACGAAGATCACCTTCAACCTGACCAAGCTCCCCGCGACGATCGACGTCGAGCTCCGTCCTTCGGCAGAGAAGGGATCGCTCGACATCAACGTCACGCACCAAGACGGCGGCGCCGGCGAAGTCACCATCAAGGGCACCGGCGACATCGACGAATCGAAGAACACGAAGCTCGAGAACATCACGATGGCGAGCCGCTGGGCCTCGACGGGCGCCGGCCGCAGCCAGTGGACCTTCTCCGGCGGCGATCTTCCGGTCCCCTCCGTCACCGCCGACGAGTGCTGGGGCAGTACGTTTTCGCGGATTTATTACAAAGATACGGTCAATTACCAGCCGACCTCGGGGGATGAGACCAGTTGCGCATTTCGCGCAAACGACCTCTAAAAACTGTAGCTAAATGTAGGCATGCTGCCTGCAGGTGAGACCTGTAGGCAGCATCGTGAGTCTCCCCGTTGCAACCGCCTCCGCGGCGATCCCCTTCATTCCCGGCGACATCGTCGATGGAAAGTACGTGGTCGAGGAGATCCTCGGAGCCGGAGGGATGGGGGTCGTTTTAGCCGCCCGGCACCTCACGCTCGATTCCGAAGTCGCCGTAAAAGTCCTGCTTCCGAAGTTCCAGAAGGACGCCGTCGTCCGCGAGCGCTTCGTCCGTGAAGCCCGCGCGGCGGCCCTCCTCCGCTCGAACCACGTGACGAAGATCCTCGACGTCGGCGTCGACCGCCTCGGCGCGCCGTACATCGTGATGGAGCGGCTCCGCGGGAAGGATCTCGAGAAGATCGTCGCGGAAGGCCCGCTCGAGGAAAAGCTCGCGCTCGAATACGTCTTCCAAGCCTGCGAAGCGCTCGGCGAAGCTCACGCCGCCGGCATCATTCATCGCGATCTCAAGCCGGAAAACCTCTTCGTCGTTCGTCCCGGTACCGCCGCGCACATCGTGAAGGTCCTCGACTTCGGCATCTCGAAGGCGAGCTACGAAGAGAAGAAGCTCACCGGCACGGCCGACGTGATGGGCACGCCTTCGTTCATGTCACCCGAGCAATTCAAGAGCTCGCGCGACGTGACCCCGCGTTCGGACGTCTGGGCCCTCGGCGCCATTCTCTATCGCCTTCTTACCGGCTCGCTGCCGTTCGACGGCAAAGACTACGTGGAGGTCTGCTCGCGGATCATGACGCAAGGGCCGACGCCGCTCGAGCATCACCGCCCGAATTTGAGCCCCGCCGTCACAGCCATCGTTCGACGCTGCCTCGACAAGGATCCGATGCAGCGCTTTGCGAATGCGTTCGAGCTCGCGGAAGCGATCCGCGCCGCGCTGCTCATCTCGAAGTCGAACCACCAACTCGCCATGGCAGCAACGATACCGTTCGATGCGATGCCGCCGCCCGTCTCGTTGAAGACGCCGTGGCCCTCGCAAGTCCCCGTACCGGCTCCGAAAAAGCGTGGGCGAATGGTCGGCGTGATGCTGGGCACCGCCGCGTTGGCGGGTCTCCTGGCCTTCGGCGGGATGCATCGCTCGAAGGTCATGCATTACGTGCATCCTGCACCCATTCAGGCGGAAGCACCGGCCACCGCGACGACGGAGCCGCTCGAGGCCCCCGCGATGACGATGGTGATCGCCACCGACTCGAAGGACTTCGAGGTCGGTGGCGACGGGCCGAAACCGGCCAAGCTCGCACGGCGAAAAACGAAGCGTACAGGCCTCTAAAATCGAGGAGAGTCGACAGCAGCGCTGACTCGAGTCCGCATACTTCGAGCCGATTTTTCCAGCGTCTTTGAACGCGTTGTTGGTCGGGAGACAACTGGCGGAAGAATTGATCCACCACGTGTCATTTCCGCGTAGCAGCTTGCGCAATCGCTGCTACGAACCTCCGCATGCGTCGCCTCCTTGCCCCCGCCCTCGCGCTCGTTGTCGCCTTCTTCTGCCAGGCGTCCACTGCCGCAGCTGCCGAGCACGCGGCCAAGCCGGCGCCGGCTCACACCGCCAAGCCCGCGCCGCATGCGAAGGCGCATGCGAAGCCCCACGCGGCGCACACGCCGAAGGCCCGCCCGCACGCGAAGGCGAAGCCGGCCGTGCATCAGACGAAGGCGCACGCCGCTCCCGCGCGCAAGCACGGCGGCGTGGCGAAGTCGCACGCGCCGGCCGCTCGCAAGCACCACTGAGCGCGAGCCCGCGCTAAAGATCCTTCAGCGACACGCCGAGCGCTGATTTCGCGAGCCCGTCGAGGTCGCGTTCCCCGGCGACGAAGTGAAAGGTCGCGTGTGTGTGCGTGAGGCTCTGGCCCGGCGCCAGCTCCGCCGCGGGTGAGCTCGTTTCGATTTCGTAGAAGCCACCAAGCGGCGGCTTCCCCGGTGCGGGCGGACCGTCGTTGTAGCTGTTGACCACGTCGCCAGCGTACGGCTCCTTCTGCTGCTCCCACATACTGTTCACGTAGGGGCGGTTCTTCTCCGGACCGTCGTAGTGAACCACGGTGAGCAACTTGGAAGACGCGCTGTAGCTGCCGAGCACGCTCTTCGCGCGAGCCGGGCCGAGACCGATTTTTCCGCGCTCTTTGCCGTCGCACGTGAAGGCCAGGAAGCCCTTGTCCTCGTGAATCGCGAGGCGCGAAGCCGGTACTTTGCCGAAGTAGCGATCGTTCACGATCTCGCCCTTCGCGTCCTTCTCGAACGGAATGATGACGCGTGCATCGGGCGCCGGCGCGAACATCACGAGGATCCAAATCGAGGGGAGGCCCGTCTCCTTCGTCCACGCCTTCGTCCCGCGATTCGTGATGCGGTTCACCGTCTCGTACGCGACGAAGTCGGTCGACGCGGGGACGCTTGGAACATGCAGCTTGGCAACGGCGTCTTCACGCGTGAGAAGACGCACCACGCGCTCCACATCGATGACGAATTCGGTCTTCGACCACGTCGTGACCGTCATCGACTTTGTGAAGGTGACGGAATTCGGCTTCTGCTCCGTCACCGTCCACGCGCCTTCCTGCATCGCGTGCGGCGTCTGCCATTCGTCGAACGCGAACGGTTTTCCAGGCGGGAAATACAGGCCGTTTTGCCCGCCTTCGGGACCGAGCCAGAAGCGATCTTCGCCGCCGAAGTTGTCGAACTGCGTGCCCGTCTTGCCCGCTTCGATGAACGCGCGATTGATCCAACCCAGGCTCGCGCCTTGCGCGGAGACCGCGCTCGTCATCACGCGACCTTGGTACTGCGGAGATACCGCGACGCGACCGCCTTTGGCATCTTCGAGCACGATCGTCTTCGCTCGCGCGTCGAGAAACGCCACGTCGTCGGCGAACTTCTTCACGGGCGCCTCCGACGTGATCCCCGGTGAGCTCGACGCGGAAGCCGCGGCCACGGCGTGCACGTCCGCCGGGCATTTGTCGTTACCACCACACGCCGCGAGGGCGATTCCGAGAGCGCAAATCCGATAGCGAGCGACCACCGGCGCAGAATACACGCGCCAGCTGATAAGGTGTCTCGGTGGGGTTCGTCCGCAGGCTCGGAGCCGGAACCGCGATCTTTGCCGGCCTCTTCGCGTGCTCTTCGTACGGCGACGACCCCGTGGTCGCCCCTCCCGCCAATGCCGACGCCGGGCCCGACGCCGCCATCGCTCCGGGTCCGAACGACATCCTGTACGTCTCCGCCGCGACCGGCGATGACGCACGCGATGGCACCGTGACGAGCGCCGCGCTCAAGACCATCGGCTTCGCCCTGTCACGCGCGAAAGCGATCGGCGCCAAAGAGGTGCACGTCTGTGCCGGTGTTTACGACGAGAGCATCGTGCTCGATGCGCCCATCTCGCTTCGCGGCGGCTACGACTGCAACACGTGGCAGCGGCCGAGTGGCTTCGGCTTTCCCGCCTTCGCGGGCGGCCAATCCGAGACGCGCCTCACGAGGAGTGGAACGACGACCGACGCGATCACCCTCACGATCGCGAACGCCACCGTCACGCGCGACACGCACGTCGAAGGCTTCACGATCGAAGGTCCCGATCAAGGCGTCCGCGGCGTGGCGGTAAAAATCAGCACGCAAGCCTCGCCGTCCCTCCACGACGTCGTCGTTCGAGGCGGCCACACGAAGGCCACGAACGATTCCACGGGGAGCGTCGGGATCGCGATCTTCGAAGGCGCGAGCCCCGAGATCACGAAAGCGACCATCAGCGGCGGCAGCGGAACGACCGCCGAATCGGAAGGCTATGGCGCGGTCGCGGTCGTCATCGGCGACGCTTCGCCTTCGTTGCATGATGCAAACATCAACGCGAGCGACACCCCGACGATTTCCGCGGGCGTGGTCGTCAGCGGTGCGGGAAAGGTCATGGGCACGAACGCCCTCGCCCGGCTGCGAGTGACGACGAACGCCTCCGCCAGGCTCTTCGCCGGAATTGGTTCGATCGGCAAGGACGCCGAGATCGAAATCAAAGACTGCGTCGTCGACACGGGTGTCCTCAATTGCACGCCCGACGAAACGCCCTGCCTCAGCGCCGCGATTTCCGTGGCGGGCGCGAAGAAATACGTGGCGAGCGGCAATCGCCTCGCGGGCGGCGAGCTCAACGCAGACCGCACGAACGTCGGCCTCACCTACGGCGTGTTCATGACCGAAGTGGCCGATGCCTTGATCGTGAACAACGAAATATCGAGCGGCAACGAGCGCCTGAAGGCCAACGTGATCGGCGTTGGCGTCGGAGTCGCGAAGTCTCCGCAGGTGCGCATCGTCAACAACACGATCGCGATCGCGCCGAACGACAAAGCGACTGCGCTCAGCGTCATCGATCACGCAATCGCGGCGCAGGTCGAAGGCAATTTGTTCGTCACCACGGGCAACGCCAGTGGCTTTTTCCTCGACCAGTGCGGCGAAGCCAAGCTCGGCTCACTCCAATGGAACGCGTTCGTCGGCTTCGGCGACCTCGCGCACATCCAACGCCCGGGCGATTGCTCGGGCATGTTCACCGCGAAGAGCTTGAAGCAATTGGCGAACGGCCTTCCCGACACGAGCCTCAACGGCAACGTGCGCGTGGGACCGAAAGAAGGCTGCGTCGAAGACAACAACGCGTGCATCGGTCCCGCGACGTGCTCGTTGACCGCGAATTGCCCCGGCGCCATCCTCGACGGCTGGACCGCGCCGTTCCGCTTGGGCCTCGTCGACCCCGGATGGAAGCTAAAGCCGGAAGTGCCGTGCAGTGTTTCGAAGGGTGTTCCTTCCGTGCTCGCGGACGCGACGATGGACGCGTTCGCCATCGCTCGCACTGCGCCCGCGTCGATCGGCGCCGCGGAAAACGATACGTGCGCGCCTTAGCGGCACCAGCACTGCGGCTGCGCGGACGTCTCGTTGTTGTAGGACTTGCCGCACGAGCCGGTCCAAGCGCTGAAGCCGAGCGACGTGCACGTGTCGCGGCAGTCATTGCGGTGGGTGTTGCCGGTCGCGGTGCACGTGGTGATCGTGCCGTCGCCGTTGCAGACCGGCGCGCTGCCCGCGGTGCACGCGGGGAAGCAAAGCGTCGAGATCGACGACGACGTGCTCTTGAGATCGTCACACGACGCGGTGGGGATCGCGCTCTTGCACGCGGACGTCACGCGAAGCGGAAAGAACGTGGTGATGCAATCGGCCTGTTGAGCCTGCTGACCGCATTCGGTGATGAGGCGGTTGCAGAGCGTGTCGGCGTCGATGGCGACGAGACCGCTGCTGCCCGCGGCAGCTCCGGAGGACGAAGAAGAGGAGGACGAGCTCGACGCGCCGCCATCGGCATCGCCTCCCGTGGGGTCGACGACGCAGCCAAAAAGGAGCGCGAGCGCCGTTCCAATCGCCGCTTTTGCGGTCATCCGCGCCTCCATAGCATTGCCTGTCGTATTCCGCTTGATCCGCCGCTTTCGCGGGGGAATATCCCGGTCACCATGGACGAAGTGGGGAAAATCGTCGGGCTTCTGAAGTCGGATGCCATCGAGAAGCAGATTGCGGCGGCGATCGTTTTGGGTGAGCTCAAGGCGAAGGGGCCGGGGGTGGTCGAGGGGTTGGCGGCGGTGCTCGAGAGCGGAGTCTCGCTCCTTCAAGTGCACGCGCTCGACGCTTTGGCCCGCGTGGGTGCAAAGAAAGCGCTGCCCCAAATATTCCCGCTCCTCACGCAAAACAACGACGACGTTCGCCGCGCGGCGACGCGCGCGATTGCGAGCGTCGGTGAAGACGCGCTGCCGCTCATCAAAGAGAAGATGTCGACCGCGACGCCCGACGAGCGACGCGCGCTCGATGCCGCGCTCGCGGAGGTCGGCGGCAAAGATGCGTTCTCTGCTCTCATCAAGGGCCTCGCGTCGAGCGATGCGGAAGCGGCCAAAGCCGCCGCGCTCGCGGTGCGCAATCAGATCAAAAATGCGGATGGCAACAAGCGCCGCTCGTATCTCGCCGAAGTCGAACGGTTCCTCGAAGCGCAGAAGAAGCGGGCCAAGAAAGGCGCTCCGGAAACGTCCACGCATGGCGCGGTCGCGGCGGCGGTGAAGATTCTCGGCTACCTCGAAGACGAAAAAACGATTCCGTCTTTGATCGCTTATGCGGGCGATGAAAAAGCGCATCCGTCCGTGCGCCAAGAAGCGATCATCGCGTTCCGCTTCGCGTTATCGAAGGACAAACCCAGCGCGAAGGTCATCGACACGCTCGTGAAGGCGGCCGAAGCCGACGATCGCACGCTCGCGCAGACCGCGCTCCACACGCTTGGCTCTTTGCAGGTCGGCGACGACACCGCGAAGCGCCTCGAGAAGCTCGCGCTGCATCCGGACTTCGCGCGCGCGAGCTTCGTGCTCGAGCTCCTCGCGCGCATGGGCGGCGCGGAGGCGATGCGCGTGCTGACGAAGACGCTCGTGTCGACGACGGATCGTCGCTACGCGGAAGCAGCCGCGAATGGGCTCACCGGCAAAGAAGAAGCGGTGACGCCGCTCGCGAAGGCGCTGCTCGAGACGACGAATCCGGATCGCCTCTGGGTTCTTCGCAACGTGCTCCGCCCCACCGCGAAGAAAATCTCCCCTGCCCTGCGGAAGCAGATCCTCGAAGAGGCGCTCGATCGTCTCGGCAAGGGCGAGCGCAACTACGAGGCGCATCTCGACGTCGCGCGCGACGCGGATCCCGATGCGGTCGCGGAGGCGCTGCGCGCGCTCGCGGCAAAGCTTCGCAAGAAGGACGAGAACAAAGCGCGCGTCGTGCTCTCGATCCTCTGCAAATCGGATCGCGCGACGAACGATGATCGTTACGCGCTCGCGTCACTCGAGCTGTCGCTCTCGAACCGCGATACGCGTCCCGCATCGCGCGCGGGTGACGAGTCGCTCCGCATTCTCGGGGCGCTCCTCCGCCAAGGCTTCGACGTCGCGAAGTCGCTCAAGAAGGATCGCGCCCTCGAGCTCGATCACCTTTATTACGTCGGCTTTCACTTCGCGGAGCTCCATCACCCGCTTGGCGACGAGCTCCTCGAAGAAGTCGTGAAGAAGGGCGGCCGCGCCAAGATCGCGAAGATGGCGAAGAACAAGCTCGCCCTCGCGGAAGCGAATTGAATGAGTGAGGAAAACTCCGATTGCGAAGCCCGTGACGATGTATGCCCTCCTCGCACTGGATCGTCTCTTTAGCGATTTCAGAACCGTCACAACGTTGCTTTCGGAGCGGAATCCAGCATCATCGAGTGATGCGCAGAATTGCTCTCTTCGTGGTGGCTGCTTCAACGATGGCTTGGGCGACGACGGTGATGGTCACCGGATGCAGCTCGAGTGAGGCAACCCCCAAAGGAACCGATGCGGGCAAGAAGCTCTCGTCGACGTCGAGCAGCGGCGGCGACGACGATGACTCGAAGTCGTCGAGCTCGGGCAACAGCTCGAGTGGCTCGACCACGAGCTCGTCGAGCTCCGGCGGAACGAAAGACGCCGGCACCGACGCGTCGACGTCGAGCGGCGGCCTCGCGGCGACGAAGCTGAAGATCGCATGCGGAGCGACGTCCTGCACGGCCGATGCGGACGACAATGGCCGCTGCTGCTGGGACAACGCCGACGTGACGAAGGCGGCGTGTACGAACGCGCAAGGCGAATGCCCCGCACCCGACACGAGCTACGAGTTCGCGTGCGACGACCAAGCGGATTGCGCGACGGCGACCGACAAGTGCTGCTTCGGCAACGGTCACTCGACCTGCAGCGCGGACTGCGCGGATCTCGCGCAGGGCAGCACCGATGGCCTCTCCATCCAACTCTGCCTGACCGACACGGAGTGCGGCGGCACCACCAAGTGCACGCTCAAGGCGTGCGATTTCGGTACCGCCGACACGGACGACAAGCACACGATCAAGGTCCACGTCTGCGGAGCGCCCGCGAACTGCAAGGCGCCCTGAGAGCCGCTACCGGAACTCGGCGATGACCTCGATCAACCCCACGATGTGGCGGTTGAATTCCTCGAGGTCCTCCGCCGGGATCCAATACTCCGTATGACTCCGTCCGCCCGCTTCCCTCACGGGATAGCGGGCGATGAAGTTTGCATCGACCGCGAAGCGCGTGACGTAGCCGACCCCGCTATCGGGGACGTTCCAATCGCGCGCGATCTTCCGCGCGTATTCCTCTTCGACGACCGGGTAGAAAATGGGCTGCTCGGGCAGGCGCGGAGGCCATGCCCGCCAGCCGCTCGCCGCGAGAAGCGCGTGCTCGGCGGGGCCAATCGGTCGAAAAAGGGTCACGGTGCTCATAACCTTGCGAACGATAAGCACGAGTTAGCGTCCTGCATACTCTTTTGCGCGCGTTCCGCTTGACCTCGTTCGCATGCGGACGAATAACGGGCGCGCCATGCTCGATTTCGTTCGCACGGGGCTGCATCGCGCCATCACCACACCGGCGGGGGACAAGTTCCTCCCCATTCGCTTGCCGAAAGACCTCGCGCGGCGCGTGAATACGGTCCTCGGTGAGCCGATCTGCTCGCAAGCCGAGCTCGATCGGCGCCGCGCCGGTCAAGCCAAGCTCGAAGAGCTCAAGGCCAACGGCGGCAAGCCCGTCGGGGGCTCGGCGCCCGCCCCGCAGGCGCAGGCGCCCGTGATGGTCTACTTCGAGAAGGACCGCAACGCCCGCATGCTCGGTCGCATCCAGGAGCTGCTCGACGCGAAGGGTGTAAAATACACGCTCCTCGATGTCGCCGGCGACGCGACGACGCGCGACTTCGTGAAGCGCGAAGCGAAGGTGAAGGATGACGACCTCCCCGTCGTCTTCGTCGCCTCGAGCCCGATCGGCGGCTACAACGAGCTCGTCGACTTCGACAACTCGGGCAAGCTCGCCAAAGCCTTGCGCGGCGCCTGAAGCTCGCTTCGTACAAAATTCGGTTTCACGATCAGCATGTTCGCGCCGTGATGCGCGACTTCCCTGGTCCCGGCGTCGACTTGCGTGGTGATGATGCGGCGCGCGTCATCCGCGCGGCGCGTCCGATGATCGCGTGGCTCGAAGCGCGCGAGCCCGGCGTCGACGTGCGCTCCTTGTCCGTGAATGATGCACGCATTCTCGTTTCGCTCAGCAGCGAGCCAAAGCCGCGCGCGCTTCGCATCGAAGACACGTCGCTCCGCGAAGCGGGACGTGAAGCGGAGACGCTGATCCTCGAGCTCGCGACGGCCGCTATTTCGCGACGCGCTTGAACTCGACGCTCGTCCCGAGATGCCCGAGCCTCCGCGCTTCGAGGCAACACGGCGAGCCGGCCTCGACATCGCGACAGCCTTGGGGCCGAACCTCGTAGATGGCGCATGGATACTTACCTGGAACGGTTCGATCCAACGCCCCGCAGCACAAACCTTGATTCCTGATGAACCGAAAGAACGGAGGCCTCGCCTCGACTTCCGTATAGACGGGCAAAAGGTGGGGTCCCATGCGCTCCTCATCCGCTTCGAGGAGGCTCACCGTCTTCGGTTCGTGATGACAGCAGCGACCACAGTCGACGCAGTCTGCGCCGTTCGGATCCGGTTCTCCCTCAAGTGGTGTGAGCGGCACTGCGAAGTCTTTCTTCCGTAGCTCCCGCTAACAAAGCGAACAAGCTCCAGCAGTTAATAAGTCCGCGACAACAAATCACGGCCTGATAGGCTCTTTCAATGCGTCACTGCTTCGCCCGGGGGGGTGGTGCATGAGCGACCGGAAGCTATTGGACGCGACATTCGTCGACGCACCTCAGGAAGTGACGTCGGCGATCCGGCCCATGGCATTGCCGGACGTCATCGATGGGCGATACCGCATCCTCGGACGCCTCGGCGCAGGCACGATGGGGATTGTTCTTCGCGGCGAAGACCTCTTCCTCCAGCGGCCCGTCGCGATCAAGATCGTCGAGCCTGGGATCGATCAGCAAATCACCGATCGCTTCGTAAAAGAAGCCCAAGCGCTCGCTCAGGTGCGCCACGAGAACGTCGTCCAAGTATACGCATTCGGACGATTCCAAAATGCGTCGTACCTCGCGATGGAGCTCGTCACGGGTCACTCACTCGAGAGCATCATCGACGCGCACGGCGCCAACCAGAGCGTCGTCGAGCTATCACGATCGATGGCCATCCTGCGCGCGATGGCGCATGGTCTCGACGCTGTCCATGCCAAGCTCCTCGTTCATCGAGACGTAAAACCGGCAAACGTGATTATCGAGAAAACCACGGACCGCCCGGTTCTCATCGATTTCGGTCTCGCTCGTCGCCGCAGCGCCTCGAACCCGCGCATGTCGATTACCGGCGGTACCCCGTCGTACATGGCGCCAGAGCAGGCGCAAGATCCCACCGGCACGCGGGTCACCGCACGCACGGATCTCTATGCGCTCGCATGTACCGCCTTCGAGCTCTTCACCGGTCGTCCGGTCTTCGACGGCAACGACATCTACACCGTGCTGATGGCGCATCTCCACCAAGCGGCGCGCAAGATCTCCAGCGTGCGAGAGGAGCTCGCGCCCTTCGACGAGGTGCTCGCGCGTGGTCTCGCGAAAAATCCCGACGATCGCTACGCGAGCGCGTCCGAGCTGATTGCCGCCCTCGAAGCGCGCATGCCGCTCATTGGCCAGCCCAAACCCGCCGGCCCGCGCGTCATGATCGCAGCGGCGGACGCCGGCTTCCGCCGCTCGCTGATCCGCAACACGTTGCAGACGATGAAAGCGAAAGGCCTCGAGGTCGAGATCGAAGAAGTCGAGTCGGGCACCGAAGCCGTGACGCTGGCCGGCACCGCGAGCTACGCGCTCATCGTCATCGACGAAGACTCGCTCGGCGGACGCACGCCGGAAATCGTGAAGGTCTCGCGCACTCGGCCAGAAGCGGCGGAGGTCGTCATCGTGAGCCGTGACTTCCCCGCGACGACCGCTTCGCTCGGTGAGACGCGCGTTCGTCATCTCGTGCCGAAGCCGCTCAACGTTCATGTGCTCGCCGCTGTTCTCGGACGCACCAGGCTCGTGGCCGGCACCGATCCGCCGCCGTCGTCCGTTCGCTAGACGCAGTAACTAACGGAGGCCCATCGCGACGGGCCACTCCACGTCTTCGACCATCGAGACCACGCTGCGCAGATCGCGGCGAAGGTCTTCGGCCGTGGGACGCGTGCGAGGATCGCGACGGAGCGCGGGCGCGAGGACCTCCGCGAGCGGCGCGATCTCCGGATTCGCGATGAGGCCTTTCACCATGCTCGGGAAACCGTCATGCGAGAGATGCATCGAGATTTGCGCCACTTCGTTCGGGGCATCGAACAGGATTTTCCCCGTGAGCATCTCGAATGCGACACAGCCGAACGAATAGATATCCGCCTGCGAAGGCTGCGCGACGAAGCCCGGCGGAAGCACGCCCCAAACTTCGGGCGCACCATAAGGACCGGTGCCACAGCCTTGGCGCAGCTTTCGACCGGCGAGACCGAAGTCCACGAGCACGCCTTGTTCGCCGCGGCGGAGCAAGACGTTCGACGGCTTGATGTCGAGGTGACCGAGACCGACGGAGTGCATCGCTTCGAGGCCCGCGAGCACGTCGTCGAGAATCTTGAGGCACTTCTTCATGTCGAGCGTGCGCCCGTGAATGACGCGCTCGAGCGTCACGCCTTCGACGAGCTCCATGACGAGGATCGGCAACGGCTTCGTGCCCATGTCGAACGTGACGAAGCGCGCGAGGTTCGTGTGACTCGGAAGAAGGATCAGCGCGGAGGCTTCTTCGCGGAACATCTTCAAGAACTCGTCTTGAGACATCACGCGCGCCGCCGTGGCGTTGTAGTCCGGCACTTTGAGCGCGAATTTCTCGGCGTCTTTCTCGGCCTTGTCTTCCGCGCGGACGACGATGAACACGGACGCCGTGCCGCCCACCCCGAGCGATCGCTGAACGTAGAAGCCGCCGATCGTGCGACGCGCGGGGAGCCACGCCGGAAGCGCATCGCCACCGCCGAGGATGGCGGCGGTGGCGGAGGGCCGTTCCACCGGCAAATCGGCCAAGCTCCAGAGAATGCCGGAGACGAGTCGCGAGAGACCATGCGGAATGCCGGACGTCAGATCGTCGATGGCGCTGCCGAGCGCATCTTCGTCGAGCGTCGTCTCCGCCTCTGCGAGCACCCGTGAGACGAGCACGCTCATGGAGGCTGGGTTGGGCGGCTGCGGCGCGATCGATTGCTTCGCTTCCGGATCGAGACGCGCTTTCGCGCCCGCACACATTTGCGCGAGCGCACCAACCCAAGTCTCGACGGAGCCGATGACGTCCGCGTCCGACGTATTCGAAGTCGAGAGCGCGCAGAGAGCGCTTACCTTCGACGTCGTGGCGAGCGCGCCATGCATGCGGACGAGCACCATGCGCAGCGATTCGCTTCGCGCGGAGCCTTCCGGCGCGAGATCCTCCGAGAGCATTTCGAGCGCCTTCAGCTTTTGCTCGCTCTGGCTCTGCTTCGGCATGCTTGGCGCGAGCGAGTCGCCACCTTGCGAGACCTCGAGGGTCGGCTCGGAATCGCGAAGGTATTTCGCGTAGCGCGAGAGAATGTGGCGCAGATCGGGATCCATCGACGCTTCCGCGAGCGTCTCGAAATCGCGCCGGCCGCGAATCCGCAGCGCGAGAACGAGGAGCGCATCGGCCACGTCGCAAACGCCAAGGCGCACGAGGGCATCGAGCGCGCGAGCGAGCGCGGCGAGGAGCGTGCGCTTCAGCATCGGCGAGGGATCGCTCTGGAAATGCTCGAGCAGTGATCGCACCGTGCGCAGCCAGAGCGCGCGCAGGTGCTTCGCGCCACCTTCGTTGTGCTCGCCGAGATCGCCATCGACCAAATGGAGAAGCGCGCGAAGACGACGAAGTCGTAAGGTCGCGTGCTTCGGCTCTGCTCGCGCGATTTGCTCCGGCGATTCGCACGCCACGATCCACTCCGCGAAGCGCTCGCGAATGCCGTCGAGCGTCTCTTCCGTCGCCTTCGCTTCCGACGCACTACCGAGCTTGATGAGATCGCCGATGACGGGACGCTCGAGCAGCGCCGTGTCGAGATCGCGCATGACCGCCATCGACGTGCGGCGCGCCATCGAGCCAACGCGCCCTTCGGTGTCGTCGTCCTTCGCGACCGCTTCGAGCGCATCCATTCCGCCCTCGGCCGCGATCAATGTCTCGCGCGCCTTCGCATAGGCGGCGGGGGCGCCTTCGGTGACGAACTTGTCGAGCGCGGCCGCCGTTTGCGCGCGCACCGGCTCGTCATCGCGCTCGCCGGTCTCGAGATCGCGAGCGATTTCGCGGTAAAGCGCGTCCGCCCCGTCGTCCTCGCCCTTTGGTTTGTCGTGGGTCGCCTTGAGGACTTCGTGCGCCTGCTTCGAGACGCGATCGACGACCTTCGCGGGTCCGTATTCGAATCGCAGCTCCGCGACCGCTTCCGCGACGTCCGCGGACGCGACGCCCATGAGCTGATCGAGCATCTTCGAAGCGACTTCGGGCTCCGCTTCGATGGTGCGTGGAATGCCCCAAACGAAGGCGGAAGCGCTCGCCGGATCTTCCCACGTGAAGAGCCCGCGCTTCACGACGCTGCTCATCAGCTTCATCGCTTCTTCGGGCCGCACCGCCGCGTAGGCAGCGAGCGAGCACACCGCGCGACGCCATTCCGTCGGCGTGAGCTTCTCTTTCAGGCCGTCGGCGATCTCGGTGCGAAGCTCGGGGATCCAGCCTGCGATGAGCCCGCGCGTGATCGCCGCGTAGCGCCACACGAGCGATTCGCGATCGTCGAAGAGACGCTTGTAGGCTGCACGTACCGTCTCGGAGAGAAATACGCGGAGGCCATGCGCGTCGCCCATTTGCGCGCGCCGCGCCGCTTCCCTCGCCGCGCGCTCGAGGATCTTCGCCGCGAGGCGCCGTTGCGGCAGCGAACGCGTCGACGGAAGGAGAACCCAATCGCGCTGGAGCTCGCGACGCGAGAGAAGCGCATGGGCGAGTGGTCCATCGGCGATGCCGTGTCCGAGCGGAAGCTCGGTGACGATCGCGACGCGCGCGCGCACATTCGCGCTCGAGAGGCCTTTGCCTCCGGCTTGCGCCATGACGGTGGCGATCGCGGCGAACGTCTCTGCGTTGCCCGCGAGCATGCGCGCGAGCACGCGCCGACCGAGCTCGCGTTTCTCCTGGCTCGCTGGGAGCGCGTCGGCAAGCGTGTAGAGTGCAATGCCGGCCGCGGCCGGCGAGAGCCAGTCGAGATCGTCGGCGAGCCCCGCTTCGAGGGCCGCGCTCACGCCCTTTTGCAGAACGTCGGGATGGATGCCTTCGAGTGGTCCCGGACCGTCGTCCTCGTTCGAGCGCGAGAGGGCGGCCATCGCTTGGCGCCAGAGGACGCGACGGTTCGCACTGTCCGCTTCTGCGAGCTCGAGAAGGCTCGCGACGTAGAAGGAGGAGTCTCGCACTGGACCTGCTCGCTACCAGGCTACGAGGAAACCACCTGAGCACCCAAATCGGCGCGCACTGTAAGGAAAAAGGCGATGCCTTCCGCCATCGGTTCCCTTGTCCTGGTTTTTGTATTTCTGAAACCGTAACGACTGCGAAACACCGTACGGGGCGAGGATCGCAGCAGATCCATCGAGATTTTGGGCGTTTTTCGATCACCCCGAGAGGCACGACGGTTGCTGAAGGGGTAACCATGCGCTCCACGGTCTTCGTCGCAATCTTCGGGATGGCGGTCGGCATCATCGCTTGCGGCGAAGCTGACCCCTACGGCGACCTCGGCGACATGGGCGCGAAGCCGAAGACGGACAAGACGGAGTCGGCCGCGAGCTGCTCCGCGGCGATGGCCGGGGCGGACCCCGAATCGCTCACCGCGTGCAAGGGCACGAAGACTGGCTCGAAGGGTCGCTGCGTTCCGACCGGTACGCTCGGCAACTTCTCGGACACGTTCGAGAAGGCGGACTGCAAGGGTGCGTCGGCGTGTGTTCCCGAAGACCTCGTTCGCGAAGGCACGAAGATCAAGCTGAAGGACTGCACCGCGGTCCTCAACACGCCGGGCAAGTGCTTCTGGCCGCTCGCGGCGCAGGTCATCGAGAACTACGATCTGCTCAAGAGCGCGACGAAGAGCCAGTGCGAAGGCGACCAGATCTGTGCACCCTGCACGGATCCCCGCACGCAGGCGGAGACCGGTGTTTGCTCGCTCGGCGGCGACTCGGACGGCGCGGACTGCAAGGGCGGCGGCGATTCGAAGCCGAGCGGCGGCGCGTCGAAGGCGGCTCCCGCGCAGTGCCCGCAGGTCGAGCCGATCCTCGAAGAGAGCGCGTTCAAGCAGGACACGTGCAGCTCGAACATGCTCTGCGTCGACGCGGGGCTCGTCGGTGCGGACCGCGCAAAGCTGCTCGACAAGTGCTCGGCCGGCGTCTGCGCGCCGAAGAAGTCGGTTCTCCGCGGCGGCAACTACGTCCCGAAGACCTGCAAGTCGATCGCGGGCGCGGAAGGTCGTTGCTCGAACGTCGGCGTGCCCGATGTCGCGAAGCAGAAGGACCTCCTCCCGCAGGCGGATTGCGACGCGGACGAGCGTTGCGCGCCCTGCTTCGACCCGACCTCGGGCAAGGAGACCGGCGCGTGCTCGCAGGCTTCGTGCGACAAGCCGAAGGAGAAGGCGGTCACGTTCGCGGAGTGCTGCGGCGGCGGCGGCAAGTGCGTCCCGACCTCGTCGGTCGGTGACAACGCGTCGAGCCTCAATGCGGACTCGTGCAAAGGCGACACTCCGGTCTGCGCGCCGAAGGCGTTCCTTCCCGGCGGGACGGCGAAGTCGTGCGGCGCTCTCCTCGGCATCATCAAAGGCGTCTGCGCCTCGGCCTGCGCGATCAACAAGAACGGCCTCGTGAAGAAGCTCATCGAAAGCGACGACTGCGCCGACAGCGAAGTCTGCGTCCCCTGCGATTCGGCTCCCCCGGGCACCGCCGGCTGCAAGTGAGCGGATCGCCTCCGGTCACCACGCTGCGACCCTTGGGGCCCAGTTCCCTCGTCGTCTCACCTGACACGCTAAAAACCCTCTAATCTCGCTTCCGCATGCACGCTCGGCACGTCGCGGCGATCCTCGCTGCTTCGCTCCTCGTCTACCCCGCGGTTGCGTCCGCCGGTGGCTTCGACGAGCTGCCCGATCAGGGCGCGCAAGCGATGGGACGCGGCGCGACATTCACCGCGAAGGCCGACGACGCGACCGCGATCTACTACAACGTCGCGGGGCTCGCGCGGCAGCGAGGGACGAAGCTGCTCATCAGCACGAACCTCGACTTCAACTCGATGAACTTCCAGCGGACCGGCACGTACGCCGACGATCCACAGGATCCGCTGACGCCGTGGGGTGGTCGCCCCTACCCGCTCGTCACGGATGCGAACAAATCATTCACGTTGCCGATGCTCGCCGTGAGCTCGGACTTCGGAGTTTTCGATCGCCTCACGTTTGGCCTCGGCGTGTTCGGACCTTCCGCCACCGGCCGCACCTTCCCGCTCGGCATCAAAGGCCAGCCCTCGCCCGCGCGTTACGATCACGTGCAGTCGAATTCCGCCATTCTGTTTCCGACGCTCGGCGCGGGATATCGAATTACGGAGCACCTCGACGTCGGCCTCGCCGCCATTCTCGCGGTCGCGAAGCTGAACGAAATGTCGATCGCCTATGCCGATAGCGGCGGCGGCTCGTGCAAGAACACGGAATATCGTCCGTGCGACGTCGAAGGTCGCCTCACCGCCGATGGCGTCGGCGCGGGCGCATCGCTCGGTGTGATGTATCGACCGGTCGAGGCCCTGCAATTCGGAGCGCAGGTTCGCTCCACCATGAAGGTCAATGCGAACGGCAGCACGACCGCGAAGCTCGGCGGCGGCGGTCCGAACGCGAAGCCCGGCGATCCCGTCGCGGCCACGACGACCGTGGAAATGCCTTGGATCGTGCGTCTTGGCGGTCGTTACATCACGATGGAGAAAACCGAGACGGTGAAGCGCGAGCTCTGGGACGCCGAGCTCGATATGACCTTCGAAGCGTGGGGCGCGACGGCGAGCCCGACCGTCACGACCGCCGACCAAGGCCTTGGCACCGGGCCCACGACCATCACGAGCGTCCAGAATTGGAAGAACACGTTCAGCATTCGCGCGGGTGGCGCGTACAACTACGCGCTCGATCCCGACGCCACGAGCCAGATCATTTTCCGCGCCGGCATGTATTACGACGCGCCGACGACGGACGAGCAGTTCACCCGCATTGCGACGAATACGTTGGCCAAGGCGGCCGGCACGATCGGCATTGGCTACAAGCGCAGTGCGATCACCGTGAATGCCGCTTACGGCGCGGTACTCTCCTTTTCGCGCACGGTCGCGGACGGCGAGATTCGCCCGGAAAACCCGACGAAACCGGGCAACGTCGACGGGAATGGCGACCTGCTGCCGGCAGTGAACAATGGCGATTATTCGGCTTTCTCTCATGTGATTTCGCTCGGCATCGAGGTGAATTTCGAGGCGTTTTTCCGCGACCGCAAATCGACGTACGGCGATGCGGAATACGAGGACCTCGATCTCGGCGACAAGAAGCCGAAGAAGAAGACTCCGGAAGACGTTCCGGTTCATTCTTCGGAGAGCGATTCACCGCCAGCGTCGAGCACTCCCAAGAAGAAGCCCGCCGAGCCGCCGGATCCGCCAGGGACATGGTGGAAGCCGGGCGTACCCGATTCCCAACTAAAGAATTACGATCCCGATAACGAGGGCGGAGACGACAATCCACCGCCTCGCAAGAAGCGCTCGGAGTGAGGATGAAGAGATTCGTACTGAGCACTTCGTTGGTTGCGCTCATGGGAGTTGCTACTCCCGCCAGCGCGGACGAACCGCCTCGAGCATCCATTCCCGCAGAGCTCGGAGTCGCGGTCGGATCTTCGATGATGCTCTCGCCCGCGGTTTATTCGTCGGCGCGGCTCATTGGCGGGTCGACTTCCAATTTGCTCACGTCGGCCTTGCCGGCATTGCTCTTCGCCGCCGCCGTTCCACCGGCATTTGCGGCGGGCGGGCTCTGGTGGGAGCGAAAGCGCGAGGGCGCGAAAACGGGATTCGTGGCGCCCTATCTTTATGCGGTGGGCGCGCAGGTGATCGTGCTCGCGAGCTCGTTTTTCGCCCATACGTTCGTCGGGGATCCGAAAGACCTAATCCTATTATCGGCAATTACGGGAGCCGCGACGGGCGGCGCGGCGACGCTCGGGGCGGAGATTCATTTTCGATGAAACGCCCCGCGCTCATCGCGTTCGTCGCGGCACTCTCGTGGGGTGGTTTGGCCCACGCCGCGGCCTGCCCCACCCGGCCCGCGTGGCCCACGGCGGGATTTCCTCGTCGCACGGACGAGACCGCGAGGTTATTTCCGGACCGCGTAAAGGCGCTCGATGATTACATGTTCACGCTGAAAGGCGCGAACGAGGATCGCCTCGGAATTCGAACCGATGCGCTGATGGTGATTCATCAGGGCGCCGTGTTTTACGAGCGTTATGCGCGTGGCTATACGGCGGAGACTCCGCATTTGGCGTGGTCCGTCAGCAAAACCGTTACCCAATTATTGACGGGAATGGCGGTCTCGAACGGCGCGCTGAATATCGATGATTCGGTGTGCAAGCATTACCCGAATGCGTATTCGAATCGATGCGATCTGACGGTCCGTCATCTCTTTCCAGCACAGTGGGATCCGAAGCTTGGAATTCACGTGACTTGAAGTCGCGGC